>Ga0272482_10000291_pt1 | contig 15979 bp, 13 predicted proteins | sample RVTome_8_FD_192427 | JGI IMG/M metagenome (GOLD analysis project Ga0272482, IMG submission 192427) | Soil microbial communities from uranium-contaminated site in the Upper Colorado River Basin, Wyoming, United States - RVT160D0 (version 2) ...
CGACGGCGACCCGAACCGCGCACCTTGTCTCACAGCCCGGCAGGCTGCCACTACTCATACCCACGACCAACCCGCCGCGCCGAACCCGCCCACAGTCCCGCACTCGCGGAATGCGGGCCTAGCCGGCCGCGGCCACCCGGCGCCGCGCCTTCGCGAGGTCTGCCTCGGGGAGCGCGTCGGCGGCGAGGAGTCGCGGCAGCAGGTCCGGCTCCCGCGTCAGCGCCCGAAACGTCAACCCGATCGTCACGTCGTGATCCGGCCGCTCGACCACCTCGACCGGGTCACCGGCCCGGAGGTGACCGGCCCGGAGCACCCGCAGGTAGGCCCCCGGCGCGGCCCGCTCCGTGAACCGCTTGATCCAGCCGCGCTCGTCCATCCAGTGGGCGAACGTCTTGCACGGGATCCGCGGCACCGACACCTCCAGCAGCACCTCGGGCCCGACCCGCCAGCGCTCGCCGATCAGCGCGCCGGTGACGTCGAGGCCCTGGGTGGTGAGGTTTTCCCCGAAGACGCCGCCGGTCAGCTCGCGGCCGAGCGCCCCGCCCCACTCGTCGAGGTCCTCCCGCGCGTACGCGTAGACCGCCTGGTCGTCGCCGCCGTGGTGGCCGCCGTCGAGGATGCGGTCGCCGACCAGCCCGCTGCCGAGCCCGGAGCCGCGGGGGCCGGGCGCGCGCACCTCCACCGGCCCGTCCACCGGGCGCTTGTCGATCCCGGTCACGCCGATGCGGGTCGCCGGGCTGGGATGGGGAACACCGAGGTTGACCGAAAGCAGGACCGCCACACCACGACTCTATGCGCGGCGATATCCAAAGGTCACCGCGAAATCGGCAGCTCCGCGAGGCGTGTTTCCAGAAACTCCCGCTCGGCCTCGTTGCCGGCCAGGTCGAGCGCCGCCCTGTAGGCGAGCGCGGCCTCGTCGTCGCGGCCCAGCCGGCGCAGCAGGTCGGCCTTCGTGGCGGGCAGGTAGCGGTAGCCGGCCAGCCGCTCGTCGCCTTCGAGCGCGGCGAGGTCGGCGAGGGCGGCCTCCGGTCCCCGTACCATCGAGACCGCGATCGCCCGGTTGAGGGCGACGACGGGTGACGGCCAGGCGGCGAGCAGCGCGTCGTAGAGGGTGAGCACCTGCGGCCAGTCGGTCTCCGCGTAGCTCGGCGCGGTCGCGTGCAGCGCCGCGATCGCGGCCTGCAGGCCGAAGCGCCGGCCGCCCCCGCGCAGCGCCGCCACGACCAGGTGGTGGCCCTCCTCGATCGCGTCGCGGTCCCACAGCGAGCGGTCCTGATCCTCCAGCCGCAGCAGCCGCCCCCGCGCGTCGGTGCGGGTGGCCCGCCGCGCGTCGGTGACCAGCAGCAGCGCCAGCAGCCCCTTCACCTCGCGCTCGTCCGGCATCAGCGCGAGCAGCATGCGGGCCAGGTCGAGCGCGCGGCTGGCCAGGTCGGCGCGGGTGAGGCTCGCGCCCGTGGGCGCGGTGTGCGCGGTCGTGTACAGCAGGTGGATCACCGTCAGCACCGCGTCCAGCCGCTCCGGCAGGTCGGCCGCCGCCGGTACCCGATAAGGGATGCCGGCCGCTGTGATCTTCTTCTTCGCGCGGGTGATCCGCGCGGCCATCGTGGTCTCCGACACCAGGAACGCGCCCGCGATGTCCGGCGTGGCCACCCCGCACACCAGGCGCAGCGTGAGCGCCACCTGCGCCTCGCGGGCCAGCGCGGGGTGGCAGCAGGTGAAGACCAGGCGGAGGCGGTCGTCGGGGATGTCATCGCCGCCGCCGCGCTCGTCCGCCACGCCCTCCCGCTCGATCAACAGCGGCATCTTGGTACGGAAGAGCTTGTCCCGCCGCAGCACATCCACGGCCCGGTTTCTAGCGGCGGTGGTGAGCCACGCGCCGGGCCTGCGCGGGACGCCGTCCCGGCTCCACGTGTCGAGGGCGGTCACGTAGGCGTCCTGCACGCACTCTTCGGCCACGTCGAGGTCGCGGGTGACCCGCACCGTCGCCGCGAGCACGAACGCCCACTCCCGCCGGTGCGCCTCGGCCACGGCCCGCTCGGCTGCCTCTCGACTCACACCGCACAATGTAGGGCGTGCCGCCGCCCCCTGATCTCACCGACGTCGAGAAGGCCCTCTGGGAGGGTTTCGCCACGGGCACGATGGTCGATGCCGCCGGGGCCGCGGTGCGCGCCTCGCTCATCGCCGACCTGCTGCGGGAGGAGGCGCCGGGCAAGGCCGCGGCCGTGCACCTGCGCGGCGGGCGGGTCACCGGCGGGCTGCGGCTGGCCTTTGCCGAGGTCACGCACCCGCTGCTGCTGGAGGAGTGCGACTTCGACGAGGTGCCCGACCTGTACTGGGCCCGCCTGTCGCACACCAGCTTCGCGGGCTCGCGGATGCCCGGCTTCCTCGCCTCCAACGTGCGCGTCGACGGCCACCTCCAGCTGAGCCGCTGCGCGGTGAGCGACGGCGTGCGCCTGGCCGGCGCGCAGATCTCCGGCGGGCTGCTCATCGCCGACGCGGTGCTCGGCGGCAGCGCCTCCGAGTGGGCCCTGTACGCCCGCCGCGCCACCATCGGCGGCGACCTCGTCCTGGCCGGGGCCACGCTCGACGGCGGGCTGGCGCTCACCAACGCCCGGCTGGGCGGCACCGGCGACCTCGACCGGGTACGCGTCACCGCCGCACCCGCCGCACCCGCCGCGCACGCGATCGACGCCGACAACCTCACGGTCGAGGCGGCCTTCTACTGCCGCTGGGCCGAGATCCAGGGCGAGGTGACGTTCCGCCACGCCCGGGTGGCGGCCGCGCTGTCGTTCAGCCGCACGGCGGTGCGCAACCCCGGCGGCGTGGCGGTGCGGGCCAGCCGCGCGACCCTGGAGGGCGGCCTTTACCTGCACGACGGCTTCACCGCCGAGGGCCAGGTGCGCGTGGTGAGCGCCCGCATCGTCCGCACCCTGCGGCTGGACGGCGCGTCGCTCAGCCACCCCGGCCAGGTCGCGCTCCACGCCGACTTCGTCACGATCGAGGGGCTGCTCGACGGCCGCCGGGGCCTCACCATCGACGGCGAGACGAGCCTGCTCGACGCCACCGTCACCGGCCCGGTCCACCTGGAAGGCGCCCACCTGCGCAACCCCGGCGGCGCCGCGCTGACCGCGCACGGCATGACGGTCGGCGCGCTGCTCCAGCTCTGCGACGGCTTCACCGCGGACGGCCGGGTGCGGCTCGCCGGCGCCAAGGTCGGCAGCCGCGTCTGCTTCGACGGCGCGGAGGTCCGCGCGCCGGGCGAGATCGCCGTCTCCTGCTGGCGGGTGGAGACACCCGAGCTCGCCCTCCGCTGGGCGGTGCCACCCGAGGGCACGGTCGACCTGCGGTACGCCACGGTCAGCATCCTCCGCGACGACGAGGACACCTGGCCGTCCACACTGGACCTCGACGGCCTCCGCTACGACGTGCTCGAACCCACCGGCGAGGCCGACTCCCGCCTGGCCTGGCTGGCCTGCGGCCCGAGCGGCTTCCGTCCCCAGCCGTACGAGCAGCTGGCCGCCGTCTACCAGGCCCTCGGCGACGGCCCGGGCTCACGCACGGTGCTGCTGGCCAAGCAGCGCCGGCAGAGTGCGGTCGGCACCTGGTACGCCCGCGTGTGGGGCCACCTCCAGGACGTCACCGTCGGCTACGGCTACCGCCCGCTGCGCGCGGCCTCGTGGCTGCTCGCGCTGCTCGTGGTGGGCGCCGCCCTTTTTGGGCGCAGCGAGCTGGCACAGGTCGACCCCGACCAGGACATCCGCTTCCAGCCTGTGATCTACACGCTCGACCTGCTGCTGCCCATCGTCGACCTGGGCCAGGAGCGCGCCTTCCAGCCCGCGGGCGCCCAGCAGTGGCTCGCGTACCTGCTGATCGCCGCCGGCTGGATCCTGGCGACGACGATCGCCGCCGGCCTGACCCGGTCGCTGCGCCGCGCGTAGGCTCGGTCTCTTGACCACTTGGAGGAGAGCTTGACCAACGCCGACATGGCCATCGCCGCCCTGCGCAGCGGGCACGACAGCCTCGCCGCCTTCGTGTCCGGGTTCGACGACGACGATCTGGCCCGCCCGTCGGGCGCGTCCGAGTGGGACATCTCGCAGGTGCTCAGCCACCTCGGCAGCGGCGCGGAGATCGGCCTGGCCACGATCGAGGCGGCCCTGGCCGGCGAGCCCAACCCCGGCCGCGACTTCAACCTCACCGTCTGGGACCGGTGGAACGCGATGACCCGCCGGGAACGCGCCGACGGCTTCCTCCGCGCGAACGAGACCCTGACCGCCCGCTACGAGTCGCTCGACCCCGCCACCCGCGAAGGCCTCCGCATCGACCTGGGCTACATGCCCGCCCCGGTCGACGTGGCCACCTCGACCCGGATGCGCCTGAGCGAGCTCGCGCTCCACTCGTGGGACGTGCGGGTCGGCTTCGACGAGCACGCCGCGGTGGCGCCCGAGGCCACCACCGTCCTGCTCAACGCGGCACCCGAGATGCTCGCCTGGACCAGCCGGCCGGAGGTGCTCAACGGCCACAAAGCCGTCATCCAGGTCACGACGACCGAGCCCGCGTCCGTCTTCACCGTCCACCTGGTGGAGTCGGTCAGCGTCGACCTCACCGACCCCGAGTCGCCCGACGGCACGCTCACCCTGCCCGCCGAGGCCTGGCTACGCCTCGTCGCCGGCCGGCTGTCGCCCCGGCACACGCCCGCCGGCACCGCCACGTCGGGCGCCACCGACCTCGACCTGCTCCGCCAGCTCTTCCCGGGTTACTAGGCCGGCCCCTTCGCGCCCCGGGCGGGGTCGGCGAGCGGGACGATCCGCTTGTCACCCGCCCGGGTCATCAAGGCCAGGGGCGCGGTGGCCGCACCGATGAGCCGCGCGACGGCGGGCCGCCGCTGCCGCTTGAGCATGACCGGCCCGATGGCGGCCATGACGGCGGTGAGGCCGGGCAGCGGCCGCCCGAAGAGCGTGAGCTCCACGATCCGCCCGTCGCCGTCGAAGCGCAGCAGCTGCGCCTCCTCGAACTCCTGCCCCCGACACCGCCCGTGAAAGAACAGCGCCCGGGCGGACTCGTCGCCGAGCTCGGTGTGGTAGCGGATCGTGTCGATGACGGCGAAGGCGGCCACGAGCATGTCACGCGCCTGCTCCCGCCCCCGAAAGCGAAACCGCGCCGTCAGCGGCGAGATGACCTGTACCTCCTCGGCCAGACACCCGGCGGCGAGCTCGACATCGTGCGACTCGCCCGCCGCCCGCCACGCCGCGGTGGTCCCATCCACAGGGCTCCCCATCCCGTCAATCTACTACGCGGGGTAGTACTTTGCTAGGGACCGGCTCCGCCCCGAGGTGCGGTGACCGCACGGCCACGTGGGGCGACCGGCGTCAAGGGGCCCGACACGCGGTAACGGGAAGTATCGGGCATTGGCGGACCACAACGGCCGCGGGGGTGTAGAAACCTAGGGTGAGCTCTCCGTGGTGTGGCGCGTGTGACCCGCACTCGCGCATCGACCCGGAGCAGCAGCCCTGCGCCGACTGCCACCCGTCCGCCGCGCCCGTGGAGGACGCGCGCCGGTGGTGCGGGGAGTGCCACCGCCGCACGCGGCTCACCGCCGATGGGCGGAGGTGCCAGCGGTGCAACCCGCTCGCCGGGCGCGACGACGACCCGTACCGACGGCGCGCCTGGTGCGGGCGGTGTGACAAGCGCGACCGGATGGTGCGCGACGCCGACAGCGTGCGAAAGTGCCGCGCCTGCCACCCGCTCGGCCGCCCGCCCGCGCAGTGGCCGATGCACGACGTGCCGGATGGGTACACCGAGCAGCTCATGGCCTGCGAGTGGCTCTGCTACGTGTCGCCGACGCTGCGCCGCGCGGGCAGTGACCGGCTGCGGGTGCTGCTGCAGATGTGGTTCGAGGCGGGCTGGACGCCGCGCGACGTGCTCTACGCCCTCGACCACCTGCCGACCGGTGAGACGCAGCCGGGCGAGATCCCCACGGCGTCGGCCGACCCGAGGACGACCGAGGCTTACCTGAAGCGGCGCCTGCGCGGCTGGCTCGACGGCGACGACGGGCCGCTGCCCCCGGTCAACAGGCAGATCGCCGACAACCGCCGCAAAGTGGTCGCGGCGCAGGAGGAAGCGCGCGAGGAGTGGCAGCGGCGCAGCCGGGTGGCGGTGCCGCCGGCGCTGTCGCGGGGCGCGGCGCAGGCGCGGCAGGTGGCCCGCGACGCGGCCGAGCGCAACAGGCGCCGCCGCCGGGCGGCCGACGACCGGGAGCTGCTGCGGCGGGGCGAGGAGCTGGTCGCGGGGCAGGAGGTGTCCGCGCGCTGGCGGGAGCTGCTGGCCCGCGAGGCGCTGCCGCACGTCGAGGAGCCGCCGCCGGGCGTCGCGCCGGCCACGGGCGAGGAACGGTTACGGGCCGCGCTCTCCGCGCCCACCCAGATGATCAGCCTCTCCACGATCGGGGAGTCGCTGCGCGCGCGCCGAAACGGCGACGGGAGCCCGGACCGCCGCCCCAACCCCCGCCGCCGGTAGGGGCCCCGAACCGTCAGGGGCCGGGCCGCAGGCGGTAGCCCATGCCGGGCTCGGTGAGCAGGTGCCGCGGGTGCGCCGGATCGGCCTCCAGCTTGCGGCGCAGCTGGGCCATGTACTGGCGCAGGTAGTTGGTCTCGCGCAGGTAGGTGGGGCCCCAGACGCGTTCCAGCAGATGTTTCTGGGTGACCAGCTTGCCGGGGTTGGCGGCCAGGATCTCGATGAGGTGCCACTCGGTCGGGGTGAGGCGGACCGGGCTGCCGTCCGCGGCGGTGACCACCCGGCCGGCGAGGTCGACCGTATGCTGTCCGATTTGGACGGTGGGCGACCCGCCGCCGCCCGCGGTGACGCGGCGGGTGACGGCGCGGATCCGGGCGAGAAGCTCGTCGACGCCGAAGGGCTTGGTGACGTAGTCGTCGGCGCCGGCGTCGAGCGCGGCCACCTTGTCGGTGCTGCCGGCGCGGCCGGAGAGCACGATGATCGGCGCCTCGGTCCAGCCGCGCAGGCCCCGGATCACCTCGACGCCCTCCATGTCGGGCAGGCCCAGGTCGAGCACGACCAGGTCGGGGTGGCGGCTGGCGGCGGCGTGCAGCGCGCCCGCCCCGTCGGCGGCGGTGTCCACCTCGTACTCCCGGGCGCGCAGGTTGATCCGCAGCGCGCGCACGATCTGCGGCTCGTCGTCGACGACCAGGATCCGGATGGGCATGCGCCCATCATGCCGGGGTGCGGGGCGTCCAGCGGGCCACCACGGCCGCCACGACGGAGACGAGGTACAGCTGGCCGGTGAGGGCCTCGGCGACGACGACCGCGCGGGCCGCGTTCGAGGCGGGCACGATGTCGCCGAAGCCGACCGTGGTCAGCGTGACCACGCTGAAGTAGAGGAACGCCGAGGCGTCGTCGACCCGGTCCACGCCGGCCAGGTACGGGCCGCCGAGGATCGCGGCGACCGTCTGGTGGAGGCTGGAGAAGAGCAGGGCGAGCAGCAGGTACGCGGCGAGCGCCCCGGCCACCGCCTGGATGTCCACGCGCCGCCGGCGGGCGACCGTGCGGGCCGTCGCCGCGATCGTCGCGCACACCAGCAGCACCGTGGCGGCGCTGGTGAGGGCGGTGGCCAGCCGGGTGCTGCCGGCGACCACCGCGACGACGCTGAAGAGCACCGCGCCGACGGCGGTAGCGAGGGCCAGGCGGATCCACCGCCGTGGGCCGGCCACCCGGGCGGCCAGCACGAGCGCCGCGCCGAGCACCAACACGCGCACGGGTACGGCCGCGGTGCTCTGGCCGACCGCGATGATCAGGATGTACAGCACCACGATCGCGCCCAGCAGCGCGCCGAAATGGGGCGCTTCGGGCCGGTCCACGAGCAAAGGGTACGGACCCGGGGCCGGTGACAGGACAGAATGGGGGTATGCGACTCCCGATCATGCCGCCGGTGCCGCCGATGCTGGCCAAGGCGGTCAAGGGCCTGCCCGAGGGCGCGATGAGCTTCGAGCCGAAGTGGGACGGCTTCCGCTCGATCATCTTCCGCGACGGCGAGGAGGTGGAGGTCGGCAGCCGAAACGAGAAGCCGATGACGCGCTACTTCCCGGAGCTCGTCGAGGCCGTGCTGGCCAACTTCCCGGAGCGTGCGGTCATCGACGGCGAGATCATCCTGGTCGGCGAGGCCGGCGACCGCCTCGACTTCGAGATGCTCCAGCAGCGCATCCACCCGGCCGCCAGCCGCGTGAAGATGCTCTCCGAGACCGTGCCGGTCCGCTTCGTCGCGTTCGACCTGCTCGCGCTCGGCGACACCGACTGGACGCAGCGCCCCTTCGCCGAGCGCCGGGCCGCGCTCGAGGAGGCGCTCAGCACCGCCAAGGCGCCCATCCACGTCACGCCGGTGACCACCGATCGCGAGGTGGGGGAGCGGTGGTTCCACCAGTTCGAGGGCGCGGGGCTCGACGGGGTGATCGCCAAGCCCCTCGACGGGCTGTACGAGCCGGACAAGCGCGTCATGTTCAAGGTCAAGCACGAGCGGACCGCGGACTGCGTGGTGGCCGGATACCGGCTGCACAAGAGCGGCCCGGACCGGATCGGCTCGCTGCTGCTCGGCCTCTACAACGCCGAGGGCGTGCTGGCCAGCGTGGGCGTGATCGGCGCGTTCCCGATGGCCCGGCGGGCGGAGCTCTTCGAGGAGCTGCAGCCGCTGGTCACCACGTTCGAAAACCACCCGTGGGACTGGGCCCGGCAGATGGAGGGCAACCGCACCCCGCGCAACTCCGAGGGCAGCCGGTGGGCCGCGGGCAAGGACCTGTCGTTCGTCCCGCTGCGGCCGGAGCGCGTGGTCGAGGTGCGCTACGACCACATGGAGGGCGTGCGCTTCCGGCACACCGCCCAGTTCGTGCGGTGGCGCCCCGACCGCGAACCGCGGTCCTGCACCTACGAGCAGCTCGAGGAGCCGGTCAACTTCGACCTGGAAGACGTCCTGGGCGAGGGCACCCCGTGATCACCGCTCCCCTCACGCGGCTCTAACCGGGTGAGGGGAGCGGTGATCACGACGTGAGCGTGCGCGGGGCGGCCGGGCGGCGCGCCGAGATGCGGGCCTGTGCGGGCACGTGCCGCTTGCGGGCCACCAGCACGGGGCAGTCGGCGTGCCGCAGCACCGCCTGCGTGACCGGGCCGAGCGGCGTGGGGCGGTCGCCCTGCGCGCCGACCACGACGAGTTGGGCGCCGGCGGAGGCCGCGATCAGCGCCTGGCCGGCCGGGCCCTCGACCCGCCGGTGCTCGACCTTCAGATCGCCCGCGGTGACGGTCTCCGCGCACTCGGTGCCCTCGGCGTGCAGCACCACCAGCGGGGCGCCGCGTCGCCGCGCCTCCTCGATGGCGGTCGCCAGCCCCTCGGACGCGTCCGGCGAGCCGTCGACGCCGACGACCACCGGGCCCGAGGCCGTGCCCGAGCCGCGGGCGCAGAGCACCGGCCCGGCCGCGCGCGCCGCCACATGAAACGACACCGACGCGCCCGGGTCGGCCGGCCCGCCCGGGTCGTCGCTGCCGATGACGAGCATCGAGCCGCGGGCCGCCGCGCGCAGCAGCACCTCGATCGTGTCGCCGTCGACCACCTCGGGCGCCACGACGAGGTCGCGGTGCCGGTCGCGCGCCTGCGCGGCGGCGTTCGCCACGATCCGCTCCGCCTGCTCGCGCTCCTCGCCGCTGCCACCCGGAGGCAGCTCCAGCGGCCACATGAAGGCGTGTACCACGTGTAACGGGCGGCCGGTCGCCGCCGCCTCGGAGGCGGCCAACCGCACGGCGGCCGCGTCCGTCACCAAATCCTTGACACCAACCGCAACAGGCGCGTGTGTGCTCGCCATGGCCGCCACCTCCGCACTGAGGCTCGATCGCCGTGAATGCCCCGATCATCGGGGAACAGAGCCGGTTCATACCCCTCTGCCTGCCCACCTAACCGCATGTGACGCTCCGGCGACAGGCCTCAGCGCGGATCGGGAGTTTTCCCACACATCGGCCGAAGCGCGAGAGCCAATCAGGACGTGGGACGTTGCGGTCGCGCGGGGACGAACCGCGCGAAAGCCGGCGCCATCGCACCCGTGCCGGCGAGGTGCCCCGGGCCGCGTCCGGCGAGCCGGATGGCGATCACCGCGCCCGGCGACCGTCCGGTCACTGTCGCGCGGCGGGGCGTCCAGGCACCCGGTGCGTCCTATGTAGTCGGACGCGGCCGGCGCTTCCATACCGCTTGATCCATACCACCCCCGGGACGTCGGGCTCTGACCTGCATGGACGGTCATCAGCGGTGGTGCGCGCGGGCAGGTGCCCTTGCCCCGCCGGTGGCGGGCGAGTATCCACACATGCAAAGACCTGCATCGACCAAGGGGGACCGTCGTGCGCAAAGTCGCCGCGGCATGGATCGCCGCTGTCGTCGTCATCGCTGGCACACCAACCTTCTCGGGCTCGGCGGGCGCGGCGCCCACGGCGCCCGCCGACCTCAGCCTGGCGGGGGAGAAACACGTCTCCCGCGACCTCGACAACCGCGGTGGCGCCGTCGCCCCGAGCTCCGCGCAGCGCGCCCGCGCCAGCGCGCTGGGCGCGGTCCGGTTCAACGCTCTGGGCACACCCAGCGCGCTCGGCGGCACCGCCAAGCCGCTCGCGACCGGCCTGCCCGCCGGCGCGGAGGCCGCCGCCCGGGCCTACCTGGCCGGCAACCAGGACCTCTTCGGGCTGGACAAGGCGGCGGTGGCGGCGCTCGAGCCGCTGCTGGTGCGCCAGATCGGCGGCGGCACGGTGGTGACGCTGCGGCAGCGCTTCGGCGAGCTGCCCGCCGGCCACGACGGCCTGGTCACCGTGCTGGTCAGCGGCGGCAAGGCGCTGCGGGTCACCTCTTCGCTCTCCCGCGACACGAGCGCGCCCGAGCCGGCCACGCTGAGCGAGGCCGAGGCGGTGGCGATCGCCCGCGCCGACGTGGGGCTGGGCGAGGCGACCGGCACCAGCGCGGTCAAGCGGGTGGCGGTGCCGACGCCCGCCGACGGGCCACGCGACGCCTACGCGGTGACGCTCACCGCCGCGGCCGGCCTCGCCGAGCCGGTGGCCGTGACGACCTATGTGGACGGTCGTACCGGCAAGGTGCTGGTCCGCGAGGACCTGGTCGACTTCGACACGGACAACCCGCGCTGGGCGGTCTTCCCATCCACCCCGCCGGCCAGCATCACGGCCGGCCGCGACCCGCGCGTGCTGTGGTGCCTCGAGGCCGAGGGGCGCTGCGCGAAGGCGGTCCGCGACCCGAACACCGGCGCGGCCTGGGACGTGGACGTCGCCACCGGCCTGCCGACCTTCACCTCGAAGGGCAACGCCGCCGACAACACGCTCAGCCTGGGCGCGGGCACGCCGGCCGTCCCCGCGACGCCGAGCCTCGAGCGCGAGTACATCTACCCGTTCACCGACCAGTGGCGGCAGGCCCGCTGCAACCCGACGGTCTTCACCTCCGCGCAGCGTAACGACGCCGACGCGGCCATCGCGAACCTCTTCGCCATGCACAACCGCATGCACGACTTCGCGTTCAACCTCGGCTTCACCGAGTCGGCCTGGAACATGCAGGTCGTGAACGTCTCCGGCGAGGGCCTCGGCGGTGACCCCGAGCTCGGCCGGGCCCAGGCGAACGCGCTCGGCGGCAGCCGCAACAACGCCAACCAGGGCACCGGCCGCGACGGCCTCCCGCCGACCACCAACATGTTCCTGTGGCAGCCGCAGGCCGGCGGCGCCTACCCGCCGTGCGTCGACGGCGACTACGACATGACGGTGATCGGCCACGAGTACACGCACGCGATCACCAACCGCATGATCGCCGGCCCGGACACCGGCATCGGCTCGGCGCAGGGCGGCGCGATGGGCGAGTCCTGGGGTGACCTCGTCGCCGCCGAGTACCTGTACGAGTACGGCTTCCGGGCGCCGGGCGACAGCCCGTTCGTCACCGGCGCGTACGTCACCGGCAACACCGTCAACGGCATCCGCAACTACGACTCCACCCGCAGCCCGCTCAACTACTCCGACGTCGGGTACGACCTCGTGGGCCAGCAGGTGCACGCGGACGGCGAGATCTGGAGCGCCACCCAGGTGCGGCTGCGCGCCGCGCTGCTCGCAAAGTACGGCAACGGCACGCCCTCGCTGCAGGCCCGGTGCGCCGACGGCCTCGTCGAGGTCACCTCGTGCCCGGGCAACCGGCGGTGGGCGCAGCTGCTGTTCGACTCGTTCCTGCTCCAGGCCGGCAGCCAGTTCAGCATGCTGGACATGCGCGACAACATGCTCGCCGCCGACCTGGTCCGCTTCGGCGGCGCCAACCAGGAGCTGATGTGGGACGCGTTCGCCCAGGCCGGCATGGGTCGGGACGCCACCAGCGGCCCGAGCGACGCCGACCCGGTGCCGAGCTTCGCCTCCCCGTACGCCGAGAACGCCACCGTCACGCTCCGGCCGCTCGGCGACTCCGAGGGCGCGCCGATCCGGCTGTACGTGGGCGACTACGAGGCGCGGGCCACGCCGGTCGCCGACACCGACCCGGAGACCGACCTGCCCGACACCTTCGAGATCATCGGCGGCAAGCAGTTCAACCTCGTCGCCACCGGCCCCGGCTACGGCCACCGCAAGCTCACCACGCTGTTCCTGCCCGGCCGAGCCCAGGAGCTCAAGGTCAACCTGCCGCGCAACCTGGCCTCCTCGGCCGGCGGCGCCACGGTGAGCGGCCCGGGCATCAACGCCGACAAGCTGATCGACGAGACCGAGGGCACCAACTGGGCCTCGCTGGACGGCGTGGCCGGCCGCACGCTCACCGTCGACCTCGCCGGTGACCTGCCGCAGCGGGTCAGCGTGGTCAACGTGAGCGCGCTGCTGCGCCCGCAGATCACCACCGACCCCGACGGCATCGTCCAGAACCGGTTCTCGGCACTGCGCTCGTTCGCGGTGTGGGCCTGCGACGCTACCAAGGCCGACTGCGCCACGGACGCCGGCTGGCGGCGGGTGTACCGCAGCGAGAGCAACGCGTTCCCGTCCGGCAACTTCCGGCCGACCGCGCCGTCGCTCAACCTGCGGCAGTTCCGCTTCAACCCGACGCCCGCCACCCACCTGCGCCTCGAGGTGGTGGCCAGCCAGTGCACCGGCAACCCGCTCTACGCCGGCGAGCAGGACGCCGACCCCGCGGCCGCGACCGACTGCGGCACGGCGAGCCCCTTCGCCGCGCAGGTCCGCGTCTCCGAGTTCCAAGCCTTCACGAGGTAACGCCGGTTGATCAGGGGCCTGGTGGGCGTGTCGCCCGGCGTGGCGCGACACCAGGTCCCTGATCAAAGCCCGAAGAGCGGATTTGCCCCGGTCCGCGTCAGCCGCTGACCGTATGCTCCCGCGGGCACCGCGGAGGTCGGCGGCTCGCCAGGGCTCGCCGAGTGCCCCGACCTCCGCTGCCGGGTCCGCGTGGCAAGCCCAACCCCCGGCGGTCACCATGAAGCGTCGTGGCTCGGAACGGGATGCACAAAGGAGTCCGGGTCCGTGCGGACCCGGACTCCCACTGGCTTGACGAAAGGGTCAGCGGACCTCGACGCGGACCGAGTCCAAGGCGGGGATCTGGTTGGCGCGCTGCATCATCGGGATGCGGTGGGAGGAGTCGCCGGCCCAGGCCGAGCACTGGAAGGTGCCGGCCTGCGCGAGCCCGGGCACGCGGATCTCGATGATGTCCGGCTCGCTGCCGCCGCGGCCGTCCTCGGTCGCCACGAAGAAGGCCGGTACCGGCGCGGGCTCGGGAGCCACCGCGGTGTCGGTGAGCACGCGGCAGGCGGTGTGGAAGTGGCCGTGCACCAGGCCTTGGGCGTTGAGCAGCGACATCTCCACGTAGTAGCCGCCCTGACCCGCGGCCAGGAACCGGTCGCGGATGAGGTTGCGGGTGCTGACCCGGATCGTGAAGGGCTGGTTGACGCCGACCCGCTCCGGTGCGTCGGTGATGAGCAGCGACGGGTTGTCCGCGGCCTCGCCGACCTCGCCCATCTGGGTGTCGACGCAGCGGTTGCCGTTCTGGAAGCCGTCGTGCTCGTCCAGGCCGTTGCCCTCCGAGCACTGGTCCGGCCCGATGTCCAGCCCCGGCGGCGGCGCGGTTGTCGCGGGCGGGGGAGCGGTGGTCGCGGGCGGGGGCGCGGTGGTCGGCGGCTGGGGCGGGCCGGTGGTCCGCGGGGGCCTGGTGGTCGGGCGGTCGCGGCCCGGCTGGGGCGGTCCCGTGGTCCGCACCGGCGGGCGGGTCGTCCGGTTGTCGGCCGCGGGCGGGCGGGTCGTCCGGGTGTTCGACGCCGGCGGATCGGCCTCCTCGGCCTCCTCCTCGCGGTCGTCGGGCGCCTGCGAGGTCGTGGCGGGCGCCGGACGGCGGGTGGTGGGGCGGGTCGTCGCCGGCTTGTTGCGCGCCGCCGGCGTGGTCGGGTCCGCCTCCTCCGCCGGGGCCGACTCCTCGTATTCGTTGGGGGCGGCCACCGCCGGGTTGCCGGCGGCCTGCGGCTCGTTGAGGACCTGCTGGTCGCCGGTTTGGCCAGCGCAACCGGACAGCGCGGTGGCGAGCACCGTCAACGCCGCCAGTGCCACGCGGGTCCGGGTGCGAGGGAGGTATGCCATGTGCGGGACTCCAGGGTGCGGAGAGCGGCGGGGGTGCCGGGCGGCGGGCGGGGTAGCCCACCGTCAGGCCAGCGGCCGGAGCGTACTCCCGGAGCGTCGAGGCACGTCAAACGCGCGAAACCCTTTGTTTAAGCCAGTTTTGAGGATCGCGGCGGCCCGGGTCGATGTGGATTGTGCCATTCTGTAGCGGATCGTACCCACGCCCGAGCAGGGCTCGCGTCGCATCGACCAATCGAAAACTTAAGACTCGGCTAACCGGCGGAAAAGCTTGCGCCGCCGCTCACGTCAAGAGGCACGCAGCACGTAGAGAGTGGGTTCAATGAAAGCGCGGTGAGCCATTGGCCCAGCCCGGTTGGTCGCCGATTGGCCCAGCCGGAGAGCCATGATCCGTCATAGTGTTCGGGCCATGAGACTCGACTTCGACACGCTCGCGCCCGGCTTCTCCAAGGCCATGGGGCGGCTCGACAGCGCGTCCGGCGAGGGTCCGCTGGAGGCGCCGCTGCGCGAGCTGGTGCGCACCCACGCCTCGCAGATCAACGGCTGCGCGTACTGCGTGGACATGCACACCAAGGACGCCCGCGCGGGCGGGGAGACCGAGCAGCGCCTCTACGCGCTGCCGGTGTGGCGGGAGGTGCCCTACTTCACCGAGCGGGAGCGGGCCGCCCTCGCGCTCACCGAGGCGGTCACCGTGCCCACCCGCGCCGGCGTACCCGACGAGGTGTGGGCCGGCGCGGCGAAGGCGTTCGACGAGGGCGAGCTGGCGCAGCTGCTGGCTACTATCGTCACGATCAACGCGTGGAACAGGATCGGTGTGGCCGCGCGCTGCTGGACGCCGGGGTCGTACCAGCCGTGAGGGGGAGGGGCCGCTCTGTTCCGCAAGCTGCTCGCGGCCCGCTTCCTGTCCAGTGCGGGTGACGCGCTCAGCCTGGTCGCGCTCATGGTGCATGTGGCTGACTCGACCGGTCAGGCGTTGGCGGTGTCGGTGCTGTTGCTGGTCGGTGATTTCGCGCCGTCGTTGTTCGGGCCGTTGACGGGGGCGATCAGTGACCGTTTCGATCTGCGTCGGGTGATGATCGGGTGCGAGTTGGCGCAGGGCGCGCTGCTCGTGTTGATCGCGGTCTCGCTCGATAACCTGCCGCTGGTACTGGTGCTGGTGGGTCTGCGCGCGCTGGCGGGTCAGATTTTCCTGCCGGCGTCCCGGGCGGCGGTGCCGGCGCTGGTCGCCGACCGGGACCTGCCGCGCGCGAACTCCACGTTGGGCCTGGGCACCAACGGGGCCGAGGCCGTCGGCCCGTTGCTGGCCGCCGCGCTGATTCCCGTCGCCGGGGTACGTGGTGCGTTGCTGGTCGAC
>Ga0272482_10000292_pt1 | contig 15960 bp, 7 predicted proteins | sample RVTome_8_FD_192427 | JGI IMG/M metagenome (GOLD analysis project Ga0272482, IMG submission 192427) | Soil microbial communities from uranium-contaminated site in the Upper Colorado River Basin, Wyoming, United States - RVT160D0 (version 2) ...
GGACAAGTCTGCTACGGCGGTGGGATGACCGTGGTGTGCTGGGAAGTCACTCATCCGAGTGTTCGTCGAAGAGTCGCGTATCTATTCCGCTCTCCACTAATCGGGGCGAAGCTTGGCGCGAGCGAGCCGGACCGCGCGACGCCCTGTCGAGCATGCGCGCGGATCGGTTGTCGGCAACGAACTGCCGCTGCGGTCGGTGTGAGAACCTGTCAGGACTGGGCGGAGTGGGCCGCCTGCTAGTGCCGCGAGGTTCGGAGACAGAGACCTGATGTCCATCCAGCACACCGTCGTCTTCCGGCTCGTCCACGAGCCGGGATCGACCGCCGAGATCGAGTTCCTCGAGAGCGGGCGGGCGATACTGACCTCCATCCCTGGCGTCACTGCCTTCGCGGTCAACCGGCAGGTCAGCCCCAAGAGCGATCTCACGTGGCAGTTCTCGATGGTCTTCGCCGACCAGGCTGCCTACGACGGGTACAACGCGCATCCGGCGCACGTTGGGTTCGTCGAGACCCGGTGGCAGACCGAGGTCGACGCCTTCCAGGAGTACGACTTCGTCGCCCGCTGACGCCTCCCGGAACCGCCGCCCGAAAGGCTCGGCTACACAAGCATGAATGAGCCCCTCAACGCCGAGTTCCCGGCCCATCAGGCGGGCGGCCCAGGTCGTGCGGACCTTGCGCCGCCTTCCGGGGCTCTGTTCCACAGCGCGTTGATGATTGCTTCGGCCGTGATCGGTGATCGGGCCGCAGCGCCAGCAGGGCGCGCGGCATGGGCGGCGGTCCGGTAACCGTCGGGCAAAGCAGGCCGGTCGTCGCACGATCCGGCAGCGGCCCAGCCCGGAGCCCTCTGCTTGTCCTTTCGTTGGGTGGGACGTCGTGGACGCGGCTTCAACCGGTTCGGGCAATGGGTTCCTGTACGTCGTCGCGACCTGTCCCTGCAGCCGCTCGTGGTGGAGCTGCGGCTTCCACCAGGCGTGCCCACCCCCGGGAGTACCGCTGCCATTGAATGCGGTCGTGAGCGGCCGCGTCCGTCACCCGCCGTGCCGGGCCGCTTGTTCTTATCCCACGACGCCGTACCCGCGAGAACGGTCCCGCGTCACGGTTTGGCCGGTCGAGTCGTGCGGGCGCGCAGGGACGCCAGGCCGACGAGGTCGTCTGGTTCGGCGTCGGGCACGGTGACGTCGAATCGGGACAGCGCGGTGCGGTAGAGGCTCAGTGCCGCGAGGGCGGCGATGGACAGGCCGCTGATCAGGTACAGCAGGGCGATCCCGCGCCCTGGGCCGGTGCCGACCAGCGCGCCGACCGAGCCCGCCAGGTCGCCGCCGGGTAACAGCATTGGCTCCAGCCAGGCTCCAGCCAGCGGCGCCACGACGAAGCCGGCCGAGACCACCGTCTGGGCGACCATCTGGTTGAGCGCGATCACCCGGGCGTGGAAGCGATGCGGCACCTTTGTGTGGATGATCGTGAGCCAGATGCCGTTGACGATCACCAGGGTGAACGACATCCCGATCGCGCCGAGCGTGATCACGGTGAGGTCGGGCAGGGTCCCGACAACGACCGCGCTGAGGCCGTAGGCGACCGCGCTGAGCAGCATGCCCCTCATCCGCCGGCGGACCGGGCCGCCCCACAGCGCCATCAGCAGGCCGGCGACGACCGCCCCGGCGGTCGCGGCGGTCGCCACCCGTGCGGCGTCGTGGACGTCGCCGATCGTCAGCACCAGCGGGGATACCAGCACCAGTACGATCGCCAGAAACAGGTTCGTGACGACGAAGAAGAGCAGCATGGCGCGCAGGCCCGGACGGCGCCAGAAATACGTGAAGCCGTTGCGGATCTCCTGCCATACGGACTCCCGGCGGCGCGTCGCCATAGTCGCCGGAAACCGCACGGCCAGGAGCACAGCGATCGCCATGAGGTAGCTGGCCACTTCGACCGCCAGGATGCCGGCCAGCCCGATCGACGCGAGCAGCCCGACCGCGATCAGTGGCACCAGGAAGTTGGCCATGCCCAGGGTAAGTTGGACCACGCCGTTCGCGTTGCCGAGGTAGTGCTTGGGCACCAGTTTCGGGACCGCGCTCGTATACGCGAGCCGTTGAAACGCGGCCGCGACGGACAACAGGGCGAGTACGCCGTACAGCAGCCACGTCGTCACCTGGCCGGTCCACACCAGCAGCGCGAGGGCGCCCTGGCAGGTGCCGGCGGCGAGCGTGGCGGCCAGCAGCATCCGGCGCCGGTCGATACGGTCGACCAGCGCGCCGGCCACGGGCGCGACCACGACGCCGGGCAGGGTGCCGACGAGCGCGAAGAGCGCGAAGCGCAGCAGCGATCCGGTGTCCAGCAAGGCCCACAGCGGCATCGCGAAGGCGGTCAGGGCGGCGCCGACGTTCGCGACCAACTGCCCGGCGGCCACGGTGAGAAACCGGCCCATGCTCGGGCGTACCGCGTCCCTCGCCGCCGCACCAGCCGGTGCGGCGTCGGGCCGGCCCGGCGGGTGCGCGCTCGCCGCCTCCAGCCACCACGTCGCGTCCGGGGGGATCGGCCCAGGCCGGGCGGCCGGCGCACCGGCGGCCTCAGGAAGTCCTTCGTGGACGGTCGTGACGATCTCCGCCAGCTCGGCCGCCCGGTGGCGCGGGAAGTAGTGCCCGGCCTCGTCCAGGACGACGAGGGCGGTACGTCCGGTGAGTATCCCCCACTCGCGGTAGCGCTCCTGGTAGAACTCGGTGCCCGGGTCGCGTTCGCCGACGACGCAGACGATCGGTGCGGCCAGCGGTTCGGCGCCGCTGGCCAGCAGCTCGGTGTAGTAGTCCTCGGCCTGCTCGGCGTCGCGGCGCATCGCTCTGATCAGGTGCCGGCGCTCGGCCCCGTCCAGCTCACCCACGTCGGCGCCGGTGGCCTGGAGCCAGTTGGCGTAGACGGTGTCGCTGCGCCACCGGTCAAGTCGCAGGCCCTTGGCGACGCGACCGAGGAGTCCCGGAGGGCGGGCGAACGGGAATACCCCGCCGAGATAGACGGCGAGCGGCGGGCGGCCGGCCTGCTCCAGCCGGCGGGCGATCTCCACCGCGAGCGCCCCACCGGGTCCACAGTGGCCGTAGACGACGATCGGGCCGGTCGCGTGGTCCACGATCTCGCTGACACACCGCGCGGCCACATCGGCGATGCCGTGTCCGTCGCCAAGGTTCATCATGCCGATGTCGTTGCCGGGCGGGGTCACCGCGAAGAGCCGCCGTCCCGGCGGCAGCGCCTGCGCCAGTGGCTTGAAGACGGCCCCGGTGGCTCCGCCGTACGGCACGCACACCAGCGACAGGACGGTTTGCGCCGGGTCGACCGGTGTGGTCAGCTCGTGCAGCACGCGCGGCGCGTCCGGCGCATCGCCACTGGCGGCGCTGACCAGGACGGCCAACGCCGCCACGGTCGGGTGGCTGAACAGGTCCATCACCGCGACCGGCCGCAGCCCGACCGGCAGTGCCCGGCGAAGCTGGCTCACCACCTGCGTCACCAGCAGCGAGTGCCCGCCGAGGTCGAAGAAGTCGTCGTCTACGCCGACCCGGCTCACGCCGAGCACGTTCTGCCAGACCTGGGCGATCGCCTCCTCGACCGGCCCGTCCGGTTTCCGGTATGTGGTCGCCTGATCGGGCCGCTCGTCGGTGGGTTCCGGCAGTGCGCTGCGGTCGACCTTGCCGTGTGCCTGCAACGGCAGCCGGTGGAGCCAGACGGCACGGGCCGGCAGGAAGTAGTCCGGGAGGGTGTCGGCGAGCCGGCGGCGGATGTCGGTGATGTCGAGGTCCGTGTCCGGCGTCCCGGTCGGGGCGCGTTCGAGGTAGGCGACCAGCCGGTCCTGCCACGGCACCACCACCGCTTGCGCCACCCCGGGCAGATTCGCCAATGCGAACTCGATCTCGGCCGGTTCCACCCGGTACCCGCGTATCTTGAGCTGCTGGTCGCGGCGGCCGAGGAACTCGAGCCGGCCGTCGGGCAGCCACCGGGCGAGGTCACCGGTGCGGTAGAGCCGGCCGCCCGGCGCGCCGCCAAAAGGGTTGGGGACGAACCGCTCCGCGGTCAGCGTCGGGCGTCCGAGGTATCCGCGCGCCAGACGCTCCCCGCCGACGTAGATCTCCCCGACCCATCCCGTTGGTGCCGGTCGCATGGCGGAGTCGAGCACGTGGACCTGGGCGTACGGCAGGGGCTGCCCGATCGGCGTGCTCACCGTCGCCAGGGCGGTGCCGTCCGCCGGTACCCGGTAGGTGGTCACGCCCACGGTGGCCTCGGTCGGGCCGTAGTGATTGACGATGGCAGCGGCCCCGAGGCCGGCCAGCTCGGCGGTCCACGCCGACGACGATGCCTCGCCGCCGAGGACCATCGCCCGGCGCGGCAGTAGCGCGGCGGCCCCCCCTTCAGCCTCCGCGGCCAGCGCAGCGAGATGCGAGGGGGTCAGCTTGAGGTAGTCGATGCCGGCCCGGGCCAGGTATCCGGCCAGCTCGGGACCGCTGGTCCGGCGCGACAGCAGGTGCACGCCGCCGCCGGTCGCCAGCGCCAGATGGAACATCGTCACGCTGAAGTCGAACGACAGCGACTGCAGCAGGCCGAACCGGGCGCCAGGCCGGACATCCAGACGTTCGGCGACCCCGCACAGGTAGTTGGCGAGCTCGCGGTGGGCTACGGCCACGCCCTTGGGGACACCGGTCGACCCGGATGTGTAGATGACGTACGCCAGGTCGTCCGGGGCGGGCCGCTCGCCGTCCCACGGCTCCCCGCCGGCGGTGGGTTCGAGGATGGTCCCGGTGAAGCCGTCGAACCGGCCCGCTGCGGCCGCGTCGGCGATGAGCACCTGGACGCCGGCGTCGGCGAGCATGAACGACAGCCGCGCGGGCGGCAGCTCCGGGTCTAGCGGCAGGTACGCGGCTCCGGCGTGCAGCACCCCCAGCACTGCGGCAGCCAGCTCGGGAGACTGGGGCAGGCAGATCCCGACGATGGCATCCGGCCGGACCTGGCCGTGCAACCGTTGGGCCCAGCATCTGGCGCGTTGGTCCAGCTCCTGGAAGGTGAGCGTGGTCGGGCCGTGAACCAGTGCTGGCGCGTGCGGCGTGTCGCGGACCCAACGCGCCACCAGGTCGACGAGCGTGGTGGCGGGTGGCGTGCCGCCGCCGTCGGCCCAGCGTGCCAGCCGGCCGCACTCCTCACCTCCGAGGAGGTCCACATCGGACAGCCGGCGGTCCGGGTCCGCGCAGACCTGGCGGAGCAGCGTCTCGAACCGGGCGGACAGCGCCACGATGCTCGCGTGGTCGAACAGGTCGGTGTTGTAGGTGAGGTGCACCCACAGCCCGGTGTCGTCCGGCCGCACGTAAAGGGCCAGCTCGTGGCGGGTTCGCGGATTGTCCACTTCGAACCCGCTCACTCGCAGGCCGATCCGCTCGTGCGCGGCGCCCGGTGAGCCCTCCGCGGCCGGGCCGGCTCCGGGCACGGTCCAGTTGAGCATGCTGAAGTGCACCTGGAACACGGGCGGGCGGCGGACGTCGCGGGCCACGCGCAGCTCGGACACCAGATGTGCGAAGGAGAGATCCTGGTGGGCGTACGCCTCGAGCGCGGTCTGCCGCACGCGGCCCAGCAGGTCCGCGAACGTTGGGTCGCCGCTCACGTCCGCCCGGAAGACGAGGGTGTTGACCAGCAGCCCGACCATCGACTCGGTCTCCCGCCGGCTACGCCCGGCGATTGGGCTGCCGATGCCGAAGTCGGTCTGCCCGCAGTACCGGGAAAGCAGCGCCTGCAACGCGGCCAGCAGGGTCATGAACGGCGTGGCGCGATGGGTGCGCCCGATCGACTCGACCTCGGCGGCCACCGCGGCGTCGAGCCGAAACGTGTACGAGCCGCCGTTGGAGGTCTGGGTCGCCGGGTACGGGCGGTCGGTCGGCAACGCGAGCGGCGGGATGCCGGCGAGCTGCCGGCTCCAGTACGCGAGGTTGCCCCGGGCCCGGTCCGTCTCCGCCCACTCGCGTTGCCAGGCCGCGAAATCGCCGTAACCGATCGGCGGCGGGTCGATCCGCGGCGCACCTCCCTCGACCAGGGTCGCGTACGCCTCCCAGAACTGGCTCATCAACAGGTCGTTGGACCATCCGTCGGTGGCGATGTGATGCACCGACAGGCAGAAGACGTGGTCCTGCGGCGCGAGCGCGACGAGCAGGGCGCGTAGCGGCGGGCCGGCCGCCAGGTCGAACGGCCCGGCCACGTCCGCTTCGACGGCGGCGCGGGCCCGCTGCTCGCGGTCGCTGTCCGGGCCGGGGACGCCGCTCAGGTCCAGCACCGTTATCGGCACCTCGGCCTCGTCGGCCACCTCGACCAGCGGCACTCCGTCAGCGGTGACCGGAAAACGCATCCGCAGGCTTTCGTTGCGGGCGGCGACGGCCCGCAACGCGCCGGCCAGCGCCGCGCGATCCAGCGGTCCGCGTACGCGCAACGGGACCGACATGGTGTACGTGGCGGTTTCCGGCGTGTACCGGTCGAGAAACCACATCCGGGTCTGTGCGAACGAGGGCGGCGGTGCGGTCCCGGCGGGCCGCGGCCTGATCGCGCCGCTGGCCAGCCACCGTGCCAGAAGCTCCCGGCGCTGCTCCGGCAGCTTGTCCGCGAGGTCGCGCGCGGTGAGCGTCATAGCCGACCGCCAGTGGTGCCCCGCCGCGGGCCGCGATAGTCGACCAGCTCCACCACCAGCCCGGTCGCCCGCCCGAGATAGACGAAGGCGACCCGCATGCCGTCGCGCGCCCCGGTTCGGGGTTGTCGATCCAGGCGTACGCCGCCCGAGCGCCGCAGCGTTTCCAGTGCCTCGCCCACGTCGTCCACCTCGACCGCCAGGTGATGCAACCCCGGACCGCGGCTGGCGAGCGAGCTGTCGATGGCGGAGCCGGCCCGTGCCGGGCTGACCAACTCGACCGTCGCACCCGCGCCCCCGTTGGCCGGAGCCCAGAACTCGCAACTCACGCCGTAGTCCTCGGCCGGGCCGGCATCGACCCGGCACAGACCGAGCCGCTCCAGTTCGAAGCCGGCCGCGGCCATATCGTGGGTCGCCACACCGAGGTGGTCGATCGTCCTTCGCACTCCAGGGAGTGTAGGTGACGCAGGCACCATCATCGATGAGCGGTTGGTGATGGCCTATACACTTCGGTCGATTCGAAACCTCGCGGGAGGGTTGGTTTGTGGTTGTTTCGCGGATGTTAATTGCGGCGAACTTCACCGCTCAGGCGATGACGGACACTGTGGACTTCTGGCTGGCGGAGATCGGCTCACCGACCAGCGTGTCGTTCGCGCCCTACGACCAGGTCTTTCAGTCGCTGCTGGACGACCGCGGGGCGCTCGCGAGCAACCGCGACGGCTGTAACGTGGTGCTTGTCGACCGCTCCACCTGGGTCGCCGACGAGTCGCTCGCCGCCATCGACGATCTCGTCCGCGCAGTGCGGACCTGCGCCGACAGCTCGGGTGTGCCACACCTCGTGGTCTCCTGTCCGACGGAAACCGGACCCACGGAGCTGCTCGACGCCGCCGAACGCCGGCTCGGCGAAGGCTTTGCCGACGACCCCAGAGTGCGGTTCATCGACACAGATCAGGTGTTGGCTTGGTATCCGGTCGAGAATCGCTATGACGCATACACCAACCGCGCGGCGCACCAGCCGTACTCGCGGGAAATGCTCGCGGCGCTCGCCACCGTCGTGGTCCGGGCGGCCGAGGCGTGGCGGGTGCCGCGCCCGAAGGTCATCGCCGTCGACGCCGACCACACCCTGTGGGACGGAGTGGTCGCCGAGGACGGTCCGCTCGGCGTGCGGGTCACCCCGGCCCACCGCCAACTCCAGGAATACCTGTTGGAGCAGAGGGCAAACGGCCGGTTGATCTGCGTGGTGAGCCGCAACCTGGAGGCGGACGTGCGGGAGGTTCTGGCCACTCACCCGGACATGGCGCTGCGGGAGGAGCACGTCAGCGCATGGCGGGTCAACTGGCGGCCCAAGTCCGACAATCTAGCCGCCCTGGCAGCGGAGCTCAACGTGGGCATAGACAGCGTGGTCTTTCTCGACGACAGCCCGGTCGAGCGGGCCGAGGTCAGTGCCGCGTACCCGCAAGTGCTAACCCTCGTCCCGCCCGAGTCTGCCGCGGACGTGGCCCCGTACCTGCGGCGGTGCTGGCCGCTGGACCTGCTGCCGGTGACCGCTGACGACCGCGCCCGCGCCGAGCGCTACCGGCAGGACGCCGAGCGCACCCAGGCGCGGACCGCCGCCACCTCGCTGGCGAAGTTCTTCGCCACGCTCGACCTCCGGGTAGAGGTACGCCCGCTCGCCGCCGCCGATCTCACCCGCGCCGCGCAGCTCTCCCAGCGTGTCAACCAGTTCAACCTCACCACCCGCCGCTACCACGAGGCCGAGCTGTCGGCGATACCGCACGGGCAGGCGCTGGTCGTCTCCGCGCGCGACCGGTTCGGCGACTACGGCCTGGTCGGTCTCGTGGTCACCGTTCCCGCCGAGACCCTGGAGATCGAGAGCTTGCTGTTGAGCTGCCGCGTGCTCGGGCGCGGCGTCGAGCACGAAGTGCTGCGACAGCTCGGCCGGCTGGCGCGCGGGGCAGGACTGTCACGGATCCTGTTGCGGTTCGCCCCGACGGCGCGCAACCTCGCCGCGCGGGAGTTTCTCGACTCGCTGCCGGCCGAAGTCGATCCGGACGTGGGTTACCAGATCGCCACCGAGGCCGCCGAGGCTCTCGCGCACGAACCGGTCCGAACGCCCGCGGTAGCCGCTGAAGCCGGGTCGCGGGTGGAGGCACCGGTCACCGCCATGACGGCCAATCTGGTGCACCGCACCGCCACCGACCTCGCCACCGCGGCTCAGATCGTCGCCGCTGTCGACCGCTACCGGACGCCCATCGCACCACCCGTGCTCGACACCGCCGACCCGATCGAAAACGCCGTGGCGGCGATGTGGGCGCAGCTGCTGGAGCACCCACCGATCTCGGCGGACGACGACTTCTACCAGCTCGGCGGGGACTCCCTGATGGCGCTGCAGTTCGCCGCCCGGGTCCGCGACGAGTACGGACTGGAGCTGCCGGCCGACATGCTGTTCGTAGACACGTTCACGGTCGCCACCATGGCGCGGACGATCCGCGACCTGCTCGCGAGCCCGTCCGACGACGCGGCACTGGCCGGAATGCTGGCCGAGCTCGACCGCCTCTCCGACGACGAGGTGCGCGGCCTGCTCGAAGACGGCCGAACGTAGCCGCCGCGATGGCCACCTTCGCCCTCTGCACCGACGGCACCCACGGCGACGTGCTGCCGTTCGTCCGGCTCGCGCAGGCGCTGGCCGCCCGCGGGCACGAGGCGATCCTGTACAGCCACGGCTTCTACGCCGAGACGGCCGTACGGGCCGGACTGCGGTTCGTACCCACCGACACCGCGGAAGACTACGCCCGCCAGCTCGCCGACCACCGGCACCTGCTGCTCAACGTGCTCGGTAACGTCAACCGCATCGCCGACTTCTACCGGCGCAACCGGATCCTGGAACAGACGCGCGACGAGTTCCACGCGCTGGCCAACCTGGTGCGGTCACGCCCGGCCGGAGACGTCGTGGTGGTCGGACGGCACACCTCGCGCCTGTCGGTACTGATGGTTCGCGAGGCGCTCGGCACCCCCGCGGCCTGGGTCTGCGTCACCCCGACCCAGCACCTCGGGCTGCCGATGACCGAACGGCTGTACCCGCAGGCGCTGGCAAGCCCGATGAACGAGATGCGCGCCACGGTAGGGCTGCCACAGGTCACCGACTGGTCGGCCTGGCTGCGTTCCGCGGACCTGGTCCTCGGCCTGTGGCCGGAATGGTTCGACGCGGCCGGCCAGCCGCTGCTGACCGTGCGGCCAGCAGACACGGCGGCCGTGGCGCTCGCGGGTTTCCTGCCGCACGACGCCGCGGAGACCGGCCAACTGCCGGCAGATCTCGCGGAGCTGGTCGCCGACGACGTGCCGGATGAACGCCGCCCGGTCCTGGTGAGCGGCGGATCCAGCCAGCTCCTGCACGGTAACTGGTACGCCGTCGCCACCCTCGCGGCCGCACGCACCGGCCGCCCGGTCGTGGTGACCTGCCCCCACCGTGACCTGCTACCCGACGACCTGCCGCCCTCTGTGCGGTGGTATCCAGCGCTGCCGTTTGCCACCCTGTTGCCGCGCGTCGCCGCCGTCGTCCACCACGGCGGCATCCTGACCAGCGCTCGCGCGATCACGTCCGGCACCCCGCAGGCCGTGCTCGCGCACGGCGCGGACCGCCCGGACAACGCTCGCCGACTGCGCGCGCTCGGGCTGGCCGAGTGGCTACCCGCGGCCCGTTGGCAGGTCGACGCCGTAGCCGGCCTCATCGCCCGCGTCCTAGCCGAACCGTCGTACCGCGACCGAGCCCGCACCCTATCGACCACAATGGACACGGAACGGACGGCCACGGAGGCGTGCATGCGCCTTGAGGCACTGCTCGGTCCTCGAGATGAAGGCTGACAGAGCAGGAGAGGTGATCAGGGCCTGGATTCTGCTCCCAGTGGGCTGCGCACCGATACCTGCAACGGCGCGATCGTGCGCAGTCCAAGCAGCTCGTCGGTCCGGTCGTAGACCGCAGACTCCAGCTGGCTCAGGTAGAGCCGTACCGCCGCCGCATACCGCCTACGAGCCGCCTCGTCTGGATCGTCGTCCAGATGGGATAGCAGGCGGTGTTCCTCGCGAGCGAGAAGAAGCGAGGTGTACCGACCACGTCGGGCCGGGTCTCCAGTTCGAACGACGCCGGCTGTACCCCCCAACTGCATCGTTCCCGTTCCGCCTCCAGCTGTCCTGCTTGCACACCCGAGCATCTCACCCGGGATATTCCGTTGCCGTCCTCCCGCATCGGGGCGTTGCCGGCGGCGCGGAACTGGGCACGCGGGGTCGGGCCGCCGCCCGTTACCCCCGGCTTTCGGTTCGCCTCGGCAGTGTTCGACGGCCGCGCACCTCGGCCGACGCCGGCACCTTCCTACAACAACGGTCTGACGTGCGGCTCGTTGGCTTGCCGGAGGTCGACCAGGCGCTTTGGACAGCCGGCCTGGATCATCCTCTCGATTGAGGAGCTGGCGGAGTCGGCCGAGCCAACTGCGATCGTCTATCACGACGAAGCGCGCAGGCCCGAATCCCATACAGCTCGACTTCAAGGGCTCTACAGCACTCCGTATGCGCGACGAACTCCCTGGTCAGGACACAGACGCGGGGCAGGCGCGCAGGTGTGGAGTAGAGGCGGGTCCCGTACAACATGGGAACTCGGTCCGACCAGCGACGGCGCGACATTCGTCGTGCTGGACGGCACATGGCCACTACCGCCACGCGGTTGATCACAACGTAAGGCTGGGCATGCCGGTGTTCCCGATGTCGGCGGGGGTGATGGCGCCAGGCTCCCGCAAGCCGGAGACTGACCGACCTCTTCTGCGGCGGAAGGCGCCGCGGCCCACGGGCAGCCGCATTGTTGACGATCCCGCTTGCCGCGACCGCCATACAGGCACGCCGAGTCGAGATGACTGCCGTGCAGCAGTACGTCACGTGACGGGCGTGAGAATACGATCAACTCACTAATCCGTCGATGAGCGGACGCTGCAGCGAATGATCGCTACTGTAGCGTTACGAAAATGATCGAGCAGGTACGGTATCGCGCTGTCCGAAACCCCCGAGGTGTTCCTCGATGGAGCTATCGCAAGCACATAGCGTGACGTCATCGCGACAGATTCCGGCTAGAATGCGGCTGCCGCGCTAGGCAGGGCGCTCAGGTGCGGTGAGTACCCGAATGTCGCGCCAGACATGCTCGTAGCTTTCGTGCGTCTCACGGACCCAGTCGGGTACAGCGCTCCATTCGACCGTTACCTCGCGCTCCCCCCAGCCAACCTGCACAATCCGGCGCTCGCCGGCGAATTCGACGACTAAGTCGCGGCGGAGGAATAGCAACTGTCCTTGCCACGGTCCCTCCGCGCGGAAAGTGGCCGACGCTCGGATCCCGTCGAGGCAGACAAGATCCAACGTGCCGGGCAGCTGACGAAGCCCGAACCGGGCAGCGAACTTGAACGACGGCACGTCGTAGGACCGCTTCAGTGCGGTCGGTGACCCGCCCTCACCAGTCGAGAGTTCTACCGCGATCTGTTCGAGCCCGATGCCATCGTCGTGCCAATCCTGGCGCAACGCAGGATCGCGGGAGGGATCATCGTCGTCGTGACGCACGTCAAATCTGGGACTCCAAGGCACTTCCCCGGCGAACACATCACGGACCGTGGGAAGTTCGGGGAAGAACTGGTTTCCGAGGTAGTCGCGCCCGTTGATCATCTCGAGTGCGAGATCCACATCGCCTGGCTCCAATAGGAGCGTGCGGAAGAACCCAAAGACGCGCCGTCCATCGCGCCGATGCTCCAAGAACCCTTCAACCAGCAGCCATCCGCCGGTGACGTCGTGGATCTCTTCGGGTGACCACAGCTCCGCCGGCACGGACACCACGCCGGTTCGGAGCCACACCTTGTCGTCTATGGATCCGGCAGGCGCCCACTCCGGGAGCCGGAGGGGAACGACTGAGGGCTCATCGGGGAAGGTAGGGTCGATGTCGGGCGTTACGTTCCGCCCACCGCCGACCCAAGAGTGTCGGTTCTGCCCGGCATCGGAGTTACGACCGATCAGCTCGTAGTAGGCGATCCATCCGTACTTCTTGCCGTAGCGCTCCACCTTTGCGCGTTCACGCCCGAGTCGGCTCCCGGCCTCGGCGATTGTCCGGTCGATGTCGCCGAGCAGCGCGGAACGCCAGCCAAGGTCCCAGACGCGAGCCATGACCTCGCCGCGTGCACGTCGAAACCCGTCGTCGTGAAAGTCGTAGTTATCTCTGCCTTCGATGGCGGATCCGATCACATAGTTCTCGAAATCCATACCGAGGGTGCTGTCGCACTCATTGGTGTTCGGGTCGTCGTCAGCCATTATCGGCGCAGGTGGCACGGCGGCGAAAGTCACCACGAATGGGTCGACGCCGGCGGGTACCGCGCCCGCGTGCAATGTCCCTGCGAACTCGAAGGTTGCCCGTATGTAGCTGCGCAGCAGCTCATGGGCGGTCAAGGTCGACCCTGCGTCGAGGAAGCGGGCGCGCAACTCGATGAGCCATTCGGCGAGCGCGTGCTCGAATGGCCCCCCGGGATCGGGCATCTGGTGGGCGCTGGCCGCGCCGAACGCACCACCAACGACCCGCTCTACGACGTAGGGGTCATCAACATCGAGCATTCGAGTGGCAATGTCAAACAGGCGCTTCGGCTCCGGCCGGCCGTAGCGCTGCAGGGCCTTCGTCGCGAGATCTCGCGCATCCTTATTTGTGGACGAGAGCAGCCACGCGATCGCGATCGCATTCAGGTCGTCGGCTGCGCTTCGGTGCAGATTTTCAGTCCAGTACGCGATCAGGTTCTTGAGCTCGTCCACGAGCAGCTCGCCTGCCCTGTGACGGACCCATTCGGTCCACCTACGGTCACGCTCAGGCAGAGGAAGCAGGCGCAGGACCCGGTCGAGGAATTCGGCGTTGAGACGGTGCGCAGGGGACGTGCGGACCTCCCACAGCCTGTCGAACGGGTGCTGGCCCCACAGGCCGCGTGGTCCAAGTGTCTTCCAGCTCCAAGTGACGAACAACGTGACGAGTTCGTCAACGGTGGCATTATCAAGGAACTGGGACTCCGAGTTGAGTTCTTGTGCCAGCGCCCAGGAACGATGTTCGTCTGGGGCAAGACGCCAGAGGTGATGGCCGCTGAACCGGCGGGGCAACAGGCCGATGAGGCCGACGACCACGTCCTCGCCAAGCGAGTGACCGTTCTCGCCGAGGAGGGATGCCCACAAGGACGCTTCCGTGAGGCGTTCCTCGACCTCGGCGTAGGTCATGCGTATGAGGAGTGCGTCTGCGATCAAGTAGCCCGCGAAGCGGTCGAAGAGGACTCCTGTCTCTGTGTCGTCGCTGCCCTCGATTTCCTCGCGGAATAGCACGCCTTCCTCTTCGAGACGCCGGAACAGGCTCTCGTCCCAGTCCGTCTCTCCAGCGTCGAGGATCGCCTTCGCATCGTCAGAGGGGAGCCTGCGGATCCCGCGGGTCCACATCTCCCACGCGAGCGCAGCGAGGCGTCGCTTGATCTGGTCCGCGGGTATGGCTGCACGGGCTGGGTCGTTGGCCAGCCGGTGGATCACGCCGTCACGGTATAGCTCGAACACTCCGATGAGCGAGGTCGGCAACGCCTCGACTCCGACCGGATTCTCGCGAAGTGGGTTGGCGGCCTCACAGTACATGCGGAGGAACAAAGGGTTGTGGAACATCGCCGTGGGCAGCCAGGCGTCGTCGGCATGGATGAGGTAGTGCTCAAAGTAGGCACTAACGATGTCGTGGACCTCGGACTGGTACCACTCAAGACCGATGGTCACAGCCTCATCGGGTACCGCACGAGTAGCAAGGACTTCGCGAAGCGTAATGATTACCAGTACGCTCGGGTAGTCGCCGAGTGCCGGCATCAGCTCATCGAGTAGAGGGCGCCATTCCGAGGGCCGCTCGGCCTCGTTCAGGCCGTCGATCACCAACGGAATCCGGGTTCCCGCACGGGCAGCTGCCGAGTTGAGCGCTTCGAGGAGATCTTCGAAGCGCTCAACTTTTAGCCCGGGTATCCGCCGCGCCAGATCATCGAGACTGCCGCCGGCTCGGAGCCGCCCGCCATGGACGAACACCCCGGCTGTCGGCCGGTCCGTCGGCGCGGTCAACTGAGCCGCCAGATGTGTTTTGCCGAGTCCGGCAGCGGCGACCACCGCTAGCAACGGAGCCTGAACATCCGTCTGGGCAGCCCGCAGCCACTGGATGACGTCTCGGATCTCAGCAGCCAGGCCGGAGACAGCGAGGGCCGCCGGGAGTCGCCGCTTCCGCAAATGGAGGACAAGGGCACGGAGGCTGCGGGGTGACGTGGCCGGTGGCTGCTGGTCCTCGATGCGTTCACGAGCCTCCCCAGGCCGAAGGTTCCGTCCGGCGTCGATGATCGCCTGGACGTCGGCGACGAACCTGTCGAGATCGTCAGCGACGGCCTCGGTACTCATGCGGGTGGAGTCGTCATCGATGCTGGTTAACGCGTCACGGAGTGCCCGGGTGCGGGTTGCGATGTCGTTGACGTGCTGATCGAGTCTGTCGAACGAAGCAGGGCGCAGGAGGGCGCGTTCGATCTGGCGTTCCACATGGTTTGAGGTGTGCAACGGTGGCATCCAGCGCGCTTTGACTGGGGCGACGGAGCGCGTGTGGGCCTTGGCGAGTACGTCTGGGGACAGGACGAGTTCCCCGAAGAAGGTGGAGCGGAGCTCGTCGTGTCCCGAGAGCTCGGCGTCGTAGTTCTCTGCGGCCCACAGCTTGGTTGAGATGCCTCTGGTGGGGCCGAGGCTGTCGATCCAATCCGCGTCCTTCTTCGCCGGACGTTCGGGAAGGCAGAGCACGAAGTCCGTCAGCCCGTCGACGTACCTGATCGCCTTGTCGAGGGACTTCTCGATTTGGGCGCGTTGTCCGCTTGTCAGCTCGTTATTTTGTCCGAGGATGAACCACTTGCACGACCATCCCCACACGCGGCCGGGATCACCGAGGACGCCGGAGTGCTCGACTCGTAGGTAGAACTCGACACCGGGCTGCTGGCGCCGCTCACGAAGAGTGCCTAACGCGCCGTAGCGACGCGAGACGATTGCCCGCGTGAGGACCTCGAAGTTCGCGTCCGGAGCACCAGGCAAACGCGCTAGTGGCGTGTCGCCGCTAGTTTGCGGGTTTTGTGGTGTGGGCTGGTGGTTGGTGGACTTCTATTCCCTTCCAGTCCGCCGTGGGGTGTGTCGAGGTGGCGAGGACGAAGTCGCGGCCGGTGGTGTTGGATCCGGCTGATCGGCAGATGTTGACGGCGTTGGTGCGTACGGGTTCGCATCCGGCTACGCAGG
>Ga0272482_10000293_pt1 | contig 15954 bp, 16 predicted proteins | sample RVTome_8_FD_192427 | JGI IMG/M metagenome (GOLD analysis project Ga0272482, IMG submission 192427) | Soil microbial communities from uranium-contaminated site in the Upper Colorado River Basin, Wyoming, United States - RVT160D0 (version 2) ...
GCCGGTCGTACGACACGCCGCCCCCGCCGATCGACGACAACGACGAGTGGTCACAGGCGGGCGACGCGCGCTACGCCACGCTCCCGCCGGAGCTGATGCCGCGCACCGAGTGCCTCAAGGACGTGCTGGCCCGCGCCCTGCCGTACTGGTACGACGCGATCGTGCCGGATCTGCTCGCCGGCCGCACCGTGCTGGTGGCCGCGCACGGCAACTCGCTGCGCGCCGTCGTCAAGCACCTCGACGGCATCTCCGACGAGGCGATCGCCAAGCTCAACATCCCGACCGGCATCCCGCTTCGCTACGACCTGGACGCCTCGCTGCGCCCGGTCACGGCCGGCGGCACCTACCTCGACCCGGACGCGGCCAAGGAAGCGGCGGCCGCGGTCGCCAACCAGGGGCGCTAAGGCTGATCGACGCTGGGCGGCTCGCTCGTCTCACCCGTCACCAGGAAGACGACCTGCTGCCCGGCGTTGACCGCGTGGTCCGCGTAGCGCTCGTAGAAGCGGCCGAGCAGCGCGCCGTCGATCGCGGCCTCCGCACCGTACCGCCAGTCCTTGTGCAGCAGGATGCTGAAGAGCCGCCGCTGCAGCTCGTCCATCTCGTCGTCGTCGGTCTCGAGCTCGGCGCCGAGCGTGGCGTCCTGCGTGGTGAGCACCAGGCCCACCTTGCCCGCCATGCGATCCGCCACGGCACCCATCGAGGTGATCACCTCGCGTAGCTCGGGCGGCACGGCCGGCGCCGGATAGCGCCGCAGCGCGGTCTTGGCCACGTGCTCGGCGAGGTCGCCCATCCGCTCCAGGTCGGCGGCGATCGCGATGCCGGTGATCACGAGCCGGAGATCGGTGGCGACCGGTGCCTGGCGGGCCAGCGTGTCATACACCTGCTGGTCGACCTGGCGGTGCAGATCGTCGACCTCGGCGTCGCGCGCGATCACCATCTCGCAGGTCGCGCGATCGGCGGTGAGCAATGCCTCGGTCGCGTGCCCCATCGCCGTACGCACGGCTTCGGCCATGGAAACAAGGAGGCGGCCCACCTCGAGGAGGTCAGCCCGCAGCTCGTCACGCATCGCGTCGATGCTAGGTGATGCTGGCCGATCTCCCGGCCGCGGGGGTGAACGACGCTCAGCCGAGCGGTGAACACTCTTGGAAGCGGGTCAGGTTTGTCCTATTCTGCGAATCAGTTGGGTTAACAATGACCCTACGATCGCGACGTGGAGTGGGCGGTCGGAGCCGGCGTTGTCGGCAGCGTCCTCGGTTTGATGGCCGGGGCCGCTGCTCTGCTTGCCGTGCGCGGCCGCGCGGGGGTTCGCGGTCCACTCCTCTCCGTCGGCGGCCGGCCGCCGGGGGGAGAGGGCGTGGCTGGTGGGGGCTTCGGAGAAGCCACCCGCGACAACGGGAGGCCGGCTATCGCCAAGGATCAGCAGCCCCAGGTCTCCGGGCTGGGCCGCAAGAGTCTCGACGCGCTGCGGGTCGGGGTCGTGGTGCTGGATCCGGAGGACGTGCCCGTGCTGGTCAACCCGGCGGCGCGGGCGATGGGCCTCCTGCGCGCCGGTCCCCAGCCCGGCACCATCGCCGCGCATCCGATCGTGCGCACTCTGGCTGGCCAGGTGCGCCGCACGGGCGTGCGCCGCGAGGTGGAGCTCGACCTGCCCCGGGGCCGGGAGGGCGGGCCACAGTCGCCGCTCGGCGTCCACCTGCGCGCGGTAGCGCTCGGCGGCAACTTCGTCTCCGTCGAAGCCGCCGACGTGACCGAGTCGCACCGGGTCGACCGGGTGCGGCGTGACTTCGTGGCCAACGTCAGCCACGAGCTGAAGACCCCGATCGGCGCGCTCCAGCTGCTGGCCGAGGCGCTGCTCGACGCCACCGACCCGGACAGCGTCACCACCGATCCCGCCGAGGACGTGGCGGCCGCCCGCCGGTTCGCCGAGCGGATCCAGACCGAGTCCACCCGCCTCGGCCGCCTCGTCAACGAGCTGCTGGAGCTGACCCGGCTCCAGGGCGCCGAGCCGCTGCCGGCCCCCGAGCCGGTCGCGATCGACTGGGTGGTGGCCGAGGTCATCGACCGCACCCGTACCGCCGCGTCCGCCCGGAGCATCGAGGTCGACGTGACGGGCGATCGGGGCCTGACGGTGTACGGCAGCGACAGCCAGGTCGCCACCGCCGTCGCCAACCTCGTCGAGAACGCCATCGCCTACTCGGCGGAGAACACGAAGGTGGACGTAGTCACTCGTGGTGACGACGAGTACGTTGAGATCGCGGTGACCGACCAGGGCATCGGGATCGGACCGAGCGACCTCGATCGGATCTTCGAGCGGTTCTACAGGGCCGACCAGGCGAGGTCGCGCGCGACCGGCGGCACCGGCCTCGGCCTGGCTATTGTCAAGCACATAGCGACAAATCACGGCGGCCGTGTGGAGGTGTCGAGCAGGCTGGGCGGAGGGTCGACGTTCACCATCCGGCTGCCCGCCCGTCCGCCGGATGCCGTATTGCCGCTACCACCGTCAGTTGAGATCGAGGCCGGTCCGGCCGAGCTTCGACAGGCCTGACGAGCAATAGGAAGGAAAGTCTGTTGGCCCGCGTGCTCGTGGTCGAGGATGAGGAGTCGTTCTCCGACGCCTTGTCCTACATGCTCCGCAAGGAGGGGTTCGAGGTCTCGGTCGCCGCGACCGGCACCTCCGCCCTCACCGAGTTTGACCGGACCGGTGCGGACATCGTTCTGCTCGACCTGATGCTGCCCGAGATGTCGGGCACCGAGGTGTGCCGCCAGCTGCGCCAGCGCTCCCATGTCCCGATCATCATGGTCACGGCGCGAGACAGCGAGATCGACAAGGTCGTCGGGCTGGAAATAGGAGCCGACGACTACGTCACGAAGCCGTACTCGCCGCGCGAGCTGGTCGCCCGCATCCGGGCCGTGCTGCGCCGCCAGAGCGTCGACGCGGTCGAGCTCTCCGCGCCCACGCTGGCCGCCGGCCCGGTGCGCATGGATGTCGAGCGGCACGTGGTGACCGTGGCCGGCGCGGCCGTCCAGCTGCCGCTGAAGGAGTTCGAGCTGCTGGAGCTGCTGCTCCGCAACGCCGGCCGGGTCCTGACCCGTGGCCAGCTGATCGACCGGGTGTGGGGCGCCGACTACGTCGGCGACACGAAGACGCTCGACGTGCACGTGAAGCGGCTCCGATCCAAGGTCGAGCCGGAGCCGAGCACGCCGCGCTACATCGTCACCGTCCGCGGCCTGGGCTACAAGTTCGAGCCCTAGAAGATCCTTCAACCCATGAAGATCTGAGCTACCGCGACGTCGGCGGTGGTCCGGACCGCTGCTCCCGCGGCCTCACCCGTCCGCTGTTCACAATCAACTGCGGCAAAGGCCGACGGGAACGGGTGGCCGGGGATCTGTGAACGTTTGTTGTAGCCAGGGCAGCAACAAACGTTCACGAAACCTTCGGAGTTGATCCGTCGGCGCCTGTTTCCCCGCGCGGCGGTCCGGGATCGTGAGGCGCGGAGGGTGAGGCCGCGGGAGCAGCGGTCCGGACCACCGCCGACGTCGCGGTAGCTCAAATTTGTCCCTTGGAACAGGTGACCTAGAGCGACCGTGAAGGGGAAGTGGGCTTTAGGCCATCGGGAGGCGGCGGCGCGCGGGCTTGGGGGGCTGCGCGGCCGTCGTCGCCGGGTGGGGTGCGACCAGGCCGGCCTTGAGGCGGGCCGCGCACAGCTCGGCGAGCTTCGCGTATGCCGCCTTCCCGACCAGGGCGGTGAGCTCCGGCTCGTACGACAGGTACATCGCTTCGGTGCCGACGTGTGCCTCCGGCGACGAGGTGCACCACCAGTCGAGGTCGTGGCCGCCCGAGCCCCAGCCCCGCCGGTCGAACTCGGTCAGCGTGGTCACCAGCACCTTCGTGCCGTCGGGGCGATTTGACCACTCCTGCTCGCGGCGCACCGGGAGCTGCCAGCACACATCCGGCTTGTATTCCAACGGGTGCACGCCGTCGCGGAGCGCCTGGGCGTGCAGGGCGCAGCCGCCACCACCGGCGAAGCTCGCGTCGTTGAGAAACACGCACGGGCCCTCTTCGCCCTGCGTGGCCGTGCGACGGGCTGGGTTCTTACCGTCGATGGAGTCCATCTCGGTGTAGTTCTTGAAGCCGCGGCGGTAGTGCTGCCAGGTCTCCGGCGTCAGTCGCTTGGCCGCCGCCTTGACCCGGTTTTCGTCATCCGAATCGGTGAAGAACGCGCCGTGCGAGCAGCACCCGTCGGCCGCGCGGCCAGCGATGATCCCGTGACAGGCCTTGCCGAAGACGCAGGTCCAGCGGGAGAGCAGCCACGTGAGGTCGGCACGAACGAGGTGCTTGGGGTCCTCCGGGTCGACGAACTCGATCCACTCGCGGGGGAAGTCGAGCGCGACTTCCTTACTCCGCGGGTCTTGGGGGTCGTCGACGAGGACGTGCAGGCTTGCCACCTGGTCAGCTTACGCGCGCTATACCCGTAAGGTTTGGACTATGCGGCTGGGTGTCCTCGACGTCGGGTCCAATACCGTGCATCTACTGGTCGTGGACGCGCACCACGGCGCACACCCCTGGCCGGCTCACTCCGAGAAGGCGGTGCTCCGGCTCGCCGAGCAGATCGGCAAGGACGGCGCGCTCACCAAGTCCGGCGCCGACGCGCTGGTCAAGGCGGCCGCCGACGCGATGACCGCGGCGGCCCGGCTGGTCACCGACGACCTGCTGGCGTTCGCGACCTCCGCGGTCCGCGACGCCACCAACTCCGCCGCCGTGCTCTCGCGGGTCCGGGAGGAGACGGGGGTACGGCTGCAGGTGCTCTCCGGCGCGGACGAGGCGCGGGCCACGTTCCTCGCGGTGCGGCGCTGGTTCGGCTGGTCCGCCGGTCGCCTGCTGGTGATGGACATCGGCGGCGGCTCGCTGGAGCTCGCGGCCGGCATCGACGAAGACCCCGACCTGGCCATGTCACTGCCGCTCGGCGCCGGCCGCCTGACCCGCGACCGGCTGCACATCGACGGCAACACCGCCACGCCGCCGTCCGCGCACCGGGTGGACGAGCTGCTCGAGTACGTCGAGGACATGCTCGACCCCGCGGTGCAGAAGCTCTCCGAGGTCGGCTGGGACCGGCCGGTCGCCACGTCGAAGACGTTCCGCTCGCTGGCTCGCCTCGCCGGCGCCGCCCCCTCTACCGCCGGGCTGTGGGCGCCCCGCCGGCTGCACCGCGACGGGCTCCGGCAGGTGATCGGATTCATCCGGCACATCTCGCCCCGCGAACTGTCCGGTTTGGAGGGTGTGAGCGGCCGCCGCGCCCATCAGCTGCTCGCCGGGGCGGTCGTGGCCGAGGCGACGATGCGCCGGCTCGACATCGACGCGGTGGACATCTGCCCCTGGGCGCTGCGCGAAGGGGTCATTCTTCGCCGTCTCGACCAATTGGAGCCGGCGTAGCGTTCAAAGCGCATCTACCACCGTGGCGATACCCTGGCAAGCGTGAGTTTCCGCGTCCCCGTACTCCTGTCCAGTTCCTCCGTCTTCCCCGAGCCGACGGCCGCGGCGTTCGAGATGGCAGCCACCTTGGGTTACGACGGCGTCGAGGTCATGGTCTGGACCGACGCGGTCAGCCAGGACGCCGGTGCACTGCGCGGCCTCTCCACGCACTACGGGGTGCCGGTGCTCTCCGTGCACGCGCCGTGCCTTCTGGTCACCCAGCGGGTGTGGAGCTCCGACCCGTGGGAGCGGCTGCGCCGCGCCGCCGTGCTCGCCGAGACGCTGGGCGCGCCCACCGTGGTGGTGCACCCGCCGTTCACCTGGCAGCGTGACTACGCGCGCGGCTTTGGTGCCGGACTGGCCCGCTTGGCCGCTAAGCACCCTGACGTCACGTTCGCGGTTGAAAACATGTATCCGGTGCGGATGGCCGGCCGCGAGTTCGTGCCGTACGTGCCGGGTTGGGACCCGACGGAGACCGGCTACGACGCGTACACGCTCGACCTGTCGCACTGCGCGGCCTCACGCACCGACCCGCTGACCATGGCCGACACGATGGGCGCCCAGCTCGCCCACGTGCACCTGGGCGACGGCACGGGCGAGGGGCGCGACGAGCACCTGGTGCCCGGGCGCGGCAGCCAGCCCTGCGGCGAGCTGCTGGGGTCGCTGGCCGCGCGGGGGTTCACCGGCTCGGTGGCGGTCGAGGTGGCGACGCGCAAGGCCAGCAGCCGCGCGGTCCGCGAGGCCGACCTGCGGGAGTCCCTGGCGTACGCCCGGCAGCATCTCGCCACCCAGACTCCCGTCACACCGAGGTGAGCAGCTTCTCCTTCTTGCGGGCGCGGTGGGCGGCCACGTGGGAGCGGGTGGCGCACCGCTCCGAGCAGAACCGCCGGCAGTTGTTGGACGACGTGTCCAGGTAGACGTTGCCGCAGCGCTCGTCGGCACAGACGCCGAAGCGGGCGCTGCCGAACTCACACAGCCACACGGCCAGGCCCCAGACAGCGCCGGCGAGGTATTCAGCGCTCACGGAGGCGCCCCGACTGGTCACGTGCATGTGCCAGTCGTTGGCGTCGTGACCGGAGATCCGCGGCTGGACCGGGAAGGTCTCCAGCAGCGCGTTGAGCTCGGCGACGGCGTCGATGTCGCGGCCGGACGTGCCGAACTCGAAGACATCTCGCAGGCGCTTCTGCGCCCGGCGGAAGATGGCCAGGTCGCGCTCCACGGACTCGGTGGCCATCCAGGAGTTTTCCTCGCCGAAGAGGCCCCGGAGGCCGTCGAGGTCGTCCAGCGACGCGTTGACAAGGTCAACGGCGGTCCTGGCGTACGCGTCGAAGTTCACCCGACAACCGTAGACGACTAGGGCCCCTCATGGCGCGTCCCGCTCGTGCGGACGGTAACCGGGCCACTCCGCGGGGCGGGCGTTACGCTCGCCTCATGCTGCGATCGGTCATCCTCGCCGCCGCCCGGTCGACCCGGATGGAGCGCCTCGTCGAGACTGCGCCGCTCACGCGTGGTGTGGTGCGGCGGTTCGTCGCCGGCACGTCGCCGGACGACGCTCTGCAGGCGACCGGTGCGCTGGTCGCCGACGGCCTTTCGGTGAGCCTCGACGTGCTCGGCGAGGACACCGAGACACCCGAGCAGGCGGTGGCCACGCGTGAGGCGTACGTCGGGCTGCTGGGTGCCCTCCGCGACGCCGACCTGACCCCGGCCGCGGAGGTGAGCGTCAAGCTCTCCGCGCTCGGGCAGAAGTTCGACGAGCAGCTGGCCTACGACGGGGCGCGGGCGATCTGCGCGGCCGCCTCCGAGGCCGGCACCACGGTGACGCTGGACGCCGAGGACCACACGACCACCGACTCCACCTTGGACATCCTGACCAAGCTGCGCACCGACTTTCCGACCACCGGCGCGGTGCTCCAGGCCTACCTGCGGCGCACCGAGGCCGACTGCCGGGAGCTGGCCACCGCGGGCTCGCGAGTGCGGCTGTGCAAGGGGGCGTACAAGGAGCCCGAGGCGGTCGCGTATCAGTCCACTCTGGACGTCGACAAGTCGTACGTGCGCTGCCTCAACATCCTCATGTCGGGCGACGGCTACCCGATGCTCGCCACCCACGACCCCCGGCTGATCGCGATCGGCGAGGACCGGGCGCGGTGGTTCGACCGCTCGCCGGACGAGTTCGAGTTTCAACTGCTGTACGGCGTGCGTCCCGACGAGCAGGCCCGGCTCGCGGCCGAGGGATATACGGTGCGTGTCTACGTGCCATACGGCACGGAGTGGTACCCGTACCTGATGCGCCGCCTGGCCGAACGGCCGGCAAATGTGGGCTTCTTCATCAGGGCGGTCGGCCGTAAGAGCTGAGCTACTCTCCCGCGTGTGACGGACGCGCCGGGATCGGGACGACGCCGCTGGCCGCTGTGGCTGGCGCTCGGGGTCGTCGCCATGGTGCTGTCCTGCGCGGTCCCGCTGGTCGTGATCGTGACTCTCCGCGACCACGGCCCGGGCGCGGCGGCCAATGCCAGCCCGGTCGCGATCCAGAGCCCCGAGCCGGGCGACCCGGAGCAGGTGACCCAGCTCTGGCTGCGCGAGCGGATCGCGGAGGTCCTCACCCGGCAGGCCGGCGCGCTGCTCCGCGGCGACGAGCGGGGGTTCCTCGCGGTCGCCGAGCCGAAGTCGGCGGCGGTGGGCGCGCTGCGCCGGCAGTTCCGCTCGCTGCGCGCGCTGCGGGTCACCGCCTGGCAGGTGCGGATCACCGACATCCCGGAGCGGGCCGGATCCCGGTGGCGGGTCGCGGTGACGTATGAGCACTGTTTCGTCGACCCCGGCTGCCTCACCGGCCCGGTCTCCATCGAGACGACCTGGCTCGACCGTGGCGGCGTGCCGCGCATGGTGGCGGTGGAGCCGTCGCCCTCGGCACAGGACGGTCCACGGCCGTGGGAGGCCAGCGACCTGGTGGTGGCCGTGGGCAAGCGCGCCGTGGTCGCCACGACGGCGGGGCAGAAGGGACGCCTGGCCGAGGTGCTGCGCGAGGCCGAGCGGGCGGCCGAGGTCGCCGACCGGTATGCCGTCGGCGGCCTGGCGCCCCGGCACTACCAGGTCTTCTTCGCCGGCGAGGCGGAGTGGCGCCGGTGGTACGGCGGCGACCGGCCGGAGTGGACCGCCGGGTACGCGGTGCCGGTCGGCGGCGGCCACTTCGACGTCGTGCTCAACGCGAAAGACCTGCACAGCAGCGTCCTCGACGACCTGCTGCGGCACGAGATGACCCACGCCGCGTCGCTGCCCGGCGGCGGCTACCGCACCGGTGAGAACTGGTGGCTCGTCGAGGGCATCGCCGACCTGGCCGCGGCGGGTGGGCGGCCGGTCAGCCGGTACGAGAGCCTCGGCGACGTGCGGCGGCTCGTCGCCAGCGGGTGGAACGGCCCACTGAGCGCCGCCGAGCCGGGGCAGCGGGCCACTGATTGGCAGGTCAGCGCCGCGTACGGGGTCGGTTACCTCGCTGTGCGGCACCTCGTCGACCGCTTCGGCGAGCAGGCGATGCTCGACTTCTTCAAGGCCGTCGTGCACGAGCGAAAGTCGCCGGAGGTGGCGTCCACCGAGGTCTTCGGCGAGCCTTGGCAAGCGCTGCACGACGACTGCGTGTCGTACGTACGGAGCGCCGCTTCCTGAGACGGCCGTACCATTGCCGGCGTGTCTGGCGTCCCCCCGCCACGAAGACTGGTCCTGCTCGCCGGCGCTGCCCTCCTCGCGCTCGGTGCCACTGCCGCGTCCTGTGGCGACGACGAGTCAGCGGTGGCCCTCGGTAGCGCGTCCCGCGGTGAGGTGGCCGAGCTGGTCGAGGCGCCGGCGTCGGTCACCGCCAAGGCGGCCGCCACGCTCACCTCGCCGGCCGACGGCACGCTCGCCGCGATGCGGGTGAGCCCGGGCGACACCGTGCGCCGCGGCCAGGTGCTCGCGGTCGTCGACTCGCCCGGCGCCAAGCAGCGGCTCGCCCAGTCCAAGGCGGCGCTCGACGCGGCCAAGCGGGCGGGCGGTGGCTTCGGCGGTGGGGTCAACCTCACGACCGTCCAGCGCAACACCGACAAGGCTGCGGCGGCCGCGTTCGACGCCACTCGCGTCGCCGCCGGCAAGATCGCGGATCAGCGGGTACGCGGCGCGCTGCTCGCCCACGTCGACGCCGCCGAGAAGCAGTACGAGGCCGCGGCCCGCGCCGCCGGGCAGGCGGTCCGCGCGGTGCAGCGGGGCGTGGCCGGGCTCAGCTCCGCGGTCAGCGCGCTCACCGCCGCCCAGCGACTGCAGGCGCAGCAGGCGTACGACCTGGCGAAGTCCACTGTGGACGCGCTTACGCTGCGGGCGCCGATACCCGGCGTGGTGCAGCTCGGCGGCGCTTCCTCGCCGGCGGGCGGTGCCTCGGCCGAGGCGCTGGCCGGGCTGCTCGGCGGCTCCGCCGCACAGCTGCCGGCCGGCGGGGTGGCCCCGCCCGCGGCGGCGCCGGGCCCCGCCGCCGGGGTCGACGTCGCCGTGCCGGTCGGCGGCCAGGTCACCGCGGGCACCGCCATCCTGACCATCGTGGACGTCTCCGCGCTCGGGCTGGTCGCCGAGGTGGACGAGACCGACGTGCTGCTGGTCCGCCCCGGGCTCAAGGCGACGGTGGAGCTGGACGCGGCGACCGGCGCCACCTACACGGGCGAGGTCCGTTCGGTCGACGTACTGCCGACCTCCTCGGCGCGCGGCGGCGTCGCGTACCGGGTGCGGCTCTCCCTCGGCGCCGGGCAGTACGGCGACGGCCGGGACGCCCCACCGCCCCGACCGGGCATGAGCGCGGTCGTACACCTCCAGGTGCGCGAGGCGGCCGACGCGGTCACGGTGCCCGCCGCGGCGGTCTTCTCGGCCGACGGCCGCGACGCGGTATGGGTCGTACGCGACGGGCGCGCCGAGCGGGTCGACGTGACCGTGGGCGTGCAGGGGCAGGACGTCGTGCAGATCGTCACCGGGGTGGCGCCCGGCGACGACGTCGTCGTACGCGGCACCGACCAGGTCACCGCCGGCCAAGAGGTCCCGTGAGCGACAGTGACCGTCGAGGCGGCTGACGTCACGCGCACGTACGAGCTGGACGGGGTGTCCGTGCCGGCCCTGCGGGGCGTCTCGCTCGTCATCGAGCCGGGCGACTACGTGGCGATCGTCGGGCCCTCGGGCTCGGGCAAGTCGACGCTGATGCACCTGCTCGGCGGGCTGGACCGGCCGAGCGGCGGCCGCCTGGTCATCGGCGGTCGGGACGTGTCGACGCTCTCCGCGCCCGAGATGGCCCGGCTGCGCAACGAGACGATCGGCTTCGTCTTCCAGGCGTTCCACCTGCTGCCGCGGACCTCGGCGGTGGACAACGTGGCCCTGCCGCTGGTGTACCGCGGCGTGGGTGCCCGGCAGCGGCGCGCGAAGGCGGTGGAGGTGCTGGAGCGGGTGGGGCTCGGCCACCGCCTCCAGCACCGGCCCAACCAGCTCTCCGGGGGCGAGCAGCAGCGGGTGGCGATCGCGCGGGCGCTGGTCACCGACCCGGCGGTGCTGCTCGCCGACGAGCCGACCGGCAACCTCGACACCGTCACCGGCGCCGCCGTCCTGGCCCTGCTCGAAGAGCTGAACACGTCCTCGGGCGTGGCCGTGGTGCTCGTCACCCACGATCGCGATGTCGCCGCGCGGGCCCGCCGCCAGATCGTGATGCGCGACGGGCTGATCGTGCCGCCACCCCCGGGGCAGGCCATTCCCGCGCCCCGGCGGCCCAGCGAGGACGAGTCGTGAGGGTCGTCGAGGCGTGGCGGGTCGCGCTCGACGCTCTGCGGACCAACCGGCTGCGCAGCGGGCTGACCATGCTCGGCGTGGTGATCGGCGTCGCCGCGGTGGTCGTGCTCGTCGCGATCGGCACGGGCGCCAAACGTGAGGTGGAGCAGCAGGTCGAGGGGCTCGGCTCCAACCTGCTGATCGTGGTGCCGGGCCGGCTGGAGTTCAACTCCGCTCCCTCCGTCTCCCGCCTCTCGCTGTCCGATGTAGACGCGGTGAGCCGGGTGGTGGGCGATCCGTCGCGGGTGGCGGTCACGGTCACCTCCGGCGAGACGGTCCGTGCGGGGACCCGTTCCACGTTCACCACCGTGCAGGGCGTGCTGGAGACGACGCCGCAGGTCTTCGTGCGGGATGTCGGGCGGGGCAGCTACCTGACCGCGTCCGATGTGGACACCGCGCGGCGGGTGGCGGTGCTGGGCGCCACCGTGGCCCGCGCCCTCTTCGGCGACCGCGATCCGGTCGGCCAGCAGGTGTCGGTGGCGGGCGTACGGTTTCGCGTGATCGGCGTCTTCGCCCCGCTCGGTCAGAGCCTCGGCGTCGACCGGGACGACGAGGTGCACATCCCGGTGACCACGGCCCACCGGCTGTTCGGGACCAACCGGATCGACGGCATCGCGGTCAAGGCGCCCGACCGGGAGCGGATCGAAGCGCTCGGCGAGCGGATCGTGGCCGAGCTGAGTGAGCGCCACCCGGACACCGAGTTCAGCGCGGTGACGCAGGAGCAGATCCTGGGGGTACTCGGGGACATCCTGGGCGTGCTGACCGGTGTGCTGGCCGCCATCGCGGGCATCTCGCTGCTCGTGGGCGGGGTGGGCGTCTCCAACATCATGCTGGTCTCGGTGCGCGAGCGGACCCGGGAGATCGGCTTGCGCAAGGCGGTCGGCGCCCGGCCGCGAGACATCAGCGTGCAGTTTCTGCTGGAGGCGGTGCTGCTCACGACCATCGGCGGGGTCACCGGCATGGCCCTCGGCGTGGGCGCGGCGCTGCTGGTGGGCGAGCTCTCCCCGGTGCCGGCGGCGATCACGTGGTGGTCGCTGGCGCTGGCGTTCGGGGTCTCCGCAGCGGTCGGGATCATCTTCGGCGTGGTGCCGGCCCAGCGCGCCGGCCGCCTCGATCCGGTGGTCGCCCTCCGCACCGAATAGGCCAATCCGGCCGGGGTGATATGCCCCCTTGGGGTGAATTATGCCTATCGCCCGGAGTGGCGACTTGACTGATCATGATCATCTGGCTGAAGGGATCGCGTGGGTAACAGCCGTCCCGGTACCGTACTAGTAACACGCGCGTAGCTCGCCGTGGCGGATCCCGCCCGTCGGCGCGCGCCGGGGATGGGATGGGTTGGTGAGCCATGGCAGGATCACCACAGTCCGAGAGCAGACTGTCGGAGGTCAAGTTCCTGACCGTCGCTGAGGTGGCGACACTGATGCGGGTCTCAAAGATGACTGTCTACCGGCTGGTGCACTCGGGCGAGTTGACGGCGGTTCGGGTCGGCCGGTCATTTCGGGTTCCGGAGCACGCGGTGCACGAATACCTTCGGGGGGCGTTCCAAGAGTCGGCGTAACAGGGGCTACCCTGGTGGACGACCGTGAGTCCGACGGGCGTCGGCGCCCACCAGGCAGCTCCGGTCCGCTGTCCAGATTGGTCGCCGCTCGGTGACCGGCTGTAGCCGAGGAATCGCAACGGGAAGGCTGTCGTATGGGCTCGGTCGTCAAGAAGCGCCGCAAGCGCATGGCTAAGAAGAAGCACCGCAAGCTGCTGCGCAAGACCCGAGTCCAGCGTCGCCGTCTCGGTAAGTAAGTCGGCGTCCGCGCCCTTGCGCCGGACGAGCATCGAAACGTGAGGTGGCGGTGACTGCCGCCTTGGGCGTCGTCGTGGTAACCGGCATCAGCCGGCATCTCGGCGCGCATGTCGCCGCCCGCCTCGCCGCCGACGAGCGCGTCGGCCGCGTGGTGGGCCTCGACCCCAATGAGCCCGCCGCCGAGCTTCGGGAGATGCTCAGCGGCGTCGAGCACGTGCGCGCCGACGCCGGCTCGGCCAGCACCGTCGTGGCCGAGCTCGACGCCGAGGTCGTGGTGCACCTCTCGCTCGTCACGTCGTCCGAGCCGGGCGGCCGGGCGGCGATGAAGGAGCAAAACGTCATCGGCACGTTGCAGCTCCTCGCCGCCTGCCAGCAGGCACCCCACCTGCGCAAGCTCGTGATGCGCTCCTCCACCGCGGCGTACGGCGCCTCGTTTCGCGACCCCGCCGTCTTCACCGAGGACACCGAGCCGCGCCAGGTGCCGCGAGGCGGGTTCGCGCGGGACATCCTCGACGTCGAGGGCTACCTTCGCGGCTTCCGCCGCCGGCGGGCCGACGTGAGCGCGACGGTGCTCCGCTTCGCGCCGTTCATCGGCTCCACGGCCGACACCTCCCTCACCCGCTACTTCGCCCAGCCGCTCGTGCCCACCGTGTTCGGGCGCGACCCGCGGCTGCAGTTCGTGCACGTCGACGACGCCCTCGAGGTGCTCCGCCGGTCGGTGGTGGAAGATCACCCAGGCACGTTCAACGTGGCCGGCGCCGGCGTGCTCGCGCTCTCCCAGGCCATCCGGCGGGCCGGACGGCTGGCGGTGCCGGTCTTCGAGCCCGGCCTCTCCGCCGCCGCCACGCTCGCGGGCGGCCTGCGGGTCGGCCGCTACGGCCTGGACCAGCTCGACCTCTTCGTGCACGGCCGGGTGGTCGACACCACACGCCTCATCGAGGAGTACGGTTTCGAGCCGCGCACCACCGCGGCCGCGTTCGACGACTTCATCCGCGGGCACACCGACCGCGCCGTGGTGACCGCCGACCAGTTGGCGGCCGCCGAGCGGGCCATCCTGGATGGCATCCGGCGAGTCCGCGCCTCCGCTGCGAAAGTAAGTTCATGACCGAGCGAAGCGAGGGAGTCATCAGGCTCAGCCCGCTTGGAGCCTCGTGGTCGCCCGCAGCGAAGCGAGGACGGCCATGAGCGATCCGGCAGTCGAGGATTGGCCGGGCGACCCGTGGGACAAGCGGGTCGCCTCGGCGCTCTCCTTCATGCGCCGCCGCCTCTCCGGCCAGTACGAGGTCGACGAGTTCGGCTTCGACCCGGAGCTGACCGACCACGTCTTCTATCCGGTCCTGCGCCGCCTCTACCGCGACTGGTTCCGCACCGAGGTCTTCGGCCTGGAGCACCTGCCCGACGACGGCGCCGGCCTGGTCGTCGGCAACCATTCGGGCACCGTGGCGATGGACGCGCTGATGCTCTCCGTGGCCGTGCACGACGAGCACCCCAAGTCCCGCCACCTGCGGCTGCTCGGCGCCGACCTGGTCTTCCGGGTGCCGGTGCTCTCCGAGCTGACCCGCAAGTCAGGCGGCACCGTGGCGTGCAACCCCGACGCCGAGCGCCTTCTGCGCACCGGCGAGCTGGTCGGCGTCTTCCCGGAGGGCTTCAAGGGCGTCGGCAAGCACTACCGCGACCGGTACAAGCTCCAGCGCTTCGGCCGCGGCGGCTTCGTGTCGGCGGCACTGCGCACCGGCACCCCGATCGTTCCGGTGGCCATCGTCGGCGCCGAGGAGATCTACCCGATCTTGGGCGACCTCAAGCCGCTGGCCCGCCTGCTCAAGCTGCCGTACTTCCCGGTCACCCCCACCTTCCCCTGGCTGGGGCCGCTGGGCCTGGTGCCGCTGCCGAGCAAGTGGCTGATCGAGTTCTGCCCACCGATCCCCACCACCGACCTTGTCGAGCACGCCGACGACCCGATGGTCATCTTCAACCTCGCCGACCAGGTGCGGGAGACCATCCAGCAGACGCTCTACCGGCTCCTCGAAAAGCGCCCCGACCCGTTCGGCCGCTAGCGCCCTCGCTACACCACAAAGATTTGAGCTACCGCGATGTCCGCCGTGGTCCGGACCGCTGCTCCCGCGGCCTCACCCTCCGCGGTCCACAATCCACCCCACTTCACAACGAACAAGGCATGCGCGGGCCGCGCTGGGTCGTGAAGCGGGCAGGGTGAGGCTGCGGCAGTTGCTCTGTGTCACCCGTATCGCGATCACCCCAGGATGACCGGCTCCGTCAAAAGATCGTGGTACGCAACCGCCCCTATGAGGGCTACTTGCGTACCACGATCTACTAGGCCTGCGGCATAAATCAGCAGAAAGCACCCACTACTCAGTGCAACGAAGGCTGAGGCGCGAGCCCGCGCACACACTCCACCCGCCTAGACGATCTATTCCAAGCCTTCGGGCTACCGCGATGCCTGTCGTGGTCCGGACCGCTGCTCCCGCGGCCTTACCCGTCCGCTGCTGGTCGCGATCACCCCGCTTTGTTGCCTGCGGCAGGAGCGCTCTGGACCATCAGGATGGGACCGGCTTGATCGTTCGCCCGCTATGGGCGTGACACGCCGCCTCCAACGCCAATATCGGGCGAACGATCAAGCCGGAGCAGGGCCTGACGCCCGGGTGTCGGCCTGCTCCGCACTTAGACGGGTCGATGGCCGTCGGGATGGCGGAGCGCTCCCGCCGGAGGCAAGAAACCAAAAGCGGAGGGTGAGGCCGCGGGAGTGCCCTGTGTCAAGCCGCTGTTGTTTGATCTTGTTTGAGGGTTTGCAGGGCGCGGTGCCGGTCGGGGTTGTAGGGGGTGTTGGTGGTCCAGCATTTCCAGATGACGCTGA
>Ga0272482_10000294_pt1 | contig 15950 bp, 14 predicted proteins | sample RVTome_8_FD_192427 | JGI IMG/M metagenome (GOLD analysis project Ga0272482, IMG submission 192427) | Soil microbial communities from uranium-contaminated site in the Upper Colorado River Basin, Wyoming, United States - RVT160D0 (version 2) ...
CACTCGCTTGATCGTCCGCCCGATATTGGCGTTGGAGGCGGCGTGTCACGCCCATAGCGGGCGAACGATCACGACGGTCCCCATCCTGATCGTCCAGAACGCTCCCGGCCAGGCACGAAGAACCAACAGCGGACGGGTGAGGCCGCGGGAGCGACGGTCCGGACCACGGCGGACATCGCGGCAGCCCAGAAAATATCTCTTGGAATAGATCGTCTAGGTTGCGGGAAGTGGATCGGCGAGGCCCAGGACGGGCGCCTTGTCGACAAGCGACCGTTCATCGCCGGTCGCGTCTCGGAAGCGGCCTCGATCCAGCCGGGGTCGCGGCTCGCCTACCTCCACCCGTGGACGGAGTCGAAAAATGCCACCCACGTGCCGCAGTCCGCGGGCGGCGTCGGGCGTATTCAAGGTATCCCCCCGACCGACAGGGGTATGGGGAAGCGATGAGGGGTGCGGGCGTGCTCAAGGTGAAGTGGGTTGCTGGCGCGGCGATGCTGGTGTGCGCGGGTGCGCTGGTGGCGTGTGAAGGCGCCGCCGAAGAGGCGCCGACGGGCGCGGGCACGCCCTCGGGCGTCGTGGAGAGCACGCCGAGCGCGGCGCCGCCGTCCACCGCGGCGCCGTCGTCGAGCCCGCCGGGTGTGAGCGACCCTGTGCTCTCGGGCAAGCGTGAGGTCACCATCGTGCGGGTGCAGGCGTCCGAGTCCGGGGTGTCGCTCGACAACAGCGCGCTCGTCGAGGCGGATGACGACAGCGGCCGCCAGCTGTTCGTCCCGACGCCCCTCGGTGGGGGTAAGTACCTGATCAAGGCGTACGGCAAGCGCGACAACCACCCGGCCAGCGACGAGCCTGCCTGCTGGCAGGAGCTCAACCGGGGCGGCGCGCAGGCGCTCACCGTCGAGGGTGCCGTCTGCGACGCGAACAACCCTCGCCAGCGGTTCACGATCACCGCCAAGGGCGAGGGGGCGTACGCGATCAGCCGCGAATCGGCCTTCCTCCAGTTCTCGCCCAGCCGTGGCCTGATCCTCGAAGAGCTCGGCGACGGGCCGCTGCTCAGCACGTTCCGGTTCGTCGACAACGGCCCCGCCCGCCGACCCGCCGGCGGCTGAGCGGGTCGTCAGCGGGCTCGGGCCAGGTGGGTGGCCTCGGGCTCGGGCAGCCACGCGCCGTCCGGTGGGCGTAGCCAGTGCGCGGCGGCTGAGAGCGCGTCGATGGCGCCGTGCAGCGCGCGCAGGCCGGGGTGGTCGAGGTCGGCGCGCCACACCATCGCCCACGGATACACCACCGCCGGCCGCACCAGTGGGCGGCGCACCGCGCCCTCGACGGGCGGCTGGGTGCTCATGGTCAGGATCGGCGCGTCGCGCAGGTGGAGGTGGTGGGCCAGCTCGTCCGCGCCGTGCACCGGCGGGTGTGCCAGCGCCGGGTCTATCCCCAGTGGACCGAGCAGCTGGTGCATCGCGTCGTCCCAGTCCTGGGTGACGTGGTCGCCGGCGCGGAAGCACACGCCGCTGCCCTCCAGCTCGGCGAGCGGGATCTCGGCCCGGGTGGCGAGCGGATGCCCCTCGGGCAGGAGCACGGTCACCGGCTCGAGGCGCACGGGGCGGTGGCGCAGGCCGGCGGCCCGCGCGCCGGATGCGGTCCAGCGGCCGAACGCCACGTCGATCCGGCCGGTCCGCTCGGCCTGGCCGCTCAGGGTGGCGACCGCGCCGTCGAGCCCTTGGCGTTCGCGGGCGAAGAACTCGACGTCGCTGACCCGGCCGCGGGCCTCGGCGAGCACGAGCGACGGGGTCAGCCCCGGGCCGACGACGTCGACCAGCAGCGGCTCGGCCTCGCCGCGCAGGGCGTGCAGCGCCTTGTCGTGGAGGGCGAGCAGGCGCCGGGCGTACCCGAGCAGCTCCTGCCCCGCCGGTGTGAGGGTGACCTGGCGCGTGGTCCGGGTGAAGAGCGGGCGCCCGACGCGGTCTTCCAGGCGCTGGATCTCGCGGCTGAGCGCCTGCTGCGCCACGTAGAGCCGCTGCGCGGCGCGGCTGAAGTGCAGCTCCTCCGCCACCACGACGAACGACCGCAGCATGCGGATCTCCAGGTCCCTGGTCACCGCTCCTTTCTAGCCGATTCACACCCCAACCGTGTAGATCATGGCGCGATCGCTGTTGGATCTTGGTGCCCTACCGCGGCGAGCATCGAGGGGACGACAGCGAGAGGGAGTGGGGACGATGCTGCGGATCTGTGGGCTGTACGGCGCGGCCGGCGCCTTGACCGCCCTGTGGGGCGCGACCCTACCGATCACCGACGCCCGGCTCGATCTGGGCGCCGGGCGCCTCGGGGGCGTCCTGCTGCTGCTCGCCGCCACCGCCCTCGTCGCCATGCCGGTCGCCGGCCGGTGCGCCGACCGCTGGGGCGCGGCGCGGCTGCTGCGGTGGGTCACGCCGGGCTGCGCGCTCGTCACGGCGGTGGCCGCAGCCGCCCCGTCGTTCGTCGTGCTGGCCGGCGCCGCCGCCGCGCTCGGCCTGCTCATGGGCGTGCTCAACGTGGCGCTCACCGTCGCCGCCACCGCCGTGGAAGCGGCGGGCGGGCGGCCGGTCATGTCCACCGTCCACGCGACCTGGAGCCTGGGGGCGGTGCTCGGCACGGCGGTCGTCACCGCGGCCCTCGCCGCCGGGGTGCCGACCCCGCCCCTCGCCGCGGCCCAGGGGATCGCCCTCGCCATCGGCTTCGCCCGCCTCTCCAGGGGCCTGCCCGCCACTACGCGCCGGCACACCCCGCACGCGGCCGGGCCGTCGCCGCGGATCGCCCCGCGGCTGCTCATCCTGCTCGGGCTGGTCGGGGGCGCCGCGTTCCTGGTCGAGGGGGCCGCCACCGACTGGGCCGGGGTGCACGCGCGGCGCGTACTCGGCGCGGACGCGTCCGCCGCACCCGTGGTGTACGCCGCGTTTCTGGCCGCGATGACCGCCGCCCGCTTCGCCGGCGACGCCATCCGGGCGCGGGTCGGCGCCACCCACACCCTGCGCGCGGCCGGCATCACCGCGTCAGCCGGCTACGCCGCCGTGCTCGCCGCGCCGGCGCTCGGCCCGGCGGGCTTCGCCACCGCCGTTTGCGGGTGGCTGCTCACCGGCGCCGGCATGGCCCTCGTCTGGCCGGTGGTCGCGAGCGCGACCGGCGCCGCCACCAAGGGAACGGACGGCGCCAGCCGGCTGTCGATCGTGGCCAGCATCAGCTACGCCGGCGCGCTCGCGGGGCCGGCCGTCATCGGGTACGCCGCGCAAGCCACCTCGCTCGCCACCGCGATGGTGATCCCCGGGCTCTTCGCGGTCGCCGTCGCCAGGTACGGGCCCCGGGCGGTCACTCAGGCGGCCGCGTGTTCGGCCGGCACGGTCTCGGTCTCGGCGAGCGGGCCGGGCTCGCACCCCGCGCCGAACGGCCGACCGCCCATCGCCTCGCGCCCGTGGGCGGTGAGCCAGCCGGAGAGGTCCGGGCCGGCGGGCACGATGCCGGTCGGGTTGATGTCGCGGTGAACCTCGTAGTAGTGGCGCTTGATGTGGTCGAAGTCGACCGTGTCGCCGAAGCCGGGCGTCTGGAAGAGGTCGCGCGCGTACGCCCACAGCACCGGCAGCTCGCTCAGCTTCTGCCGGTTGCACTTGAAGTGCCCGTGGTACACGGGGTCGAAGCGGACCAGCGTCGTGAAGAGCCGCACGTCCGCCTCGGTGATCGTGTCGCCGACGAGGTAGCGGCTCTCGGCCAGGCGGTCCGACAGCCAGTCCAGCCGGGCGAAGAGGCGGTGGTAGGCCTCCTCGTACGCCTCCTGGCCGCCGGCGAAGCCGGCCTGGTACACGCCGTTGTTGACGTCCCTGAAGACCACCCGGTTGACCTGGTCGATCTCGGCGCGCAGCTCCTCCGGGTAGAGCGCGGGCGCGCCCGGCCGGTGGTACGCGCGCCACTGCGTCGACATGTCGAGCGTGATCCGCGCGTAGTCGTTGGTCACCACCTGCCCGGTGCGCACATCCACGATGGCGGGCACGGTGATGCCGCGGTCGTAGTCCGGGAACCGCGCGAAGTACGCCTCCTGGAGCCGCTCGATGCCCAGCACCGGGTCGCGGCCGCCCGGGTCGAGGTCGAAGGTCCAGCTCCGCTCGTCGTGGGTGGGCCCGGCGATGCCCATCGACAGCACCGGCTCGAGGCCGAGCAGGCGGCGGACGATGACCGCGCGGCTCGCCCAGGGGCAGGCGCGGCTGACGATGAGGCGGTAGCGGCCCGGCTCCACCGGGTACCCGTCCCGCCCGTCCGCCGTGACGCGGGTGGCGATGTAGCGCTGGTCGCGGGTGAACTCACCGGCGGAGCTGACGTAGGCCATGCACCCTCCTTCCCAATGGGACGCAAAACCATGCGACCAAGGCTTTCGGGGTACGCCGAAAGGATTGAGCTGATCGAGGGGCGGCCCGCACCGTATCGGGCGAGAGCCGGTCCACCACGGGGAGACCGGCGGTCCATTGTGGAGGTACCCGATGAAACGACGCACGATGCTGGCCGGCGCGGCGGGAATGACCGCGGCGGCGGTCGCGCTGCCCGGCCGGGCCGGGGCCGCCGCCACCGATCCGGCCGCTCGGCGGGTGCTGCTCGTCGGCGCCAACCCGGGCGTCAGCCTCTTCACCGGCGACCAGCTCAGCGCGTTCGCGTCGGTCTGGATCGTGCGGTGGTCGGAGCACGGCAGCGGCCGCGCGATCGTGCTGTGGCACGCCGGCAAGGTGCGCGTGCTGGCGACCGACCGCGCGCTGGGCTACTGGCTGTCGCAGTACTTCACCCGCAACTTTCCCGAGGTGGCGGGCGTGTCGTGGCCGGAGCCCGAGGTGCGGCACGCGGACGTCGACGTCACGCTCGATCTGAGCCGGGGGCTGGACGCGCGGGCGCGGGACGTGCGCGTGCGCATGGATGGCGTGCTGCAGCTGCGCACGTTCAGCACGGACGAATTCGACCTGGCCGGCACCGCGCACTCGCTGTCCCTCGTCGTCGCCCCGATGCGCACCGCGCGGATCGCGGTCGATGGGCGGGCGCTGCCGGGCGAGGTGCAGCTCGGCGGCACGCCCGAACGCCCCGGGTCGTCGGCCTTCATGGCCGAGGCCGAGGTGTGGCGGGTCTGAGCGCTCGCGCGGTGCGGTGCAGCAGCTGGGCGCCGAGCGGGGTGAGCCAGTGGCGCACGCCCCGGCCGGCACGCGTGGTCGCGACGAGGCCGGCGGCCCGCAGCGCGGCCGCATGCTCGGAGGCGGTGGCCGGGCTGGACCGCACCCGCCGGGCCAGCTCCACGGTGCCGCAGCCGGTGCCCACGGCGCGGAGCACCGCCGCCCGGGTGCCACCGAGGAGGCGGGCGAGCGCGTCCTCCGGGGCCTCGCCGTCGCGGCTGGGCAGCGGGGTGCCGGTCGGGTAGAAGATCACGGTCGGCTCGCCCGGCCCGGTCGCCACGCGCACCTCGTCGACCAGAAACGGCGACGGCACCAGCACGATGCCGCGGCCGTCGGAGCGGTGGGTGAAGTCGAACGGGCGCCGCACCAGCAGGTCGTGACCGCGCAGCTCGACCGTGCGGTGGAGGCCGTGGAGGGCGGGCGTGAGCCCCGACGCGCCGAGCTCGGCCGAGCGGCGGGAGACGTCGGCCTCCCGGTCGGTGGCGAGGTGGCCGGCCACCGGCGCGACCGCCGCCGCGTGCACCCGGGCGGCCGCGACCCGCAGCTCTCCCCGCGCGGCGCGGTCGCCCGCGGCGAGCCGGCGCAGCCAGCCGGTCGCCGGCGGTTGCAGATCGGCGATCTCCTCCCGCATCACGGGCACCGGCGCCGACTGCACCAGATCGAGCCCGGCGTCGAGATCGGGGCAGATCGGCTGGACGAACGAGCAGGTCGGCCCGGCCGGCGGGGTGAGCGCGAGCAGCGGCCCGGCGCGGTCGCCGAGCGCGGGCCGGGTCGCGGCGTGCCAGTGTGCGAGCGGCGCGGCCGGTGGGCGGCGCAGCGCTCGGGCGGCCAGGCCCGCGTCGACGAGCGGCCCGGGATCCGACTCGAACCGCACGCGCGCGAGGTCGGCCGGCGTCAGCTCGATCCGCAGCACGCGTCCCATCCTGCCCCGCGCCGGCCTGTCAGGTCACTCCCCGGCCCCGCCCGACATACTGTGGACTCTCCGGACGCCGCCGATGAGGAGAGATGCCGCCGATGGACGTGACCGAATACGACCTCATCGTGCTGGGCGCCGGCGCGGTCGGTGAGAACGTCGCCGACCGCGCGGTCCAGGGCGGGCTGACCGCCGTGCTCGTCGAGCCCGCGCTCGTCGGCGGCGAGTGCTCGTACTGGGCCTGCATGCCGTCCAAGGCGCTGCTCCGCCCGGGCCAGGCACTGCGCGCCGCCCGCCAGGTGAAGGGCGCGAGGGAGGCGGTCACCGGCAAGCTCGACGTCGCCGCGGCGCTCGCCCGCCGGGACGAGACCGTGCACGACTGGCACGACGACGGCCAGGTCAGCTGGGTGGAGGGCGCGGGCATCGCGCTCGTCCGCGGCCACGGTCGCATCACCGCGCCGAAGGAGGTCACGGTCACCACCCCGGACGGCACCGAGGTGGTGCTGCGGGCGCGGCACGCGGTGACCATCTCCACCGGTTCTGACGCGCTCATCCCGGACATCGACGGCCTCCGCGACGCCGACCCGTGGACCAGCCGCGACGCGACCAGCGCGAAGATCGCGCCGGAGAGCCTCGCCATCATCGGCGGCGGCGTGGTCGCCACCGAGATGGCCACGGCGTACGCGAGCTTCGGCACCACGGTCACGCTGATCTCCCGCGGCGGGCTGCTCGCCACCATGGAGCCGTTCGCTGGCGAGACGGTCGCCGAGGCGCTGCGCGACCAGGGTGTGAAGGTGCTGCTCCACACCCAGACGACCCGGGTGCACCGCACCGAGGAGGGCGTCACCGTGGAGACCGGCGGTGGCGAAGCGGTCACCGCGCAGGAGGTGCTGGTCGCGACCGGTCGCACACCGCGTACCCGGGACATCGGCCTGGACACGATCGGCCTGACGCCGGGCGACTGGCTGGAGACCGACGACACGATGCGGGTCAAGGGCTTCGACTGGCTCTACGCGACCGGCGACGTGACAAACCGCGCCCTCCTCACGCACCAGGGCAAATATCAGGCGCGGGCCGCCGGCGACGTGATCGCCGCGCGGGCCAAGGGGAAGACCGTGTCGGACGCCCCGTGGGGCACGCACGTGGCGACCGCGGACCACGAGGCGGTGCCGCAGGTGACGTTCACCGACCCGGAGGTCGCCTCGGTCGGCCTCACCCTCAAGGCGGCCACCGACAAGGGATACCGCGTGCGGTCCGTCGACTACGAGATCGGCTGGGTGGCCGGCGCCAGCGTGTACGCGGATGGGTACAAGGGCACCGCCCGCATGGTCGTCGACGAGGACCGCGAGGTCGTGCTCGGTGTCACGTTCGTCGGCCCGGACGTGAGCGAGCTGCTCCAGGCCGCCACCATCGCGGTCGTGGGGCAGGTGCCGCTCGACCGGCTGTGGCACGCGGTGCCGGCCTACCCGACGATCAACGAGGTCTGGCTGCGCCTGCTGGAGGCGTACGGCCGTCCGAGCTGAGCCGGGTCGGCCCAGGGGATCACCAGAGCTGCGGAAAAACGTCGGACCGGACGACCTTCGCGCCACGCCCGAGCGAGTTGGCGCCAACGACGTTCAGGTGTTCGGGGACCGTGATGGTCAGATGGTCTATCGAAGAAAGGCCGTGCAGCCGCAGAAACTTGCCGTTGGCCTGATCCACGTGCAGCACCCGTAGCGACGGGAGATCGCCCAGCGGGCTGAGGTCGAGGATCTCGCTGTGGCCACAGTAAAGGCGCAGCGACTCGAGCCGCCGCAGCGCGCGCAACGGGTGCAGCCTCAGGTTGTTCCCGCCGGTCGAGAGGTCGAGCGCCACGAGGCCCGACCATTCCTCGATGCCATCCAGGCCGCGTAGCGAAGAGCCGGATATCCGGAGGCGCTCGATGCGCGACATCTGGACCGGCGCCAGCCGAAAGCTGGTGAACTCGGAGGAGCTGATCGAAAGGTCGCGTAGCGCGTCCAGATGATGGAGGTACGGGAGCAGCCCGATATCCGCCACCGTGAGGCTGCGGGTCGACCCCATCACCGGCAGCACGTGCTCCGCGAACAGCGCGGGCTCGAACGCGCCCCACGCCCGCACGATCTCGTCGTCGATGCCGTCGTGCGACGCGGCGATCTCGGCGATGACGTTGACGGCTTCGGGGCCCCCGACCAGCGTCGCGACCCGGATGGAAGCGATCGCCTCCGCGCGGCTGCGGGGTGGCTGCCGGCGCAACATATCCAAGGCCGCGTCGCCGATCGCGGCGAGGGCCGGCGCGACATCGACCGACTGGGGTGGGATCCATTTGTTGGCGAGGCTCTCGATATCCGCGCGCAGCGACGGGTCGAGCTGCGTAGCGGTTTGAAGGCACGCGATGGCGAGCAGTTCGAACTTGTCGCTGAGGTCGGTCGGCCTCCCCCGTTTCCTTGCCTGTCTGCTCTGGGTGAGGAACTCGTGCAGCAACTCCGCGCGTTGTCTGGGCAGCGCGTGGCCAACCGCCATGATGACGACATCCCTCAGCTGGTCGTCACTGCCATGTTTCGCGAGGTAGCCGATCTGGTCGTTGTCGACGGCCGCCTTCCCGGCGAGATACTCCTGGAACGAACGGTGGACGAAGTCGATGCGGTCGAGTGCCGGTCGCCGCAGCAGGCCACTGCGTTCCAACAGGACCCGCAGCACCTCGGGAGCGTCCATCGAGACTCCGCTCAAGGTGCGAAGCGAACGCGCGAGCTGCGACTCGACGCGCTCGATGGGCGCGTCGGACCAGCCGTTTCGCACGAGAAAGAGCGCGAGATCCTGCAGCAGTACCGTCTTGGCCTCGAGGTCGAGCTCGTCGTGACTGCCGACGCCGCGCTCCTTGTCGCGCAGGTCGATCAGCATCTCGAGGGCGGCTCGGTAGACGCCCATCCGGTTGCGCGGAAGGTGCCGCCGCCGCTCCCGGTTCAAGGCGCACAGCAGCGCGCACAGGAGAGGGTTTACACAGAGCGCCCGGAGGTGCCGGTCGGCCTCGATGGCCGAGAGCAGGGCGGCCTGGTCACCGCGGAGGCGCTCCCGCCCGTCGCCGTCGGCGAGTTCCGAGTACATCGCGTCGTGCCATTGGCCGACGAACATCCGGACGCTGGAGGGCGCCATCGGCAGCAGCTCGGCGGTCTGGAAAGCCAATGGCGAGAGCCAGTCCTCGTTGATCGCGGCCGGGCGCGACGTGATCACGTATCGAGCGTGGGGAAACGCCGACACCAGATCGGCCAGCCACCGCCTGGCCACCGTCCGCGCGGTGCCGTCCTGCAGTTCGTCGACGCCGTCGATGAGGACCAGGCCGTCGCCGCCGCGCAACGCCTCGTGCACCCAGCTGTCGGGCATCTCCGCGGCGATGTGCTGGCTCACCGACGACGGAAAGTCCTCCGGACTGGGCAACCTCTCGTCGGCGTATCTCCGCAACGGTATGTAGAAGGGCATGTACTGGTTCCAGCGGACCAGATGTCCTTCGAAGTCCCGTTGGGCCGCCCGGACCGCGAGCCAGTGGAGAAGCGTCGTCTTTCCGGACCCCGCCTCGCCGACGATCAGAATCCTGCTGTGCTTGGAGAGGACCTCTTCGACGCCCGCATCGACCGCTGGGTGGGTGACGGGACCCTTTCCGGCGGTGCGAGGGCTGGCGGCCGGCGCCTCCTTCGAGCGCCACCGGCCACCCGTAAACCCGCGGCGACCGGCCGGCGAGCCAGCTGGCGCGGTGAGCCGATCCGGGGGCGCGGGTCGTCCACTCGTCGCGTTGAGGCTCACATAGGCGACGCTGAGCGGGTAGCTACGACCGGCTTCGCTGGAAAGCCGCACGCCGAACAGCTCCATCCGGTCGAAACGGTTTACCACCAGGCGGCGGTAGTCAGCGGCGAAGTCGTCGACGCCCCGGCGCTCCGGAAGACTGGCCAGGACGCGGTCCAAGGTCTCCGAGATGCGGGTCTCCCGGCGCAGGATCTCGCCGAACGCGGCATTTTCGAACTTCGGCAGCGTCGTGATCACTTCCACCATGTACGAGCAGGACTCGATCATGACGAAGTCGTAGAGCTGCTCGCCCTGCTCTGACAGCCCGGCCCGCGACAGGGCTTCCGCCCGCAACGGCTCGAGGCTCTGATAGATCAGCCGAGGATCGAGATCACCCTTGACGACCAGAGACGCCGACAGCTTCGCCGCGTCGAACGTGTCACGCGCCGCGAGCACGGCGGCCACGACCTCGTTTTCCTCGATCTTTACGCGCCGGCGCTTGACCTGTTCGACAAGCTTTCGCGCGACGATGTCCACGCAAACCTCGAAGAATCGCTCGATCCGGCGCTGCTTCAGCTTGTCTTCCACGCGCTGGCGAACGAGATCCGAAATGCTGTCGGCCACCAAAGCGATTGGACCCGCCCACGCTTTCAGCGCCGCTTTCAGGAGCGAGGTGCTGAGGTCAACGACGGCCTCGGTACGTTCCATCAAACTGCACTCCTCTTACCTGCGAGTGTCTTACCCGCGAGTGCGAGAGTGAAAGGGGCGTCCAAAGGCTACTACCTCGCTCCAATCAGCTCTCCCCGATCGCGCCGTGCGGCAGTACGGCGTGGGCGCCGACCACCTGGTTGACGATCTGGGTGACGCGCAGGTCGACCACCACGCTGGCCAGCGCGATCGCGTCCCGGCGGGAGACCTTGTGGAGGCGCTGGAGCAGGGCGAACATGCCTTCCAGCGCCGCGTACGCCGCGTCGTCGAGCGTGTCGCCCAGGCCGAGCGTGAGCCAGTCACCGGCCGGCGTGCGGGCGGCCGGCGCGGCCAGCTCCCAGTCGTCGCGCAGCCCGAAGGTCAGGTCGACGCGCTCCATCGGGCACTCGATCGCGGTGCCGCTGACCTCGCCGTCCCCCTGCGCGGCGTGCCCGTCGCCGGCGGAGAAGAGGCCACCCGCCACGGGTATCGGCAGGTAGAGCGTGCTGCCCGCGACGAGCTCCTTGCAGTCGAGGTTGCCACCGTGCGAGCGGGGCGGCGTCGTGGAGTGCTCCCCCGGCTCGGCGGGAGGCATGCCCATCACACCGAGGAACGGGCGCAGCGCCACCGTGTGGCCGTACTGGTTGCGGCCGGTCATCGCCTCCGGGTCGAGGTCCCAGGCGTGACCCGCCCGCCCCTCGACCTCGCCGTAGCGCTGGTTGAAGACGCTCGGCCAGCCGCCCGCCACGGTGGTGCCCCACCGGCCCGGCACGATCGCGTCCACGCGCACCTCGAGCACCATGCCCGGCTCGGCGCCACGCACCGCGATCGGCCCGACGAGCGCGTGGCCGTAACCCTCGCGGTGGTGCTCGCTGCGCGGCCGGCCATCCAGGCTCCCGCCGGTGGACGGGCCGGCGAACCAGAACGCGTCCAGCGTCGAGAAGCGCACCGCGTCACCGGGATCCACGGTGAGGACCGGCGCGTAGTCGCGGGAGAAGTAGCCGTGGAGGGTCGAGCCGCCGGTTTCGATGGTGTGCGATGTCCCCATGGCCCGCACTATCACGTACCGGCACCCGCGCCGCCAAGTCATATGCAGTGGTTCGCGCCCCCCGCTCGTCTGAGAGGGGGCAGGAGCGACTGAGGCGGGGCGATGCGAGAAGCGGAACGGGAACAGTTCAGGCAGTTCGTGGCGGCGAGTGGTGGCCGGCTGATCCGGGTGGCGGCGGCCCTCACCGGCGACCACCACGCGGCGGAGGACCTGCTGCAGAGCGCCCTCATGCGCACCGCCGCGCGGTGGCGGCACCTGGAGGACCCGGAGGCGTACGTGCGCCGCGCGATGTACCACGCCCAGATCACCATCTGGCGGCGCCGGCAGCGGCTGCGCGAGACACCCACCGCGGTCGTACCCGAGCGGGCGGACCAGCGCGACGAGATGGGCGCGACCGACCGCCGGCTGGCGCTGGGGCAGGCGCTGATGCGGCTGGGCCCGCGGCAGCGCGCGGTGCTCGTCGCCCGCTTCTACGAGGACCTGTCCGAGGAGGGCACCGCCGCCCTGCTCGGCTGCTCGCCGGGGACGGTGCGCAGCCAGCTGCACCGCGCCCTCGCCCGCCTCCGCCAGATCGCCCCCGAGCTCCATGACGACGACCACGAGCTGAACAGGGAGAGCATCCGATGAGCGCACTACCCGACCTGGTCCGGGAGAGCATCGCCGACTTCGCCGACACCGCGGCGGTACCCGATGGGATGGCCGAACGGGCGCTGGCCGCCGGTGAAGCGCGGCGCCGGCGTCGCACGGTGCTCGTGGCGGTCGCGGCGGTGGTCGCGGCCGCGGCGGTGGCCACCCCCTACGCCGTCCTCCGCGCGGACCAGGTGGCGCCGCCCGGGACGGCGGACGGCCGCAACGCCGTGTTCGCCCTGCACCGCGGCGGCGCCGGCGACCCGAAGGAGACCGAGAGGTCGGGGCCCGACCCGGAGTGGGAGATCCTCGACCCGCGCACCGGCCAGTACCGGCGGGTGGTCGCCGGCATGGTCTCGATGCCCAGCGCCGACCTCCGGTACGCGATCGTGACCTCGCTCTTCACCGACGCCGACCCGCGCCGGATCGGGCGGTACGACACCAGGACGGGCGAGATCCGCTGGTACACGGGGCCGGCGCCGGCCGTCTCCACCCCACAGATCTCCCCCGACGGGCGGCACGCGGCCTACTGGACAGACAGCCACGAGGGGCAGGGAGTCGCGGTCGTCGACCTGGAGACCGGCCAGGTCGGCCGGATCAGGTTGGAGCGGTGGCGCATCGTGGTCGACGACGACCGCGTGAGCGATGTGTGGTTCTACCCGCCGTTGCCGCACGAGTGGCTGCTCGCCGACGACCGCGTCACGCTCCACGACACGGTCTACGACCTCAGCGGCAAGCGGATCGGCACGCTGCCGCTGCCGGCCGACGCCAACCCGATCGCCATCCGCCCGGGCGGCGAGGGCGCGCTCGTCCAGCCGGGCGGCAAGGCCGAGACCTACGCCATGGCCGACGCGGCGGGGGCCGTCACCAGCCAGTTCAAGATCGCCCTCCCCACCTGCCGGGGCGCCTCCACGGACTGCCCGCGCCCGCGGCCCGAGTTCGTCGGCTGGCGGGGCACCGACGAGCTGCTGGTCTGGCCGGGGCCGGGCGACTACGACCGGCCGGACACGCCGATCGAAGCCGTCGACATCCGCACCGGCGAGCGGCGCACCATCCACCGGATCGGTGGCTCACCCTCCGTCGACCGCCTGGTCACGATGCCGGCTGACCGGCTCCCCCGCGAGGTACGCCACCGCATCGGGTTCTGATTAAAGCCTGTCGCGTGCCGGGCCGCCTGGGCGGCCCGGCACTCGGCGCGCGGCTAGGATCGCCGTGACTAGGGCCCCTCTGGAAACAGGTGACCGGTGCGATGGAAGCGGCGCGGCTGACGCAGGTCGGGCTCGGCGACCACGCCTGCCTGACGTTCACCGACGCGGAGGAGCGGCTCGACCTGCTGGCCGCGTTCGTCCGCCAGGGGCTGCGGGCCGGGCAGCGGGTCCTGTGCTGGACCGACCAGCTGCCGCCGGCCGCGCTGGCCGCCGAGTTCACCGCCCGCCAGGTGCGCGGTGCCGCCGCGACCCGCCGGGGGCAGCTCACCATCGCCTCCGTCGAGTCCGCGCTGCTCGGCGGGCGGGGGTCGGCGAGCGCGATGGTCGAGGCGGTCGCGGCCGAGGTCGACGCGGCGTCCCGGCAGGGCTACACCGGCCTGCGGCTGACCGCGGACATGTCGTGGGCGGCCCGGCCGGCCGGCGCGGAGCGGCTGCTCGGCTTCGAGACGGAGATGGCCGAGCTGTTCAGTGACGGGCGGCTCTCCGTGATCTGCCAGTACGACCGGGACCGCTTCGACGCGGTCACGCTCGCCTTCGCCGCGACCGCGCACAGCAAGACCGTCGCCGCGCAGGTCTATCACGACGGCCCGCTGCTGCGGATCTGCCGGCAGTACAGCCCGCCCGGGGTGCGGGTCGCCGGCGAGCTCGACTACCGCCAGCAGGCGGTGCTGGAGCAGGCGCTGGCCGAGTCGCGGCGGCTCGACCGGCACATGACCGTCAACCTCACCGCCCTGTCGTACCTCGACGCCGCCTGCGCGGCCGCCATCGTGCACGCGGCGACGCGGCTGCCGGCCTCCCGCCGGATGACCGTGGCATGCCAGGGGCTGCCCGCCAAAATGCTGGATCTCGTCGGTGGGCGTGATACGCCGCGCCTCCGGGTAGTACCGGGCGATGACCAGCGCTGACCTGCCCGCTCGGGACCGGGCCGGGCCGGCGCCGACGATGGTTCCCGAGGCGGTCGCCGTGGACCACCAGTTCGACGCGGACGGGCTGTACGCGTTGCGCGCCGCGCTGGCCGCGCACGCCGACCATCTGGGAGCCGCCACGGAGCAGGTCGAGCGGCTCTTGATCGTCGGCGGCGAGCTGGCCACCAACGCGATCCGGCACGGCGGCGGCACGGGCCGGATGCGGCTGTGGCGAGACGGCGAGCTGCTGCGCTGCCAGATCAGCGATCACGGCCCGGGCATCGCCGACCCCAGCGCCGGCACGCGCCAGCCCGAGCCGACCGCGCTCGGCGGGCGCGGCCTGTGGATCGTGCGGCGCCTCTGCGAAGACCTCGTCATCGAGACCGGCCCGAAGGGCACCACCATCACCGCCGCCCTTCCGCTGCTCAGCCCTGACGGCAAGCGATCCGGGTGAGCGCGGCGAGCACCTCGTCGGCGCCGGGTGTCGCCTCGATCTCGGCCCGCACCGCCCGCGCGGCCAGGGCGAACCCGGGCTCGTAGAGCAGCCGCCGGACCGCTGTGCGCACCGCCTCCGGTGTGACCGCCCCCGGCAGGAGCGCGATCGCGGCGCCGGCCGCCTCCGCCACCGTCGCGTTGACGAACTGGTCCGCGGCCTGCGGGATGATCAGCTGAGGCAGGCCGTGCGCGTACGCGCCGAGCAGCGTGCCGGCACCGCCGTGCGAGATGACCACGCGGCAGCGCGGCAGCAGAAGCGCCTGCGGCACGTACCGCTCGACCAGCACCGAGGGCGGCTGCGGCCCGAGCCGGTCGGGGTCGCCGTCGCGGCCGACCGTGACCACCACGTCGATGGGCAGGTCCCGGAGCCCGGCCAGGCACGCCTCGAAGACACCCGGCGCGGTGTGGAAGATCGTGCCGAGGGTCAGGTACGCGACGTCCGCGGTGGCCCGGGCCGCGAGCGCGTCCGGGAGCCGGTCGGTGGGGAGGACCTCACCGGGGTACGCCCGCAGCGGCACCGCGCCGGGGAAGGCCGGCTCGCCGTGGGGGCGCAGTGCGGGCGGCCAGATGTCCAGGTAGGGCGCGTCGAAGACGGCGTCGGCGAGGCCCGGCACGTCCCAGCGGGAGTGCACCTCGCCCATCGCCGCACCGAGCGCCTCGCGCATCGGCGCGGGCAGCGCCACGCCGAGCCCATGGGTGACGTGGCGGGCGCCGGTGCGGTGGGCGGCGACGGCCCCGGCGAACTCCACCGTCTCGTGGATCACCAGGTCGGGGCGCCACGCCTCGGCACGAGGCACCAGGTCGACCGCCCGCTTGACGGCCGAGGCGCCGAAGAGAATCCCGAGATCCAGCGTGATGAACCGCTCAGGCGCCACCGTGCGGAGGTCGGGCAGCGCCGCGTTGCGCTCATCCCACGACTCGGCGAAGGTGGGCCCGACTCCCCACGTCTCATATCCCCGCTCGGCCAGGTGGGGAGCCAGGTCGGGACCGGTCGCGATCGCGACGTCGTGACCGGCGCGGGCGGCCGCGCGGGCGAGCGGGAGCATCGGGTACAAGTGCCCGTAGCCGGGGCAGCCGCTGAACAGAATCCTCATGCCATCTCCCCGCAGTGCCAGCCGCCCACCCCCC
>Ga0272482_10000295_pt1 | contig 15874 bp, 15 predicted proteins | sample RVTome_8_FD_192427 | JGI IMG/M metagenome (GOLD analysis project Ga0272482, IMG submission 192427) | Soil microbial communities from uranium-contaminated site in the Upper Colorado River Basin, Wyoming, United States - RVT160D0 (version 2) ...
GCGGCATCGTGGCGCTCGCGAGCACTCACCTGGCGAACATCCACTACCTGCAGACCCACACGACCGGCTGGTCGGGGAAGGTGACGCTGCCGCGGTCGGAGGTGGGTTGGAGCCGCACCAGGCAGCGGGAGCGCAGGCCGCAGACCTACCCGGAACTCGTCGCGGCGCTGTGCGAGTTCCTCGCCGCGTTCGCGGAGGTCGAGACGGCCGTCCCGGCCATGATCATCGCGGTCGACGAGTTGGACAAGATCGAGTCGGCGGATCGGGCGCAGCAGTTCGTCAACGAGATCAAGAGCATCTTCGCCGCGCCGGGCACGCAGTTCCTGGTCTCGGTGTCCGAGGACGCGCTCGCGTCGTTCGAGCGGCGGGGGCTGCCGGTCCGGGACGCGTTCGACAGCGCCTTCCACGAGATCGTCCGCGTCGACTACCTGACCGTCGACGACACCGCGCAACTGCTGGCCAGCCGGGTCATCGGGCTGCCGGAGCCGTTCGTGTGGCTGGTGCACTGTCTCTCCGGCGGGCTGCCTCGCGACGTCGTGCGCACTGCCCGCGCGATGGTCGCGCTCACCACGGTGGACGCGCCGCCGAGCCTCGACGTCGTCTGCGCCGCGCTGGTCGGCGACGACCTGAACCGCAAGTCGCACGCGTTCCAGCTGGCCTGCCGGGACATCGGCGACTCGGCGGAGGTCACCGGGTTCATCCGGTCGCTGCGGCAGCTGGCGCCCGACACCGGGCGGCTGTCAGCGCTGGTGCCCACGCTCCTGCACGGCGGTGAGCTGGCGTCGCTGTCCCGGCAGGCCGCCGCGTACGTGTACTACTCGGCGACCCTGTTGGCGGTCTTCACCCGCGACCGCGTCGACCAGCCCGGCGCGGCGACGTTCGACGGGCTCGCGCGGGCCAAGCAGTCGCTGGCCGTGCACCCGAGGCTGGCGTGGTTGCTCGTCGACGAGTTCCGCGAGGCGGCCGGTATGGCAACGATCCCAGCCGACTAGACCTTCGCGGACAGCGCGAGCTGGCGGGACTGGCAGATCAGCCTGCCGGTCGAGTCGACGACCGTCGCGTCCGAGTCGAACCACGGGCCGTGCACGGCCTTGCAGTCGACCTGGACCCGCAGCCAGCCCGGCGCGGGCCGGGACCGCAGCAACGCCGTCAGCTGCACCGTCGGCGTCCAGCCGAACCGGCCGAGGTTGAACGTCACCGGCATCGAGATGTCCCCGGCCAGCAGGGCGAACATCGGGTCGACCTGCTCGTTGCGTGGCCGCGTCCACAGCCGCAGCCGAGGCGGGTCGTTGGTCTGCCCGTGCAGGAAGCCCGCGCCGTTCGGGTCCAGGCGGACCTCGCAGCCCTCGGTCAGCCGGAACACCGACGCCATCGGCAGCGCGCTGATGTCCAGCGCGTTGCCCGGCGGCTCGGCCGGCAGGTTCGGCAGGTCCGACCAGGCGGCCCGCTCACGCGGCAGCCTGCCGGTCGTCACCATGCCCTCGACGCACGACTTGCCGCGCTGCTCGAGGTTGACCGACACGACCGTGGCCTGCCGGCCCGTCTTGCGCACGTCGGTGCGCAGCAGCACCGGCCCGATCTCGGGCGCGCGCAGGAACTGGGCGCTCACCGACAGCGGGTCAGCGACCGGCGAGCCGCTGCCGGCCGCCGCCACCGCCGCACGGGCGAGCAGTGCGAGCAGGAACCCGCCGTGTGGCTTGCCGCCGATGGTCCACTGGCTCGACAGCTCCGCCGTGAAGGTGCCGTCGCCGAGCGACCGAACCCGGGAGGCGGTGGCGAACGGACCGGCCGAACCGTGCCCGGCGCGCGCGTCGCCCTGGCCCGCGAGACTGCTCATGATTATTACCCTGCCACGTTCGGGGGAGCTTGATCAGATTGCGGTACCCCAAACGTGATCACTTGCGGGATACCAAGGCACGCAAGAAGAATGCGGTGTTCGCCGGTCGCTCTGCGAGCCTGCGCATGAGATAGCCGTACCACTGCACGCCGTAGGGCACGTACACGCGGACGGTGTGGCCGAGACCCGCGAGCCGCAGCTGCTCGTCCGGGCGGATGCCGTACAGCATCTGGAACTCGAAGCTGCCCGGCTTGCGGTCCAGCGCCTCCGCGCGGGCGGCCACGATCTGGACAAGGCGCGGGTCGTGCGTGGCGAACATCGGGAAGCCGTCGCCGTCCAGGAGCGCGTTGGCACACCGGACGTAGCTCAGGTCCACCTCGTGCGCCGCCGGGAACGCGACCTCCGGCGGCTCCGCGTACGCGCCCTTGCACAGGCGGACCCGCGAGCCCTCGGTGGCGAGCCGGGTGCAGTCCTCCTCGGTGCGGTGCAGGTAGGCCTGCAGCACCGCGCCGACCCACGGCCAGGTCCGCCGCAGCTCGGCGAGCACCCGCAGTGTGGAGTCGGTGGTGGTGTGATCCTCCATGTCGAGCGTGACCGTCGTGCCGTGCTCCTGCGCCGCCGTGCAGATCCTGGCCGCGTTCTCGAGCGCGAGCCGCTCGTCGAGCAGCTGCCCCACCGCGGAGAGCTTGACGCTGACCTCGGCGCGTTCCGCCAGGTCACCGAGGCCGTTCAACAGGTCGAGGTAGGCCTGGACGGTCTGCTCGGCCAGCTGCCGGTCGGTGGTGTCCTCACCGAGGTAGTCGAGGGTGACGGCCAGTCCCTTGTCGACGAGGGTCCTGGTCACGGCGATCGCTTCGGCGGTGGTCTCACCGGCGACGAAGCGACGGACGACGTCCCGGCTCACCGGGGTGGTCGCGACCAGCCGACGGATCACGTCGTTGCCGGCCGCGCCCAGAATCAGGCTACGAAGGGGGTTCACGGGACGGGACTCTACGGGCCCCCGACCGCTCGTGGGTGGTGCTCGGCTGTGCCCGGACTCGCACGCCGTTTGCGCGGCTGGCGGAGCGAGAGTTTCGCGCTTGGCCGAACGCGGTTGCGCTGAACGGCCTTCGCCAGGTCCGGGATGGACGGCTGACGGGTCATCAAGGTCAAGACTGTTCTTCCGCAGCTCGCGGTCCCATGCTGTCCGGCATGGCTGACGTCGGTTCGCTCCTGATCCTCACCGGTCCGCCGGGGGCCGGTAAGTCCACTGTCGCGGAGCTGGTCGCGACCGGCGCCGAGCGCGCGACGGTCCACATGCACACCGACAGCTTCTACGGGTGGATCAAGACCGGGTTCGTCGCGCCGTACCTGCCGGCCGCGGCACGGCAGAACGAGGTCGTCGTGCGGGTGATGGCCGGCGCGGCCTGCGAGTACGCGCTCGGCGGCTACGACGTCGTGCTCGACGGGATCATCGGGCCGTGGTTCCTGCCGCCCTTCCGTGCCGCGGCTGCCGAGCACGGGGTGCCGTTGTCCTATGTGGTGCTGCGGCCGACGCTCGACGCCACGCTCGCGCGGGCCACCGCGCGGACCGGGGCGGCGCTCACCGACGTCGAGCCGGTCACCGGCATGTACCGCGCGTTCGCGGACCTCGGCGACCTCGAACGCCACGTGCTCGACACGACCGGCCAGACCGTCGAGGAGACGGCGGCGCAGGTGCGGGTGCGGTCAGCGACCGAGATGTAGGCGCGCGAACACCAGCGCCTCGGCGAGGTCCTTCGCCCGCTCGACCGCCGTCGCCGCCCGGCGGGTGTTGATCTCCACGACCACCTGCCCCGCGAACCCGGCGAGCGACTCGCACACCTCGGCGCACGGCTGGGTGCCCCGGCCGGGGACCATGTGCTCGTCCTTTGGCAGGCCGGTGCCGTCCGCGAGGTGCAGGTGCTTCAGGCCGGCCCCCATCCGCCTGCGCAGCGCCAGCGCGTCCACCCCGGCCGCGGCCGTGTGGGACAGATCGAGCGTGTAGTTGGCGTAGCCGACGTCGGTCGGGTCGATGGACGGGTCGAACGCCGACACCTCGCGGCCGAACCGGCGCACGGGGAACATGTTCTCGACCGCGATGGCGATGCCGGAGGACTCCTCCAGCTCGGCGACCAGGTCCGCGAAGCCCTCCGCGTACTTGCGCTGCCAGCGGAACGGCGGGTGGATCACCACGGTCGGCGCCGACAGGTCCTGCGCGGCCTGCACCGACCGGCGCAGGCGCTCCTCCGGCCTCGGCGACCACACCCGCTGGGTGATCAGCAGGCATGGCGCGTGGACGGCCAGCACCGGCACCCCGTACTGCCGGGAGCGCCGCCGCAGCGCGGCCGGGTCCTGGCTGATCGGGTCGGCCCAGACCATGACCTCGACACCGTCGTAGCCGAGGTTGGCGGCCAGCTCGAACGCGGACGTCGCGGTCCTCGGCCACACCGACGCGGTCGAGACGCCGATCGGGATGTCCGCCACGTCAGCGGTTCAGCAACAGCAAAGCCGCGGGCGACACCGTCACCACCAGGCCGACCAGCACCGCGAGCACCGTGGTCTGCAGGTCCTCCGCCCGCCGGATCTTCCTGACGATCAGCACCAGGCCGACGATCACCGCGAGCGCGACGACCAGCGCGGCCTGCGGCAGGGCGCCCCACAGCCAGTTGAACCCGAGCCAGACGGCGGCGCCGCCGATGACGCCCAGCGCGAGCTGGCCTGCCATCGTCGCCCACTCCTTGGCCGGCGAGGTCTCGCGCTCGTCCTCTGCGAGGTCGTCCAGCTCGTCGTCGAGGTCGTCCAGCTCGTCGAGGTCGTCCCGGTCGTCGTCGAGCAGGTTGTCGTACTCGGCGGAGTCGTAGCGGTCGTCCGGGTCGGCGGCGGGGTAGCCCGCGCCGGTCCGGTAGTCGTCCTCCTCCGGCTCGCCGTACGGGTCGTGCGGCGGCGGGTAGGCGGGCTGGGAGATGCGGGTGCGGCTGTCCATGCCGGGGCGGCGGCCCATGGACGAGCCGTCGACCGGGACCCGGCCGCCTGGCACCCTCGGCAGCTCCTCGGTGGTCGGCTCCATCGGCAGGGCCGGCAGCGGAGGCGGAGGCGGCGGCGCGGTGTCCGCGACGCCGTCCAGCCGGGACCGCAGCGACGGCTGCACCCCGCTGCGGTCGCGGGTGCTGCCGGCTGGTGGCGGGGGCAGCGGCATCCGCTGCGACGGCTGTGGCTGGCGCGGCGGCGGGCCCTGCTGGGGCGTGCCACGCACCGGCGTCGTCGGCTCACCCGGCCGCGCGATGGCCGGCATCCGGCCGATCGACGGCGGGCCGACGGGCCCGGCGGCCGGCGGCGGGGCGGGCTGCGGCGTGGGCTGGGGCCGACGCAGCTCCTGCGACGGCTGGGGCGGCAGCGGCCTGCGCAGCTCCTGGGAGGGTTGCGGGGGCAGTGGCCTGCGCAACTCCTGGGACGGCTGCGGCTGGCGGCGGCGCGGCGGGTCGACCGGTCGCTGGAACCCGGTGTCCGGGCCCCTGCGGTGCGACGTGCGCTCCGGCGGCGGGGTGTCGTCCCGGATGACCGGCATCTCGCCGGACTCCGACATCACCCGGTCGATGATCGCCTGGGCGCCGGTGTCCTCCATGTCGTCCGCACGCCGACGACGCCGCCGGGGGGCGCGCTCGCCCGACTCGGCGCCGTACTTGGCGAGCAGCTCAGCGACGGTGCGCTGGGTCTGCTCTGGTCCGCCTTCGTGACTCATCGACTCCACCGTGCCCGGCGCCGGCCAAATCGTCCAGCGGCGACGCGTGACTGCCCTTCCTGCTCGAGGGGATCGAGCGACATTATGGATGGCCTCCCGGTGAGGGTTTCGTCGAGCATCACGACTCCTCACCATTCGCCTGGTCAAGCCGCCGGAGGATGACACCTTCGCGCAGTGCCCACGGGCAGATCTCGAGCTCCTCCCGTGACAGAGCACGCATCGTGGCCTGCGCCACCAACGCGCCGGCGACCAGCTGGTGCGACCGGCTGCCGCTCACGCCCTCCAGCTCGGCGAGATCGGCCGCGCTCATCCTGGTGATGAACGCGATCAGCTGCCGGAGACCGGCCTCGGTGAGCACCCGGCGGGTCCTCGGTCCTGCCGAGGACGGCGCGGCGCCGGTCAGGCGGGCCAGTGTCCGGAACGTCTTGGAGGTCGCGACCACCCGGTCCGGTTCGCCCCGTTTGGCGACCTTCTTCGCGACCGGGGCCAGCTCCTCGGCCAGCCACTCGGCGGTCGCGGCGACCTCGTCCTTGCTCGGCGGGTCGCTGGTGAACCGCTCCCTGGTGATGCGGCCGGCGCCGAAGGGCACCGACTTCGCGTAGTCCGGCGCCTCGTCCATGCCGATGGCCAGCTCCAGCGAGCCGCCGCCGATGTCGAGCACCAGCAGCCTGCCGGCGGACCAGCCGAGCCAGCGGCGGGCGGCCAGGAAGGTCAGCTTCGCCTCGTCGGTGCCGGTGAGCACCTTCAGGTCGACGTCGGTCTCCGCGCGGACCCTGCCGAGCACGTCGGTCACGTTGCCGCAGTCCCGGACGGCCGAGGTCGCGAAGGCCATCAGGTCAGCGCACCCCAGCTTGCGCGCCGACTTCTTCGCCGTGGCGACCGTGTGCACCAGGTCCTCGATGCCCGCCTCGGACAGGTCGCCGCCGTCGGTCAGCCGCTCCGCGAGCCGCAACACGGTCCGCTCCGAGCTGGCTGGCATCGGGTGCGCGCCCCGATGCGCATCCACGACGAGCAGGTGGACGGTGTTGGAACCGACGTCCAATACCCCTAGGCGCACGGGGCGCAAGGTTACCGGGCGGTCGCGTTATGGGAAGGGTTTCTTCACGATTCGAACTTGTATCCCAGGCCACGGACGGTGACGAGGTGCCTCGGCGAGGCCGGGTCCGGCTCGATCTTCGACCGCAGCCGTTTGACGTGCACGTCGAGCGTCTTGGTGTCGCCGACGTAGTCCGCGCCCCACACCCGGTCGATCAACTGACCGCGGGTCAGCACCCGCCCGACGTTGCGCAGAAGGTACTCGAGCAGGTCGAACTCCTTCAGCGGGAGCGGGATCTCGCCCCCGTCGACGGTCACCACGTGCCGCTCGACGTCCATCCGGACCGGGCCGGCCGCGAGCACCTGCGGCAGCAGCTCACCGTCGCCTGCCTCGCCGCCACGGCGCAGCACCGCACGCACCCTGGCGATCAGCTCACGAGCCGAGTACGGCTTCGTCACATAGTCGTCTGCGCCGATCTCCAGACCGACCACCTTGTCGATCTCGCTGTCCCGCGCGGTCACCATGATCACCGGCACGGTGGAGCGCTGGCGCAGCGCCTTGCACACGTCGGTGCCGCTCATGCCCGGCAGCATGAGGTCGAGCAGCACGATGTCGGCGCCGTTGCGGTCGAACTCCTCCAGCGCCTGCTGGCCGTTGTTGGCGACCGCGGCGGTGAAGCCCTCCTTGCGGAGCAGGAAGGCGAGTGGGTCGGCGAACGACTCCTCGTCCTCGACGATCAGCACCCTGGTCACTGCTTGCCTCCGGGGTTGGAGTTGGGATGGGCGGGGATGCGCAGCGTGAACGTGGAGCCGGTGCCCGGGCGGCTCCAGAGCTTGACCTCGCCGCCGTGGTTGGCGGCGACGTGCTTGACGATGGCGAGCCCGAGGCCGGTGCCGCCGGTGGCGCGCGAACGGGCCTTGTCGAGCCGGTAGAACCGCTCGAAGACCCGCTGCTGCTCCTCCTCGGGGATGCCGATGCCTCGGTCGGTGACGGCCAGCTCGACGTAGTCACCGACCCGGCGGCGGCTGATCGACACCGACGTGCCTGGCTGGGAGTAGGCGACCGCGTTCTCCAGCAGGTTCGCGAGCGCGGTGACCAGCAGCGTCCGGTCGCCCTCCACGAGCAGGCAGCTGTCGGCGTCGGTCGTGATGTCGATGCCGGTCGACTCGGCGGACAGCTGCGAGCGGGAGAGCGCGTCGCGGACCACCGCGTCGACCTCGACCGCGTTCAGCTCGGGGAGGCGCTCCGCGCCCTGCAGGCGGGACAGCGCGATCAGCTCGGTGACGAGCCTGCCGAGGCGGGTGGCCTCGCGGAGGATCTTGCCGGTGAAGCGGCGGACGGCGTCCTCGTCGTCCGCCGCGTCCAGCACCGCCTCGGCAAGCAGCGCCATCGCGCCGACCGGCGTCTTCAGCTCGTGGCTGACGTTGGCGACGAAGTCCCGGCGGGTGGCCTCCAGCCGGACCGCCTCGGACTCGTCGGCTGCGTCGACCACCAGGAAGCCGTCGCCGAGCGGCCGGATCTCGCCACGCACCGCCTCCGGGCCGCGGCCGAAGCCGCGGGCGTCCTGCGGGCGAATCTCGATCTCGACCGAGTCGCCGGTCTCGTTGACCAGCTCGGCGGCCTTCTTCGTGTGGGTGTCGACCCGGCGGTTGCGGACCACGCCCAGCTCGACCGCACGCGGGTTGTACTGCACCGCGTCGCCGAACTCGTTGAGGATGACGACGGCGTTGTGCGACGAGTGCACCAGGCGCTGCAGCAACACCGAAATGGTGGGGCCGGCCGGAGGCTGCGCCGCCGACCTGTGTCGCGCCCTGGTGATCGCCGCGCCGGCCAACAGGCCGACGACCAGCGCACCGGCCGTCAGGACAATCCAGACCAAGTCGGTCACGAGCGAATCGTAAGCAGGTCAGGGGTGGTGTGGACCAGTCCGGCGCGGCCATAGGTGATTGTCGCGACACATATCGCGCCGTTGTTCGTCCAGGCGCAAGCCCGTGTTCACCCGATCGTGTCCAACCGGGAGAGTTCCGCGTCGGTCAGCCGGAGCGCGCCGGCGGCGATGTTCTCGACCAGGTGCGCCGGGTTCCCGGTGCCGGGGATAGCGAGCACGTGCGGTCCCTTGTGGAGGGTCCACGCGAGCCGGACCTGAGCAGCGCTGACCTGGTGCTGGTCAGCGACCTCGGTGAGGACGGGGTGCTCAGCGCCGGCCGCGATCGCGAAGAACGGGACGAACGCGACGCCGTGCTCGGCGCACAGCGCGACGATCGCGTCGTCCTCCCGTCGCGTGGTGAGTCCGTACTGGTTTTGGACGCACACCACCTCCGTGATCGCGAGTGCCTCTTTCAGATGCTCTTCGGACACGTTCGAGATACCCAGGTGTCGTATCAGACCCTCCTGCTTGAGCTCGGCGAGCGCGCCGAACGGCTCGGCGAGGCTGCCCTCGCCGCGGTCGAGCGCCTGCCCGAGCCGGAGGTTGACGACGTCGAGGTGGTCGACGCCGAGCTGGCGGATGTTCTCCTCGACCTGGCCCCGCAGTGCCTTCTTCGTGTGGACGTGGTGGAAGTCGCCTGCCGGGTCGCGGCCGGGCCCGACCTTGGTGGTGATCACGAGGTCGTCGGTGTAGGGCGCGAGCGCGGAGTTGATCAGCTCGTTTGCGGACAGCGTCGGCGAGAAGTAGAAGGCGGCGGTGTCGATGTGGTTGACACCCAGCTCGATGGCCTTTTTCAGGACGTTCTTGGCCTGCTCCCGGGTGCCGCTCATGAGGCGCATGGCCCCGAAGCCCATCCGGTTGACGGTCAGATCCCCGAGCTGCCAGGTGCCGGCAGCGGCTGCGTTGGTCATGTTCTCCAGACTGGCCGCGGCGCGTTCTCCCTGCTGGGTTTGGCAACTTGTTGCCGACTTCGGCCGTCGGGTCGCCGGCGGGGCACACTTGAGGCATGACCATCGTGTGTGGTGAAGAGGAGCTGTTCGCCCGCACCGCCCACCTGTTCGCGACGGCGGGCGAGATCTCGTGCGCGGCCCGGGACCTGCACACGTTCGCCGCGGCGCGCCCCCAGGCCCCGATCCCGTCCGACCGGCGGCCGATCGTGCGCAAGCTGTACCGGCCGTCGGTGCTGCTGGACCCGTCGATGGCCCAGCACGTGCGGTCGCTGCAGGGGCACGCGGACATCCGCGTCACGCTCGCGGAGATCAACGAAACCATCATCATCGACCGCCGGTTCATGGTCGTCGCCGGTGACGTGACCGATGGGGTGCGCAGCTACGGCGTCGTCACGGAGACGGCCGTTGTCCAGGGCGTGTCGTCGTTGTTCGAGGCGGCGTGGCGGTCGGCCACCGAGCTGGCGGTCTACGACGCTCAGCATGCGGAGCTGGTGTCGGTGGCGCCTCGGGTGTTGGAGTTCCTTGCGTCCGGGTGCAAGGACGAGACCGCGGCCCGGGAGCTGGGGTTGGGCGTCCGGACGTATCGGCGCCGGGTGGCGGAGTTGATGGCCACCCTTGGCGCGGAGTCCCGCTTCCAGGCGGGGGCGAGGGCTCGCGAGCTGGGACTGATCTGACCGGCCCGAGTGAGGTTCCCGGGCCGGTCAGCGTGATCAGCGGCCCTGGTTCGCCACCGCCGCCGCGGCGGCCTCGGCGGCGGTCGGGTCCAGGTAGGTGCCGCCCGGGTTGAGGGGCTGCAGGTCGTCCGACAGGTCGTACCGCAGTGGGATCCCCGTCGGGATGTTCAGCCCCGCGATGGCGTCATCGGAAATGCGATCCAGGTACTTGACCAGTGCCCTGAGCGAGTTGCCGTGCGCTGCCAGCAGGACCGTCTTCCCCGCGCGCAGGTCCGGGACCACCTCCGCCTCCCAGTACGGGAGCATCCTGGCCACGACGTCCTTCAGGCATTCCGTGCGGGGCGCGTCGATGCCGGCGTACCTGGCATCGCCGTCCTGGGAGAACTCCGTGCCCGGCTCGATCGGGGGCGGCGGGGTGTCGTAGGACCGGCGCCACAGCATGAACTGCTCCTCGCCGAACTCCTCCAACGTTTGCTTCTTGTTCTTGCCCTGCAACGCGCCGTAGTGGCGCTCGTTGAGCCGCCAGTCGCGCTTCACCGGGATCCAGTGGCGCTCCGCGACGTCCAGTGCGATGTTCGCCGTCGAGATGGCTCGGCGCAGTAGGGACGTGTGCACCACGTCCGGCAGGAGGCCGGTCGACGACAACAGCTCGCCGCCGCGCTTCGCCTCGGCGACGCCCTTGTCCGACAGCGCGACGTCCACCCAGCCGGTGAACAGGTTCTCCGCGTTCCAGAGGCTCTCGCCGTGGCGGAGCAGGATCAGCGTTCCGACCGAGGATTCGTGCATCGATCCAGACATGGTGCGCAGCCTGCCAGACGAACCCGTCCCTCAGAAGAACGGATCCGTCCGTGGCCACCCATTCGGGCCAACCTGAGTGCTCCGATCAACGCTAAGTGGACAATCAGGTAAGGGTCGTCACCAAATAGTTACCTACGGAGCGCAATTACCACTTCGCGGGATGTCCCGTGGCCTTGTGTAACCGCCCGACTTCTGACAGGTTGACACCGCCCTAGCGGATCAGCTCCCACGCACTCCCTGATCCGAGAGGGCAGCAGTACGGCTCGTCTCCCCTGCCGAGCCGTACCCCGCCCGGAAACCCATGGGTGCCCCCCGCTCAGGGCTCCGACGCGGCGGGAACCTGACGCGGGGCGGCTTGGGATCGCGACTCCCCCCTCGCCCAAGCCGCCCCGCGATCTCGCCTGTATACAGTCTGGGAAATCAAACCTCCGACGACGGCGTGGTCGGCGTGAGCAGGTGCTCGAACGCCGCCAGGTTCGCGAGCGACTCCCCGCGCGACACCCGCCACTCGTACTCCCGCTGGATCGACGTGGCGAAGCCGATCTCCAGGATCGTGTTGAAGTCCCCGTCGGCCGCCTCGAGCACCTGACCGAGCAGTCGGTCCAGCTCGTCCGGCGTCACCGAGTCGTGCGAAACGCGGCCGACCAGGTAGATGTCCCCGAGCTGGTCGACGGTGTACGCCACCCCGTAGAGCTTCGCGTTGCGCCGCAACAGGAACCGGAACACGTCCGCGAACGCCTCGTCCGGCCGCCGGCACACGAACGCCTCGATCACCAGCGCGTGCGGGTTGACCCGCAGCCACACGTTCGTCTGCAGCTTCTTCGTGCCGGGCAGCGTGACGAAGTACTTCCCGCTGGCCGGGTGCTGGTACTTCAGCTCCCGCTCGTCGAGCGTCTCCCGAATGACCTGGTCAAGGTCGGTCACACCGCCACCTCCGCCTCGAAGACCGCACGCCGGAACGCGCTCGCGGCGTCGGCGTACCCGGCCACCAGCGCGTCGGTCGTACGGTCCCACGAGAACTCGGCGGCATGCGCGACGGCGCCCCGGCCCAACCTGGCACGCACGTCCGGCCGCAGCGCCACGTGTTCCAGCGCGGACGCCCACGTGTTGGCGTGGTGCCCGGTCACCAGCAGCCCGGACCTGCGGTTCGCCACCGCCACCGGCAGCCCGCCGACCGCGGCAGCCACCACCGGCGTGCCACAGGCCTGCGCCTCCAGCGCGACCAGCCCGAACGACTCGTTGTGGCTCGGCACGGCGACCACGTCGGCGGCCCGGTACACGTCGCGCAGCGCGGCGCCCCGCCTCGGCGGCAGGAAACGCACGACGTCGGCGATGCCCAGCGTCGCGGCCAGTTCCTGCAGCGCGGTCGGCGCCTCCAGCCCGGTCCCGGACGGCCCGCCCGCTACGAGTACGACGAGCCGGTCCCGGCTGACGGCGCCGCGGGCCAGCAGCTCGGCGGCCGCCATGAGCAGCACGTCCGGCGCCTTCAGCGGCTGGATCCGGCCGACGAACGCCAGCACGACCGCGTCCTGCGCGATGCCGAGCGCGGCACGGGAAAGGCTCTGGTCACCCGGCCGGAACAGGTCGAGGTCGACGCCCGGCGCGACCGTGTGCACCTTGTCCGGCGCGGCCTCGTACAGGTCGACGAGCTGCGCGGCCTCCACGTCGGTGTTCGCGATCAGCTGGTCCGCCTCGTCGACGACCTGCTGCTCGCCGATCTCCCGGGTCCTCGGCTCCGGCGTGTCCCCGGCGGCGAGCGCGGCGTTCTTGACCCTGGCCAGCGTGTGCGCGGAGTGCACGAGCGGCACGCCCCAGCGATCCCTGGTGAGGAAGCCGACCTGGCCGGACAGCCAGTAGTGCGAGTGCACGAGGTCGTAGTAGCCGGGCTCGTGCCGGGCCTCGGCCCGCAGCACCCCGGCGGTGAACGCGCACAGCTGCGCCGGCAGCTCGTCGCGGCCGAGCCCCTCGTACGGGCCTGCTGTGACGTGCCGCACCAGCACACCGGGCGCCAGCTCGGCGACCGGCGGCAGGTCCGACGAGGTCGCCCTGGTGAAGACCTCGACCTGGACGCCGCGGGCGGCCATCCTGGTGGCGGTCTGGGTGATGTAGACGTTCATGCCGCCCGCGTCGCCGGTGCCCGGCTGTTCGAGCGGTGAGGTGTGCAGGGACAGCACAGCGACCCGGCGTGGCAGGCGCCGCAACCGCAGCACCGAGCCCGCGGGCTCCTCGAAGACCGGCACATCCACTCCCGACTAGTGGTTGGCGATCGACCCAGCGAACTCGAGCAGGGCCGTGTTGAACTCCGCGCGACGTTCTGTGAACGGCTTGTGTCCCACGCCTTCGAACCAACGCACAACGGCCCCCGGAATCTTCCCGGCGGCGTACTCGGCGCTGCTCGGCGCGACGACGGTGTCGGCAGTGCCGTGCACGACCAGCGTCGGCACGGTGACCTCCGCCAGCACGGCCGAGCTGTCCACGTCCCGCCTGAACAGGGCTTTCCGCACCGCCGGTGGCACGGCGAGCATGTGGCTGACCTGTTCCTGGACGGCCGCGCCGGTCGGGGGCGCCGCGGTCATCCTCTGCGCGAGAGTCGTGAGGGCGGGGATCGCGACGTCGGGGTCGGCGGACAGCGACTCGCGCATGATCCCGTCCCACGCCGCGCCGGTCGCGCCACCCGGCCGGTCCCTGCCGACCTCGGTGAGCGCGCCGACGAACACCAGGCCCGCGACGCCGGCAGCACCGCGTTCCCGCAGGTAGTCGGTGATGACGAGGCCGCCGTAGGACCAGCCGACGAGCACCGCGGGCGCGCCGGCGTGCGCGAGCACGGCCGCGAGGTCGTCGGCCCAGGTGGCGGCGTCGGCGTAGCCGTCGTCGGGGGTGTCGGAGGCGCCGTGTCCACGCAGGTCGACGGCGATCAGCCGGTGGTTGGCGGCCAGCTCCAGGTCGGACAGCTGCTCGGCCCACGCCGTGCCCGCCGACGCCCAGCCGTGGACGAACACGATCGGCGGCGCCTGCGGGTCACCGGCGGCACGCACGGCGATGCGTGTTCCACCAGCGCCCCGCAGAAGCCTCAGGTCCTCGATCAACTGAGGGCCGACATCGACTGCCACTGGTCCCAGGGGATCAGCCAGTCGAACACGTCCGAGGTGGTCGGGAAGTTGGCCTGCGAGCCGGTGATCTCGACCGGGTCGCCGATCAGCGCGCTGTCGAAGTAGGCCTTCGCGTCCGCCTCGAACAGGTTGATACAGCCGTGCGAGGTGTTGTTCTTGCCGATGTTGGCGCGGTTCTCCTCGTTCTCGTGGATGAACTCGCCGTGGTTGGAGATGCGGACGGCCCACTTCTTCTTCACGTTCGTGTACCCGTAGCGCGGGTTGGAGAAGTCGCCGACCTCCTCCTTCGCCATCACGATCACGGTGCCGTTGGGGGTGTTCAGGTTCGGGTCGGCGTCCTTGCCGTTGCTCGACGGGTAGCTCGCCACCACCTGGCCGTCGCGGTAGACGTTCATCACGTGGTCCGGCGTGTTGACCTTCACGACCTGGTTGCGGCCGATGTTGAAGGCGGTCGACAGGTCGGACTTGCCGTACGCGCCGCCGCCGTATGCGACGCCGTACAGCTTCGCGGTGACCGTGACCTTCGTGTTGGCCGGCCAGTACTCCTTCGGCCGCCAGTCGACCTGGCTGTCGTTCAGCCACGCCCACGAGCCCTCGACCGGCACCGACGTCTCGACCTTCAGCGCCTTCTCGACGGCGGCCTTGTCCTCCGGGCCACCCTCGGGGAACTTGATGCTGACCGGCATGCCGACGCCGACGGTGGCGTCGTCGGCCGGGTTGATGGTTGCGCGTGGCGTCGAGGCGGGAGCCAGCGTGGCGAACGTGCCGGTCTTGGTGGACTCCTTGCCCTCGGCGTTCTTGGCCTTGACCGTGTAGGTGTAGGTCTTGGCGTAGCCGAGCACCTCGGCGCTGGTCCAGCTGAGCTTGTCCGGCGCGAGCTGCCCGGTGAGGGCCTCGCCCTCCGGGTTGGTGACGGTGGCCTCGACCAGCTCGCCGTCCTTCACCGTGATCTTCACCGGCTGGGTCGGCGCGACGTCCTTGGCGCCGTCGGTCGGCGCGAGGGTGACCTTGGCGGCGGGCGCGTTGCGCTTCAGCGGGCCCGTCGCATCGCCGCCGTCGTCAGACGAGCAGGACGTGAGCAACACGACGCTGGCGATCAGCGCCGCGGCCGTACCGAGAAACCGCCGTCCGGATCTCACCGTTCTGAACCTCCGACTGAATTGCTGCCTCTGTGATAAGACGCCCGGGCCGCTGCGAGGTGTGCGCCCGAGAGTGTGACAGTCGTCACTTACACCCTTCCACTCCGGTGGTTACCCACGGAGGGAGGATCACCAACGTGAACAACCACGGCACTGCGATTGTTACCGGCGCGAGCTCCGGCATCGGCGCCGCCACCGCCCGACAGCTGGCTTCTGTCGGGTTTCGGGTGGTTCTCGGCGCGCGCCGGCTCGATCGACTTTCGGCGTTGGCCAAGGAAATCGACGGTGTGGCCCTACCGCTGGATGTGACGGATCCCTCATCGGTCGCTGACTTCGTTTCCGCAGCCGGGCCGTGCCGCGTACTCGTCAACAACGCGGGCGGCGCACGCGGCCTCGCGCCGGTGGCCACCGCCGACGAGGAGCACTGGCGGTGGATGTGGGAGACCAACGTCATCGGCACCCTGCGCATGACCAAGGCGTTCCTGCCGGCGCTCATCGACTCCGGCGACGGCCATGTCGTGACGATCACCTCGGTGGCGGCGACGGAGGTGTACGACAACGGCGCCGGCTACACCAGCGCCAAGCACGCGCAGTCGGTGCTGCACCGGACACTGCGCGGCGAGCTGCTCGGCGAACCGGTGCGGTTCACGGAGGTGCTGCCGGG
>Ga0272482_10000296_pt1 | contig 15833 bp, 7 predicted proteins | sample RVTome_8_FD_192427 | JGI IMG/M metagenome (GOLD analysis project Ga0272482, IMG submission 192427) | Soil microbial communities from uranium-contaminated site in the Upper Colorado River Basin, Wyoming, United States - RVT160D0 (version 2) ...
GAACTGGGCATCAACCAGCTCGGCGCCGTCTACGAAGGGCTGATGTCGTACACAGGCTTCTTCGCCGAAACCGACCTGTACGAAGTGGCGAGGGGCGGCGACGGCAGCAAGGGCTCGTGGGTCGTGGCGATGGACCGCGCCGCCGGCATCTCGCCGGACGACTTCGTGAAGCAGCCCGACAAGCTGACCGGTGAGATGCGGCCGGTTCTGCACCCACAAGGGTCGTTCGTGTTCCGCCTCGCCGGGCGTGAACGCCAGCAGTCAGCCTCCTACTACACCCCCGAGGTGCTCACCAAGTTCACCGTCGGGCAGGCACTCGAGGAACTGCTCACCGACGACACGCCTGCCGAAGAAGTCCTTGATATGACGATCTGCGAGCCGGCTCTTGGCTCGGGCGCGTTCGCCATAGAGGCGGTGCGGCAGCTCGCCGAGCAGTACTTGAAGCGGCGCCAGACCGAGCTGGGTGAGCGTATCGACCCGGACGACTACCCGCGCCGCCTGCAGGAGGTCAAGGCATACCTGGCTCTGCACAACGTCTACGGCGTCGACCTGAACTCCACCGCTGTCGAGCTCGGCGAGATCTCGCTGTGGCTCGACACGATGGTGCAAGGACTCTCCGCACCCTGGTTCGGCCTGCACCTGAAGCGCGGCAACTCACTGATCGGCGCCCGTCGCGCGGTCTACCTCCGTAGCCAGATCACTGACAAGTCCTGGCTGAGCGCGGTGCCGCAGGAAGTGCCGCTAACGTCACTGGTCGAGGACATCAACGCCGGACGCGTCGCCACCGACGGCATCCACCACTTCCTGCTGCCCGCCGACGGCTGGGGCTCGGTCGCAGACGCCAAGGAGGTCGCCGCCCTCGCCCCCAACGCTGCGAAGAATCTCAAGACCTGGCGCAGCCAAAGCAAGACCAAACCCAGCAAGACCCAACTCGATGCGTACGCAGAACTTGCGCACCGCGTCGAGACCCTGTGGCAGATCGCGTACCGGCGGCTGGACATCGCCGAGAAGCAGATCCACCGCCGCATTCCGGTTTGGGGAGCGGGCGAGCTGCCGGTCGGCGGGGCGGTGCAACGCGAGGAGATCGAGAAGGCGCTGGCCGATGAGGGCGGTGCCTACCGGCGCCTGCGCCGGGCGATGGACGCCTGGACGGCGCTGTGGTTCTGGCCACTCACTGACGCCCCCGCCACCGTTAACGGCACGGTGGTGGCGCCGCCGACGGTCGAGCAATGGATCGCAGGGCTGCAGTCACTGCTGGGTCGAAACCCGGACGTCCGCAAGCGCAAACCGGTTGAGCTGCGATTCGGCGCTCAAATGAGCTGGGACGAGCTGGACCAGGCCGAACCCCTTGAGATCGGTCTCGCCAGCGCTGAAGCGATCGAGGAGGTGCTACATAAGCACCCATGGCTGGTGGTCTGCGAACGGATCGCCCACAGCCAAGGCTTCTTCCACTGGAACCTGGACTTCGCCCCAGTCTTCGCTCTCGGCGGCTTTGACCTCCAGGTCGGCAACCCACCCTGGGTGCGTCCCCGCTCCGACATGGACGCACTGCTCGCCGAGGGCGATCCATGGTGGCAACTCGCCAACAAGCCGACCCAAGCCCAGGTCGCCGTCAAACGGATCGAAACCCTGGCGTTGCCGGGCATGACCGAGCAGGTGATCGGCGGCACGGTAGACGTGGTGTCCACTGCAGCCTTTGCTGGCTCGGTACCGCAGTATCCACATCTACAAGGGCTCCAGCCTGACCTGTACCGCTGCTTTATGGAGGCGATGTGGCGGCATGGCTCGGCTCGCGGCACAATCGGCATGATCCATCTGAACTCCCATTTCACAGACGAGAACGCCGGAGTATTGCGCTCTGAACTCTATCTTCGATTGCGCCGTCACTGGCATTTCGTAAACGCGCTAATACTCTTTGAGATAAAAGACAGCAAGTACTTCGGCGTTACCGTGCATGGCAGTCGGCAGTCGGCACCGATGTTTACGCAGGCGTGCTGGCTTTATCACCCCGACACCGCTGAGCGGTCGCTCGTGCACGACGGTTCAGGCCCTGAGCCTGGTCTCAAGGACGATGAGGGGCGTTGGGACGTTCGCCCACACCGCTCGCGGATCACGCGGGTCACTGAGGAGACCCTGCGGGCCTGGCACACGGCGTTGGAGACCGACGACGTGCCTATACGGCAGTCCCGGATGGTGTATGCGGTGAATCACTCAAGCGCGGCAGTACTTGAGAAGCTGTCCCACGTGAGCCGTATCGGTGAATTCGGTCTACGGTCTTCGGCGGGATGGCACGAGAAGAACGACCGAACGAGGGGCTATTTTGAGTCGGAGTGGGGGATACCCTTATCCTGGGATGACGTAATTTTGCAAGGACCACATTTGTTCGTGTCGACGCCGCTCTACAAGGCGCCGAACGAGTCGATACGCAACAACCAGGACTGGTCGCTCACGGACTTTGAGCAGCTGCCGGCCGATGCCATACCGGCCACCGCCTACAAGCCTACGGGCGACCGCCACGCCTACGACTGCGCCTATACAAACTGGGGTGACAAGGAGAACCCCGACCCCGCACGCGGCTACTACCGCATCGCCTGGCGAGACATGGCCGCGAACCAAGGCGAGCGGACCTTTATGCCATCACTCATTCCGCCCGGGCCAGCGCATGTCCACACCGTCAGGTCGGCTGCACTTCTACGGAAGCCTGAGCGGCTTATGGAAGTGCTTGGGTTTTTCTCCTCGCTGGTGCACGACTATTCGGTCCGCTGCGCACCGAAATCGACCATCTCACCTTCTACAGTGAGCCGTCTTCCAATCGCGGAATCGCTGCTCACTCCTGAGCTGGTTCATCGGACGCTCCGGCTGAATGTGGTGACGGAAGCGTATGCTGACATTTGGCGAAAGTGCTATCGAGGCGGTTTCCGTGCAGACACTTGGACTGGCGGGTTTACGCACCCACGGCGAGCGCTACTCCAGCGAGTTGGACCGGAATGGACACCGCAGACGCCCCTGCGAATCGCAGCCGATCGCCGCCAAGCGCTATTGGAAATCGACGCGCTTGTCGCCCTGATGCTTGGGTTGACGGCCGACGAGTTGTGCTCGATCTACCGGACTCAGTTCGCGGTGCTGCGAGGCTATGACCGCAGCGTCTATCTCTACGACGCCAACGGGCGGCTAGTCCCCAACTCCGTCCTGACGGTGTGGCGTAGCAGGGGCGATCGGATCTCTACCGACGATCGGACCGCGACCAACCAGGTCGGGAACACGTACACCTATGAACTGCCGTTCGTGACGCTGGATCGGGAGGCGGACATGCGGCAGGCGTATGCGCACTTCGAGCAGCGGCTGCGGGAGCGTTCGTGAGCGAGTTGCTGCCTACCGTTCAGGCGGGGAACGTCCGGCACAGTCTGGTCGACTACCTGACGACGACGTTCGCACTGACCGATGTGGACGCCCGCGACGGCATCGACCGGTTCCTGTCCGACTCCATGAACGGCATGTTCAAGGGTCCCTACGTGCGGCTGCGGCTGCCTTACCGGCCTGCCGAGGACGGCTGGCGGCAGCACTTCGACTGGTACGAAGGGCCCACGCCGTACGGTCATCAGGCCGCAGCCTTCGCGCGGCTCTCCAGCGTGGGTGGGCGACGGCCACAGCCAACGCTGGTCACCACCGGCACCGGCTCCGGCAAGACCGAGGCGTTCCTCTACCCGATCCTCGACCACGTGCGCCGAGCCCGGCTTGAAGGGATCGCCGGCGCCAAGGCGCTGATCCTCTATCCGATGAACGCGCTCGCCAACGACCAGGCCAAGCGTCTCGCCGGTCTGCTGACCTCGCATCCGGAGCTGGCGCCGATCACGGCCGCGCTCTACACCGGCGAGAAGGGCAAGCCGCGGACTATGGTCTCCGCGGACGGCTTGATCACCGACCGGGGGATCATCCGGGACACCGCCCCAGACATCCTGCTCACCAACTACAAGATGCTCGACCAGCTCCTGTTGCGGCACGATGACCAGCGCCTGTGGCGGCAGTCCGCGACCAGTCTGCGCTTCCTGGTGCTGGACGAGTTCCACACGTACGACGGCGCGCAGGGTACCGACGTCGCGATGTTGCTGCGCCGCCTCGGGTTGGCGCTCAAAAGTCACTGGCACGAGACCGATCCGTCCCTCACCGACGAGGACCGAGATCGCCCGCTCGGGCGGATCACCCCGGTCGCTACCTCGGCGACGCTCGGCGACAAAGATGATCCCGGCACGATGCTGGGCTTCGCGGAGACCGTGTTCGGCGAATCCTTCCCGGCGGACGCCGTCGTGACCGAGTCGCGGCAGACCCTGGACGAATGGGTCGGTGACGCGGCGGCCGCCGTCGCCGCCGCGGGCTTCACCGCTCCACAGGAGTTCCCGGTCGCCGAGATCTGCGCGGCGGTCGACGCGCTCGGAGCAGATCCAGACGGTGCGACTCTGGCCCACGCCGTCCTCGGAAAGCTGTGGGACGACCCCGACGATCGGCTCCGCGCGGCCGCGCCGGAGCTGCTGCTGGCGCTGACGAAGGCGAATCAGCTCGTGCAGGAGCTGGCCTACGAAGCACAGGACGCGGTCAGCCTCGACGACCTGGTCCGCCGCATCGGTGGACAGGCCGGACGCCGCACGTCGAGCCTCGCGGCCGGAAACGTGGACGCGGACTGGACGAAGGTCATCTCGGCTGTGGTAGCGATGCTCGGGCACGTCCGGTCGACCGCCGGCCGGGCCGGGCTCTCCGTCGATGTACACCTGTGGGTGCGTGAGCTGACCCGCATCGACCGCGCCGCGGACACCACGGCGAGCTTCCGGTGGGGAGACGACGGCCCGCCGGTGGCGGGAGGCGACACCGAGGACGTTCGCCCGTCCTTCCCAGCCGTCTATTGCCGGCACTGCGGGCGATCCGGTTGGGGAGTGGCCCTCGCCCCAGTCGGGGCGAGCCTCGCGGTGGACGACGACGCTATCCGGCGCAATCACGCCTCGCGCGAGGGTCGTTTCCGGGCCTTGCTGTACGCGCCAGCCGAGGCCGGCGCCGCGTACGTCGGCGACGAGCACGCCGACGGGCTGGCCTGGTTCACGGTGCGCGGCCGCGAGCTGCGTACGGATATGCCGGCCGACGACGACCCGGACCTGCGCGACGGGTGGATCTTGCCGGTGCTGACCAGCGCGGGACGCGACGCCGACGAGGACGCGCGGGACGACACCTGTCCCTCCTGTGGGCAGGTCGACGGCATCCGCTTTCTGGGCAGCGCCATCGCGACCCTGGTCTCGGTTTCCCTGTCCACGCTGTTCGGGTCGGCCACAGTGGACGTACGGGAGAAGAAGGCCCTGGTCTTCACCGACTCCGTGCAGGACGCAGCGCATCGCGCGGGCTTCGTCGAGGCACGCTCGCACACGCTGACCCTGCGCGCGGCGCTGCACGCCGCGGTCGCGGCAGGCTCGATCAGCCTGGACATGTTGGTCGACGAGGCGATCCAGCAAACCGGCAGGGACACGTTCCAGCGGTACCGGTTGCTTGCCCCCGACTGCGCCGACCGCGACTCCTTCACCGCGTTCTGGACGTCTGCCACCCTACGCGCGGTGCCGGCCGCCGTGATGCGCCGCGTCCGGCGACGGCTGGCCCTCGACGTCGCGTTGGAGTTCGGGCTCAACTCACGCACCGGTCGCACGCTCGAACTGACCGGCGCGGCGGCGGTCGAGGTCGAGGCGGGCACGCCGGCCCGCATGGCCGGTGCGGCCCGCGCTGCCCTGCACGGATTCACCCTGGCGAACAAACTTGGTACGGACGACGCTGACCCCACCAACGAGACGCTCGTGCGGTGGGTCCGCGGTGTGCTCGACCGGATGCGGGCGCAGGGTGCCATCGACCATCCCTGGTTCGTCACCTACCGGCAGGAGGATGGCCGGCGCTGGTCGATCTGGGGTGGGCGGCCCCGCGGGGAGGGTATGCCGGCCTTTCCCCGTGATCGCCCCGCGCCTGCATATCCGCGGGTCGGCGGCGCGACTGACGCGGCCCGGGACAGCCTGGACGCGGTCACGTCGGCGCAGTCCTGGTACGCCCGATGGACGTCGCGCGTGCTGCCGGTCAGCCCGGCAGACGGGGGCAAGCTGTCCCGCCTGCTGCTCGACCGCCTGGTCCGCGACGGCGTCCTGACCGCGTCGACCAGCCAGTCCGGTGCCACCGTCTACGCCATCCCGCCGTCCGGCATCGTCGTCGCCCCGACCGGGACGGACGCCCTCGCCGCCGGGCGACACCTGCTGGCCTGCGACACCTGCCGCTCGCTCACGCCCGGCAGTGTCACGGCCATCGCCCAGCTCCTCGGCGCGCCCTGCATGCTCGTCCGCTGCCGCGGCCAGCTCATCCGCGAACCGCTGCCGGACAACTTCTACCGCCGTCTGTACGCATCGCCGGACATGCGCCGGATCGTGGCGCGAGAGCACACGAGCCTGCTCGACGACGAGACCCGCGTTCGATATGAGGAGGGTTTCAAGAGCGCGGCGACCGAGCCGCAGGCGCCGAACGTCCTGGTCGCCACGCCCACTCTGGAGATGGGCATCGACATCGGCGACCTGTCCGCTGTCCTGCTTTCGTCGCTTCCCCGTACGGTCGCCTCTTACCTGCAGCGGGTCGGTCGGGCCGGTCGGCTCACCGGTAACGCCCTCAATCTGGCCTACCTCAGCGGACGCGGCGATCAGCTGCCTAAGCTGGGCGAACCACTGTCGGTCATCAACGGCGAGGTCCGGCCGCCGGCAACCTACCTGCAGGCCGAGGAGATCCTCCGTCGCCAGTACATCGCCTGTCTGGTCGACGGCATGGCCCGCGACCCGCTCCGCAAGCATCCGGGCAGCGCGTCGGGCGCGATCGGTTCCAGCGAGCGCGACTCGTTCCTCGGTGACCTGATCGCCGCCGCTGAGGAGGGTGGCGCCCACGAGGTCGAGCGGTTCATCGACACCCTTGCCCCACTGCCGCCGCAGGTGGTCCAGGACATGAAGGATTGGGTACGTCCAACCGTCGGCGCTGGCGCGAGTGCGTTCGCCGCCTATGTGCACACGGCGAGCCTCCGCTGGCAGCAGACCGTGGAGACACTCAAGCGTCGCGAGACCGAGATCGCAAAGGTGCTGCCTGAGATGGAGGCCAAGGTAGAGTCGCCGGCCGCCACCGACGATGACCGGCGGGCACTGCGATCGGCCAAGGCGGCTCGGTCTCTCACCCGGGGTCAGCTCGCTCACCTGCGCGGCGAGTACTGGATTGGCGTGCTCGAAGAGTACGGCCTGCTGCCGAACTACACCTTGCTCGACGACACAGTCACCCTTGATGTGGGGATCAGCTGGATCGACCCGGACTCCAACGACTTCCGCAGTGACCACGCCCAGTTTCAGCGCGGGTCGGCGCAGGCGATCCGGGAGTTCGCGCCCGGTGCCACGTTCTACGCCCGCGGATGGGAGATCGGCATCGACGCGATCGACCTGGGCATCGACGGTGAGTCCATCCGTCCCTGGGTGTTCTGCCCTGCGTGCGGTTTCGCCGCCGATATCGCGGCGTCTGGGCAGGAGCAGCAGATCCTGTCCTGTCCGCGCTGCGGCAGTACAGGGCTCGCGGACACCGGGCAACGCCTCGACCTCATCGAGCTGTCCCACGTCTCGGCCGAGGTAAGGCGCGACGAGGCGATGATCTCCGATCGCCGCGATCAGAGAGACCGCATCCCATTTCACATCATCTCGGCTGCCGACATCGACCTGGCCCACATGCAGCGGCGATGGTTCGCCGAGGACACCGGCATCGGCTGTACCTATCTCCGCTCGATGGACCTGCGCTGGATCAACGTAGGCGCGCCCGGACACGGCACCTCCCGGATCATCTCGGCGGACGAGCGTACCGGCGCTCTGTTTCGGGTATGCAGCGGCTGCGGCAAGCTCGACACCGACACAGGCCGGAACCGGCCACACGAACACCGCGCGTGGTGCCCCTACCGCACGGCGGCCACCGAGAACACGGCGTACGTCGCACTGTCCCGCACGCTACGCACCCAAGGCCTGTTAATCCGCCTCCCCCATGTCGTCACGTTGGGTGACGATTTCGCCGTGCCGAGCCTCGCCGCAGCTCTGCTGCTCGGCTTGCGTGAGCAGGTCGGGGGGCACCCCGATCACATCCGAGTCGAACACGTCATCGATCCGACGTTGAGCGATGGCACGGACAACCACGACGCGCTTCTGCTGCACGACGTGGTGCCCGGCGGGACCGGATACCTGGCCGATCTGGCCGCCCCGGAGCACCTGCGCGCGCTGCTTGTCCTCGCCTGGGAGCGGGTGCGGACCTGCGAATGCCAGTATGAGGAGCGGCTGGCTTGTCATAGATGCCTGCTGCCGTTCGCGCCGCCCGCCGCACTGCGCCGTACCTCGCGCGCATCCGCCGTGCGTCACCTTGCGCGCTTGCTCGGACTCGCTGAGGACGCCGAGAGCCCTGAGGGTCCACCCTGGACGATCACCGAGACGCCACCGCAGGACGACCCTGAATCGCACCTGGAACAGCGGTTCCGCAAGCTGATCGTGGAGCGGCTGAAGGCGGCCGGCGCGGCCATCACTGAGGTACCGAAGGCATGGGGTAACGCCCTGCGGTTCACACTTCCCGGCGCCCCGCGTCAGTGGACGCTGACACCCCAGGTCAACCTGGAGAATTCCCGGCCCGACTTCGTGTTCGAGTCCAACGACACCTCCGTGCCTGCCGTCGCCATCTTCACCGACGGACGCGCGTTCCACGCGGTACCGTCCCGCAACCGCCTCGCCGAGGACGCGGAGAAACGCGAGATCCTGCGGGGAACCGGCCGTATCGTGCTGGCGATCACCGCGCAGGACATCGCCGAGGCGGAGCAGGGAGGTGCCAGCGGCGATGCGGCGTGGTTCGCCCCGGGCGTGGTGTCGAAATTGATCAAGCAGCCGCAGTTCCTGGCTGCACCGGCAGCCTACGAAGGACTGCGAGTGGGGCCGATCGCCTGGCTGCTCGACTGGGTGTCGGCGCCGAAGCCGGCAGATGTCGGCATTGTCGCGAGGGCCGTACCCATGTTCCTCGTCGGCGGTCTGACCCCGCGCAAGTGCGCCGATGGGGTGGCCCTTGCAGCTGTCGGACGTGCGGCGCTGCTCACGGAGGATCTTCCGACCGGCGACCGGTCCGTCGTCGTCAGGCAGTTCGGGCCGCTCGCGGTCGTCGTGGAGCGGACGGAGGCAGGCATCGACATGGCGCTCGTCCTCGATGACCGCGACGACGTGCTCGACACCGCACACGCCGACGCTTGGCGGCTGTGGCTACGACTGTCCAATGTCCTCGCTCTGCGCGACTGGCCGACCGTCATCACCACAACGAGCCGGGTAAGCCGACAGACCGGTGAAGTGGCACCGGTCGCACCGGCGGAGGCGGAGGAATTGCCGGCGGGAGTGGACGAGAGCTGGCTCGCCCCATACGAATCAGCGGCTCCCGGTGCGGAGCGTGCCCTGATCCGCTTGTTGGCCGCGCATGGTGGACTCGACGCCCCCGTGATCGGGGTCGAGGGACCGCAGGGCATCCCGATGGACATCTCATGGCCAAGCAGGCGCTTGGTGGTTGCGGTCTACGACTTTTTGGACGAGGACCGCGCCGACCTGCACGCCGCGGGCTGGCATGTTGTTGAGGCCGACCTGGATGCGATTGTCGCGGCGCTGACCGGCACGACCGAAACCGTGGAGCTGTGATGCCGACGATCATCATGACCAAATGGCCTGTCAAGATCGATGGGTCGGTCAAGGCCAAGGCGATGACCTTCCTCCAGAAGCTGTCCGCCGACGACACCACGCCCGGCCTGCATGTCGAGCCGATCGCCAAAGCGGCCGATCCGCGCGTACGCACCGGGCGCGTCGACCAGTTCTGGCGGGCCGTGATGTTCCGGCTCGACGGCGAAGGCGAAAGTCACTACGTCATCCACGGCGTGTGGCCGCACGACGACGCTCTCGCCGTCGCGAGTCATGTGCGTCTCAAGGTCAACCCGATCAACGGCCTACCGCAGATCGAAGAGACCCAGCCTGCCCCCACGGTCGTGCCTGCCGACCCGCCGGCGCCCAGTCACGCGGAACCACTTCTGGTCAAAATGGGACGGACTCTGGGCGATTTGGTGGAGCGCCTCGGCATTCCCAAAGAGGTGGCGGACCAGGCGCTCGCCGCGCCCGACGAGGACGCCATCCTTGAGCTGGCGCAACGGCACGAGGGCTGGCTCGGCCTGCTCTTGGTCGACCTCGCCACCCAGGACTCGATCGACACAATCGTCGAGCGGATGCAGCTCCACATCCCCGAACAGTCCGACGATGAGGACGCCGATCTGCTGCGATCGCTCAAGAGGCCGAGCGCACAGGCACAGTTTGCGTTTATCGACGGCCAAGAGGAGTTGCGCCGCGTCATCGAGGAAGCCGACTTCGGTTCGTGGCGTGTGTTCCTCCACCCCGAACAGCGTCGCTACGTCACGCGTCCCTACACCGGGCCCTTCCGACTGTCCGGCGGGGCCGGAACGGGCAAGACCGTGGTACTCATCCACCGGGCGCGTGCGCTGGCGCGCCGTGAACCAAAGGCACGGATCATCCTGACCACGTTCACGACCAACCTCGCAGATTCGCTGCGGGACGGCCTAGCCCAGCTCGACCCGGCAGTGCCGCAGGCTGCCACGCTCAACGAGCCCGGCGTGCACGTGGCAGGCGTCGACGCCCTGGCCGCCGCCGCCATCCGCTCCGCAGGTACTGCCATCGCGGACGCGGTGAAGGCGGTGCTGGGCGACGCCCGGTCCGCACCCACCGGACGAACGCCGACCGGCCGCTGGCGGGAGATCATCGAGTCGTCCGGCACTTCGCTGCCCGGGGAAATCGCCAACGAGACCTTCCTCGGCGCGGAGTACTCGCTGGTTGTGCTCCCCAACCGGGTCAAGAACGAAGCGGAGTACCGCCGCGTGCGCCGGCCGGGGCGCGGCGTTGCCCTCGACCGAGGACGACGCGACGCCGTATGGGCCCTGATCGCCGCCTACCGCGCGCAGAGCCGCATCGACGGAACTCTCGACTTCGCCGAGGCAGCCGCCGTCGCCGCCGCGTACCTCGGCACCACCGGCAGCAAGGCCGACCACGTCTTGGTCGACGAAGGACAGGATCTGTCCCCGGCGCACTGGCAGATGATTCGCGCGCTGGCGGCGGAAGGACCGGACGATCTCTTCATCGCCGAGGACTCCCATCAGCGCATCTACGGCAACCGGATCGTCCTGGGCCGGTACGGCATCCGCATCGTCGGTCGCTCCCAGCGGCTCACACTTAACTACCGCACCACCGCGCAGAATCTTCGCTACGCGATGGCGATCCTCGACGGCGGCGACTTCCTCGACCTCGAAGATCAGGCCGAATCGACCGGCTACCGATCGGCGCGGTCGGGACCGGCGCCGTCGGTGGAAAGCGCCGACTCGTTGGTAGTCGAGCTGGACGTCCTCGCCGCCCGCATCCAGGCATGGCTCGACGAGGGGACACGGCCCGAGACGATCGCCGTTCTTGTACACGACAAGCTCCAGAGGGAGCGGGTGATCAACGCACTCACCGAACGGGGTATCCAGGCACGCGCGGTCGACCGTGACCGGCCCGCCGACGGCCGCGTTCTGGTGATGACAATGCACCGGGCCAAAGGCATGGAGTTCGCCAAGGTGGTGCTGGCCGACGTCGGGGTTCAGTCGGCGGCGGCGAAGGCCCGGTTGCAGGGCCTGGACGAAAGTGAACGCCTCGACGCGGAGTTGCGCGCAAGGTCACTGCTCTACGTGGCGGCCACTCGTGCCCGTGACGAGCTCGCCGTGATCCAGCGACGCTAGACCGGTTCGCGGTGACGCGGCTCCGGCACCTCACTGAGGTGCAATCGACTGGGCCCCTGGTTTGTCGGTCATGAAGTCAACCGTGTACGGATCTCCTTGAGGTGAGATCGAAGTACGTCCCACGGGAAAAGATCAGCGGCCGGTGCGCCCATGTCAGGAACAGGCAGAGGGTAGATCTCTGGGTCGAAGATCAGAGTGACACCCCAGCTCCGTAGGTCTTTGACACTCGCGCGAAATGCTGGATGCCTGGCCAGCGCTACGTTCGGCGTAGGGACTGCCACGATGGGCAGGCCCAGGCCGAGGGCTTCGTTCAGGATGCCGAGAGCCAGGGTGTCGCTACTTCCTCGAGCGAATTTGTTGATCGTGTTGAACGTCGCTGGCGCCACGGCGATGGCGTTCGGCCGCGGCAATACGTCCGGCTCTTCCGGCCGTTTGAAGTCGTGGCGCACGACGTGGCCCGTGATCCTGGCCAGGGCGTTGGCGTCGACGAATTTCCGGCCAGACGGTGTGGCGACGACGCACACGTCCCACCCATCGTCCTGCAAGGTTGGGACGAAGGTGGGCAGATCGCTGGCCGGACGTCCGCCACAGGCAACGACATAGAGGACCGGCTTGGCCACGAAGCCATCATGGTGGATGGTCGTCGACATCGCGCGGCCCCGCCCGTACATCGACGCCGTCGCCTACGGCCCGGCGCGAACCTTCCCGCCGGTTCTGGAACTCGAACGTGCGTGGGAGAAGGCGCATCTACTCCAATCGCGCACGCGGCTACAGTCGACCGCGCCGATAGCGGTGGTGGCCAATGGCGAACGGCTGGCCTTTGCCCATGATCGATCACGAGTAGGCGACGAGGAGAACGATGGAAGAGGAGATGAACGGCCACAGCACGGGCGATGTGCATGCGAGTTCCGCGGTACCTGCCGCAAGCAGCAACCGTCCCAGGAACCGCGAGGCCATCGACCCGCCTGGCACAAGGCGCCGCCATCGTGCTGTGCCTCCGCTGGAGAAGGTTACCGTCGAGGTCAACTGGCTGACCGGGCCACAAGCCGAGGAGGATTTGGCACACCGTCAGTGGCTGGTGATCCAGGAAGTGCTGCAATGGATCGTTGACCACCCCCAGCGCGAATCCGAAACCGGTCAGCCATCGGGAGAGCTCGCGTAAGGGACGGCGCCAGTTCGGAACGCACGAACCCCGGTGGGTTGCCGCCCACCAGACCGCGATCGAGTGGGCGGCAGGCCCGACGTCATCCGAGTCGCACGGCGGTGATCAGCGATGACCGCTGTAGCAGTGTCCCGACAGGCCCGGACGACACCCACTTGAGAACCGAGCCGCCTTCTGTCATCGTGCACCCGGACTGGTGCCACCCGCCCGGTGCACTGCGACATCAGCGGCCGGCGCCGGCGAGGCCCACTCTTCCGCTTGAGCCACGCGGTGGCCAGCGGCAGGCCTCGATGAAGGGCGGCCTCTGTGGAGACCGCGACGTCGGCGGTCTTGACCAGGTACTCGTCGCCAGTCTCGCCTCGATGAACGGTGATCTCGGTGGAGACCGCGATCCGGTCGCCGATCTCCCGCAGGATCTCCTGACGCATGCCTCGATGAATGGCGATCTCCGCGATCTCCCTGGAGACCGCGACACCGGAAGCGGAGTAGCGCAGTCGGTAGCGCGCCGGGCTCGCCTCGATGAAGGGCGATCTCCGTAGAGACCGCGACGCCGAACTTCGGCTGGCGTACCGATAGCACGGACGTGCCTCGATGAAGGGCGATCTCGCGGGGACCGCGACCAAGCTGCGGTGCTGGCAAGCCGGCCACGGCCGCCATGGGCCTCAATGAAGGGCGGTGTCGGTGGAGACCGCAACACGTCAACAACTGCGCTGGCGGCCACACCGTCACCTTGCCTCGATGAAGGGCGGTCTCCATGAAGACCGCGACCCGCGCGTCCCGTCTCCTCGTCGACCGGGTGTAACGCGCCTCGATGAAGGGCGGTTTCTGAGGCAACCACGAACTCGGCGGTTTGATGATGTACGCCTCGCCATCCTCGCCTCAATGAAGGGCAGTCTCGTGGAGACCGCGACTCACGAGCGCCTCGTTGTGCCGGGGGGCGCGTAGCCACGATGAAGGGCGGTCTCCGTGGAAACCGCGACTGGTCCTCACCGGTTTCGTGCGTGAGGTGCCGACGCCGCCTCGATGAAGGCGGTCTCCGCAGGGGGACCGCGATCGTCGCGGACGGTCGACCAGATGCTCCTCACCGCGGCGCCTCTATGAAGGGCGGTCTCCGTGAGACCGCGACCGCCGATCTTCGCGTCATAGAGGTGTGGCCAGGCGTTGCCTCGATGAAGGCGGTCTCCATGGAGACCGCGACCGGCTGGGTCGGCGACGTCGCCCCACCGGTGGTCGAAGCCTCGTTGAAGGGCGGTCTCGGTGGAGACTGCGACACGCTGCCGGCGGCGTCGTTATCTCCAACACGACGGTGCCTCGATGAAGGGGCGGTCTCCGTGAAGACCGCGACGTCTACCAGCGCCATAACCTCGTGTGTCCTCCTCACGCCCTCGTTGAAGGGCGATCTCGCACGCTGGGCGATTGGGATGATCGGCACAGGTTCGGACGGGATCGCCAGGACCGACCATTGCCTACGCCTCGACGGTGACGAGTTCGCCGCGCATGGCGCGCCGTTCTGGTGCGTTGTCGCTGCCGAAGCGTTCGATCGGAAACCGGACTACGCCAGCGATGCCTCGGGCGGTTAGCCATCGGCGCGCAGCCTCGATCGCGAGTTGGGAGGGTGCGTCATGTCCGGTGAGCGGGAGCCCGCTGCTCGCTGCCGTGCGTAGTTGCGCTGACGCAAGTACTGTCCGCAGGCGGGCGGGGCGCCACGCCTGATGCCACACGGGCAGGTAGAACCATTCCCTTCGTGTGCGGCCGATGTGTCCGGTTGTGACGGCCGTGCCGAGGCGTTTGCCGGCGGATATCCGCATCGCTATCGGGAGCTGGGAGATGCCCCACAGCGCGCACCACGCGATTGCGTTGTCGGTGGGACCGGGGGCGGCCAGGCCTGTGGGCGTACGACTGTCCGGCTTGTCGCCGCCGATCTCGTCGCGGACCGCAGATCCCCGAAGTCCGGCCACGATGGTGGCTGGCTCGCGTGCCGCGACGGCTGCGGCAAGTTTGCGCAGGCGGGATCCGACGATCTCCGAGCCCTGGTTGCGTGGTTGCATTTCCCACCGGCTGGCGCCGTCGTCCTGCAGGATGACGCCGTTCGGGTCCCTGCTCCAGTAGGCCGGTTCGCCGAGCGCGGCGAGCAGCCGCTGGTCGAGCAACCGCCGATGGTTGGTCAGGGTGTCGAGCATTTCGTGTCGGGCCCGCTGTACGCGTTCCCATGTCTCGCCGTCCTGGAACGCGCTCAGCCGTGGGCTCATCAGGCCACGTTGCCGCCCGTTTAGAGTCACGTCGCGGGCGATCCAGGAGCTGCTGTCCGCATGAAGAGCAGCATGGTCGCGGACGGCGGCACCGATCACCTCGTCGTCCAACGCTGTCCCGCCGAGCAGGGGGCGTGAGCGTAGCCGGGTCGTCCAGCTCAGCCGCACGTCGTGTCCGGCCTCCTCCAGAATCGCGCCGATCCCGTACAGGGTCAGGTGAGATAGCGCTTGGTACGGTTCGCTGCGCTCCAGTGGGAAGCCGGTCATCGGCCCTCCCCGGAGACTTGGCCGTCGGCGGCGCGTAGCAACGCCTCCATGTATGCGCAGCCCCATACGCCCCAGCAGTGGTGGGTGGCCTCGGTGAGGGTGTCCCACGCGCCGTGGTCGAACAGGTCCTCGGCGAGACGCCTGTCGGTGTCGGAGTCGTCGTGGCTGAGTAGTTCGGCCGCGGTGTGCGGGAAGCCGGTCCGCCCGTGGCCGTGGCTGGTACCGACCAGCCGCGCGGCGAGCTCGGCGTACGGCTGCGGCAGGGCCTTGTACACGGACGTCCAGGACG
>Ga0272482_10000297_pt1 | contig 15790 bp, 12 predicted proteins | sample RVTome_8_FD_192427 | JGI IMG/M metagenome (GOLD analysis project Ga0272482, IMG submission 192427) | Soil microbial communities from uranium-contaminated site in the Upper Colorado River Basin, Wyoming, United States - RVT160D0 (version 2) ...
GGCCAACCCGTTCGCCTTCATGGAGCTGCAGGACGTGCAGGAGCTGTCCAACTTCTTCGAGCGCCGCGTCTCCGCCTACCAGGTCGGGGTGAGCGGCACGGTGGGCTTCGACGACGACTTCTGATCTGACCACTTGGGGTGCCAGGACCACACGGCGGTCCTGGCACCCGGCACGTCGTCTTGCCAGGCGAACTGAATGCGTGACGGCCAGATATGACCAGGCCCGAGAGATTGGATTGTGCCCCCGGCAGGATTCGAACCTGCGCTCCCGCCTCCGGAGGGCGGTGCTCTATCCCCTGAGCTACGGGGGCTCAGCGACCCACGAAGACTAGCAGGTGCCCGAGTGCTCGGCCGAACCGACACCGCCCTGCCCTATCGTGCCCGCTCGCAGCTGGGCAACGCGTGCAGCACCACGCCCTCGGGCACCCGGCGCGGCCACTCCGCGCAGGACCACGAGCCGTCCGCTACCACGTGGGACACCCGGTCGGGCGCTGGCAACAGGCGGGCCAGGAAGTCGCGCGGTAGCTCGGGCTCTGTGGTGACCATGAAGCGGACCCAGCCGCGGGTGGAGATGGCCGCGACCACCTCCGTCGCCGGGGTTACCCCGTGCAAGCGGCTCTTGCCGGCCCAGTAGACCTCGGCGCGTTGCTTCTGCGCGGCCCGGCTGATGGCGGGGTAGACGTCGGCTTGCCAGCGCACCACCGACTCGGCGCACAGGGGGCAGGCGCGGTCGACCGGCTCGCGAGTGGTCAGGCCCCAGGCGCGGAGGTAGCGGGCGGCGGCGGCCGGGCTCAGGGGGATGTTGTGGAGGCGTTCGACGAGAGCCGCCACGGTCTGGCGGTTCCACAGAGGACCGGTCAGGTCGAGCTGGTCGGGGAAGCGGTCGCGCATCGTTTCGATCAGGGTGGTTTCCTGCGCGCGGGTCAGCACGCCGTGGCGGCGCCGGGCGGCCACCGCGCCGTCACCGCCGGCCCGGTAGCGGCGGCACCAGTGCGCTGCCTGGCGCCGGGCGTCACTGAGCGGGCTGCGGCGTGCGTCGCCGGCGTGCGGCGCTGGGCCGGCCAGACCGGCCCCGCCAGCCCCGCCGGCCACAGCGATCGCCGCCGCGGGGCCGGGAGAGGCCGATCCAGTAGGCGCGGGGCCGGGTGAGGTCGCGGGGATGCCAGAGGTCGGGAGCGGGCGGCGGGGGGCGACCGGCCTGGCGCCGACCAGGAGAGCCGGGGCGCGGAAGGCCACCGGGGTGCCGGGCGTGGGCCTCGCCGCCGCGTCCGCGGACCCGGGCTCGGGGCCGGAGGGATGGGAGAACAGCAGGTCGAGGCCGGCAGCGGCCGGCGGACGGCGAGACGACGAAGTAGCTACAACAACCCCCACGCCCGGACAACGACGGCGAAAGGGTCAGGTAGCGCTAGGTAATCACAAAACTACTGAATGCGACTCAGGATGCTCCGCATGTTGTCGATCTCGCCCTGCTGGGTGTTCTTCATGCGCTGGGCGGCCTCGGTGACCTGGTCGTTGTCGGACTGGTCGAGGACGGCGTCGACCATGTGGATGCCGCCGAGGTGGTGCTTGATCATCATGTTGAGGAAGAGGATGTCGAGCTCGTGACCGCGCGCGGCCTCGAGCCGGTCCATCTCGTCCTTCGTGGCCATGCCGGGCATCAGGCCGCCGTCGCGCATGAGCTGCTCGCCGTCCGGCATCCAGGCCATCGTGGGCTGCGAGCCCGTCGGGTCGAGGTGCCACTGGCGAAGCCAGGTCTGCATGATGCCGATCTCGCCCTGCTGGCCCGTGGTGATGTCGACGCCCAGCTGGGTGACCGCGTCATCCTGCCCGTACTTGAACGCGACCAACGCCATCTGCACGGCCTGCGTGTGATGGGTGGTCATGTCGCGGGCGAACCCCGCCTCGGCCGAGCTATCGCCGGGGCGGGTGAGCGTAGGTGTGAGCCAACCCGCCGCGTATCCGAGGAGAAGGCCGACGGCGACGGTGAGCGCGAGCGCCACCGTGCCGAAGCGCCGCCCGGCGGCCCCGCGTGAAGGGCCGTCGGGCGAGGTCGCTGCCTCGGGAGACGCGGCGGTGGCCACCACTGCTAGCCGCCCTGCTGCTGCTGTTGCGGCTGGAGGTTGCGCGGCTCGGTGCCCGTGGCGGTGATGCCCTGGGCGCAGAGGGCGGTCGGGCCCTCGACCGAGGCGTTGACCCGCAGCGCCTTGATGAACTCGTCGATGCGGCCGTCGCTCGCGTTGTCGACCTTGAGCTGGTAGCCCCAGGCCTGGAGGGAGATCGGCTTGTCGAGGCCCTCGTAGGGGCTCATCAGCAGCTTTTCCTTGCCGCGCACCTTCCCGGCGAGCTGGTCGATCTGGTCCTTGGGCAGGTCTGGGCGGTAGGTGATCCAGACCGCGCCGTGCTCCAGGCTGTGCACCGCGTGCTCGCTGGCGATCGGGGCGTCGTAGACGTCACCCATGCAGTTTTGCCAGTCCTGGTTGTGCTGGCCGCCGACGGGCGGGGAGACCGTGTACTGGACCTTGCCCGCGACGTGCTGGCCGCCCTTGGCCATGTCGGGGTCCTTCTCGCGGTAGTTGACGATGCCGTCGATGTCGGACGCGCGGTCTTCCCAGGAGCGCGAGCCCTGGAACGCCGCGTAGGCGCCGTAGCCCACGATGGCGACCGCCAGCACGCCGACCGCGACGAAGAGCGCGATCGGGCCCCAGCTGCGGCCCTGGCTGACCTTCACCGGCGTGATCGGCTTGCGGGGTCCCTTGCCGCCACCGCCCTTGCCGGTGCCGCCGGGCTTGCCGCCGCCCGAGGTGCCACCCTTGCCGCCGGAGGTGCCCTTGCCACCGTTTGACGTCTTGCTCGACGACGTGGTGGCGGACTTTGCGGGGGTGGAGGACTTGGCTGAGCCAGCCGGTGCCTTCTTACCGGTGCTGACCACGGACGGACGGCGCTGGTCGCCGGCCGGGGTACTTATGCTCATGGTGCCTCGTCTGGTCGGTCGGTCACGGGGGTGGCGGATCGAGCACGGGCACAGGGTCGCCGCCGAGGCACCCACTGTACCCCCGCTAGCATTGCTCGGTGACTCCCGCCAAGCTCGCCGAGGCCGTCCTCGCCGCTGCCCACGCGCTCTTTTCCGAGCGTGGGCTCGATCCTGCCGCTCTGCCAGCATCGACCACTGTCGAGCGCCCGCGCAACCCCGAGCATGGCGACTACGCATCGACGATCGCGCTTCAGCTGGCGAAAAAGGTCGGGGCCAAGCCCCGCGACCTGGCCGCCGGCCTCGCCGAGCACCTGGATCGGACACCCGGGGTCAAGTCGGTCGAGATCGCCGGTCCGGGATTTCTCAACATCCGGCTCGACACGGCCTCCGCGGGCGAGCTCGCCCGCGTCGTGGTCCAGACCGGCCGGGGGTACGGGCACAGTGACCGCCTCGCCGGCCAGAGGATCAACCTGGAGTTCGTCTCGGCCAACCCGACCGGCCCGGTGCACATCGGCGGCGCGCGGTGGGCCGCGCTCGGCGACGCGCTGGGCCGGCTGCTCCGCGCCACCGGGGCGGAGGTCGGCACCGAGTATTACGTGAACGACGCCGGCGCCCAGATCGACCGCTTCGCCCGCTCGCTGCACGCGGCGGCCGAGGGGCGGCCGGTGCCCGAGGACGGCTACGCGGGTGCGTACATCCAGGAGATCGCCGACGAGATCCAGAAGGAGCACCCGGACGCCGACGAGCAGACGTTCCGCGTCGAGGGCGTCGAGAAGATGCTGCGCGAGATCCGCGCCTCGCTGGCCGAGTTCGGCGTGCCGTTCGACATCTTCTTCCGTGAGTCGGACCTGCACTCCCGCGGTGAGCTGGAGACGGCGCTGGTCCGCCTGCGCGAGCAGGGCCACGTCTACGACGCGGACGGCGCGATCTGGCTGCGGACCACCGACTTCGGCGACGACAAGGACCGGGTGCTGCGCAAGTCGGACGGGGAGTGGACCTACTTCGCCGCCGACTGCGCCTACTACCTGGACAAGCGCGAGCGCGGCTTCGACCGGCTGGTGATGCTGCTCGGCGCCGACCACCACGGATACATCGGGCGGATGCGGGCCATGGCCGCGTGCTTCGGCGACGACCCGGCGCGCACGCTGGAGATCCTCATCGGCCAGCTGGTCAACCTGGTCAAAAACGGCGAGCCGCTGCGGATGAGCAAGCGGGCCGGCACGGTGGTGACGATCGAGGATCTGGTCGAGTCGATCGGGGTGGACGCCGCGCGCTACGCGCTGGCCCGCTTCTCCAGCGACTCCCCGATCGACATCGACGTCGACCTGTGGACCCGCAGCACGCGCGACAACCCGGTCTACTACGTGCAGTACGTGGCCGCGCGCACCGCCAGCGTCGCCCGCAACGCCGCCGAGGTGGGGCTGACCCGAGGCGAGGACGACGACTTCCACCCGGAGCTGCTCGGCCACGAGAAGGAGCAGGACCTGCTCAAGGCGCTCGGCGACTACCCGGCGATCGTGGCCACCGCGGCCGAGCTGCGCGAGCCGCACCGCGTGGCCCGCTACCTGGAGGAGCTGGCAGGCTCGTACCACCGGTTCTATGACAACTGCCGCATCCTCCCCGTGGGTGACGAGCCGATCGGTGATCTGCACCGCGCGCGGCTGTGGCTGAACGACGCCACCCGTACCGTGATCGCTAACGGTCTGGACCTGCTGGGCGTCTCGGCGCCGGAAAGGATGTAGGGCTTGCGCGCGCACGAAGCGGGGGCACTGCACGGAGAGCTGGGCAGCATCGGGCCGGCCTGGCTCCGTACCCCCGAAGACGTCAACGGGATCCTGCCGCAACTGTGGCCCAGCGGCGTGGCGCGCGCCGCCGATGGCGCGCTCGCCATCGGCGGGGTCAGCGTGCGAGACCTGGCGGAGGAGTTCGGCACCCCGGCGTACGTCCTCGACGAGAACGACATGCGCGAGCGCTGCCGCGACTTCGCGACCGCGTTCGCCGGCTGCGACGTGTACTACGCGGGCAAGGCGTTCCTGTGCCGGGCCGTGGTGCGGATCATCGCCGAGGAGGGGCTCCACCTCGACGTGTGCACCGGTGGCGAGCTGGCCACCGCGCTCTCGGCCGGCATGCCGCCGGAGCGGATCGGCTTCCACGGCAACAACAAGTCGGTGTCCGAGCTGACCCGCGCGGTCGAGGCCGGGGTGGGGCGGATCGTCGTCGACTCGTTCCACGAGATCGAGCGGCTCACCGCGATCGCGCGTGACCGGGGCGTCCGCCCGGCGGCGCTGCTTCGGGTGACGGTGGGCGTCGAGGCGCACACGCACGAGTTCATCGCGACGGCGCACGAAGACCAGAAGTTCGGCTTCTCGCTCTCCGGCGGCTCGGCGCGAGAAGCCGCGCTGCGCATCGTCGACGAGGATGTGCTCGACCTGCGGGGGCTTCACTCGCACATCGGCTCGCAGATCTTCGACACCAGCGGCTTCGAGGTCTCCGCCCGCCGCGTGCTGGGGCTGCAGGCGCAGATCCGCGACGCCCGCGGGGTCGAGCTGCCCGAGCTCGACCTGGGTGGTGGCTTCGGCATCGCGTACACGACGCAGGACGACCCGGCCGCCCCCTCCGACCTCGCCAAGCGGCTCGACAAGATCGTGGCGGACGAGTGCGAGGCGCTCCACCTGGAGCTGCCCCACCTGTCGATCGAGCCGGGCCGGGCGATCGTGGGGCCGTCCGTATTCACGCTGTACCAGGTGGGCACGGTCAAGGACGTCGATGGCATCCGCACGTACGTGAGCGTCGACGGCGGCATGAGCGACAACATCCGGGCCGCCCTCTACGGCGCGACGTACTCGGCCACGGTCGCCTCCCGCGCCTCGGCCGCCCCGCCCATCCTCGCCCGGGTGGTGGGAAAACATTGCGAGTCCGGTGACGTGGTCGTTAAGGATGAATTCCTGCCCGCCGACGTGCAGCCCGGAGATCTTCTCGCCGTGCCGGGCACCGGTGCGTACTGCCGGAGCATGGCGAGCAACTACAACCACGTGCCGCGGCCTCCGGTGGTGGCGGTGCGTGACGGGCGGGCGCGCGTGATCGTCCGGCGGGAGACCGAGGACGACCTGCTCTCATTGGATGTGGGATGAAGTCTGTACGGGTGGCGCTGTTGGGGTGCGGCACGGTCGGCTCGGAGGTGGTCCGGCTGCTGCACCAGCAGGCCAGCGACCTCACGGCCCGGATCGGCGCGCCGGTGGAGATCGCCGGCATCGCCGTGCGGCGGCTCGGCCGCGACCGGGGCGACCTGCCCGTCGACCCCGCACTCTTCACGACCGACGCGCTCGGCCTGATCAAGCGCGACGACGTCGACGTGGTGGTCGAGGTGGTCGGCGGCATCGAGCCGGCCCGCACATGGCTCGTCGAGGCGCTCACCGGCGGCAAGAGCGTGGTGACCGCCAACAAGGCGCTCCTCGCCGAAGACGGCGGCACGCTCCACGACGCGGCCACCGAGGGCGGTGCCGACCTCTACTACGAGGCTTCGGTCGCCGGTGCCATCCCGCTGCTGCGCCCGCTGCGCGAGTCGCTGCACGGCGACACGATCACCCGCGTCACCGGCATCGTCAACGGCACCACCAACTTCATCCTGTCCTCAATGGACAACACCGGCGCGGGCTTCACCGAAGCGCTGGAGGAGGCCACCGCACTCGGATATGCGGAAGCCGACCCCACCGCCGACGTCGAGGGCTTCGACGCGGCGGCCAAGGCGGCGATCCTCGCCTCGCTCGCGTTCCACAGCCGGGTGGGCGCGGCCGATGTGCACCGCGAGGGCATCACCGAGGTCACCGCCGCCGACATGGCCAGCGCCAAGGCGATGGGCTGCACGATCAAGCTGCTGTGCATCGCGGCGCGTATCGACGACTCGGTCAGCGTGCGCGTGCACCCGGCGATGATCCCCCGGTCACACCCGCTGGCGAGCGTCGGCGACGCGTTCAACGCCGTCTTCGTCGAGGCGGCGGCCGCCGGCCAGCTCATGTTCTACGGCCGCGGGGCCGGCGGCGCGCCAACCGCGAGCGCCGTCCTCGGCGACCTGGTGGCCGTGAGCCGCAACAGGCTGGCCGGCGTTCGCGCGGCGAGCGAGTCCCGCTACGCCGACCTCCCGATCCGACCGATGGGCGAGGCGGTCACCCGCTACCACATCAGCCTCGACGTGGCCGACCGCGCCGGCGTGCTGGCCGCGGTGGCGGGCGTCTTCGCCAAACACGACGTCTCGATCGCGACCGTCCGCCAGTCCGGCCGCGGCGACGAGGCCGTCCTCGTCATCGTCACCCACGCCGCCCCGGACGCCGCCCTCACCGCGACGGTCCGCGAGCTCCAGCAGCTGGACATCGTCCGCTCGATCGCCAGCGTCCTCCGCGTAGAGGGCATCGAAGCCACCTAAAATTTCTCTGAGCTACCGCGACGTCCGCGGTGGTCCAGACCGCTGCTCCCGCGGCCTCACCCTCCGCTGCTCACACCCCACGCCAGCGCCCGCAGCGAGGCCCGCGCAACAGATCGTGGTACTTCGCTGCCCCCAGAGGGGCACTCAAATACCACGATCTGTTCGCCACGACCGATTACTGCTCGTGAGCGAGTGAGGAAGGCCCGCCGGAGGCGCAGCGGGGCTTGAACCGCGGACCCGGCGGCCCGCGGGAGCATGCGGTCTGCAACTGGCGCGAACGCGGGCAAATCTGCCGAGAAGCGGGTCCGGGCTAGAGCGCTCGGGATCAAGGGTGACGACGTCCGCGCCGGTCGACCAACACGGAAGCCCTGGTCGCGAAGGGGTCTAGGCGAGGTCGAGGGCTCGCGCGGCGGCCAGGACGTCGAGCTTGATGGTCGTGGGGGAGGGTGCTGTGGAGATGGCCCACTCCGGGTCCTTCAGGCCGTGGCCGGTGACCGTGCAGACGACCGTCGAGCCGCGGGGCACTCGACCGGCCTCGGCCTCCTGGAGCAGGCCGGCCACGCTCGCCGCGCTCGCCAGCTCGACGAAGACGCCCACCTCGCGGGCGAGCAACCGGTACGCGGTGAGGATCTGCCGGTCGGTCACCGCGGCGATCAGGCCGCCGGACTCGTCGCGGGCGTCGACCGCCTTGGTCCAGCTCGCCGGGTTGCCGATGCGGATCGCGGTCGCGATGGTGGACGGATCGAGGACCGCCTTGCCGGTGACGATCGGGGCCGCGCCGGAGGCCTGGAAGCCGTACATCTTCGGCGTGCGCGTGGCGTTGCCGTCGGCGCGGTCCTCCTGGTAGCCCAGCCAGTACGCGGTGATGTTGCCGGCGTTGCCGACCGGGAGGCAGTGGATGTCCGGCGCGTCGCCGAGCGCCTCGACGATCTCGAAGGCGGCCGTCTTCTGCCCTTGGATGCGGTCGATGTTGACCGAGTTGACCAGGGCGACCGGGTAGTCGAGCGAGAGCTTCGAGGCGAGCGCGAGGCAGTCGTCGAAGTTGCCGCTGACCTGGAGCAGGCGGGCGCCGTGCACGAGTGCCTGGGCCAGCTTGCCGAGCGCGATCTTGCCCTGCGGCACGAGGACGGCGCAGGTGAGGCCGGCGCGGGCCGCGTACGCCGCGGCGGAGGCGGAGGTGTTGCCGGTCGAGGCGCAGATGATCGCCTTCGACCCGCTCTCGACCGCCTTCGAGACGGCGAGCGTCATGCCCCGGTCCTTGAACGAGCCGGTGGGGTTGGCCCCTTCCACCTTCAGGTAGACGTCACAGCCCAGCCGGGAGGAGAGCACGGGGGCGGGCACGAGCGGTGTACTGCCCTCGTACAGCGTGATGACCGGGGTGGACTCCGTGACCGGTAGGCGGTCCCGGTACTGCTCTATAAGACCCCGCCACATGGCGTCTCTCCTGTCTCGCGTCGCAGCTCCAGGATGCCCCACCCTCGCCCGCGCGGGTGTTCCCCGGCCGGCCAATAACCACCTACCGGGACGGGTCGCCCACGGAAAAGAGTGAAAAGCGAGTCGGATGGGGCAGGTGAGGCCGGATGTCCTACACCGGGCCAGAGTGACGACCGCTAAGGTGAGCGCCGCATCCCTCGTGCGTTTCCCACCCCCCTTGGAGTGAGCTCCGACATGTCGTTGTTCGCCAGACTCAGCCTTGCCAACCGCGGTCTGGTCGCGCTCGTCGCGGTGGTCGTCACCGCGTTCGGGGCGTTCGCCATCCCCTCGCTGAAGCAGCAGCTGCTGCCTTCGCTCGAGTTCCCCGCGGCGTTCGTCGTGGTGCCCTACCCGGGCGCCGCGCCGGAGATCGTCGAGCGGCGCGTGACCGAGCCCATCGAAAACGGGGTCCAGGGCATCGCCGGCCTCAGCAAGGTGACCTCCACGTCCCGCGAGGGCTCGGCGAGCATCCAGGTCGAGTTCGAGTTCGGCACCGACCTCGACGACGCGGTCAACGAGCTGGAGTCCGAGCTCAACAGCGTGGGCCCGCAGCTGCCCGACGGGGTGGAGCCGCAGGTCTTCGCGGGGAGCACCGACGACCTGCCGGCGATCGTGCTGGCCGCGTCAAACAGCGGGGGAGGCGACCAGAAGGAGCTGGCCGACCGGTTGGGGCGCACGGTCGTGCCCGAGCTGGAGGGGATCGACGGCGTCCGCACTGTCGAGATCACCGGGGCCCGCGACCAGGTCGTGATGGTCACGCCAGATCCGGCGAAGATGGCCACCGCGCGCGTCGACGTCCGCGCCATCAGCGCGGCGCTCCAGGCCAACGGCGTGGCGGTCCCCGCCGGCGGTCTCACCTCCGACGACAAGACGCGCACGATCCAGGTGGGTACCCCGATCGCGACCATCGGCCAGCTGCGCGAGCTGTGGCTGGCACCCGGCCCCGGCGCCAACCCGGTGCAGCTGGGCGCGGTGGCGGTGGTCGAGCCGGGCCTCGCGCCGCCGACCGGGTTCACCCGCACCAACGGGCAGGACAGCCTCGGCATCGCGGTGACCGCCGCGCCGGACGGCAACGCGGTGGAGATCTCGCACGAGATCCGTGACCGGCTCGCGGCGCTCGGCGAGAGCGGTGGGACGGCGCTGACCGTGGTCTTCGACCAGGCGCCGTTCGTGGAGAAGTCGATCGACAGCCTCACCACCGAGGGCCTGCTCGGCCTGCTGATGGCCGTGCTCGTGATCCTCGTCTTCCTGCTGTCGGTGCGCTCGACGCTGGTCACCGCCGTGTCCATCCCGCTGTCGGTGCTGGTGGCGCTGATCGCGCTGTGGGTCGGTGACTACTCGCTCAACCTGCTCACGCTCGGCGCGCTCACGATCGCGGTGGGCCGGGTGGTCGACGACTCGATCGTCGTGTTGGAAAACATAAAACGCCATCTTGGGTACGGGGAGGACAAACGCCGAGCGATCCTCGAAGGCGTCCGGGAGGTGGCCGGCGCGGTCACCGCCTCGACACTCACGACGGTGGCGGTGTTCGCCCCGATCGCGCTCGTCGGCGGCTTCGTGGGGCAGCTCTTCGCGCCGTTCGCGATCACGGTGACCGTGGCGCTGCTCGCGTCGCTGCTGGTCTCGCTGACGATCATCCCGGTGCTGGCGTACTGGTTCCTCCGCCCGGCCACCGGAGCCGGCGACGAGGCGAGCGTGCGCCGCGCGGCCGAGGAGCGGGAGCGGCACAGCTTCCTCCAGCTGGCGTACCTGCCGGTGATCAGCTTCGCCACCCGTCGGCGGTGGGCCACGGTCGGCATCGGGCTGGCGGTGCTGCTCGCCACGTTCGGGCTCTCCACGCAGCTGAAGACCAACTTCCTGGACGACTCCGGCCAGGACACCTTCGTGATCAACCAGGAGCTGCCGCCCGGCACCAGCCTCGACGCCACCGACGCGGCCGCGCAGCGGGTCGAGGGTGTGCTGGCGGGCCGGGACGACATCGAGTCGTACCAGGTGACCGCCGGTGGCGGCGGCGCGCCGTGGGAGGGCGGCGGGGTCACCGCGGCCAGCTTCTCGGTCACCGTGAAGGATGGCGTCGACTCGGGCGCGGTGCAGGACGAGCTGCGGCAGCAGTTGGACGGCATCAACGACAGCGGCGAGATCACCGTGGGTGGTGGCTCCACCGACGAGCTCCAGGTGATCGTCCAGGCCGCCGACGCCGACGCGCTCGCCCGGGCCACCGACCAGGTGCGCCAGGCGATGGCGGAGACACCGGACGTCGACCAGGTGACCACGAGCCTCTCGGCCGACGTGCCCCGGCTCGACGTGGTGGTCGACCGGGCCACCGCCGCCCGCGTGGGCCTCACCGAGCAGGCGATCGGCCAGATCGTCGCGCAGATCATGCGCGGCGCCCCGGTGGGCCAGGTGGCGCTCGACGGGGTCCAGCAGGACGTGGTGGTCAACAGTGCCAACCGGCCGGAAACGGTGGAGGCGCTGCGGGCGTACCGGATCGCCACCTTCCGCCTCGACGATGTCGCCGACGTCAACGAGGTCTCCGGGCCGGTCGAGATCACCCGCATCGACGGCGAGCGCAGCGCGACCGTCACCGGCACCGCGACCGGCTCCAACGTGGGTGCCGCGACCACCGCGCTGACCGAGCGACTCGACGGGCTCGACCTGCCGCCGGGGGCCACGTACCAGATCGGTGGCGTGAGCGCCGACCAGGCGGAGGCGTTCGCGGACCTCGGGCTTGCCGTGCTCGCCGCGATCGCGATCGTCTTCCTGATCATGGTGGCGACATTCCGCAGCCTGATCCAGCCGGTGATCCTGCTCGTCTCGATCCCGTTCGCGGCCACCGGCGCGATCACGCTGCTGCTCGTCACCGGCACCCCGCTCGGCGTGCCCGCGTTGATCGGCATTCTCATGCTGGTCGGCATCGTGGTCACCAACGCGATCGTGTTGATGGACCTCATCAACCAGTACCGGCAGCAAGGGATGCCGGTGCTGGAGGCGGTGGTCGAGGGCGGCCGGCGCCGGCTGCGGCCGATCCTCATGACCGCGATCGCCACGATCTTCGCGCTGCTGCCGATGGCGCTGGGGTTGACCGGTGAGGGTGGCTTCATCTCGCAGCCGCTCGCCATCGTGGTGATCGGCGGCCTGATCAGCTCGACGCTGCTGACGCTGGTGCTCGTGCCGACGCTCTACACGATGGTGGAGAGCTTCAAGGAGCGGTTCCGCCGGGGTGGCGGCGAGCCTGAGCTCGCCTATGCCGCTCCCGGCCCGCGCAACGGTCACGAGCCCCTCGTCGCCCCGCCACCGGCGAAGCCCTCGGCCGCGCTGATCGAGGGCACCGACCAGTTCGAGGTGCTGCGCCTACCAAAGATCAAGAAACCCACGCAGTGAGTGAGCGAGTTGGCGCGGCGGCGTCTGGACGGAGCCGCCCCGCCGACGTAGTCGGGGTTTCGGGGTGGCGGAGGAAGACGTCGCCCTGGGCGCCGCACGAGCGAACGAACCCGGAAGTGCAGTGACGTAACGTCTTGGTACGTGGCGTCCCCCTTATCGGTCCTTACGCACAACCGCGACTTCCGTAACCTCTTCGCCGCCGAGCTCGTCGTCTTCGGCGCGGACTGGTTCGTCATGGTGCCGCTGCTGGTCCTCCTCCCGGAGTTGACCGGCAGCGGCATCTGGGGTGGGCTGGTGCTCGCCGTCGACACCGGGCTGGTCGCGCTGCTGCTGCCGATCACCGGCACGGTCGCCGACCGGGTGGACCGCAAGCGGTTGTTGATCATCTCCAACATCGCCGCCCTGCTCGCGGTGATGCTCCTGCAGACCGTGCGGGGCGCCGGCGCGGCCGGGCTGGCGCTCGTCGCGATCGGCGCGCTGGCGATCGCCAAGGCGTTCTACTCGCCGGCGGCGCAGGCCGCGCTCCCCAATGTGGTGGACCCCGAAGACCTCGCCGCCGCCAACGCGGTCGCCGGCTCGGCGTGGGGCACGATGGCCGTCGTCGGCGCGTCGCTGGGCGGGGTGCTGAGCGCGGTGTTCAGCCCGTACACCTGCTTCTGGGTCGCCTCGGCCAGCCTCGCGGTCGCCGCCGGCCTGGAGTGGCGGATCCGCCGGCCGCTGCAGGCACCGCGGGAGAGCACGGAGGCCCAGCCGCGCACCTGGACCGCGATCCGCGAGTCGCTCGTGTACATCGGCCACCGCCCGCGCGTGCTCGCCCTGGTGACGGTCAAGTCCGCGGTCGGGCTGGGCAACGGCGTGCTCACCGTCTTCCCCCTGCTCGCCGGCCGCTTCGGCGCGGGTGCGGTGGGCGCTGGGCTGCTCTTCGGCGTACGCGGCGCGGGCGCGCTGGTCGGCCCGCTGGCGATGCGCAAGGTGCTCGGCCACCGCTCGTGGCTGCTGCCCGGCCTGGCGATCTCGATGTCCGCCTACGGTCTCGCCTACCTCGGCGTCGCCGTCGTGCCGTGGTTTCCGCTCGTGCTCGCGCTGGTCTTCGCCGCGCACTTCGCCGGCGGCACCAACTGGATCCTGTCCAACTTCGCGCTGCAGGGCGAGGTGCCGGATCGCCTTCGTGGCCGGGTCTTCGCCGCCGACCTCATGCTCGCCACGCTCTCCATCTCGATCAGCCAGCTCGCCGTCGCCGCGCTGGTCGACCACGTCGACGGCCGGGTGCTGATCGCCGGCTGCGGGCTGGTCACGCTCGTGTACGCGGTCGGCTGGCGGATCGCCACCCGAGGGCTGGCGGCGCCGCAGGTGGTGGAGGAGCCTTCCTGACGCTATCGTGGTGATATCACTTTGGTATCGAGGCTGTCGGGAGTGGGCATGGAGAGACCGGCTTTCCGGGTGTCCGGGTTCGTCGCCGTCGCGGGCCTGCTGTTGCTCGTCGCGGTCGGGTTGGTGGTGATCCTCGCGACGTCGGGCGGCTCGGATTCGGCGACGGCGGTGAGCATCACGGTCACCTCGTTCGTGTTCGCGGTAGTGGCCGCCGTGGTCGCCACCGGATTCACGGTCGTCAACCCCAATGACGCGCAGGTCGTGCAGTTCTTCGGGCGATACGTGGGGAGTATCCGGACGGCTGGTTTCCATTGGACCCTGCCGCTGACCGCCAAGCGCCGGGTCACGTTGCGCGTGCGCAACTTCGAGACGGCGCGGCTCAAGGTCTCCGACGCCGACGGCAACCCGGTGGAGATCGCGGCCGTCGTCGTGTGGCGGGTGGTCGACTCGGCCAAGGCCGCGTTCGCGGTGGACCACCACGTCGAGTACGTGTCGGTGCAGTCCGAGGCGGCGGTGCGGCACATGGCGACCAGCTATCCGTACGAGGCGCACGACAGCGGGCGGGCCAGCCTGCGGGACAGCTTGGTGGTGAGTGAGGAGCTGACCCAGGAGCTGCGCGAGCGGGTCGAGCTCGCCGGCGTCGAGGTGCTCGAGTCGCGCACGACCCATTTGGCGTACGCGCCGGAGATCGCCCAGGCGATGCTGGCCCGGCAGCAGGCGAGTGCGATCGTCAGCGCTCGGTTCAAGATCGTGGAGGGCGCGGTGGGTATGGTCTCCAACGCCCTGGACCGGCTTCGCGAGGAGCACGTCGTCGACCTGGACGAGGAGCGCAAGGCCCAGATGGTGGCCAACCTGCTCGTGGTGCTGTGCGGTGACCGAGCCGCCCAGCCGGTGGTCAACGCGGGCTCCTTGTACAGCTGACCCGAGGAAGCTCATGCCCGAGCGCAAAAAGCTCCTGCTCCGGCTGGACCCCGACGTCTACGACGCGGTGGCCAGGTGGGCCGCCGACGACCTGCGTAGCGTCAACGCGCAGATCGAGTTCGCGCTCCGCCTGGCCCTGAAGCAGGCCGGCCGGTCGCCGCGCCGCCAGCCCTCGCGGGAGGGCGCCGACGACCAGAGCCCCTGATCAGAGCGCCTGGATGTGTGGGCCCGGCGTGGGCGCGTCCCGAGGGATGGGAAAGTCCGGCGGGGTGGCGGGGCGGGCGCCGGCCAGGACGGCGGCGATGACCAGGGCCAGGCCGGTGGCGTGGATCAGCGTGAGGAAGAGGCCCACCACGGAGGTGATGAGGCCGAACTCGCGGACGTCGAAGTCGCCGCCGGCGTATATCCAGATGTAGGTGCTGGTCCAGGCGGTGGTGGCGAGGAGGCCGGCGAGCAGCACCGCGCAGCCGGCGAGGCCCAGCGCGCGGGCCCGGCCGTTGAGCGTGCGCCGGCGGGCGGCCACCAGCACCAGCCCGACCACGAGCACGATCAACGCCGGGAGCTGGGCGGCGATCTGGATGGCGACGTACGCGAACTCGTCCACGGGGCCACCCTAGGGACGCGGATCAAGGCCCTTACCATGGCCCAGTGGCCCCCTCCTTCGTCCCCGGCGGCGTGCGTGTACGCGCTCCGGCGACCAGCGCCAACCTCGGCCCCGGCTTCGACGCGCTGGGGCTGGCGCTGGCGCTCTACGACGACGTCTCGGCCCGGGTCACGGCGGGCGGCGTCGCGGTCGAGGTGACCGGCGCGGGCGCGGGCGAGCTGCCGGCGGACGCGTCCCACCTGGTGGTACGCGCGATGTTCGCGGCCTTCGATGAGCTGGGCGTTCGCCCGCCAGGGTTGGCGGTGTCGTGCGTCAACCGCATCCCGCAGGCGCGCGGGCTCGGCTCCTCGTCGGCGGCGATCGTGGCCGGCATCCAGCTCGCCCGCGGGCTGGTCGTCGACGGGCAGCGGCGGATGGACGTCGCGGCCGCGCTGCGCCTCGCCGCCCGCATCGAGGGGCATCCCGACAACGTGGCGCCCTGCCTTCTCGGCGGCTTCACGATCGCGTGGACGGAGGAGAAGGGCGCGCTCGCCGTGACGCGGCGACCGTCGGCGGCCGTACTTCCGACGATATTCGTGCCCGCGGACCGTGGTTTGACGGCGGAGGCGCGGGCGGCGTTGCCGGCGAGCGTGCCCCACGCGGACGCCGC
>Ga0272482_10000299_pt1 | contig 15723 bp, 13 predicted proteins | sample RVTome_8_FD_192427 | JGI IMG/M metagenome (GOLD analysis project Ga0272482, IMG submission 192427) | Soil microbial communities from uranium-contaminated site in the Upper Colorado River Basin, Wyoming, United States - RVT160D0 (version 2) ...
TGTTCTGCTCGGCGCGGTTGGCGGCCTTGACCCAGCCCCGCAGGGTCTCGTGGTTGACGCCGAGCTCTCGGCCGATCTCACGCAGCGGCCGGCCCGGTGACGAGCGGACCAGCTCGACCGCGTCCCGCCGGAACTGCTCGGGTACTTCGACGGACGTGGCACCAGGACATCCTTCCCCAGACCACTGTCTGGGCTCAGGGTGTCCGGTCCGAGGGGGAACCTCAGTCGGGGGTGACATCCTGACGACGTATGTGTCGTTTGTGAGTCAGACGTCGTCGAGGATGAGGTCGGCGGCTCGCCAGGCCAGCGCGGAGACCGGGCCGTTGAGGTTGCCGGCGATCATGATAGGCAGTACCGAGGCGTCCACGACGCGCAGGTTCGTCACTCCGCGTACCCGCAACCGCGGGTCGACGACATCGTCGTCGTTCGGCCCCATCGCGCAGGTGCCGATGGCGTGGTAGCCACAAACGCCCGTGGTCAGGCCGGCCTCGATGATCTCCTGGTCGGCCTGCACGCCGGAGCCGGGAACCAATTCGCGCTCGATCCGCTCCGCGAGCGGCATAGTGGCGAACAGTCGGCGGATACCGCGGAAGACGCCCACCGCGGTGGTGCGGTCGTGTTCGGTGGCGAAGTAGTTGGGATCGATGTCCAGCGGCGCGTCCGGTTCGGTCGAGGTGACGCAGATGCTGCCCTCGCTGTCCGGCCGCAAGAGGTAGGCGACGCACATCATGCCCGGCTCGTCTTCGATCTGGAGCGCCTTGCCGGGCTGGGGTGGCAGCACCGAGAACGGTGCGATCTGGAACTGGGCGTCGGGGCGGTCGAGTTCCGGGCGGGTCTTGAAGAAACCGACGACGTCGGACCCGGGCGTTGCCAGCGGCCCGCTTCGGGTCGCCTGGTACTGCGCGATCGCTTGCTCGCCGGCGTCGGCATGGAGCAGCTTGTTGTGGCCGAGGTCTTCGGCCAGCCGGAACTGCATCAGGAACACCAGATGCTCGCGCATCCGGGCGCCGACGTTCGGGCTGTCCAGAACGACGTCGACGCCGGCGGACCGGAGCCTGTCAGCTGGCCCGAGGCCGGAGAGCTGGAGGATCTTGGGCGTTGCGATGCTGCCCGTCGCGAGGATTACCTCCCGCCTGGCCTGGGCCTCGACGTGGTGCCCGTTCTGGCGGCCCCGCACACCGACCGCGTGGCCGTCGGCAAGGACAATCTGGTCGACGAGTGTGTGCACCGCGATGGTCAGGTTGGGGCGGTCGATGACCGGGTGCAGGAACGCGTTGGCCGCGCTGACCCGCTCGCCGTCGCGGATCGTCGCCATCGTGTACCCGATGCGTTCCTCGTCGGTGGCGTTGAGGTCGCGCATCCGCCGCCACCCGAGCTCGGTGCCGGCGGTGATCACGTCTTCGAGCAGCGCGTCGGTCCCGTCGACGGCCGAGACGTGCAAGGGGCCGCCCGCGCCGCGGATGTCGCTGGCGCCGAGTTCGTTGTCCTCGATCGTCTTGAAGACCGTCAGTATGTCGTCCCAGCCCCACCCCGGGTTGCCGAGGCGCTCGAGCGCGTTCCAGTCAGCACGGCCGCCGCGGTTGTACACCATGCCATTGATCGAACTCGACCCGCCCAGGGTCTTGCCCCGCACCCAGTACTCGACCCGCTGTGCCGGTCCGAACGGGCGAGTGGGGTAGTGCCACGCGGTGGCCGGGTCGCCCAGCAGCTCGGCGAACCCTTTGGGCATGGCGATGAGCGGGTTGGTGTCCTGGTTGCCCGCTTCGACCAACAACACGTCGATGCCGGGGTCCGCGGAGAGGCGGTTGGCCAGCACACACCCCGCCGGGCCCGCACCCACGACGATGTAGTCGAACTCTGTCACGAAAACCCCTCCCTTGCCTGCTAGAAGGCGCCCGGCCCGCACCAGCGGCACACGGCAGATGACTCCCGGTATCGCCAAGCGGCGATCACTCCGGGCTCAGCGTGTCGTCGAGCACGATGCCCCAGGTGCCGTCGGCCCTGCGCCGCGACACGATGGTGCCGCGACCGCCGAGCCGCATGGGGCTGCCGTCGTCGGCGGTGCCGACGAGTTCCCAGTGGGCGTGAGTGAGCGCCAACTCGTCGGTCTGCAACGTCTTGTCGACCACGCTGGTCAGATACGGCCGGAGCGCCAACGCCGCTGCCGTGGCGGCCCGGATGTTGTCCCGACCCCGTACGTACCGTCCGGCCGGCGGGACGACAATCACGGCGTCCTGCTCGTAGACATCCATCAAGGCGTCGACGTCGCCGCGGTTGAACGCATCCGCCAAGACGGCTTGCAGGGCGGCCGGTGTGCGGGCCACGGCACGGCCCGCACTACGCCTGGACAACGGCTACCCCTCTCCGGCCGAATGAACGCTCACCCCCACGCTGCCGTGAGTGACCGCGATCATGCATCCCAGACTCCCTGGGCGTCCCGGCAACCATCTCTGCCCGGCGGTTGCCTGTGTTGTCGGCGGCGGGGCCGGTCACTGTCGGGTATCACGGCCAGGATCGCGGTCGGCTCGTCGAGCAGGAGCAGTTCGACGGTGATTGCGCCGTGCCACCATCGGTACCGGACAAGGCCCATCGAGGTCCGGTGTTCCGAAAGTACGGTCCCGGCCACGCGGTGTGGTGTCGTGTTAGTCACGCCGATTCTCCAATGTGGATTCTTCGGGGTGTCGGGCCGCACGGTCGACTGGTTCGAGGATTCAACCGGCCCGGCCTTGCTGCGTCACAGCGGTCAGCCATCGGTCGAGAGCGGCTGGGGCCGCACGTCCCCGCCAGCCGAGATGCGCGTCGGGGCGCACCAACATGATCTCTCCGTTGGGGTCGTGGTCTGCCACCAACGTGATCACGCCGTCGTCACCAAGCCGCTTGGCCACGACGGCGGCGTACTCGTCGCCCTCCTTCCAAGCGGGCACTACCAGCGCCCACTTGTTGCCAAGTTCGGCATACAGGGTGGTTTGTCCGCCACGGTCGGCCCGTACACACTCGATGTCCGGTACCCGGTCGCCGGGCAGCGGGCCCTGGTCGGCGAACCACTTCCGCGCTTGGCGGCCCAGCGGGCCGTTTCGGTAAGTCACCTTCAGCTGGGACAGGTACTCCCAGATCCGCCGTTGTATCGACGTCTTGTTCATCAGTGGGACGACGACCCGGTCCCGCAGCAGCCGGGCGGCTAGGTGGTTTCCGAGGATGAGGTTGCTGGCCGCACCGGTCGACTTGACAGCTTGCGCAGCGACCGGCCGCCGTTCGCCTTCGTAGCTGTCCAGCAGCTTGTGTTTCGCCGTCCCATTGACGACCATCGCGAGTTTCCAGGCAAGGTTCTCCCCGTCACCGATGCCGCTGTTCATACCTTGACCGCCGAACGGGCTATAGACATGGGCGGCATCGCCGGCCAGCAGGATCCTGCCCTTACGGTACGTTTCGGCGAGCCTCCGGTGGACCCGGAACGACGTAACCCACACGGGATGACGTACCAGCGATGGATCGCAACCAGTCCGCTCGCCTAGCTGGCGTGTGACTTCGGCGAGGACGGCATCGTCGGTCATTCGGTCCGCCTCGGTTCCCGGGTCGACGGCCGGTACCATCAGCCGCCACACGTTCTCCCCAGGAAGCGGAAATACCCCGTATACGGTGTCGGCATCAAGCCACACGTAAATCGAACGCCGTGACAGGGGAAGGTCCGCGGGGACGTCGACGAGCAGGAAGCGCTCGGCGAGTGGTACTCCGGGGAATCCGACGCCGGCCAGTTCGCGCACGCGGCTGTGTGCCCCGTCGCACCCCACGAACCAGTTGACACGGCTCTGGCCACCGTCCGCGAAGCTCACGGTGACACCGTCTGAATCCTGTTCAGCCGCAGTCACCTCGCGGCCCCATTCGATTCGACCACCGAGTTCGGTGACGCGCCGCCGAAGCTCGGCTTCAACGAGCGCCTGCGAGATCACCAGACTTGGCCTCGTGACAAGTGCGGTGCGCTGCCCGACGCGCACGCCGGCCACCTGCTTGCCGTTGATATGCACGACGATTTGTTCCACTCTTAGCGCACGTTCGGGGAGATCACCCAGCGCACCGAGGCGCTGTAGCACTTCGATACCTCTCGGCTGAATGCCCAGTGCCCGGGAGGTCCCAGCAGGTTCAACCGCTTTGTCGACAAGGCGAGCCGCGACGCCGTTGGCGAGGAGCCCACACGCGAGAGTCAGTCCAGTAGGTCCCGCGCCGGCGATCAGCACGTCGGGGTTGGACTTCATCATGGGACCACGATGCGGGCAACGAGCCGTCGCGGTCTTGAACGAATTTCACCTGAGTCGCGGTGCAGGTCGAAGCGCCAGGTCACAGGGCGCGACTTTGGTGCGTTCGGGTGGTTCTGTAGCCTTGTGGTCGTGGCGCAGGAAGCGGCATCCCGGGGCAGGGAGCGGGCGAGGGCCGAGCGTGACCGGTTGCCGCCTATCCCGTTGCCGTCGGATGCACGCCTGCGGTCGTGGGTCGTCCGCGACTATGAGGGGTTCGACGAGGCGTCGTTGCCGCACGCGCCCTTCGTGATCCCTGCCATGCTGGCGACGTCGCTGGCCGTGGCGGTGAGGGACTCGCCGTTACGTTCCCCGGCGTTCGTTTATGGCCCGAGCGGCACCTACACCCGTGTCGTCGGGAGAACGTGCGGACCCCCCTCCGTCAGGGTACGCCTGGCCCCTCTCGGCGCCTACAAGCTTCTCGGGCCGGCGCTGTCGGAGATCGGCGGATCGATCATCGGTCTCGAGGACATTGTTGGCGCCGAGGCCCGCCGGCTCAGCGAACGGAGCCAATCCGCCCAGACGTGGGAGGAGCGCGGCCGGTTGCTCGACGATTTCCTTCTCGATCGCGCCAGGCGCGGACCGCAGCCGTCGCCGGAGGTGAGCCAGGCGTGGCACCTGCTCGTGCGCTCCGGCGGGAGGAGCACGATCGGGCGGATCGCTCGCGAGGTGGGTTGGAGCCACAAGCACCTCATCACCAGGTTCAAGCAGCAGGTCGGGGTGGCCCCCCACATGGCGGCCCGGCTCGTGCGCCTGTCGACAGTGTGGCGGCACCTCGACGACGGGCAGAGCTGGGCCCGCATCGCCGCCGAGTCCGGATACGCCGACCAAGCCCACCTGACACGCGAGTTCCGCCGCCTCACCGGCACCACCCCAGGCGCGCTGATCACCGCTTGATCAAAGCACGATCGCGACGAGTAAGCCGCCGGCGAGTGGGCGGACCTGCATATGCTGCCAGCCGGTGCCGGAACTGCCCCGAGCAGCATGACACTCGCTCGGCAGCGATCGCCTACCGGTGGTCATCCCCTTGGTGCCCGGAGAGCCGTCGCAGTAGGGTCCGCGCGCCGTTCGCGGACGAATGGAATCGCAAAACAGCAGGCCAGGACTGATCAGCGTCGGACCTGATAACCGCTGGGTTATTGGTCGTTGCGATGTTCGTCGTTGATGCCGCCGCCGCAGCCGGCAATTCTGGGGATGTCGGCGCGTGCGAGCGCTGTCCAGGCGAGCGCGCTCTTGCCCTGCCCGCCCGGCCCAGCCAGGCAGAAGACCGGCCGGTCCGGATGGTGAACGTACATCGGCCTGACGCCCGCTGTGCGAGCGTGCGCGATGCGCCACCGCCGATCGGCCCGGTGGAACGCGGCGGCCCGATCCGCCAGCCCGTCCTCGAGATCGTCGAGAAACGCCGCGACCGGAGCCCCGAAGCCGCCCGCGATCGCGCCCACGGTGCGCCGGGACTCGATGATCGCGCACACACCTCCGGTACGCACGTTCAGGACCGGCCCGCCACTCATGCCCCGCAGCACGTCGCCGTGCTTGAGCTTGAAGTACCGCTGTTCTCCCTCGATCAGAGGTCCCTCGTACTCCAGCGTCGCCGACGTCTCGCTGATCGCGTCCGCGTCGTGTTCACCTTTCGTATGGCCGTACGCAAAGAGGCGGTCAGTTGGCCATTCGCTCGGTTCGTCCCGGTCGAGCAGCACGCACGGGTGTCCGTCAAACGTGTCGTCGTCCAGAGCCAGTAGCGCGACATCCGGGTACGGCCAGAACGCTGTCCGGGCACTACCGGCCTCAAGGTCCGGGTACCGTGCGACCACTGTCGCCGGCGCCCTCAAGCCGCTCCACAGCAGCTCGACACGGTCGACAGCGACGTTGCGAAAGACCGTGACGTGGGCGCAGGTCAGCACCTGGCCGGGCGCGACGAAGTATCCGGTGCCGGAGAACGCCCGTTCGATATCGAACGCGTACCACGCAGGAGCGCAACAGCCCATGCAGCGGGTTCCGGATCGCGGTCATGCCTGGTCAGCGGCGCGGCCAGGAGCGGCCGTGCGACCGTTGCAGCAACCGGGGCGCGGCCGGACGGCCGGTGGCGTCGCCGACCACTCAAAAAGTGACCTTGAGTGCGCCCTTGGCATTGCCCCCCACGACCAGTCCGGTGAGCTTGCCGGACTTGACCGCCAGCTCTGTGCCGAGTTCCACGGTGACCTTGCCGGGACGCGCCCTGGCCACCGAGTCTCGCAGCGCGTCAGCCACACCGTCCAGCGTTTCGGCGACTCCGGTGAAATCGAAGCGATCCTGCCACCCGACCTTCTCCGCACCGCCGCCATCGATGTCGCGGACCTGCATGAGGCCGACGGTTCCGTTCGGCAGCTCAACCTCGACCACGCGAGTGGCTGCCAGAATATCGTCTTCCATGGATCAACCGTAGAACTGCGACACCTCAACGTGATTGTCGTACAGCCGACAGCAGGCCGCACCGTTCGTGCCATAGAGCGAGCAGCCCGCACGAGAATGGCACCCAGACCCGCCCAGACCATAAAGATCAACCACACTCAAGTAGCCGCGATCCGGGCGATGGGCGTCAGCGCATCCGGTGCGCACATCTGCCGCTGGTCGCGCGACACTTGGCCGCGTGTTGAGGCGCCCATCAATTGATCTTGGCATCATCATCTGCCGCGATCCGGGCGGTCAACGCGGCAAGATCGGATGTGGGCATCTGCGGTGAGGCGGGGCAGGCCCTTGACTGCGCAGGTGAGCGCGGGCCGCATACGCCTCGGCGGATCGTGGTGTGGCCATCCGCGAGTAGATTCTGCCGATGATGGCCGAACATGATGACGACCCGATCGTGTTCCTCGACGTTGACGGGACACTGATCCCGTTCCGTTCCCGCCCAGCCGCGCGTGTGCGGGTCCGCTCGTTCGCGCCAGCCGACGATGAGGCGGGCAATCCGTTGCTGGATCGGCTCGACGCGGGGACGGGCGCAGGCTCTTGGCGCTGGGGTGCCGGCTGGTATGGGCGACGACCTGGATGGCGGACGCGAACGACCTCGTCGCGCCGCGACTTGGACTGCCGGAGTTGCCGGTCGTCGACTTTTGCGACGACGACGGGTCCGAACACGGGTTGCATTGGAAGACAATGTCGTTGACTCGGTGGGCAGCCGGGCAGGCTTTTGTATGGCTTGACGATGAGATCACTGATGTGGACCGGGGATGGGTTCAAGCTCACTACCAGGGCAAAGCGTTGCTGCACCGCGTTGACCCACTGGTCGGCCTGACCGATGACGACTTCAAACGGATTCGTGCATGGTTGGCAGCGCCATGGCACTCCATGATCGGGTCAACTCTCATGGCTCCCCTCTCGGTCAAGGGGTCACGGCAAGGTTTGTTCTAAGCTTCCTGGCGGCGGGTCCGGGCTGTGACTTGTCCGAAGAGGCAGCCGTCGGGATTGGGCTGTCCGCGCTGGATTGCAGAGTCGCTCCCGAGTGTCCTCCCGGACCCGTCCCGCCGGTGCGGCCTGGTTTGGCGTCACGGACCATCTGCTTGTAGAGCACGTCGGACAGGTGGCGTTTGAGGGCACGCATGGCCTCCGTCGTGGTCTTGCCCTGGGCCAGACGGCGCCGGTAGTAGGTCCGGCCGGGGGTGTGGTGGCGGAGCTGGACGACGGCCATGATGTGCAAGATCCGGTTGATGTGCCAGGTGCCGAGTCTGGATAGGCGGTGGCGACGTTGATCGCCGGAGGATGCTTCGATTGGGGCGGTGCCGTTCCAGGAGGCGAAGTGCGCGGCGGTGCGGAACCGGCCGATATCGGTGATGTCGCCGATGAGGCGCGCGGCACCGGACGGGCCGATCCCGTTGAGGTCGGTCAACGAGCTGCCCGCTGCGGCGACCAGCTGACGTAGCTGCTTGTCCGCTGTGCGGATCTTGGCGTCGATGACGGTGAGCTCGTCGATGAGTTCGCGGGCCAGGTCGTGGCGGGTCCGGGCGACGATGCTCACCGGTGTCGGTGCGGTGCGCAGCAGGTAGCTGGCCTGGCCGCGGGTGAGGAACTTCTTCGCCCCGCCCGGGATCAGTTCAAGGAGCAGCTGGTGGATACGGCTGATGGTCTCGGTGCGGGCCCGGCCCAGTTCGTCTCGGCGGTCAACCAGTAGCCGCAGCGCCACGGTGGCATCATCGACGGCCACCGTGCGTAGGTCGCGGCTGCGTAGGCCGGCCACGGCCACGCTGTGGGCATCGACCGGGTCGGTCTTGCGGCCTTGGCCGGTGCCGAACACGCGGACCCGCGCCGACAGCTTCGCCGGCACATCCAATACTGTTTCGCCGTCGGCGACCAGACGCTGGGCGATGTGGCGGCCAATCCCGGCGCAACCCTCGACCGCCCACACCCGATCCGGGAATTGGCGACCAGCAGCGAGCATCGCTTGATAGCCGGCGGTGTCCGTCCCGAACCGGCCCGTGGTCAGCACCCGTTCCCGTTGGTCGATGGCCTCGATGGTGGCCGACCGCTTGTGCGGATCCATTCCGATCACCACGCGACCCATTCGCTGTGTCTCCCCGCTCGTGCACAGTGGACGAATGCTCGGGGAGGGCAGCGCTACTTTGAGCTGGGCAAACCCCTGAGCCACTCCCCGTACGGTGGCCGGCGGGCGCACGCCATGAGAGAGTCACACCCTTGTGCCGTGGACAGCCGCGAACAGAGCAACCCACCGGCCACCTCGACCCAGCCTGGCCGGGCTGAGGTCGTAGATCAAATTAAACAAGTAGCCGCAAACAACGCGCGGGGGTGCGAATGCAGCTCGCGTTGCGCGACGGACGCTGTTCGGGGTGGCGAGGCCATGCCCGCTCATCGCTACGTGGCATGCGATGCTCTCATGATCTTGCCGGCGTAGCCCGGCGGCGGACCGCAGCGACTGTCGCAGATGGCGGTAAATCCGCTGGGCAGGTGCAGCCATGAGTGCTCCGTTCGCAGTCATCGATTGGCGGAGCTGCTCCGGATCGAGCCGTCACCCGATCGTGGCCAGCTGTTGCGGGCCGCGGGCCCGCCGGACGAACATGCCGGGACGGCGCAGTCTCGGTTCTCTACCGCGCTGTGCGGGCCTCGACCCGCCAGCCGCAGTTCTGGTCACCGCTTCCCCACCCTTGAGAGGTCGTCATGACAGCTCGTCGCGAGAGTCCCGTCAGTGAGCTCGACGAGTTCGTACAAGCGGTCATCGACGGGGCGGCGTCACTGACGCAGGAACAACGAACCGCGTTGGCCACCGCCCTGGACTCCGGTGCCAGCACCGCTCTACCGCCTCGCATTGAGCAGGATGAGCCGCAACCAGGCGACCGACGCCCTGGCCCGGCCCCAGCTCCGACCAGTGCAGATCAGCCTTCGCCGGCTTCGGACGAACCACCCCAGCCTCAGCTACCTCCGGCGGGCCGCGCCAGGAGAACGAGACCGGTGCCGCCGATCGAAGTCACGGTAGAGGTCGAAACCGTATCCGGCCCCGGAGCCGAAAGCCTCGCGCGCACCCAGTACGAAGCCATCATGGAAGTGCTGCAATGGGTCCACGACAATCGACCCGACCTCAAACCACCCGCGACTACATGACCAGACCTGACGACCACCACACCGCTCAACCCGACCAAGCCGGAACTCTACGTTCGCCGCGGAGCCAGTACCCCCACGATCGTGAGCCGACAGTTCGCCTCGCAGTTTCTCTGCGGGATCGTGGCAGCGGTGCTGGGTCACGATCGCGGAAGGGGCGCGACTGTGTGGTCGCAACGAGCACAGGCCATACAGCAGCAAAGCGATCATCGCGACGCAGTCGACCGCCGCCGCACCGGAACAATCATCACATCTGGGCCCTGAACAGGGAAAACGCGGTTCTTATTCTGCCACGTATGGTTCGCCGGTTCGATCCCGCCCTATATCTTTGATCTGGGCGGGATCGATTTCGTGTCGCCACAGTGGACATTGCGGGGCGTTAGCCACGTAGCCGCCGTGCGTGCGTTCAGTGGGGAAGCGCGCGAGGGATGTGGGTGGAGATTTCGTTCCGGAACGCCTAGATGCGTCCGGTCACCTGCCGCCTTGCCGTAGGTGTGTTCGATACGGTCGAGGTACCGAAGCCGGACGCTCCGACCACCTCACCGTCCGGCGCTGAGTTCGGACGTCACCCGATGACGCGTACGGATACGCCGATGGCTTCGTCGTAGAGGTCGGCCACGCTGAACATGGCGCGGCGAATCCGGTTGAAGTTGCAGAACCCCTTGGACGAGCCGTACGCCGTGTTGAGGTTGTACCAGGGACCACCGCTGTCGCCGTCGGTGATGGTGGTGGCGGTGTTCATCGCGACCAGGCGGTCGTTGAAGACGCCGTCGACGGTGCAGGCGGCCCGCGTCATGAACACGGTCATGGTGCAGTCGGCGGCGTTGGATGCCCGGCCGTACACGCAGATCCGCTCACCCACGGTGATGTCCGCCAGAGGCTTGACCGCCGTCACGCCACGGATCGACGTCGCGTTCGTGAAGAAGTTGGGCGGTTCGGTGGTGTCCGGGACGCTGTGCCATTCGACGTCGCCGAAGTCGCCGCGGTGCTCCTCCTCGGCTGGGAAGCTGTAGACGACGTCCGGGTCCCCCGGGTCGACGATCTCGCCGACCAGGCAGTGTCCGGCGGTCGTCACGCCGGTCGTGCCGGTCTGGTTGTCCACCACCGAGAAGCCGCTGGTGCACAGCTCCGGGTCCTGGGTCCTCATGCCGCCGAAGGCTTCCAGGTCGGTGCCGACCGGTCCGTCGATTACGGTCAGCTCGGTTGCGGCGCGCACGTCGGCGGAGAGCGTGGCGGACACCGCCGACGCCGCGGAGGGCAGGCCCGGCCGCGCGCCGACCGTGGCCAGGACTCGGGCGTGGGCGATGTCGACCCCGGTGGCGATGTCCCGGTAGCCGGCTGTGGCCAGCTGCTTGTGGACCTGTGTCGACCGTGTCGCCAGGTCCTCGAGGGAGTACGGCTGCCGGTCCACCACGATGATCGGGATTCCCGCGGCCGCGACGAGTTGGCGGACGAACGCGTTCGCCTCCCCCTTGAGCAACAACGTCGACGTCCCGCCCGGGGTACTGGCCAGCACGCCGCCCACGTACGCCTCGGGCATCCTGGCCGCCACCGCCGCCTGGAGCCGGCCCAGCCGGTCAGCCGCGTCCCGGTGCGCCTGTGCCTGTTCGACGGTCCAGCCCGTCGCCTTCGCGACCAGCGCGAAGTCCGTCGCGGCTGCCTCCGCCGGGCTCTGCCAGACGACGGGGGACGGCACCGCGACCGCGGGGGTGGCGGTCACCGTCACGGACAGCACGGCCAGCGCCGCGCCGATGGACAATCTCGTACGGTTCATATCTGTCCCTCCTACCGACCCGGGCCGCCGCCGCTGCGGGAATCCGTGTAATCGTGCCGCAGGTCGTTCATCGAACCTGCACGGTTCCGTCATCGGCCCTGGCCGGCGAGGGTGCCCGCGTCAGCGAGGCGGTGAGCCGCTCGGCGGGCCTGCTGAAACGGCCAGAGTTCGAGCAGGCAGCATCCGCCGGGTCCGGGTTGCGCTCATGCAGCGCGCTCATCGGCGCTCCGGCGGTGACCTTCCTCAACTGGCCGCCGCTGAGTTTGTCGCTGATCGCGGACATTCGCGCCACCCTTGGCGGTCGCATCGGAGTGGTTTGCCAGCCCTCGTAGCGCGGTTGTACTACATCTCCCGGCCGCAGGCCATCGAGGGCATACGCCCTGCCGGTGCCATCTCAGCAGCGCTCGGCGCAGTATGTCGCCGCCGTGCAGGTCGACGCGCTCACATGCGGCCGGTAACGTGCGTTGATCAGCTGACGGGCCACCAAGGCGACCGCATCTGTCGGTTGCGGGTGCCGTTCGCGGGTCGTGGCCACGTGGTCCACGCCAGGGGAGTTGGGTCAGCTCGGACTACGTTGGGCAAGGGCAGCGGGGCGAGCGGCGGGTCGTCCAGGCAGTCCGCCGCGTCGGCACCGAGTTTCCTGGCCGTGAGGTGGTAACCGATACGATCCTGGCGAGCGGCGCGGTCGTCCATCCGCAAACACTGCCGCGTCGCCCCTTTGACCGCACTTTGCCGATGAGCGTGCGTCGCGATTCCTTTTGGATGCGTCCGTGGTCAGTATTGGCATGGATGCGATCAGGGAGATGTACGCCCGTTGGGCCGTTGGGGACATGGGTGAGGATGACCAGTGGGGCGATGTGACGGCGGAGCCGCGTGGCCTGGACTATGCGGAGGTGTCGGCGGACGGCGTGCCGGCGATGTGGCTCGTCCCGCACGGCGTCGACCTGGACCGGGCGATCGTCGCGCTGCACGGTGGCGGTTTTGTGGGCGGGTCGCTCTATACCCACCGCAAGATGTACGGGCACCTGGCGAAGGCGGCCGGTGTACGGGTGCTGCTGGCCACCTACCGGCTCGCTCCCGAGTTCCGTTACCCGGCGCAGATCGAGGACGCGGTCACGGCGTTCCGGTGGGCGGCGGCGCGCACCGCTGCGGTGGCGCTGGCCGGTGATTCCTGCGGCGGCGGCCTGGCGGTGCAGGTCGCCCTCCGTGAGCCAGGTGCGGCTGCGCTGCTGTTGCTGTCTCCGTGGATCGACATGGACGTGGCGCAGACCGCGACCTCGTACGAGGAGAACGCCGGCACCGACCTGTTCTTCACCCGGCCGATGGTGCAGGGTCTCATTCAGCAGTATCTGCCTGAGGGGACGAGCGGCTTGGCGCCGGAGGTCAACGCCTTCTACGCCGATCTGTCAGCTCTGCCGCCGGTGTATGTGCAGTGTGGCGGCGGCGAGAGTGGTCGGGGTGACAGCGAGCGCGTCGCGAAGCTGACCGACGCCCGGCTCGACGTCTTCGACGGGCAGCTGCACACGTTCCAGATGGCCGCCGGGCGCTCACCGGTTGCTGACGAGGCTATCGGGAGGTTGGCCGCATGGGTGCGCTCGAAGCTGGGGCTCTGACCGAGGCGTTCGAGGCCGAACGCCGAGGGTTGCTGGCCCACGCGTACCGGATGCTCGGCGCCTATCACGAAGCTGAGGACGTCGTGCAGGACACCTACGTGCGGGCGCTGCGCGGGTGGGAGACCTTCCAGGGGCGTTCGTCGTTGCGCACCTGGCTCTACCGGATCGCCACAAACGTCTGCCTGAACATGATCGAGGGCCGCGGGCGGCGCGCTCTCGTCGGTCTCGGACCGGACGAGATCGGTTTGGAGCTCGAGCCGTTCCCGACGGACCCGGCCGACCTGGTGATCGCGCGGGAGAGCGTGCGGCTGGCCTTCGTGGCCGGGTTGCAGCACCTCACCGCCCAGCAGCGTGCCGTGCTGCTGTTGCGGGAGGTGCTGACGTTCTCCGCGGCCGAGACTGGCGAGGCGCTGGGCATGTCGGTGCCGGCCGTGAAGAGCACCCTGCAGCGGGCCAGGGCCCGGCTCGCCGAGGCGGCTCCGGCCCGCGACGACGTGCTGGACGCCGCCTCGCCTCGGGCCAGGGCGTTGCTCGCCGGGTACATGGCCGCCTGGGAGGCGTCCGACGCCGACGCCTTTCGTGACGTACTGCGCGCGGACGCGGCCATCGTGCCGGTCGGCTCCCCGACCTCGTACACCGGCCGTGAGGCGTGCCTGGCCTTCGCGACGCCAGCGATGGGCGCTGCGGGAGAATGGCGGATGGTCGCGACCGAAGCCAACGGCGAGCCGGCCGCGGTGGCGTGGTTCCGCGGCGAGCCCTCCGGCGTGGCGGTGCTGACTGTCACCGAGGAAGGGATCGTCGCGATCACCCTCTTCGGCGACCCGAAACTGGCGGAAACCTTCACACCAAAGCCTTGAGTAGGAGCCAGCTGCCCTCGAGAACCAAGGAGACACCATGCCCACAGTGCCATCTGACGAGCAGTTCCGGACCTACAACGAAGGCGTCATCAACGAGTTCCGCGCCAATCACGGCATGGTCAGCCAGCCGCCGTTCCCGATCCTGCTGCTGACCACGACCGGGGCGCGGACGGGACGGCAAACGACCGTGCCACTCGGCTTCCGGGTCGACGACGAAGGCCGCGTGTTCGTGGTCGCCGCCGAGGCCGGTGCCCCCGAGCATCCGGCCTGGTTCCACAACCTGCAAGCCAACTCAGCGGTGACGGTCGAACTCGGCGGCAACTCCTACCGCGCCCGGGCCGTCGTCACGGCAGGTGAGGAACGCGACCGGCTCTACCGCACCGTCTCCGACGGCACCTCCCCCTACGAGCAGAACACCAACCGGGTATTCCCCGTTATCGTCCTCGAAGGCGTTCCCGCTCCCGCTTGAGTCGAGGCCGCGACAACGTTCCCCATACCCCCACGCTGGCAAAGGTCGGAAGCGCCACAGCCGCGCTGCGGGAAGTGATGGTCCACTTCCGGGACCTGGTTTCGGCCGACATGGACTGGGCAGACTCTCGGAAGACGCGCTTTCGCCGAAGCTCGTCCCGGCTAAAGCTCGCTTCCCTGATGTTCGGGCGGGGCGCGGGCACCGCACAGGTCTACCGGTACGGCGCCGCCGACCTCGCCGCCATCACCCGCGCGCCCGACCAGCCGGTCGTCCTGATGCCGAGCGGCGCGGCCGACGCGGGCTTCACGCACACGTTCCCCGCCGACTCGGTCACGCTCTTCGTGCTGCCACGTACCCCTGTGGACAGCCAGCCGCCGACCGCGCCGGGCAAGCCACAGGCGACCGCGGTCACGGTCAACACCCTTCGACCCTGCGCTGTCTGGTGCCTCGTTGCCCGATCACGCGAGGTGACGTGCGCCCGACGTGCCCGAGGCGCACAAGCCCAGGCCGCGAGCGGAACCTTTGGGTGCTGGCCACGTTGTCGACGGCGCCCAAGGATTGCCGGTGCCGCGGTGTCGGAATCGGCCGGCCTCGTTCGTAGCAGACGTAGAGGCCCGGACATGACCGGGCCGGACGCAGGGAGAAGCACATGATCGACACGACTTCCGGGCCGACCCGACCCTTTCGCTTCGGCATCGTCGCCCCGTTCCTGTCCGACCTGGCGACTTGGCGCGAGCAGGTGCGCCGCATCGCCGATCATGGCTACTCGACGGTGCTGATGCCCGACTTCCCGCAGTTGCAGCCGTCCCCCGCTGTCGCGCTCGCCGTGGCGGCGACGGTCGCCGACGTGCGAGTCGGCACCTGGGTCTACGCCGCCCCGTTGCGCGCGCCGTGGCTGACCGCCTGGGAGGCGCACTCGCTGACGGTCCTCACGCAAGGTCGCTTCGAGATGGGCATCGGGGCCGGCCGACCCGGAATCGAGGACGAGCTGCGGGCACGGGGACTGCCCGTGCCATCCCCGGGCCAGCGGCTGGACCTCGTGCGCGAGAGCGTCGCCGCGCTGCGCGAGCTCGACGGCGAGCAGAGCCACACGCCGGTGGCGATGGCGGTGCTGGGCCCCAGCGCGCGGGCGCTCGCGGCC
>Ga0272482_10000300_pt1 | contig 15720 bp, 17 predicted proteins | sample RVTome_8_FD_192427 | JGI IMG/M metagenome (GOLD analysis project Ga0272482, IMG submission 192427) | Soil microbial communities from uranium-contaminated site in the Upper Colorado River Basin, Wyoming, United States - RVT160D0 (version 2) ...
GCCGTCCGGACCTTCAACCTCGCCTCAACCCGGAAGCGGCGTGTGCTCGTTCGGGTATGTTCCGCGCTGTGGGAGGTTGGGGCGATGCCGGTCATCGGCGACGACGCTGCGCTCAATCGGGCGGTCTCGGCGCGATCGAACGCTGAGGTCACAGTCGCGCAAGCCTTCCGCGCCTGGAATGTACCCGAGAGTCGGCCCGAGGTCCTGGGCGACGTCGCCGGCCTACACGTGGTCGAGTTGGGCTGCGGCAACGCCTACTTCTCCGCCGGGTCGCCGCCGTACAGGCCGGGCCGGACCACGTCGTAGGGGGCATTACCACCCCAGCCGCCGCCGGCGGCCTCGACCAGCGAGCGGCCCACGACGAACTGACCGATCGCGTCAACCTGCCCGGAGGGCAGCGCCGACACCAACCCGGATCCCTCAATCGGTACCTGTTCCACCTCGCCGACCGGGACGCCGGTGCCCTCCAGGAACGCCCGCAACAGCAGCTCGGTCACCGCACCTGGGATAGGCCGATCCGGCGGCTGGCCAGGTCGTACCCGGACTCGATCCGGAGACGGTGATGGCCTCCGAGGACCCCAACAAGCGCTGGTGCACCGCCGCCAGGAACACGATCCCCTCGAACGGGTGCCCGTTCAGTTCCTGGCGGACCGTCTCGTCCTCACCGTCGTAGGTGGTGCCGAGCGTGATCGCCGCGCCCGCCATGTCCACCGTGGCGAATTGGGCCGGGCCAGAGAGCAGCCCGGCGAAGTTGGTGTGCGTACCAGCCCTGCGGTTGTCACCCTCCATCGCCTGCATAAGTTTGTAAGGTTGATCATGGAGGAAGCGCAGGAAGAAATGGTAGCCAAGGGCAAGTTGGTGAGCTGAATGTACTGACAGATATTTCGATCGAATCGACCTAAGGAAGTACAGCTCGTTTCTGGATCAGACGAGCGGAACGGCAAGGTCTGGGATGGCCGCTCCGAAACGTGCGGCGGTGCCTCAGCCCGTCGCGGCTGCGAGCGTCACGCGAGTCGGCGCCTGCCTGTTGGGTGCCGTCGATGGCGCCGTCAAGGCGGGGGTTGGTGACGCAGCGGGTCAGCGTCGTATACCGGGCGGCCGAGCGGGGCACGAAGAGCGACGCCAATCAAGATCGGGTCGTGTTCCCTTGACGCTGATGTCGTGACCGCCGACCTCACGGCATGGCGCAAGTCACAGTACGAGGTACGCCTGGGGGCGCGGACCACCACGAACGGCAAGTACATCTTCACGAGCGAGGACGGCACCCGTACCGCCGAACTACATCATGAAGGTGATGTCCCGCCCAGTCTGCGTGTACGGCATCCCGGCCGTCGAGCTGCACGCGCTCGTGGCTCCAAGGAGCAGGCGACAAAGGATCTTGCTGAGGGCACGTTGACTACGTGGCCCGCCGCCATAGCGCCTGACCTCCCTGACAATACCCTGACAATCTGGCCATAAACGATCTTCAGACCGAGTGCCCGGACATCGGGAAAGCAAAACGTCCACCCGCGTAACCGCTGGTGGACGCTGCTGTAGCCCGGCGAAAGGCTATGTGGCCAGGGGCGGGGTCGAACCGCCGACCTTCCGATTTTCAGTCGGACGCTCGTACCAACTGAGCTACCTGGCCGGGTCTCGCCTCATGTTAACCGCGGTCCTGACGGGACTTGAACCCGCGACCTCCGCCTTGACAGGGCGGCGAGCACTCCAACTGCTCCACAGGACCTTACTCTCCGGCTGGGCCGGAACCGTGCCCCCAACGGGATTCGAACCCGTGCTACCGCCTTGAAAGGGCGGCGTCCTGGGCCACTAGACGATGAGGGCGGGCCCCGCCATCATTGCACATCACAAGTCAGGCAGCCTTGCTCCCATCCGGCCCCGCCGGAGGCTTCGAAAGCATACGTGACGCCCGACCCTCCCTCCAAACCGATACCGGGCGAGTCACATTCCCTCAGAGGGCGACAAGATCGGCGGCACCGGGGTCAGCGGAGCAGGACTATCCCGTACTTGCGCTTGAGCTCGCTGAGGATGGACGGGCAGGCGGCCAGCGTGGCGCTGCGGTCGCCGCCGCCGTCGTGGAGCAGCACGATCGAGCCGGGGCGGGCCTGGTTGATGACCCGCGAACGGATGGCCTCGGCGCTCGGCTTCTTCCAGTCCAGCGGGTCGACGTCCCAGCCGAGCGCGTTCATGCCCAGTTCGCGGGCGACCTTGATGGCGGCGGCGGTCCACAAGCCACCGGGGTGGCGGAAGTACTTGATTTTGGCGCCGGGCACGGCGCGCCGGATCTCCCGGTTGGTGGCCTCGAGGTTGGCCCGGATCTCGGCCTCGGGCTTGGTGCCCAGGTCGAGCTCGTGGTGCCAGGTGTGGTTGCACAGCGTGTGGCCCTCGCGGACGATGCGCCTGACCAGGGCCGGGTACTGCTTCGCCTCGGTGCCCACCAGGCAGAACGTCGCCTTCACGCCGGTGCTGCGTAGCAGGTCGAGCACCTTGGGTGTCCAGGTCGGCTGCGGGCCGTCGTCGAACGTCAGGGCGACCTTCTTGCTGCCCGTGAGGCGCTGCGTCCGGACCGGGCCGGTGCCCTTCGGTGGCTTGGGCGACTTCGGCGGCGGGGTGGTGTGCTTCGGCGAGGGGGGCGCCGAAGGGGTGCCGGGCGGGGCGGAGGTCGAGGGTGCCGCCGGCATGCCGGGGCCCTGCTCGACGAGGATCGTCTCGACCGGCTCGCGCCCCAGGGCCCATCTGCCGCCAACCAACAGCGCGAGGACGACCAGTGCGCTGACGATTGCGGCTCGATGGGTCACGTCGCGTACTCCCGACGGTTCGGGGCTAGAGCGACAAAACCCTACTAGAGCGCCCGCTGAGAATCGAGGTTCAGCTTTGCTATCACGCCTGCCAACCACGGAGCGTATTCATCGGGTCGCGTGCTGATTCCCGCGCGGACCTCCTCTGGAGCGACCCACCGCAGCTCGGCCACCTCGGCCGGGTCGGGGCTCAGCGGGTGGTCGGCGGGGATGTGGCCGAGCAGAACATGGTCGTACTCCATCTCGACGCGGCCGGTCGCCGGGTCCTCGGCGCGGTATACGTGCACGCCCAGCTCGGCGAGCGAGACCGGGGCCAGGCCGAGCTCTTCGCCGAGCCGTATGTTCGCCGCGTCTGTCACCGGCTGGCCAGGCCCGGGGTGCCCGCAGCAGGCGTTGCCCCACCGCAGCGGGAAGCGGGTCTTGACGGCCGCTCGCCGCTGCAGCAGCACGCGACCGCCGGCGTCGGCGAGCAGCACGGAGAACGCCCGGTGCAGCATCCCGGGCGCGCGGTGTGCGGCGTCCACTGTGGCCTGGCCGGTGGCGGCACCGCTCTCGTCCACCAGCTCGACGAGGTGGGCCTCGCGATCCGCCGTCATGTGACACGCCCCGTGACCCGCTGGGCGGCGAGCTTGCCGGATATAACCACCATGGGCACCCCCACGCCGGGCTGTGTGCCCGAGCCGACGAAGACGACATTGTCCAGTGTGGAGTGAAGATTGCCGGGGCGGAACGGGCCGGTCTGCCAGAAGCTGTGCGCGGCCGCGAAGGGCGTGCCGGCCGCCATGCCCAGGTCGGCCCAGTCGGCCGGGGTGACCACGTGGGACACTTCCACCCCGCCGCCGAATCCGTTGTAGCCGCGCGCTTCCAGCACCTCGATGAGCTCCGCGGCGTACCGCTCGCCGAGGCCGCCGCGCCAGCGCGGGGAGTGTTCGCTGGCCAGGTTGGGCACCGGGGCGAGCACGTAGTACGCGTGGCGGCCCTCCGGGGCCAGCGCCGGGTCGGTGCGGCTGGGGTTGGTGACGAGCAGCGAAGGGTCGGACATCAGCGTGCCACGCCGGATCACCTGGTCGAACGCCGCTTCCCAGGGGCGTCCGAAGTGGATGTTGTGGTGCGCGATCCGCCGGTACTCCTGTGTGGACCCGATGTGGAGCACCACGCAGGACGGTGAGTAGCGCAGCGGGCGGTGGCGTCGCGGCGGCAGCAGGTCGCGGCGGGCGATCGGTAGGTCGGGGTTGAGCACCACGACGTCGGCGGGGATGCGCTCGCCCTCGGCGGTCCGCACCGCCACCGCGCGGCCGGTGGAGGTCTCCACGCGGGTGACCGTTGTGCCGTAACGGATCTCGACGCCGTGCTTCTCCGCCGCACCGGCGAGCGCGCGGGGCACGGCGTGGATGCCGCCGCGCGGGAAGTACACACCGGCGACCGAGTCCAGATACGCGATGACGGCGTAGACCGCGAGCGCGTCGCGCGGGGCGAGGCCGGCGTACATGGCCTGGAAGGAGAAGATGCGCCGGGTACGCGGGTCGGTGAAGAACTGGTCGATCTTCGACTGCAACCGCCCGAACGCGCCCATCCCCAGCAGCCGCAGCAGGTTGGCGGTGAGCAGATCGGTGGGGGAGTCGAGGTTGCGCTCGACGAAGTCGGCGCGCTCCAGCTCCCACAGCCGCTTGGAGTAGTCGACGAAGCGCAGGTAACCGTCCGCTTCGGACGGTCCGCACACGCGGGACACCTCCGCCGCCATGCGCTGCGGATCGGTGATGACGTCCAATGTGGAGCCGTCCGGATAGTGCGCCCGGTAAGCCGGGTCGAGCCGGCTCAGCTCCAGCCAGTCGGGCAGCCGCTCGCCCACGGCGTCGAGTGCCTCGGCGATGAGGTCGGGCATGGTGAGCACGGTCGGCCCGGTGTCGAACTCGTACCCGTCGACAGCCAAGCGCCCGGCGCGGCCGCCCGGCACCGCCTCACGTTCGAGCACGGTGACCTGGCGCCCGGCCCCGGCGAGGTGCAGGGCGCAGGCGAGACCACCCAGGCCGGCACCGACGATCACGACGCGGTCGGTCCGCCCACTCACGCTCCGCACGCGATCGAGCGTAGCGACTACCTGCGGATATGCCGTATGGCCTCCGGCTTCCCGGCGCTCTCTGTCACCCATTGGTGGCATGCTGTCGACATGGTGCGGCAGGTGGACATCGTGGTCGTCGGGCTGGGCGTCGGCGGCGAGGAGGTGGCCGGCAAGCTCGCTGAGGCCGGCCTCTCGGTCGTCGGCATCGAGCACAACCTGGTGGGTGGAGAGTGCCCGTACTGGGGATGTGTGCCGAGCAAGATGATGATTCGCGCCGGCAACGCGATCACCGAGGCGCGGCGGGTCGAGCTGCTGGCCGGCCAGGCGCGGGTGGAGCCCGACTGGGCGCCGGTGGCCAAGCGCATCCGCGAGGAGGCCACCGACACCTGGGACGACACGGTCGCGGTCGAGCGGTTCACCGGCAAGGGTGGGCAGTTCGTCCGGGGGTACGGCACGCTGGCCGGCCCGGGCCGGGTCGAGGTGGGTGGCGAGGTCTACGAGGCGGGGCGGGGCATCGTGCTCGGCACGGGCACGTCGGCCGTGATCCCACCGATCGAAGGCCTGGCGGGCACGCCGTACTGGACCAACCGCGAGGCGATCGAGGTGGAGGAGCTGCCCTCCTCGCTCGCGGTGCTCGGCGGTGGTGCGATCGGGCTGGAGCTGGCGCAGGTGTTCGCCCGGTTCGGCGTGCGGGTGACCGTGATCGAGGCGCTCGACCGCATCCTCGCGCTGGAGGAGCCGGAGTCCGCCGAGCTCGCCGCCAAGGCGCTCGGCCGAGACGGTGTGAAGTTTCGCACCGCGGCGCGGGCGGAGCGGATCGGGTACGACGGCGGCGAGTTCACCGTGCACCTCGAAAGCGGCGCGCCGGTGGTCGCGGAGAAGCTCCTGGTCGCGATCGGCCGGCGGGCGCAGCTCGGCGAGCTGGGCCTGGATTCGGTGGAGCTCGACTCGGCCGCCGACTACATCGAGGTCGACGAGCGGATGCGGGCCGGCGCCGGGATCTGGGCGGTCGGCGACGTCACCGGGCACGGCGCGTTCACGCACATGGCGATGTACCAGGCCGGCATCGCGGTCCGCGACATCCTCGGCCAGGACGGGCCGCCGGCGGACTACCGGGCGGTGCCGCGGGTGACGTTCACCGACCCGGAGATCGGTGCGGTGGGGCTGACCGAGGCTCAGGCGCGCGAGCGGGCCCTTCCCGTGCGGATCGGTTTGGCGCAGGTGCCCAGCTCGGCCCGGGGGTGGATCCACAAGGCGGGCAACGACGGGTTCATCAAGCTCATCGCCGACGCGGAGCGGGATGTGCTGGTGGGCGCGACGTCCGCGGGACCGGTCGGCGGCGAGGTGCTCGCCCCGCTCACGCTTGCGGTGCAGGCGGAGGTGCCGCTGGAGACGCTGCGCCACATGATTTACGCATATCCCACATTTCATCGCGCGATTGAAGATTCTTTGCGTGATCTGCGTTAAAAACTCACCAGCGAGCTGGCCTGAGGTGTCAGTTCTTGCAGCGGACTGCCGTACGATTTCGCCGTGACACGACGCCTTACCGAGGTCGCCAAGAAGGCGGGGGTCAGCGAGGCCACCGTGAGCCGCGTGCTCAACGGCCGCGAGGGCGTCTCCGAGGCGACCCGGGCCGCGGTGCTGACCGCGCTCGACGTGCTCGGCTACGAGCGGCCTTCGAAGCTGCGCGGTGAGCGCGCCCGCCTGGTCGGCCTCGTCCTGCCCGAGCTGCAAAACCCCATCTTCCCGGCGCTCGCCGAGGCGGTGACCGGCGCGCTGGTGCAGCGCAGCCTCTCGCCGATCCTCTGCGCCCGCACGATCGGTGGCGTCTCCGAGACCGACTTCCTCGAGATGCTGCTGGAGCACCAGGTCTCCGGCGTGATCTTCGCGGGTGGCAACTACGCGATGGCCGACGCCCCGCACGACCACTACCGCACGCTGCGCGAGCGCGGGCTGCCGGCGGTCCTGGTCAACGCCGGCGTCGAAGGGCTGGGCTTCCCGAGCGTCTCCACCGACGACGCGGTCGCGGTCGAGCAGGCGTTCGCCCACCTGGTGTCGCTCGGCCACCAGAAGGTCGGTGCGCTGCTCGGCCCGGAGGACCACGTGCCCTCCCGCCGCAAGCTCGACGCGCTGATGGCCGCGGCGAAGGGCAGCCCCGACGTGACCTGCGACGTCGAGCGCGCCAGCTTCTCGATGGAGGGCGCCCGCCCGGCGGCCACCCGGCTCGCCGAGCGTGGGGTGACCGGCATCCTGTGCGCCAGCGACGTGCTCGCCCTGGGGGCAGTGCGCGCGGTTCGCCGGCTGGGCAAGCGGGTGCCGCAGGACCTCTCGATCGTCGGCTTCGACGACTCGGCGATCATGACCTGCACCGACCCACCGCTGACCACCGTCCGGCAGCCGATCGAGGCGATGGGCCAGTCGGTCGTCGACCTGCTCGTGCAGCAGATGGAGGGCGTCGGTGTGCCTCCGGAGGAGCTGTTCTTCGAGCCGGAGCTCGTCGTCCGCGGATCCACCGCGCCAGCACCCAGGGCCTGATCGCCCAAATCCCGGCCTGACCAGGGCGCCCCACCTGACCGGTGGAGCGCCCTGATTGTTTCTGGTCCATGTCGCGGTTCTTTCAAGTAGTAGTCGTATTCTTGCGTACTCAAGTTTGGCTTTGTATCGTCATCGCTACGAAACCAGGCAGGCGCGAGCCCGGACGGCCACCACGGCAGAGTCGAGGGGAACGAATGTCCACAGCAGACAACTGGTGGCGCGGCGCCGTCATCTACCAGGTGTATCCGCGCAGCTTCGCCGACGGAAACGGCGATGGGATCGGTGACCTGGCGGGGGTGCGGGCGCGCCTGGACCACCTGGTCGAGCTGGGTGTGGACGCGGTGTGGCTGAGCCCGTGGTATCCGTCGCCGATGGCCGACGCCGGCTACGACGTGGCCGACTTCCGCGACATCGACCCGGTCTTCGGCACGCTCGACGAGGCCGAGGCGCTGATCTCCGAGGCGCACGAGCGGGGCATCCGCATCATCATCGACATCGTCCCCAACCACTGCTCGAGCGCGCATCCCTGGTTTCAGGCGGCGCTGGCCGGGGGTCCGGAGCGGGAGCTCTTCTGGTTTCGCCCAGGTCGCGGGCCAGCTGGCGACGAGCCCCCGACCGACCTCCGCTCCATCTTCGGCGGCCCGGCCTGGACCCGGGTCGCGGACGGCGAGTGGTACCTGCACCTCTTCGCGCCCGAGCAGCCCGACTTCAACTGGGCCAGCCCGCGGGTGCGCGAGGAGTTCGAGGACATCCTGCGGTTCTGGCTCGACCGCGGGGTCGACGGCATCCGCATCGACTCCGCCGCGCTGCCGGTGAAGGACCCGGTGCTCGACGGGATCGAGGCCTACACCGACCGGGATGGCGTGCACGACATCTACCGGTCGTGGCGGCGTATCGCGGACAGCTACCCAGGAGATCGGCTGCTGATCGGGGAGGTGTGGTTGCCCGATCGGCAGCGCTTCGCCAACTACCTGCGCCCCGACGAGCTGCACACGGCCTTCAACTTTGACTTTCTCTGCTGCCCCTGGGACGCGGCGGCGCTGCGCGAGTGTGTGGACGCGACGCTGAGCGCGCACGAGCCGGTGGACGCGCCGGCCACGTGGGTGCTCTCCAACCACGACGTGACCCGCCACGTGACCCGCTACGGGCGGGTGGACAGCTCGTTCAGCTTCGCGGGCAAGCGGGCGGGCGTGGAGGCCGACCTCCATCTCGGCGGCGTACGGGCCCGGGCCGCCGCGCTGCTCACGCTCGCGCTGCCCGGCTCGGCGTACGTCTACCAGGGCGAAGAGCTGGGCCTCTGGGAGGTCGAGGACATCCCTTACGAGCTGCGGCAGGACCCGATGTGGCACCGCTCGGGGCACACCGACCCCGGTCGCGACGGCTGCCGGGTGCCGCTGCCGTGGTCCGGGATGGAGCCGCCGTTCGGGTTCAGCCCGGCGGGCGCCTCGGCGTCACCGTGGCTGCCCCAGCCGCCCGACTGGAAGGACCGCACGGCGCAGGCCCAGTCGGGCGATCCGTACTCGATGCTGGAGCTGTATCGGACGGCCCTGCGCATCCGGCGCGCGGAGCCCGCCCTCGGCGACGGTGGCCTGCGTTGGTTGCCCGGTCCCGACGGCGTCCTCGCCTTCGCGCGCGAGCCCGGCTTCGCGTGCGTGCTCAACCTCTCGACGGCCGCCGTGCCGTTGCCCGCACGCGGTGAGGTGCTGCTCGCGAGCGGTCCCCTCGACGGCGAGACGCTGCCCGTCGACACCGCGGCCTGGTTGCGTTGGTCCAGCGGGGAATGAGCGGTTTGTGAGCGATTGTTGCCGCCGGGACAGTGGCGATCGCTCACAAACCCCTTCTGACCTTTTCTGGCGTTTTCATCCCATCGGGTGGCTCCGGCCCGCATGATTCCCCTTGTTCGGTTGCACGAGGAACGGGGTGTTCATGAGGCTTGGTCACGTTGTCTCCGCTGGTGCCGTCGCCGCCGCGCTGGCGCTGTCCGGCGCGCCGGCCGCGTCCGCCGCCATCGGCGCCGAGGGCAAGCCATCGGTGACCGTCGTCGCACGCGGGCTGGACAACCCCCGCGGCATAGCGGTGGGCGAGCACGGATGGCTGTACGTCGCAGAGGCGGGCAAGGGCGGAGCGGGCCCCTGCAGCGACGGGCCCGAGGGGAGGGAGTGCTTCGGCACCTCCGGGGCCTTGACGGTGGTCGCGCCGCATCACCACCGTGGCCAGAGCTGGAAGCAGTGGCGAGCCATCACCGGTCTTCCGTCGCTCGCCGGCGAGACTGACGGCGGCTCGGCGATCGGCCTGCACAAACTCTCCCCGGCCGGGCACGGGCTGGTGGCCACGATCGGTGGCGCCTACAACCTGCCCATGCGGGACTCTCTCGGCCCGGACGGGCGGCTGATGGGCCACGTCGTCGGCCTGCACCCGGGGGTGCGCGGCGGCGCGGTCAAGCCGATCGCCGACCTCAACGCGTACGAGGCGGCGAAGAACCCGGACAAGGGCGAGGTCGACTCGAATCCGTACGGTGTCCTGGCCACGCCGTTCGGTGCGTTCGCCACGGACGCGGGTGGCAATGACCTCCTCAAGGTCACAAAGCACGGCAAGGTCTCCACGGTGGCGGTCTTCGGCGACCGGATGGTGCCCTCGCCATTCCCGCCCCCGCCGGCGCAGATCCCGATGCAGGCGGTGCCGACCAGCGTGGCGTGGGGGCCGGATGGCGCGCTCTACGTCGGCGAGCTGACCGGCTTCCCGTTCGTCAAGGGCGCCGCGCGGGTGTGGCGGATCGCCCCGGGCCAGGCCCCCAAGGTGTTCGCGAGCGGCTTCACCAACATCGTCGACCTCGCCTTCGACCGGTCGGGCCGGCTGCTGGTGCTGCAGATTTCGAAGGAAGGCCTGTTCGCCGGGGACCCGAACGGCGCGCTGATCCGGGTGGACGTCAAGCGGGGCGCGAAGCGCACCGAGCTGGCGAAGGGGAAGCTGACCTTCCCCGGCGGCGTCGCGGTCGGCTGGGACGGCTCGATCTACGTCAGCAACAAGTCGATCTTCGCCGGCGCCGGTGAGGTGCTGAAGATCCGCGCCTGAGCCACGGCTCGTTTCGATCAGGGCGTCCCGCCTCGGCGGGGCGCCCTGAGTCCTTGTTCCGGGGCGCTCCGGCATGAGGTCCCACCCTGCTCAGGAAGGCTCCCCTGAGCGAACGGGACATCGTGTAGTGCGCGACCCGTCTACGATCAGCCGGACCAGATCGAGGTGTGTGTCGTTGTGCGTGGGGTCACACCGATAATCGTTGGTCTGGTATAGAGATTTCACTTAGCGTTGAATTGCGTAAACCGTGGATGAAATCTCGGTGGGGGACGGCGATGGCAGTCACGGAAAGGGTCATGCGGCCCGCCACAGGTCCGCAGACAGCACCACCGCCTGTGCGGCCGGGGTCGGGTCGCTCCCGGGCGGCGCGCTTGCGCGAACTCGTCATCGAGGTGGTCTTGATTGCCTCGATGATGGTTATTTACCAGGGCATCCGCCATCTCGCAGACGGCCAATTGGGTATTGCTTTCCGTCATGCGGACTGGGTCTGGGAGGTCGAACGGGCACTTCGCCTGCCCAGCGAAGCGATGATCCAGCATTGGGCATTGTCCTGGGATGCGACGGCCCGCCTCGCCAACCTCTACTACGTGGGCGTCCACTTCCCTGGCACGATCGCGGCGATGGTGTGGCTGTGGATCCGCCACCGCCCCGACTACCTGCGCATGCGCACCGAGATGGCGGTGCTCACCGGCGCCGCGCTCTTCGTGCACGTCCTCTTCCCGCTGGCGCCCCCGCGGCTGGTCAACAGCTTCGGGATGGTCGACACGATGATCCTCACCGGCCCGTCGGCCTACCCGGACAACAGCACTGACGGGGTCGCCAACCAGTTCGCCGCGATGCCGTCATTGCACGTCGGCTGGGCGCTGCTGGTGGCGATAGCGGTCATCCGGGTGAGCAGCAGCCGGTGGCGGTGGCTGGCGCTGGCCCATCCGGCGCTGACCGTGAGTGTGGTGGTGATCACGGCCAACCACTACTGGCTCGACGGGATCGTCGCCGGCGTCCTGCTCATGGGGGCGATCGGCCTGGTGAGTCTCCGGGCCCGATACGCGACCGCGCTGCCAGGCGAGCCCTTGCCGAGCTTCTCCCGCGTACTTCTCTGAGCGCGCCGTCCCCTGCGGCGCGCTTCATTGTCCCCACATCTTGACAACGACAAGATTGAGTGACACTGTCGTACGCATGGCTAGCGAACTTGAACGCGTCGGCACCGCGGAGCGGGAGTCGGTGGCCGCGCTGCTGAGCGACGCGCTGTCAGCGGGCTACCTGGAGACTGAAGAGTTTGGCGAGCGGTCGAGCGCGGCCTACGCCGCACGCACGAGGGGCGACCTCGAGGTGCTGGTCGGCGACCTGCCGGCGACCTGGGTGCGCGCACGCTCCCGTGACCACCGCCGCGAGCGGCACGCCGCGGGCGCCCGGCTGGGCATGCGCGCGCACATGGCCGCCTATATCCTCGGCTCGCTGCTCATGCTCGGCATCTGGGCGGCCGTGGGCCTGAGCAGCGGCGCGTGGTATTTCTGGCCGGTCTGGCCGATCCTCGGCTGGGGCGTCGGCCTGCTCGGACACGTGATCCCGGTGCGCGCGGTGCTGGAGGCGCAGTCTCGCCGCCCGCTGCGCCGCTAGGGCCCGCGCCTCAGGGGCGGCGACCGCGCTGGCGGGCCTCCCGCCGCTTGTCGCGCAGGCCGAGCAGCACACCGATCTGGGCGCCGACCAGGCTGGCGGCCGTCAGGACGGCCGTCACCGCAAGCGGCAGGTTGAGCCCCTCCTTCTCGCCCGGCCGGCCGGCGGCGGCGCGCACCGGCTCCCGGTCGTCGTCACCCTCCTGCACGGTGGGCGGCGGCGGGACGTACGGCACGGCCGGCTCCTCGGTGGCCGGTTTCGACGGGGTCGGCGACGGCTTGGGGCGGGCCTCGGCGCCGCCCGCGCCAGGACCAGGGGGCGGCGCCGGCGGCGGGGTGGCGTCCTCGGCCGCGGGCGGCGGCATGGCCACCAGTCCGGTCGCGTGGCGGCGGAAGCCGCCGTCGGCCGCGCCCTCCGGCAGGTGCAGCATCTGGCCGGGGCGGATCAGGTCGGGGTCGCGGATCTTGTTGAGCTTGGCGAGCTCCGGATAGCGGTCGAACTCACCCAGGTAGCGGTCCGCGATGTGACCCAGGTAGTCGCCACGCTCGACCCGGTAGGTCGGCACCGGATCCTCGTCCGCGGCGGCAGTGGCCGTGCGCTCCCAGGCAGCGGCCGCCGGGGCGGAGACGGCGGCCGGCGCGTAGGGTGCCGCGGCGTACGTCGTGGGCGGCGCGGTCGTGGACGCCGAGGCCATCGCGGGGCTCGCCCCGATGATCAGCGCTACGCCGCCGATCAGGGCCGCCGCCATGCGCTGCTGCCGCCGCATGCCGGGCAGCCGGGGCACGGGGATGCGCAGCGCCCGGGCCGGGACCTCGACCAGCACCGACAGCGCGAACGTGGCCCAGCCCAGCCAACCCACCACGGCGAGTGCGCGCAGGAAGAGCTGCCCGTCGTCGCGGCTGGTGAGCGCGTCACCGATCTCGGCGAGCGCGGGCACGTGGTCGGGCAGCGGGTTGCCGGCGAACACGGCCAGCGCGACCGGCGCGCCCACCAACAGTCCAATGAGGATGACGAGCGCACCCAAGCCCTTGACGACCTGTCGCAGACGCATGGCGCCGCCCCCTTCCTTGTGCTACTCGTCCGGCGTGGTGAGCAGTACGGCAGTCGCCGTGCCGGTCACCGTGCTGGTGTCGGAAAACCCGAAGACGTCGAGAAACTTGTTGTCGTACGTGACGGAGACCTCGACCTGGATCAGCGGCTCGCCGTCCGGACCGATGGAGAACGTGGGTGGTGGCCCGCCGACCCCGGCGGCCGTGCGGTAGGCGTCGACGGCGGCGACCGCCTCGGCCTCGTTGATCTGCGTCGGGCCGCCCTCGATCGCCTGCGCCCGGTCGATGGCCTGGCCGCCGGCGCGTGCTGCCTCGGCCGCTAGGTTGTGTGCGCGCTGGAGGGCGCCGAGCTGGCCGGCACCGTCGTACGCCAGGCCGATCACCATCAGCATGCCGGCGAGCGCGATGGCCAGGAAGATGCTGACCCGCCCGTCGTCCCCAAGCCTCCTCATGCGCGGCTCCGGTAGCGGTCGATGGGGGAGACGTAGGTCGCCACCACCGTCTTGGCGCCCGGCACGCCCGGCATGATCAGGTCGGCGAACGAGACCGTGCAGCTCACGGTGGCGGTGACCGTGGCCGGCTCGCCCAGGTCGGCGCCGAACCCGCTCGTGTCGACCGCCACCTGGAGGCTGTCGCCGCAATCCAGGCCCTGCGCGTCCAGCGTGGCGTTGGCGGCCGCTTCGCCGTCGGTCTCGGCGGTCGCGGCGGTGCGGGCGAGGGACGCGGTGCGGGCGGCCTCGTGCGCGGCCAGGTCGACGGCGTTCTGGGCGATCGCGGTGCGGCCGGCCACCGCCGCGAGCACGATCAGCATGAGGAACGCCGGCGCGAGGATGGCGATCTCCACGGATACAGAGCCCCGGGACCGGCAAGCTCCAATGCGAGGAGCGCAGCGACGAGTGTGGAGCGCGGCGGGTGTCCTGGGCGCCCAGCGAGCGCTACCAGCAGAGCCCCGGTCAGCCGTCACGGGGTTTCCTCGACGAAGCGCTCGACCGGGCCGCGCGCGGTCTGGCTGACCGTCCAGTCGATGCCCGGGATCACCGACACCACGGTGCCGCTCACGGTCGCCGTGACCTGCTCGTCGTCGCGGGCCACCTGCACGTCCCAGCCGACCAACCAGCCGCCGGTGTCGGCGATGAAGTTGCCTGCCTGCGCTTCGCCCGCTTCCGGGGATACCCCGTTGAGGGTGCGGGTGGAGCTGACCGCCACCTGGGCCGCGTTGAGTGCCACGGCGCGGGCCAGAAACCACGCACCGACCTGGATCGACGCGAACGTGAGGATGAGGATCGCCGGAAACGCGATCGCCAGCTCGACCGGCGTCGCGCCCCGATCCCGGCCGCCGGCCAACCGGCGCCGGACCAGCTCGACGGCCCGGCGCACGCGAACGACCGCGCGGCGACGCATCACGGCTACGGCGTGCCGCCGCCGATGGAACCCATGAACGAGTCGACCAACCCGCTCGCGGCCAGCACCACGGCGCCGGCGGCCGCTGCCAGGCCGGCGATGATGATGGCGGTCGGCACCGGGCTGTCGCCCCGATCCCGCTCGTCCGGACCGCGCAGCCGCGCGATCCGCTCCCGCAACGTCCTGATCATCGGTTTCCTCCCTGGGGGTACGGATGGCTCAGATTCGGGCCAGGAACGGGTACATGACGAAGCCGACGAGCACGAAGACCAGCAACGCGCCGGGCACGTCGAGCCGGCTGGTGATCGCCTCGGCGCGTGCCAGGTTGTCGGTCCGGATCTGGTCGCGCAGCGAGTCGGCGCGGACGCGCAGTGTCTCGTGCACCTGGGCGCCTTCGGTGCCGGACGCCTGGACGATCGCGCCCACGTCGCCCAGCTCGGGTACGCCGATCTTCTCGGCCAGCGTGCGCAGTTCGTCCCACGGCGACTGCATCTGCATCTGCGCCATCCGCAGAGACTCGCGCAGCCGCTCGAAGACCCAGCCGTCGCAGACCTCGGCCGCTCGTTCCAGGGACTGCACCGGACCGTGCGCGGCGGAGAGCTGGAGCGCGACGAGGTCGAGGTAGGTGCAGACGGCCTGGGTGAACTCGCGCCGTGCCGCCTTGGCCTTGGCGAGCACGTCGGCGTGGGCCACCAGGGCGAAGAGCGCGGCCAGGCCGAGGGCGGCGGCAGTCGGGAAGACGAACGGCAGCGAGACGCCTGCCGTCCGCGCGGCCAGCGAGAGGAACGCGGGGATGGCCAGGCCGATCAGCGCGGACAGGATCAGCGAGAGGGTGTACTGCTCGGGTGTCTTGCCCAGCAGCGCCAGCTCCTTCACCGGCGGCCGGGTCCACCTCGACAGGCCGGTGAGCCACTCCAGCCGCCGGCTCGGGCGGGTGGTGCGGAGCGCCGCGGGCGGGTGCAGGCGGTGCAGCGCCGGGCCGAGGGCGGGTGTGGCGGGCAGCGTCTCGCGTACGACGATGAAGATGCCGAGGCCCGCCGCGGCGCCGCCGAGGATCGCAATGATCAAGTACGGGTTGCCCATCACCCCTCCCGCCGCTCGTCGGGGATCGCCAGAAATCGCACCGGCGGGGGCGGCATGCTCATCGCCCGGGTCCACGCCAGCAGGGCGACGAACGTGCCGCCGAGCACCACCA
>Ga0272482_10000301_pt1 | contig 15678 bp, 10 predicted proteins | sample RVTome_8_FD_192427 | JGI IMG/M metagenome (GOLD analysis project Ga0272482, IMG submission 192427) | Soil microbial communities from uranium-contaminated site in the Upper Colorado River Basin, Wyoming, United States - RVT160D0 (version 2) ...
CATGCCGGGCGTGGTCGAGGACATGCACCAGGTCACCAACGAGGAGCTCAACTTCACGCTGGAGGCCCACCGCCAGGCCGCGTTCCGCGACCACATCGGCGACTTCGGCGACAACAAGTGGATCACCGCCCCCGAGGTCCACTGGGACCACTGCGGCCCCCGGGTCATCTGCATGGAGCGCCTGTACGGCACGCCGATGGACCGGTTCGAGGAGCTGCGGCGGCGCGGCATCGACGGCGAGCTGGTGCTGCGCCGGGGCGTGAAGGTGTGGATGGAGGCGGCGCTGGTGCACGGGCCGTTCCACGGCGACGTCCACGCCGGCAACCTGTGGGTGCTCGAGGACGGCCGGGCCGCCTACCTCGACTTCGGGATCATGGGCGAGCTGCCCCCGGCCCACCGCCAGGCGGTGCTCGACGTCCAGTACACGACGATGATCGACCGCGACTACACCCGGATCGTCCGGGCATGGCAGCGGATCGGGATCCTGCCGGCCGACGTCGGGCCCGAGGACGAGGTGGCGGCCCGGCTGCAGATGGTCATCGACCCGATGCTGAGCCTGAAGCTGGGCGAGGTGAGCCTGGCCGAGACGTTCCGCCAGCAGCTCGACCTCCAGCACGAGCTGGGGGCCCGGGCGGCCCGGGAGCTCGTGCTGATGACCAAGCAGATGATGTACTTCGAGCGCTACGCCAAGGAGCTGGCGCCGGACTACAACATGTCGGGCGACCTGTTCCTGGTGCGCAACGTCTTCCCCGCCGAGGTCGAGCGCCTGACCGAGGAGCGGGGGCTGACCCTGCCCGACGACTCGGTGCCCAACGTCGTCGCCTAGACTTTCTGACGCACCGTCAGAAATCGGGGGGACCTGGCATGGCGTACAACATCGCCGACCTGTTCGAGCACGCTGTCGACGCCGTGCCCGACCGCGTGGCGCTCGTAGTCCTTGGCACCGGCGCGCCGCAGGCCGGTGATGTCGACGACGATCCGCGCACCTACGCCGAGCTCGAGGCCGGCGCCAACCGCATCGCCCACCACCTGCAGGACCAGGGCGTGGGCGTCGGCGACCACGTGGGCATCTTCGGCGCCAACAGCCGCGAGTGGGCCGAGTCGATGATCGGCGCCTTCAAGATCCGGGCCGTCCCGATCAACGTCAACTACCGCTACGTCGAGGACGAGCTGCTCTACCTCGTCGACAACGCCGACCTCGTCGCCCTCGTCTTCGACGACAACCTCGCCGCCCGGGTGGCGGGCATCGTCGACCGGGCGCCCCGGCTGCGCCACCTCGTCCACGTGGGCGACGGCACCGAGAGCCGGGCCGCCGGGCTGGCGAGCGTCGGCTACGACGAGGCCACCGCCGCGGCCGACGCCGGCCGGGGCTTCGGCGAGCGGTCCCCCGACGACCTCTACGTGCTCTACACCGGCGGCACCACCGGCATGCCCAAGGGCGTGCAGTGGCGCCAGGAGGACGTCTTCTACGCCCTCGGGGGCGGCATCGACGCCTACAGCAACGAGCGGGTCGCCTCCGAGCACCAGCTGGCCGAGAAGGCCGCCGCCAACGAGAACCCGCTGGTCACCCTGTGCCTGCCCCCGCTCATGCACGGCGCCGCCCAGTGGTCGCTGCTGCGGTTCCTGTTCGAGGGCAACACCACGATCCTGGCCCGCCGCTTCGACGCCGGCGATGCCTGGCGGGCCATCGCCAGCTGGCGCATCAACAACATGATGATGACCGGCGACGCCATGGCCCGGCCCCTCATCGAGTCGCTGGCCGAGCTGGACGCCGAGGCCGACGCGGCCGGCGAGGAGCGCCTCGACCTGTCGTCGCTGTTCGTGGCGGCCTCCAGCGCCGCCGTCTGGTCGCCCGTGGTCAAGCAGCGGTTCCTCGACCGGCTGCCCAACACGATGCTGGTCGACGCCATCGGCTCCACCGAGACCGGCTCCAACGGCATGGTGCTGGTCACCGCGGACGGCGAGAAGGACCTGGGCGCCACCCAGGGCGGGCCATCCGTGCAGCCGGGCCGCGACGCCGTGGTGGTCGACGACGACTACAACGAGCTACCCCCCGGCACCGGGCAGATCGGCCGCCTGGCCCGCCGGGGCAACATCCCCCTCGGCTACTTCAAGGACGAGGAGAAGACCCGGGCCACGTTCGTCACCGGCCCCACCGGCGTGCGCTACGTGCTGGCCGGCGACATGGCCCGCCACGAGGCCGGCGGCACCATCACCCTGCTGGGCCGCGGCTCGGGCTGCATCAACACCGGTGGCGAGAAGGTCTTCCCCGAAGAGGTGGAGGGGGCGCTCAAGGCCCACCCCGCCGTGTTCGACGCCCTGGTCGTGGGGGTGGCCGACGAGCGCTGGGGCCAGAAGGTGGCGGCCGTCGTGCAGCTGCGCGAGGGCACGGAGCTGACGCTCGAGGAGCTCGACGCCCACTGCCGGTCCCGCCTGGCCGGCTACAAGATCCCCCGCCAGCTCAGTCTGGTGGCCGGCGTCCAGCGCTCCCCCAGTGGCAAGCCCGACTACCCCTGGGCCCAGCGGGTCGCGGCAGAGGCGCCCACCGGCTGAGCGCCGAGAGTCGAGAGAAACTCCCGGGCGCGCCGCGCGGTGACGCGCCCGGGGGCGGCGGAGCGGAGCTTCGGGGAGTGCCCGCCGGGGGACGGGGCTCCTCCCCGAGGATTTGATCGTGTGCCACGCCCGCCGCGTGGCACCCGATCGACGGGTCGAAGGAGAGCGACGATGGCTCCCGCCCTCGCCCCGGTGGTTCCCACCACGATGTCCTGACCACGATGCGCCACCGCCAGCGACGCGCCGCCGTCGAGTCCTTCGATCCTTGCGAGGACAAATGTGCACCCGCGCAAGGTGCGCGGTCATGAGTAGCCGTCGCGCAATCGTGTCACCGGGCAGATCGCGCGCCGAGACCGGCTGAGGCTCAGCCCGAGGCGAGCAAAGTGTCGGGTGGGGTGTCCTCCGACAGCGCCTGGGCCAGGCTCTCGCGGTCGTGGACGCCGAGCTTGCGGTAGATCCGCTGCAGGTGGCTGTCGACCGTGCGGGGCGAGATCACGAGCTGGTGGGCGATGTCGCGGCGCCGCAGCCCCGACACGGTGAGCCGGGCGATCTCCCGCTCGCGGCGGGACAGGTCGAGCGGGTCGGGCCAGGTGCTCAGCAGCAGGGTGCGGGCGCCCTCGCAGCGGCGGGCGCAGCGGGTGGCCCGCCGGTGGGCGGCCATCGCCCGGCGCACCTCGCCGGACAGGCGGGCCCGCTCGGCGGCCTGGCTCCACGCCTCGGCGGCGTGCAGGTCGTAGCCGTAGCGCTCGAACTCGGTGGCGACCCCGCGCAGCGCCTCGGCATCGGCGGTGACGGTGGCCGTGGCGTGGCGGGCGAACAGCCGCAGCAACAGGCCGTCGGACCGCTCGGCCAGCGTCCGCAGCGCCGGCTCGCCCCGCTCGGCCTGCCCGACGCGCACCAGGTCGTGGTAGGCGTGGGCGGCGTGGAGCAGCTCGCCGGTGCTCCGCGACCGCTCGGCGGCGGCCAGGAAGGCGGCGGCCACCTCGCCGGCGTCCGCGCCCACCACCACCAGCTCCCACGCCAGGCAGCGGTCGACCTCGCCGGCGGCCAGGCCGATCGGGTGGGCGGTGTGGGCCCGGGACCGCTCGGCGGCCTCCTTGGTGCCCACGGCGTCGCCCAGGTCGGCCCGCACGCTGGCGAGGCCGGCCAGCGCCCAGCCGGCGAAGCCGTCGCGGTGGATGCCCTCGAAGCCGGCCGCCGCCTCGCCGAACCAGCGGGCCGCGGTCTCGGGCCGGCCCCGCAGCCGGGCGATGCGGCCGATCTCGAAGGCGATGAACGCCCGGGAGAACGGGTCGAGCGAGTCGTCGAGGCCGGCGATCCCCGACTCGGCGGCCTGCTCCGCCTCCCGCAGGCGGCCGGCCTCCATCCACGCCCCGATCTGGTGGAACAGGTGCTCGCCGACCGCCATCGGGTCGCGGTCGCCGCGCTCCTGGGGGTCGGCCAGGTTCTCGAACGCGATCGACAGGCCCCGCTCGGCCAGCGCCATCGCCTCCCCCACCTGGGCCTGCATGAGCCGCACCGGGGACAGGACGGCGTGCGCCTCGGCCACCGTCGAGCGGTGGTCCGACGCCAGCAGCGGTGCCACCAGCGCCTGGGCCCCGGCCAGGTCGCCGCGCTGGAGCCGGAAGCCGGCGATCTGGCGTTGCAGCGCCTCGCGCCAGCGGGTGTCGTTGATGTAGGCGGCGGCGTCGGTGAGCAGCGCCTCGGCCTTGTCGGGCCGGTTGGCGAACTGGAACAGGTAGAGCGCCCGGTTGAGCACGGCCTCGGCCCGCACGTCGTCGGACAGCGCCGTCTGGGTGACCTCGTCGGCCACCTGCTCGAGCTCGTCGGCGCCCAGGCGGGCCAGGGCGTTGACCAGCACCAGGCCGGTCCGGTCGTCGCGGTCGAGCGTGCGGGCCCGGCGGGCCAGCTCGGCGGCGGCCCGCGGGTCGTTGTCGGACCACTTCTGCTCGGCGGCCCGGGTGAGCAGGTCGGCGGCGGCCGGGCCGGCGTGACCGGCCTCCACGTACCACCGGGCCAGCAGCGGGATGTCGTTGGCGGCCACGGGCCCGATCTGCTCGAACACGTCGAGCAGGCGGTTGCGCAGGTTGGCGACCCGGTCCGCGGGCAGCTCCGACCGCCGCAGCTCGCCGAAGAACGGGTTGGCCAGGTGGACGACCCGGCCGTCGGGCTCGTCCTCGGTCGTGGTCAGCCGGGCCCGCTCGGCGCCGGCCAGGGCCCCGGGGCCCACCAGCTGGGCCAGGGCGCCGACCGGGAGCTTGCCGGCGATGGCCAGGGCGTCGACCACGTCGGTGACCGCCACCGACACGCCGGCCAGCCGGTCGGTCAGCATCCGGGCCAGCGTGGGCGCGTGCAGCGGCGCCGGGGCCGCGCCCCGCTCCAGCCGCCACAGTCCGGCGCTGTGGCGCCAGCTGCCCTCGGCCCGGGTCTCGCCCACCAGCTCGGTGAGGAGCAGCGGGTTGCCCTCGCTCCAGAGCCACAGCAGTGACCGGGTGGCGGCGTCGACCGATCCGCCCACCAGGGCCTCGACCATCTCGTCGGTGCCGGCCCGCTCCAGGGGCAGCAGGTCGACCCGCTCGACCAGGTCGTCCTTCCACAGCCGGGTCACCGCGTCGGGCGCCACCGGGCTCGACGCCGGGGTGCCGGTGCCCAGGGCGCCCAGCAGGTGCAGGCGCCGGTCGACCACCGCCTGCTGGACCAGCGTGGCCGAGGCGGCGTCGAAGTTGTGGAGGTCGTCGGCCACCAGCAGCGGCCGGGCGGGCCGGACCCGCTCCACCAGGTGGTCGATCCCCCGGTGGACCTCGATCGCCCAGCGGGCCGGGTCGTCGCCCGGCGCCGGCAGCAGGCGCCCGACGGCCGCGAACGGGGCCGCGGGCTCGCCGGGCGCGGGGGCCGGGGCGGGGGCGCCGACCCGCAGCAGGGCCCAGCCCTGCTCCTCCAGCGCCGCGGCGGCGTGGTCGAGCAGGCAGGACTTCCCCACCCCCGGCGGGCCGGCGACGATCGCGCCACGGCCGGCGGGCGTGGCGACCGCCTGGACGAGGCGGGCCAACTCCCGGTCACGACCGACGAGCCCGGGTGCCCCACCCTGTTCGTCAGCGCCTGCCATCGCCCCCAGAACTTACGACATGACGTCGGACTTCGTCGCCTGGGCACGCTGCTCATAGACGAACCGCGCCATCCAGAAGCGCAGGAAGCCCGTGATCGCCGCCTTGACGTACAGCGCGGCGCCGACCACCGACAGGCTCAGGCCGACGATCGCCTGCACGATCGCGTCTCGCTGCTGCAGCGGACCGGTGGCGCTGTGGGCCATGAAGTAGCCGAGCACGGCGAGCAGCGGCCCGCCGATCATGCCCAGCACCCCGACGCGCAGGAGGAGGCGGTCGAGGCCGGTCGCGGGATCGCGCAGTCGCATGTCGGCCACGTCGGCCTTGAACTGAGCGACCCGGGCGTCGGACCCGTCGTTGTTGGTCGTGACACTCATCTCTCTGCACCACCCAGGTAGGCCATTGACAGCTTGGATTCGATCTCGTGCGGCGTGCCGACGTCGCTCACCCGACCGTGGACCATGATCGCGGCCCGGTCGGCCACGCCCAGCACGACCTTGGCGAACTGCTCCACCACCAGCACCGATACCCCGGTGCGGGCCAGGTCGGCGACCTGGGCGTAGAGCTCCTCCACCACCAGCGGCGCCAGGCCCATCGACAGCTCGTCGAGGATCAGCACCGCCGGGTCGGTGGCCAGGCCCCGGGCCAGCGCCAGCATCTGCTGCTCGCCGCCCGACAGCGTGCCCGCCACCTGCCCCTTCCGTTTGCCCAGCTGGGGGAAGCGGCCGTAGGTCGCCTCCTCGATCCGCTTGAGCGGGATGCCCCGGTGGGTGGCCATCCGCAGGTTCTCGCGGACGGTCAGGCCCGGGAACACGCCCCGGCCCTCGGGGACGAGGCACACGCCGGCGCGGGCCAGGTCCTCGGGCAGGGCCCCGTTGACCCGCCGCCCGGCCACGACGATGTCGCCGCCGCCCAGCGGGTGGAGGCCGGCCAGCACCTTGAGCGTGGTCGACTTGCCGGCGCCGTTGGGGCCCAGCACGGCCAGCACCTCGCCCTCCCGCAGCTCGAGGTCGACGCCGTGGAGCACCTCGATGGTGCCGTAGGCGGCGCGCACGTGCCGGAGCTCGACGATCGGCGGGGCGGCGCCGTTGGTGTCGGCGAGGATCACTGTGCGAACCCCCAGTCGCTCGCGGGCGCGGTGGCGACGGCGGCCGTGGCGGTGCCGGCGCCCAGGTAGGCGTCGAGCACCGCCTGGTCGCACTGCACCTCGTCGGGCGTCCCGACACAGATGACCTTGCCGAAGTCGAGCACGTGGATGCGGTGGCAGGCCCGCATGACCAGCTGCACGTCGTGTTCCACCAGCACCACCGCCACCGGGTCGTCGTCGCCGCCGCCCCGGCAGATCTCGGCCAGCAGCGTGCCCAGGGCCTCGGTCTCGCGGTCGTCGAGGCCCGAGGCGGGCTCGTCGAGCAGCAGCACCCGGGGCCGGGTGGCCAGGGCCCGGGCCAGCTCCAGGAGCCGGGCCCGGCCGGTCGACAGCTCGTCGGCCCGGGTGTCGGCCAGGTCGGTGAGCCCCACCCGCCCCAGCAGGGCATCGGCCCGGCCGGCCTGGCGGGGGCCCTTGCGTAGCGCGTCGGCCAGCTCGACGTTCTCCCGCACGGTGAGCAGCCCGAACAGCTCCAGGCGCTGGAAGGTGCGCGCCAGGCCATGACGGGCTCTGCGGTGCGGCGGCAGCCTCGTGAGCTCCGCGCCGCCGAGTCGCACCTCGCCCCGCTGGGGGGCCAGCAGCCCGGTGATCACGTTGAACAGGGTGGTCTTGCCGGCCCCGTTGGGACCGATGAGCCCGGTGACCTGGCCGGGCTCGGCGTCGAGGTGCACGTCGTCGAGGGCGAGGTGGCCCCCGAACTTCATCGTCACGTTCCGCACCGTCAGGGCGCTCATCGTTGCGCTCATCGTTCCCCGCTCCTGGCGCTGGCGCGCCGGGCCGCTCGGGCCACGCTCACTCCACTGGCCGTGCTTCGCTTCGCTACAGACGGACGTTCGCTCATGCCTTGACCTCCAGGCCCAGGGCCCGGTCGAGGACGTCGACGTCGTCCTGGGTGTAGGGCCGATCGATGCCCACCCACTCCCAGGCGATGTCGTCGGGTGACTCGACGGTCTCGACGTCGGCGGCCAGCGAGGCCTTGTCCCGCCGGGCGGTCACCACCCGCACGATCAGCGGCCCGACCACGATCGCCGCCACCAGCAGGCCGGCGAACGCCCAGCCGTCGACCGCGCCCTGGAAGCGCAGCGCCAGCACCCCCAGGGTGGCCAGCACGGTGAGCCCGGTCACCACCTTGGAGCGCAGGACCGGCCGGAAGCCCTCCCGCAGGTCCTGGACCACGCCGTTGGGGTTGCGGCCCAGGGCGATGCCCATGGTGCCGGGCAGGATCTTCTCCAGGTTCTGCATCGCCGGCCACTGGTCGATCACGATCGGCAGGCCGCCCAGCAGGATGCCGGCCACCAGGGCGCCGGCCGCGCTGCCGATGCCGCCCACCACCGCCAGCAGCGTGAGCGGGAGGCTCTCGAAGAACGCGAACCGGCCGGGCGCGATCGAGCCCAGCGTGCCGCCGTAGAGGGCACCGCCCAGGCCGGCCATGGCCGCCGACAGGGTGAACACCGCCACCTTCACGGCCGTCAGGTTCATGCCCAGGGTGGCGGCCGCCGCCGGGCTGTCCTTGAGCGCCAGCAGCCGGTGCCCGAAGACGCTGCGCCGCACCCCCACCACCAGCAGGTACAGGAGGGCGAACACGATCGACATGACGATCAGCAGCCCGCCGCCGGTGTCGGTGCCGGGCAGGTCGGGTCGCTCGACCGGCAGCGATCCCGAGCCGAAGATCTTGATCGTCCACGGGCCCAGCTCGAAGTTGCCCAGCGTGAAGATCCACTGGTCGAGGAACACCGCGAACGCCGCCGTGGCCAGCGCGAAGTACAGGCCGCCCAGGCGGATGGCGGGCAGCGCGATCAGCGCCCCCACCGCTCCGGCCACCACCGCGGCCGCCACCAGCCCCATCGGGTTGCCGCCGTGGCCATGGTGGGCCATCACGACGGCGCCGATGCCGGCGAAGCTCAGCTGGCACAGCGACAGGTGGCCGGCGAACCCGACCAGCGGCACCAACGACAGCGCCACGATCGACAGGGCCACGATGCGGCTGGCGTCGACGGAGTCGAGGTCGCTGAGGATCTCCGACAGGAACCAACCGGCGGCCACGAAGCACCCGGCGGTGAGCAGGGCGCCCAGCCAGGCCGGCCGGGGCACGACCTCACGGCTCTGCTGGACCGAGTGGCCGCGGGGCCGGGGTTGGCGCAGGAGCAGCAGCACCGCGAACAGCACGATCGCCGGGAACGCGAACCGGAGCTTGGAGAGCAGGATGCTGCTCTCGTCGAGGTAGGTGATGGCGTAGGAGTCGGCCAGGCCCAGGACCAGCGCCCCCACGAACGTCATCGGCAGGCTGCGGAGCCGGCCGATCATCGCCGCCGCGTAGGCGTTGACGATGAGCAGGGTCAGGGCCGTGTGGCTCATGGTGGTGAGCCCGGCGGTGAAGATGCCGCTCAGCGCCGCGCATGCCACCCCGATCCCCCAGGCCAGCATGGCCGAGCGGTCGGGGCGGGCGCCGTTGAGCGTCGACAGCGGCCGGTCGTCGACCGCGGCCCGCATCGCGATGCCCGACCGGGTGCGGAACAGCAGCAGCCGCAGCCCGAGGGCCAGCACGATCGCCACCACGAAGGCGGCCAGCTCGTGGTAGGTGACGTTGGTGTCGGCCACCCGGATCGACTCGTTGCCCCAGAACTTGGGCAGCGGGTGGGCCTCGTTGGGGCTCCACAGCCACACGCCCAGGCCCAGCAGGGCCACCAGGAGGCTGATCGACACCACCACGCGTACCGTCTCGGGGGCGTCGACCAGCCCGCGCATGATCACGAGCTCGATGGCCGCCCCCACCAGGGGGGCCATCACCCCCAGCACCACCAGCAGGGCGATCGGGGCCGGCCAGCCCCAGTCGACCCGCAGCTGCCAGTAGGTGAACGCCCCCAGCATCCCCAGCGCCCCGTGGGCGAAGTTGAAGATGCCGGTGGTCGTGTAGGTCAGCACGAGCCCGGAGGCGGCGACGGCGAGGATCGAAGCCGTCGCCAACCCCAGGATCGTGGCGCTCAGGAACTGGTCCATGTCGTGTGGTGTGTCCCCCCTCGGACTTCCCTACGGCCCTACGGCGTCATTCGGTGGGCCGGGGCACGCCGTAGTCGCCCTGCAGCTCGAGCACGTTGTCCGGGCTGCAGTTGAACACGCCGTCGTTGGGGTCGGTGGCCTCCTCGTTGTAGACGAAGCCGTCGGTGGTGAACTGGACGATGATCCCGCACTCGGGCGCCTGGCTGTTGCCCGGCGACGTCGGCGAGTGGATCCCGCCCGCGGTCCAGTCCGTCTGGGCGCCGGCGTTCTCCAGCAAGCAGGCGCGGGTGAGGTCGGAACCGCACTCCGATGCCGCCGTGGCGAACAGCAGCATGGCCGACATGGCCTGGGCGCCGAGGAGCGCCGGGTACTTGCCGTCGGGGCGGTTCTGCTCCATGAGCGCCTGGTAGTCGCCCATGCCCGGGTAGTCGTCGCCGTCCATGTCGAACATCGGGAACGCCAGCCGGGCGTAGACGTTCGGACCGGCGGCCGCCTTCGCCTCGTCCTCGAACTTCTGGTCGTACATGTTGGCCTGCATCACGATGAACTCGGGGTACCAGCCCTCGGTCTGCATGGCGTTCAGGAGAGCGGTCATGTTCTCGGGCTCGCCCACCAGCTCGAACCCCTGCACGCCCTCCTCCTTCATCGACTGGATGAAGCCGCGCCAGCCGGTCTCGTTCACCGGCGCGTAGGTGGCGTCGTAGACGACGTCGAAGCCCACCGCCTCGACCGACTCCCGGACCTGCTCGTAGACGGTCTTCACGCCCTCGAGGTCGACCCACAGGATCCCGTACTTGGTGGCGTCGGGGTGCATCCGCTGCATCGAGCGGTACGACTGCACCGCGAACGAGTAGACGGGGTTGGGCAGCGGCTGGACCTGCAGCTCGCCCACCCGGGCCTGGGGCGTCACCACGAAGCCGGGGATGTTGGCCAGGCCGCACTCGGCCCGGGCGCCGGCGTCGTTGTTGTCGAAGATGGCGCCGCCGCCCACCAGGGCGAACGTCCCCTCACAGGCCTCGGAGACCCGCTGGCCGTAGTCGCTGAGCTTGGCGTCGAGGTCGTCGACGACGATCTCGCGACCGTTGATGCCGCCGTGCTCGTTGCACCACTCGCTGAACGCCACCGCCGAGTCGTACATCTCCTGGTTGAGGCCGGGCCGCACGTCGGCGCCCTTGTTGGTGATGGTGCCGACGCGGATCTCGTCGTCGGTCACGCCGGTGTCGGTGGCGCCGCTGGCGTCGCCGTCCTGGCACACCACGCCGAGGTCGCCGAACTCACCGGCGGCCAGGCGGTCGCTGCCTCCGTCCCCGTTGCCGGGGTCGGTGCCGCCCTCGCCGGAGGGCTCCTCCTCGTCGTCGGCCGACCCGGCCTCCTCCTCGGAGGACCGCCCGCAGGCTGTCGCGCTGAGGCCCAGCAGGGCCACCAGCAGCAACGCCAGCAGGCGGCGGGATCGACCTTCGTTCGCACCTGAGATCACGGATTCCCCCTGGAGTCGGAGCAGCACGTTACGTCTCGGAGATGGGTGATGTGGCCGGTCTGAGGTTGGCCTGGGCATCAGCCCGAACCGGTCCCCGCCGCCAGTGAGGAGCCCAGCCGGGACAGGGCCACGCGGGGCCCTCCGAGCAGGGCTTCCAGCACCTTCTCCCACCGGAAGTAGCGATGGACCGGGTAGTCGACGTCGAGGCCGATGCCGCCGTGGAGGTGCTGGGCGGCGTGCACCACCCGGTGTCCCCCGTCGGTCGCCCAGAAGGCGGCCACGGCGACCGCGTCGTCGGCCTCGACGGTGTCTTCTTCGTTGTCGCCGCCGGCATCGTGGCTGTCGCCGCCGGCGGCGTGGGTGAGGCGCCACAGCGCCTGCAGGGTGGTGAGGCGGATGGCCTCGGTGTCGACGTAGGCGTCGGCGCAGCGGTGGGCCACGGCCTGGAACGTGCCGATGGGCGTACCGAACTGCTGGCGCTCGCTCACGTAGGCCGCGGTGAGGGCCAGCGCCCCCTCGCACACGCCGAGGACGGTCGCCACCATCAGCGTGCGGGTGCGCCGGGCCGACCAGGCCGCGGCGTCGTCGCCGGGGGCGCCCAGCCGCTCGGCCGGGGCGCCGTCGAGGACGACGGTCTGGGCCGGCTCGTGGTTGAGCGTGGTCTCGTCGGTGCGGGTCACGCCCGCGCCCGCCAGGTCGACCAGGAACAGCCCCGGGCCGTCGTCGGCCTCGGCCGCCAGCACCAGCGCCGCGGCCTGGCCGGCCCAGGGCACCGGGCGGACGGTCCCGTGCAGCGCCCAGCCGCCCTCCCCGGCGACCGGGCGCGCACCGGAACCATCCGGGACCTCCGCGCCGTTGGCCGCCGACGACGACGTCGCGGTCGTGGTCGTCGTGGTCGACGCCCTGGGGGTCGGCCTGGCCGCTCGGACGGCCGGCGTACCGTCCGAACGGCTGGTCTCGGCGGGGCCCCAGGCGGCGACGGCCAGCGGTGCGGAGCCGTCGGCGGCCCCCGGCAGCCAGCGCGCCCGCTGCGCCTCGTCACCCCAGCGGGCGACGGCCAGGGCGGCCGCGGTCGAGGTCCAGTAGGGCACGGGGGCCACGTGGCGGCCCACCTTCTGGGCCACCAGCGCCGCCTCCACCAGGCCCAGCCCGCTGCCCCCGTGGGCCGCGGGCACGGCCAGGCCCAGCAGGTCGGCGGCGGCCAGGGCCTTCCAGGCGTTGGCGGCCAGGGGCTCGGCGCCGGCTTCCAGGGCGCGGAGCGCGGCGGGGGTGCACTGCTCGCCCAGGATGGTGTCGGCCAGGCCGGCGATGGCGTCCTGCTCGTCGGTCAGGGTGAAGTCCACGTCGTCGTTCCCCTCAGCTCCGCGGGACCCGCGGCAGGCCCAAACCGAACAGCGCGACGAGGTCGCGCTGGATCTCGTTCACCCCGCCCCCGAAGGTGAGGATGAGCGTGCCCTGGAACGACCGGGCCAGCCGGCCCGCCAGCAGGGCGCCGGGCGACGAGCGGTCGAGCGTCGCCGCCGGGCCCAGCACCTCCAGCAGCGTGCGGTAGCCCTCGACGAACAGCTCGGTGCCGTACACCTTGGTGGCGCTGGCGTCGGCCGGGTTGGCGCCTGCGCCGACGTCGACCGCGGCGGCCACCTTCCAGTTCAGGAGCTTGAGCACCTCGAGCTTGGCCTGCACCCGGGCCAGGGCCACCTGGACCCACTCCTGGTCGATGACCCGGCCACCGTCGGCCAGCTTCGTCTCGCGGGCCCAGGCCACGACGTCGTCGTAGAGGCGGGAGAACATGCCCGCCGGCGCCAGCGACACCCGCTCGTAGTTGAGCTGGTTGACGATGAGGTCCCAGCCCCGGTTCACGCCGTACACCACGGCGTCCTCGGGCACCCGCACCCCGTCGTAGTAGGTGGTGAAGGTGGAGGCGTTCACCATCGTCTCGATCTTGGTGTACGAGAAGCCCGGGCTGGAGGTCGGCACCAGGAAGATCGAGATGCCCTTGTGCTTGGGGGCGTCGGGGTCGGTGCGGGCGGCGAGCCACACGTAGTCGGCGTAGCTGGCCAGCGACGTGTAGATCTTCTGGCCGTTGATCACCCACTCGTCGCCGTCCTTCACGGCGCTGGTGCGCAGCGACGCCAGGTCGGTCCCCGCGGTCGGCTCGGTGTAGCCGATCGAGAAGTGCAGCTCGCCGGCCAGGATCCTGGGCAGGAAGGCCTGCTTCTGCTCCTCGGTGCCGAACTCCTGGATGGTCTTGCCCACCGTGTTGATCGTGAGGAACGGGATGGGGGCACCGGCCCGCCACGCCTCGTCCATGAAGATCATCTGGTCGACCTCGCCCCGGCCCTGACCGCCGTACGTGGTCGGCCAGCCGATGCCCAGCCAGCCGTCGCGACCCATCCGCCGGACGGCTTCGAGGCAGTGCGGCCCGCCGCTCTCGCCGCGGGCCACCTCCTCCTGGACCTCGGAGGTCATGAGCTCGGCGAAGTAGGCCCGCAGCTCACGACGCAGGTCGTCCTGCTCTGGTGTGTACGCGATGTGCAGCAGTGGAAGTCCCCCCGGGCAAAACTGAAACGCGTTACAAATCTAACGCCCCGTCAGGGAGCTGTCGAGGATCGGGTCGCGGCGGCCGCGGGCTCTATTGTCCAAGGGTGCGCATCACCGCCCGCGTCGACTACGCAGTGCGTGCGGCCATCGAACTGGCCGCCGCCGAGCGGCCCCCGGTCAAGGGCGAGACGCTGGCAGCCCGGCAGCACATCCCCGGCAAGTACCTCGAGAACATCCTCGCCGACCTCCGCCGCGCCGGGATCGTCGCCAGCCAGCGCGGCGCCGACGGTGGCTACCGGCTCGCCCGCGACGCCGCCCTCATCTCGGTGGCCGACATCATCCGCGCCGTCGAGGGTCCCCTCGCCGACGTCCACGGCACGCCACCCGAGGAGCTCGACTACGAGGGGCCGGCCGCGAGCCTCCAGAAGGTGTGGATCGCCACCCGCGCCGCGCTGCGCGCCGTCCTCGAGGAGGTGACCCTCGCCGACATCGCCGCGGGCCGTCTTCCGGCCTCGATCGGCGATCTCCTCGACGATCCGACCGCCTGGGCGCGCCGCGCTCCCCGAGCGAGTCGGCTCAGGTGAGACCACGCGCGCTAGCGTTGACCCCCTATGGCCCGGCGGATCGACATCGAGCTGACCAGCAAGCGTGAAGACGACACCTGGACGTGGCGCGCCGCCGGAGCGCGAGAGCCCAAGGGGACGTTGGAAAGCAAGCTCGTCCCACCCGAAGCGAAGGCCGGCGACGTGCTCAAGGTCGAGGTCGAGGGCTTCCTCGACGGCCTGAGCATCATCGCCGTGGTCCCTCAGAAGTCCAGCCGGCGTGAGCCCGAGCGCATCGAGCTCCTCACCCCGCGGACCGAGGGCTCCCTCGTCACCACCCACCTCGCCCGCAAACCGCGGCGCGACGACGACCGGCGCGGCGACCGTCGCCGCCGGGACGGCGATCGCGACCGGGGCGGTGATCGCGGTGGCGACCGCGACCGGCGCGGCCCCCGCTCCGATCGAGGCGACCGCGGCGCGGCCGGTGGCGGCGGAGGCGGCCCCCGGGGCGAGCGCGGCGACCGGGATCGCGACCGCGACCGGCGGGATCGCCGCGAGCGGCCCAGCACCCCGCCGCCCGACCTCAAGCCGAAGCCCAAGCGGCTGCGACCGGCCCGGGCCCATCGGGCCGCGCTGCTGGAGGCGCTGCCCGCCGAGCAGCGCCCCATCGCCGAGCAGCTGCTGCAGGGCGGCATCCCCGCCGTCCGGCAGGCCATCGAGAAGCAGAACGAGACCCTCAAGGCCGAGGGCAAGTCGCAGGTGGCCGCCGAGCCGCTGATGGAGATCGCCGAGAAGCTGCGCCACAAGGCCCAGGCCGCCGTCTGGCGCGACCGGGCCGACGCCGCGCTGGCCGCCGTCGACGACCTCGACCTGCGCGACCTGCGCTCGGTGGTCAACGCCGCCGACGACGCCGGTCGCGACCAGGAGGCCCGCGCCGTGGCCGACCAGCTCCGCGAGGCGCTGGCCAACCGGGTCGAGAAGGAGCAGTCGGCCTGGGTGGCCGAGGTGGCCGAGAACCTCCAGGAGGGACGGGTCGTGCGGGCGCTGCGCCTGTCGTCGCGGCCCCCCAAGGCCGGCTCGCCCTTGCCGGGCAACCTGGCCGAGGAGCTCATCACCATCACCAACGCCGCGCTCACGGCCGACACCGGCCCGCAGCGCTGGGCCACGGTCCTCGACGCCCTGGCCTACTCTCCCATCCGGCGCCGGGTCGTCCCCGACTCGCTGCCCGAGAAGCTGCCGGCCGACCTGCGCGAGGTCATCTCCAAGCTGGGCAGCCGCCTGCCGGAGATCGCCCACATCTTCGCCATCGAGCCCGCC
>Ga0272482_10000302_pt1 | contig 15650 bp, 15 predicted proteins | sample RVTome_8_FD_192427 | JGI IMG/M metagenome (GOLD analysis project Ga0272482, IMG submission 192427) | Soil microbial communities from uranium-contaminated site in the Upper Colorado River Basin, Wyoming, United States - RVT160D0 (version 2) ...
GGGCGGGTTCGGCTGCCTGCTTGAAGTTCGCTGAGGGATTGCAGCAGGCTTTCTCCTCGGCCCTCGTCCGTCTTTCCCCTCCGTCGCTGGGGTTGGCGTGCGGGTCATCTCGTGCTTGCCATCTTGTTGCCCTGCTGCGTTAGGTTGGTTCGTCACCTGAACCGGACGGGGTGTGTTGGATGTGGACCAGGCCGTTAGCCGTGCTTGTCGGGGTTGTCCTCTTCGGGGGGTTGCTTCAGGCGCCCGCCGTCGCCAGTAGGGAGGGGCTGCCCCTTGGGCCGAGGGACCTTCCCGAGAGTCGTTCCACCGCCACCCTGCAGCCTGGTGTCACCCTCACCACCATCACCCGGGGCACGCCTGACCCCGCCAACGTCTGGACTGTCGAGGTCGCGATTCCCCGTGGTGGCAACGATCCCGACCCTGACGCGCCGCCAACCGCACTCTCCGGCAAGGCGCAGGCCGACGGGTTAGCCGACGGCCTGAGCGGCGCCGGGTTCGAGCCTCGGGTCGAGGACGTCACCAGCCCGGCGCTGGCCGACTTCGCCGGTGGCTCCATCGGTTACCGGGTGCGGGTTGGGCGGCACGCCACCAAGGCCGCCTCCGACGCGGAGCTTTCCCAGGTCCGTGCTGCCGGTTTCACCGCGTCCACTGTGTTCACCGGGTGGGACGGGGACAGTGCCGACCGCGGGCCCTGGGTTGCCCAGGTGCTCACCATCGACCCACGGACTTTCCGGGGCGACCTTGTCGGGGACTTCGGGCCTGACATCGAGCGGCGGGAGACCACCAGCGCCCTCGCCGCCGCCAAGGGAGCGACAGCCGCTGTCAACGCCGGCTTCTTCGTGCTCGACCCTGCCGCCGGCGCGCCCGGCGACCCTGCCGGCGTCGGGGTCTACGACGGGCGTCTTCTCAGTGAGGCCACCAACGGGCGGCCCTCGTTCGTCTTCGGGGAGGACGGGCGGCATGCTGCCGTTGCTCGGCACTCCTGGTCCGGCGAGGTCGCCACGGGACACCGGAAGCTGCGGCTCGACGGGGTCAACCGGGTGCCCGGGTTGATCCGCAACTGCGGCGGCCTCGGCGACTCGCCCACCAACCGTCCGCTGCACGACACCACCTGCACCGATCCCGACGAGCTGGTGCTCTTCACCGCCGACTACGGCCAATCGACCCCCGCCGGGCCTGGGATCGAGGTCCTTGTCGATCGGCGGGATCGGGTTACCGCTGTGCGCACCACGCGGGGTGGTGCGCTTCCCCCTGGGACGCGGGCCGTCCAGGCCACCGGCGACGCCGTCGGCGACCTGGCCGCCATCGCCACCGTGGGCGCCAAGCTCACCATCTCGTCGCGGCTGCGCGGGCGTACCGACGACTTCGTGCTCAACGGCGGCCCCGAACTGGTCCGCGACGGTCGGCTGCACGCCACCCCGGCCGCCGATGGCATGGTGCGGCCCGGCGACCCGAGTTTCTACTACGGCTGGGTCCACAAGCGAAACCCGCGCACCATCGCCGGCGTTGACGCGCGGGGGCGGATTCTCCTTGTCACCGTTGACGGACGCGCCACCACGAGCCTTGGGCTGTCCATCGCGGAGAGCGCCGCCGTCGCCCAGTCGCTCGGGATGCGGGATGCCATCAACCTCGACGGGGGTGGGTCCACCACCATGGTCGTCGACGGGGTTGTGATCAACAAGCCCTCCGACGCCACCGGCGAACGGCCTGTCGGGGACGCGATCCTCGTCCTGCCCTGACACCATCGTCCTATGACAGAGCGGATGCGTGCCGTCGTCGCGCGGGTGGCCGGTGGGCCGGACGTCCTTGAACTGGTCGAGGTCGACCGGCCGGCACCCGGGCCCGTCGAGGTGCTCGTCAGGGTGCACGCCGCCGGTGTGAACCCCACCGACTGGAAAGCCCGTGCTCGGGGCGGGACCCTGTCCGGGGCAGGGCCCTTTGTGCCCGGGTTCGACGTCGCCGGTGTTGTCGAGGCTGTCGGGCCCGGGGTGCGGATGTACGCGCCCGGCGACGAAGTCCTTGGGATGCCGCTGTTTCCCAAGCCTGCCGGCGCCTACGCCGAGTACGTCGTCGCGCCGCCTCGGCATTTCGTGCGTAAGCCGGCCGGGCTCGACTTCGTGGCCGCCGCCGGGTTGCCGCTCGCCGGGCTGACCGCCTGGCAGTCCCTTGTGGACTTCGTTGATGTTCAGCCGGGGCAACGGGTTCTCATTCACGCCGCCGCCGGTGGGGTGGGGCACCTCGCCGTGCAGATCGCCAAGGCTCGTGGCGCCCACGTCATCGGGACGGCCAGTGCGGCCAAGCACGACTTCGTGCGTGGACTGGGCGCCGACGAGGTGATCGACTACACCGCCGTCGACTTCGCCGCGATTCTGTCCGATGTCGACGTGGTGCTGGACACCATCGGTGGGGACTACGGCGATCGGTCACGGTCCGTGTTGCGGGAGGGCGGTGTCTACATCGCACTGACGCCGGACAGGATGGCGGACTTCCTGCTCGTCGAGCCCGACCACGCGGGGCTGCTCGCCGTCGTCGACCTGGTGGAGCGCGGCTTGCTCGCCGTCACCGTCGACTCGACGTTCCCCCTCGCCGAGGCTGCCGGGGCGCACGAGCGAGGGGAGACCGGGCGGGCGCGGGGGAAGATCGTGCTCACTGTGCGTGACGCCGGTTAGCCTGCATGGCGTGACCCCCGAGGAACTCGTCGCGCTTGATCGTGCTCATGTCTGGCACCCGTATGGCCCCATGCCCGGGCTGGTGGACCCGCTCGTCGTCGACTCCGCCGAGGGGGTGCGGCTGCGGCTCGCCGACGGGCGGGAGCTGGTGGACGGCATGTCGTCCTGGTGGGCCGCCATCCACGGTTACCGGAACCCGGTGCTGGACAAGGCTTTGGCCGACCAGGCAGGCCGAATGAGCCACGTCATGTTCGGCGGGCTCACCCACGAACCCGCCGTGCGACTGGCTTCCCGGCTCGTGGAGATCACGCCGGCGCCGCTGGAGCACGTGTTCCTCTGCGACTCCGGGTCGGTGTCGGTCGAGGTCGCGGTCAAGATGGCCCTGCAGTACTGGCGATCACTGGGCCGCCAGGAAAAACAACGCATGATGACCTGGCGCGGCGGCTACCACGGCGACACGTTCCACCCGATGAGCGTCTGCGACCCCGACGGCGGCATGCACAGCCTCTGGCAGGGCGTCCTGCCAGCTCAGGTGTTCGCGGACGCGCCACCCACCACCTTCGAGCACGACTACGTCGCCCACCTCGCCGAACTGCTCGAGACACACGGCGACACGCTGGCCGCCGTCATCGTCGAGCCGGTCGTGCAGGGCGCCGGCGGCATGCGGTTCCACGACCCCCGCTACCTGCACGTCCTCCGCGAGCTGACCCTCGCGCACGACGTGCTGCTGATCTTCGACGAGATCGCCACCGGGTTCGGGCGGACCGGCACCCTGTTCGCGGCCGACCAGGCCTCGGTCAGCCCCGACATCATGTGTGTCGGCAAGGCGCTGACCGGCGGTTACCTGTCCATGGGCGCGACGCTTTGTTCGAGCCGGGTCGCGGACGGCATCTCCCGGGGCACGGTGCCGGTGCTCGCGCACGGACCGACGTTCATGGGCAACCCGCTGTCCTCGGCCGTCGCGCTCGCGTCGATCGACCTGCTGCTGTCGTCGGACTGGGAGAGCACGGTCAAGCGGATCGAGGCGGAGCTGGTCGCCGGGCTCGCCCCCGCGCGGGACCTGCCCGGCGTGCTGGACGTGCGGGTGCTCGGCGCGATCGGGGTCGTGCAGCTGGACCACGAGGTCGACATGGCCGCGGCCACCGCTGCCGCCGTCGACGCCGGGGTGTGGCTGCGGCCGTTCCGGGACCTGATCTACACGATGCCGCCGTTCGTGACCGAGTCGGCCGACCTCGCCGTGATCACCGGGGGAGTGGTGGCCGCCGCGGCAGCCGGGTAGTCCACTAGCGACAGCCGGCGCGACCAGCGCGCCTGCGGCGGTGGCTGGCCAACTTGGAAGCGAGTTCCACGCTCGTCGGTTCGACGAGGACGGTGCCCTCCGGCGTGACGACCACCGGGATGTTGGTGCGGCCACCGGCGAGCTCGGTCGCGCGAGACCTGGTCGCGTCGTCCGCGTCGGTGTCGTACTCGGTGTACGGGATCTCGTTGCGGCGCAGCCACGCCTTGGTCCGGCGGCAGTCCGCGCACCAGTCGGCGCCGAACAGCAGTACCTGGTCCCCGGCAGGCGGTCTGCCGCCCTCCTCCGTCCCCACGATCATCCGTCGACCCTACCGACGGCGGGGCGGGTGCGGTTGCGCCAGACGGGTGGGACTAGCCTGACGCTCCGTGAGTTTCATGGTGCTCACGGGCACCGGCACCGGCGTCGGCAAGACAGTCGTCACCGCCGCCGTCGCGGCGCTGTCGCTGTCGAAGAGGCGCAGCGTGGCGGTGCTGAAGCCCGCCCAGACCGGACTCGGCCCCGACGAGCCCGGCGACGTCGACGAGGTGACCCGCCTTGCCGGCGACGACGTCACGACCTGGGAGCTGGCCCGCTTCCCCGACCCGCTCGCCCCGGCGACCGCCGCGCGGCGTGCCGGGATCATGCCCGTCACCCCGTCGCAGGCCGCCGCCGCTGCCGTCGAGCTGTCCCGTGGACACGACCTCGTGCTGGTCGAGGGCGCTGGCGGGCTGCTGGTGCGGATGGACGACAACGGCGGCACGCTGGCCGACGTCGCCTGGTCGGCGGGCGCGCCGGTCCTGATCGTGGCGAGTGCCGGCCTCGGCACCCTCAACGAGACCGCGCTGACCGCCGAGGCGCTGCGCCGCCGTGGCATCGAGTGCGCAGGCGTCGTCATCGGCTCCTGGCCCGCCGGGCCGGACCTCGCGTCCCGGTGCAACCTTGAGGACCTCCCGGTGGTCGCGAACGCGCCGCTGCTTGGCGCCGTCCCCGCCGGTGCGGCGGCCCTGACCAGGGCGAAGTTCCTCGACATGGCGATTCACGCGCTGGCTCCCGAACTGGGTGGCGAGTTCAACGCCAAGGAGTTCGCGGCAACTCACCCGGCCTAGGACATCACCAGTGCGCGTGAGATACATCGCCCGCAACGGCTGGTGTCGTGGGGCAGACTGAGCGCGGAACGCGATCACTCACGACGAACATGGAGGCACCGTGACCGCAGCTGCCGAACGGACCGGGACAGAGTCGGTGACCGACCCGATCGCCGCAGCGCGTGAGCAGGTCCTCGACCGCGGTGTCGGCCTCGATGAGCAGCAGGTGCTCGCGATCCTGCGCATCGCCGACGACCGGATCCCCGAGCTGCTGGCACTCGCCCACGACGTGCGGATGCGCTGGTGCGGGCCGGAGGTCGAGGTCGAGGGCATCGTCAGCCTGAAGACCGGCGGCTGCCCGGAGGACTGCCACTTCTGCTCGCAGTCCGGCCAGTTCCCCTCCCCGGTCCGCTCCGCGTGGCTCGACATCCCCGGCCTGGTCAAGGCCGCGCGGGAGACCGCGGCGACCGGCGCGAGCGAGTTCTGCATCGTCGCGGCCGTGCGTGGGCCGGACAAGCGGCTGCTCTCGCAGGTGCGCGACGGCATCAAGGCCATCCGCGAGGACGGCAACGACATCCAGATCGCCTGCTCGCTGGGCATGCTCACTCAGGAGCAGGTCGACGAGCTGGTCGAGATGGGCGTGCACCGCTACAACCACAACCTCGAGACCGCGCGCTCGCACTTCCCGTCGGTCGTCACCACCCACTCGTGGGAGGAGCGGTGGGAGACGCTGAAGATGGTGCACGCGGCCGGCATGGAGGTGTGCTGCGGCGGGATCATCGGCATGGGGGAGACCGTCGAGCAGCGGGCCGAGTTCGCCGCACAGCTCGGTGAGCTGGACCCGCACGAGGTGCCGATGAACTTCCTCATCCCGCAGCCCGGCACGCCGTACGAGAACTACGAGATCGTCGCCGGCAAGGACGCGCTGCGCACCATCGCCGCGTTCCGCCTCGCGCTGCCACGCACGATCCTGCGGTTCGCGGGCGGCCGTGAGCTGACGCTGGGTGACCTCGGAGCAGAGCAGGGCATGCTGGGCGGCATCAACGCGATCATCGTCGGCAACTACCTGACCAACCTCGGCAGGCCCGCGCAGCAGGACCTGGACATGCTGGCGGACCTCAAGATGCCGGTGAAGGCGCTGAGCGAGCACCTGTGAGCGAGAGCGACACCTTTTGTGTCCACTGCGGCAAACCAGTGGGTGAGAGCGACCACGCGCGGTGTTCGGGGGCCCAGGCGGCCCTCGACCCGCCGCGGTTCTGTCCGGCGTGCGCGCGCAGGATGGTCGTGCAGGTGACGCCATCCGGGTGGTCCGCGCGGTGCAGCCGCCACGGTGAGCGTTCTTCGGTCGACGCCGGGTACTAGTCTTCTTACGTGGCCAGGCAGGCCGAGTGGACTAGTGGGAGGTCGGCGTGGCGGAACAACCGGTCGAGGCGCGGAGCGAGCGGGACGCGCAGGACCGGGAGCCCGAGTACCCGATCTTCCCGACCGCGTACGTGTGGCGCCCGCCTGCGCCGCGCGTGGTCGTCAAGGCGGACCTGCTGCCCGCGCTCAGCATCCTGTCCACGGTGTCCCTGCTCGGGATGGCCGTCGGCTGGCTGTGGTCGCTGCTCGCGCCGCCACAGCGCAAGCAGATCGGCTCGGACGGGCGGGCCTACCCGATCACCAACGAGAGCTACCACCGCTTCGACGACCTGGTGATCTTCATGTTCCTGTGCCTCGCGGCGGGGATCGTCACCGGTGTCGCGATCTGGTACCTGCGGGAACGCCGCGGCCCGGTGGTCCTGCTCGCCGCGGTCGCCGGCAGTGCCATCGGCGGCTGGCTCGCCACCTCGGTGGGCAAGGCGTGGGCCGACGGCCGCTGGCCCGCCCCGGAGGCCGTCCGCCCGAACGACTTCGTCACCGCCGCGCCGGTGCTGGAGTCGGGGTGGGCCCTGATCGCCTGGCCGTTGATGACGGCAATGGCCTACGGCGTCCTGGCCGCGATGAACGGCATGGACGACCTTGGCAGGCGGCTGGGCTAGGCGACGCTAGTTCTCGTTCGCCCGCTGGCGTAGTTCGGCGGGTGGGGCCGGGACCGCGCGCAGGGTGGCGAGGATGCCGGCCTCCCGGCTCAGCAGCTGCGTGACCAGCCGCAGCCGGTGCAGTGGCCGGGTCTCCTCCAGGATTCGCTGGCGGTCGTCCAGTGGTAGCAGGCAGTCCGTCGCCAGGAGGTAGGACAGCTTCGCCACCTCCATCTCCTCCGCCGGTTCTGACCAGTCGCCCTGTTTCCACGCCGCCTGGCAGTACCGGCGGTACGCCGCCCGTGCCGCCTCGACGAGCGAGCCGACCGTGTCGGTGTCCGCGCGCTGGCCAGGGATGACCGCCGGGGTGTCGGCGATCCACTCGACCGTGCCCATCAGGTACGGCGCGGCCGCGTGGTCCAGCGCCAGCAGGCGGAACCGGCGGTCGCCGAGGGTGACGATGTCGAACCGGCCGTCCGGGAGCCGGGACACCTGACGGAGGATCGCCCCGCACCCGATCGGTTTCAGCTGATCGAGTGAGGTCACCTCGATCTCGTTCGAGGGCGCCAGCGCCACGACGCCGAACCGTTTCTCCGGTTGGACGCCGGTCATGAGGTCGACCGTCAGCTGCCGGTAGCGCGGCTCGAACACGTGCAGCGGCAGTGTGGCCCCGGGCAGCAGCACCGTCTGCAACGGGAACAGCGGCAGCGGTTCTTGCGGCGTCGGGGGCACGCACCCAAGGCTAGGTGGCCGGAGCGTTGCGCGCTTGGTTCGGCGGTCTCAGCACCGCGAAGGGATCCGTGACCTCGATGCCCCGCTGGGTGAACCGGAACAGCGCGGCGGGGCGACCACCGGCCTTTCCCGGTGGCGCGGTGTCACCGGTCGGCTCGAGCAGCCCGCGCCGGGACAGCACCCGCTGCAGGTTGGTCGCGGACACCCGGTAGCCGAGCGCGGCGGAGTACAGCCCCCGCAGCGCGGAGATCGTGAACGTCGGCGGCGCGAGCGCGAAACCGAGGTTCGTGTAGGACAGCTTGGCGGCAAGCCGGTCCCGTGCTCGCCGCACGATCGACTCGTGGTCGAAGGCCGTGCGGGGGAGCGCGTCGACGGGGTGCCACGCGGTGTCGCCCGGGAGCGCGGGGTCGTTGTCGGACGGCACGAGGCCGAGGAACGCCGACGCGACCACCCGCTCGCCGGGCACCCGGTCGGGCGCCGAGAACACGGCGAGCTGCTCGACGTGCGCCAACTGCCGGACGTCGACCTTCTCCTCGAGTTGGCGGCGGATCGAGGTCTCGACGTCCTCGGTCGCGCCGAGCCGGCCGCCGGGCAGTGACCACCGGTGCGCGTGCGGTTCCTGCGCGCGTTCCCAGAGCAGGACCTGGAGTGATCCCGCTCGCACCTGGAGCACCGCGGCCAGCACTTCGTGGTCGGCCCCGGTTAACACAGTGGTAGCATCGGCCATGTTTTCGATCCTAAGGCGAAAACCTCTGGATGGGAAACGGAGAGGGCGGACCGAGCCCGAGGAGGGGACGTATGACCGCCGAAGTTGTTGACCTGACTCCCTACACCGGCGTCGAGCCGGACGCGGCGTGGCGGGACGAGGTGCGCAGGCTCGCCAAGGACCGCGACGCCGTGCTGCTCGCCCACAACTACCAGCTGCCGGAGATCCAGGACATCGCCGACCACACCGGCGACTCCCTCGCGCTGAGCCGCATCGCGGCCGCGAGCGACGCGTCGACCATCGTCTTCTGTGGCGTGCACTTCATGGCCGAGACCGCGAAGATCCTGGCGCCGGAGAAGACCGTGCTCATCCCGGACGCGCGGGCCGGCTGCTCGCTCGCCGACTCCATCGACGCGGCGCAGCTGCGGGCGTGGAAGGCCGAGCACCCCGGTGCGGTCGTCGTCTCGTACGTGAACACGACCGCCGAGGTGAAGGCCGAGACCGACATCTGCTGCACGTCGTCCAACGCGGTCGACGTGGTCCGCTCGATCCCCGCCGACCAGGAGGTGCTGTTCCTGCCGGACCAGTTCCTCGGCGCGCACGTCAAGCGGGAGACCGGCCGGGAGAACGTGTACGTGTGGGCGGGCGAGTGCCACGTCCACGCCGGCATCAACGGCCCTGAGCTGGCCGAGCGCGCGGCGGCGAACCCGGACGCCGACCTGTTCATCCACCCCGAGTGCGGCTGCGCCACCTCGGCGCTCTACCTCGCGGGCGAGGGCATCGTGCCGAGCGAGCAGGTCAAGATCCTCTCGACCGGCGACATGGTCACCCAGGCCCGCGCGACCAAGGCGAAGTCGGTGCTGGTGGCGACCGAGATCGGCATGCTGCACCAGCTGCGGAAGGCCGCGCCGGAGGTCACGTTCAACGCCGTCAACGACCGCGCGTCCTGCCGGTACATGAAGATGATCACGCCGGCCGCGCTGCTGCGGTCGCTGCGCGAGGGCGCCGACGAGGTGCACGTGGATGCCGAGACGGCGGCCCGTGCGCGGGGCGCCGTGCAGCGCATGATCGAGATCGGCAAGCCGGGGAGCGCGGAATGACCTCCCCCTGCTGGGAGGCGCGTGCCGACCTGGTGATCGTCGGGACCGGCGTCGCCGGCCTGACGGCCGCGCTGCGGGCCCGTGAGCTTGGCCTGAACGTGCTGGTCGTGACCAAGGAGGCCGCCGACGGCGGCAACACCCGCTGGGCGCAGGGCGGCGTCGCGGTGGTGCTCGGCGACATCGAGGCCGACTCGGTGGCCAGGCACGTCGACGACACGCTCGTCGCCGGCGTCGGGCTCTGTGACGCCGTGGCGACCTCCCGGATCATCGGCGCCGGCCCGGCCGCGGTGGCGCGGCTGCGTGGGCTGGGCGCCGAGTTCGACCGCGATTCCGGCGACCGGCTCGCGCGGACCCGCGAAGGCGGGCACACCGCGTTCCGCGTCGTCCACGCCGGTGGCGACGCGACCGGCGCCGAGGTGGAGCGGGCGCTGCTCGCCGCGTCACGGGACGGCCGGGTGCCGATGCTGGAGCACCACACGGCGGTCGACACGCTGCGCACGCCGGCCGGCGAGGTCAACGGGCTGCTCGTGCTCGACGCGAACGGGGTGCCTGGCATCCTGGTCGCGCCCGCGGTGCTGCTCGCGACCGGCGGCCTCGGGCAGCTGTACCAGGCGACGTCGAACCCGGCGGTCGCGACCGCGGACGGGGTGGCGATCGCGCTGCGGTCCGGCGCGCCCGTCGCGGACCTGGAGTTCGTGCAGTTCCACCCGACCGTGCTGTACACCGGCTCCGGCGCGCGTGGCCGGTGCCCGCTGGTGACCGAGGCGGTGCGTGGCGAGGGCGCGGTGCTGGTCGACTCACGCGGTGCGCGCGTGATGGTGGGCGTGCACCCGCAGGAGGACCTCGCGCCGAGGGACGTGGTGTCGGCGGCGATCGCCCGCCGGGCGGCCGCACTCGGCGACGACCACGTGTTCCTGGACGCGACACACCTGTCGGCGGCGGAGTTCCGGCGCCGGTTCCCGACCGTGCTGGCCGCGTGTCAGGCCGTCGGCGTCGACCCGTGGGACGACCCGATCCCGGTCGCGCCTGCCGCGCACTTCTCGTGCGGCGGTGTGGTGGCCACTGTGGACGGTCGGACCCCGGTGCCGGGGCTGTACGCGGCCGGGGAGGTGGCGCGGACCGGGCTGCACGGCGCGAACCGGTTGGCGTCCAACAGTTTGCTGGAAGGGCTCGTGGTGGGTGCGCGGGCGGCGGAGTCGGTCGCGGCCGACCTCGCGCTCGGGGTGCCGGCCGAGCGGCGGCTGGCCGTGTGCCAGCCGGTGCCGACGGCCCCCGTCGCCGACCGCGACACGCTGCAGCGCGTGATGAGCCGCTACGCCGCCATCGGTCGGGACGCCGAGGGGCTCGCGGTGGTCGGCTCGGTGCTCGACGTGTCCGCTGTGGACTGTCCACTGACGACACGCGAGCTGGTGGAGGACGCGGCACTGACACTGACCGCGCGGGCGCTGATCGCCGCCGCGGCCGTGCGCGAGGAGTCGCGGGGCTGCCATGTGCGCGACGACTTCCCTGCTCCCGCAGGGGAATGGCTACGCAGCCTGACGGTGCGCCTGACGCCGTCCGGCCAACCGATGATCGCGGAGCCCGCGATGGCGAGGGGAGCGGCATGACTGGCGTTGATGTCGAGGACCTGCGGCGCGTGGTGCGGACGGCGCTGGAGGAGGACCTGCGCTACGGCCCGGACGCCACCACCGAGGCGACGGTGCCGGCGGATGCCGTTGCCACCGCGTCGATCTCGCCCCGCGCGTTCGGCACGCTGGCCGGTCTGCCGGCTGTCCGCGCGGTGTTCGACGAGGTGATCGGCGACTACGAGGTGCTGTCGGAGATGACCGACGGCACCCACGTCCGTCCCGGCGACGACGTGCTGGTCGTGCGCGCCCCGGTCCGCGAGCTGCTCACGGCGGAACGCACGGCGCTGAACCTGCTGTGCCACCTGTCGGGCGTGGCGACCGCGACGGCCGAATGGGTCGACGCGGTGGCCGGCACCGACGTGGCCATCCGCGACTCCCGCAAAACCCTGCCAGGCCTCCGTTTGCTGGAGAAGTACGCGGTTCGCTGCGGCGGTGGCGTGAACCACCGCCTCGGCCTCGGCGACGCGGTCCTGATCAAGGACAACCACGTCGCCGCCGCCGGTTCGGTCGCCGCGGCGCTGAAGGCCGCCCGCCTCCGCGCACCCCAGCTCCCGTGCGAGGTGGAGGTCGACAGCCTCGACCAGCTCGACGAGGCACTCGCGGAGCAGGCGGAGTTGGTGCTGCTGGACAACTTCACGCCGGAACACTGCGTCACCGCCGTCCAGCGGGTCGCCGATCTGGGTGCGCCGACCAAGCTGGAGGTGTCGGGCGGCCTGAAGATCGCCGATGCGAGGATCTACGCGGAGACCGGGGTGGACTACCTCTCGGTCGGCGCGCTGACACACTCGGCGCCGGCCCTCGACCTGGGCCTGGACCTGCGGACGGAGTAGGGCACGGTCAGCGTGGGGTGACCACGATCCTGGCGCCGCGGGCCGGGACCAGGGTGATGTTGCGTGGCTTCGGGAACTCCTCGCGCTGGTGGACGGCGCGGATGTCGTACCTGGTCAGCGCTTCCTTCAGTACGGCGACGGCCTCCTGGAGCGAGAAGCCGGCGCCGATGCAGCGGCGGACGCCGCCGCCGAAGGGGATCCACGTCGCCGACTCCGGAGGCTTGCCGAGGAAGCGGTCCGGGCGGAAGTCGTCCGGGTCGGTGTGGATGGTCGCGTCGCGGTGCACCAGCGTGATGCTCGGTGCGACGACGGTCCCGGCGGGCAGCCGGTAGCCGGCCAGTTCGATCGGCTCGGTGAGGTAGCGGGCCACGTTCTGGATCACCGGGCGGCGGCGCATCGCCTCCTTGGCCACGGCTTCCAGGTACGCGTCGTCACCGTTGTCGGCTGCCTCTTGTGCCTTGCGGTGGATCTCCGGGCGGCGGGCCAGTTCGTGGCAGGACCAGGCGAGCGCCGTCGCGGTGGTTTCGTGGCCGGCCAGCAGCAGGGTGATCATCTGGTCGCGTAGCTCGACGTCGGTCAGCTCGTCACCCGCCGCGGTCAGCAGGCGGGACAGCACGTCGCCGAGGTCGGACAGGTCGCCTGCCGCCCTTCGGTCAGCGATCTCCGCGTACACCAGGCGATCCGCGGCGTGCAGGTTCTCCCAGTTGCGCCGCCAGATCGCGAACCTGCGCAGCTTCGGGTAGCTCCAGCCGAGCACGGTGAGCGGGCCGATCTCGGAGATCCGGCGCAGTCGCGGCCGCAGTTCGGCAAGGCGCGGGCCCTCGGTCATGCCGAACACGACACGCAGGATGATCTCCAGCGTGACCGCGTTCATCCTGGGGTGCACCGGGAACGGCGTGCCGACCGGCCAGCGCTCGACGCTCGCGACGGCCAGTTCTGTCATCAGGTCGCGGTAGCCACGCAGCGCGGCGCCGTTGAACGCCGGCATCAGCAGCTTGCGCATGCGGAGGTGCTCGTCCTCGTCGGTGGTCAGCAGCGAGTGCTTGCCCATCACCGGTGCGAGCAGGCCGTTGCCCTTGCCGGCGTGGAAGGTCGCCGGCGTGCCCGCGAACACCTGCCGGATGTGCTCTGGCCTGCTGATCGTGACGATCGTCCTGTTGCCGGCGACGGTCGTGGTGAACAGCTCGCCGTACTTGCGGCGCCAGCGAATGTGCACCTGCCGGCGGGCCGCGATGAACAGGACGGTCTGCAGCAGCGGCGGCAGGTTCGGTCCGGGGGGCAGAGTGGTTCCGGGGGTTGCCTCGACCGTGGCCATGCCCAGATTTATACGCGCGTATAGATGCGGTTCACAAGTACGATCGGCCGGTGGGACATCGCACCCAGCTGCTCGCCGCGGCCCGCAGGCTGTTGGAGGACAAGGGCTACGCGCACATCACGACGCGTGACCTCGTCGCCGCGTCCGGTACGAACCTGGCCTCGATCGGGTACCACTTCGGCTCCAAGGCCGGGCTGCTGAACGCCGCGCTGGGTGAGGTCTTCGAGGAGTGGACTACCCAACTGGCGGACATCGCCCTGGCCGACCCGGTGGTGTCCCCCATGGCACGCGCACACCGGACCTGGGTGGCACTGCTGGAGAACCTCAGCGAGCGGCGAGCGCTCCTGGTGTCGTTCATGGAGGCACTCGCACAGGCGGACCGCGACCCGGTGCTCCGCGAGCAGCTGGCGGGCATGTACGCCAGCGTGCGCGCCCGGGTGAGCGCGATCGTCAGCGAAGCACTCGACGCGCCCCCGGACGACCCCCGCTGCACGGCCGTCGCCAGCTGGGTGATGGCGGTGTGCGACGGGCTGTCGATGCAGTACCTGCTCGACCCGACCGCCGTCCCCGCGGGCCCTGACCTCCTGCGCGGCCTCGCCGAGCTGCGTGCGATCTCCGAATGAGACAGCTCAGAGGCGCCGGTTGGCCAGCACCGGGATGTTCGCGCGGGTCGCGGTCACCAGCTCCAGGTCCAGGTCCACGACCAGCAGCTCCGGGTCCGCACCGGCTGCCGCGAGCACGGTCCCGTCCGGCGCGGCGACCAGGCTGTGCCCGATCCCCGTCGGCGCTGCCGACGGCACCCCGGGATCGGCCTGCCCGCAGGCCACCACCCAGCACGTCGAGTCCAGCGCCCGAGCCCGGACCAGCAGCTCCCACTGCTCCCGCTTACCGGGACCGGCGCCCCAGGACGCCCCGAGCAGGATCACCGAAGCACCCCGGTCGGCGAGCCCCGTGAACACGCCCGGGAACCGGACGTCGTAACACAGCGCCAAACCCAGCTCGTCCAGCGTGATCAGCTCGGCACCCGGTGCGACGGTTCGTGACTCCTTGAAGCCGAACGCGTCGAAGAGGTGGATCTTGTCGTAGCCGACGTGGTGGCCTCTTCCGGTGGCGAGCATGGTGTTGCACACCCGGCCGTCGGGCGCCGGGGTGAACATGCCGGCCACCACGAGCACGTCGTGCGCGGTGGCGATGTCCCGCACGGCCGACGCCCACGGACCGTCGATCTCCTCGGCGAGCGGGCCCAGTGACGTGCCGAAACACGCCATCGTGGCCTCCGGGAACAGCACGACCGACGCGCCGTCCGCCGCGGCGGCCTTCACCTGTTCGGCCACCAGCGCGAGGTTCTCCTCCGGTGACGGCGTTGACGTGAGCTGGCACAGCGCGACCCGCACGGCAACCGACCTCCTGACCAAGAATCCCGATCCCTCCACGCGAGGATATGTCGCCCGGCTAGGGTCGGGCCTCGTGCCCAACAAGTTGCGACTCCTGGCGCCGCTGCTCGCGGTCGCGCTGGTTGCCGCGTGCACCGGCGACCCGGCGCCGCCGGCGTCCGGCGACCCGGACGGCACCTCGCTGGTGATCTCCGTCGCCGAGGAGCCCGCCAGCCTCAGCCCGCTCGCCGGGTATGCCGAGCACGGCGCCGCGAAGCTCTTCGACGGGCTGGTCGAGTTCCAGGACAACCTCGAGCCGACCCCAGCACTGGCCATCGACCTGCCGGAACCCGCGCCGGACGGCCGGTCGTGGACGGTGCGGCTGCGTCCAGACGTCACGTTCGCCGACGGCTCGCCGTTCGAGGCGGCCGACGTCGTCGCGACCTACCGCGCGCTGCTCGACCCGGCGACGAAGTCACCGGTGCGGCAACGGTTCTCGATGCTGAAGAGCGTCACGCTGGTGAACACCGCGACCGTGCGCTTCGACCTGACGGCGCCGTACGCGCCGTTCCCCGAGCTGCTGACGCTCGGCATCGTGTCGAGCGAGTCGGTCGCCACACCGAGTCCCGTCGGCACCGGCCCCTACAAGCTCGACTCGTGGACCAAGGGCGCCAGGCTGGTGCTCGCCGCGAACCAGTCCTACTGGGACGGTGCGCCGGCGATCAAGAAGGTCACCGTCGAGTTCGTGCCGGACGACGAGACCCGCGCGAGCATGCTGCGGGCGGGCAAGCTCGACGGCGCCACGCTGCCGCCGGCACTGGCCAACCGGTTCGAGGAGACCGACGGCGTGCTCGTCGCCGTGCACAGCGCCGCCGACGTACGCGGGGTCGTCCTGCCGGCGGGCGACCCGGTGACCGGCGACCCGGACCTGCG
>Ga0272482_10000303_pt1 | contig 15629 bp, 18 predicted proteins | sample RVTome_8_FD_192427 | JGI IMG/M metagenome (GOLD analysis project Ga0272482, IMG submission 192427) | Soil microbial communities from uranium-contaminated site in the Upper Colorado River Basin, Wyoming, United States - RVT160D0 (version 2) ...
AAGTCGGGGCAGGACGGGGGGCACGCGCTCGACGACGTGGCCCTGGTGCGGGCGGCGGCCCGGCGCGATCCCGCGGCGTTCGGCCGGCTGTTCGACCGGTTCCTCGGGCCCGTGTTCGAGGCGGCCTGGCAGGTGCTGGCCGACCGCGAGGCTGCGGCCGAGATCGCCCGCGACACGTTCGCCGACGCCTGGGCCGAGCTGCCCAAGCTGCCGCCCGAGACGTTCCGGCCCTGGATGCTGGAGCGGGCCCGGGCCCGGGCGTTCGACTGGCTGGCCATCCACGCCCCGAACCGTCACGTGCCCCCGTCGGTGGTCGCCGCCCCGATCGAGGCGATCGGGCCGGTGCTGCGGGCCCGGATCGTGGCCGCGCTCGAGGCGCAGGGCGTACAGACCCGGGCGTCGAGCAAGCCCGGCTGGTGGCGCTCGCACCGACCCGTGGGGTCGACCGCCGGCTACTCAGCCAAGCGGCCGCCCTCGGCCACCGACGCCGCCGCGGCCCGCCTGGCCGGGGCGCAGGCCGCCCAGTCGGCGCAGGCCCGCCCGAAGAAGGCGGCCGTGAAGAAGGTGGCGGCCCGGAAGGCCGCAGCCCAGAAGATGGCGGCTCAGAAGGCCGCGGCGGCGAAGAAGGCGGCCCCGCCGGTCATTTCCGCCCCGATCACGGCCACCCCGGCCCGGTCGATGCCGGCGCCGCCGAAGGTGACGCCGACCCCGTCGACCCCGCCGCCCCCGACGAGGGCGCCGTCGACCCCGCCGCCGGCAACGCCGCCGCCACCGCCTCCTCCGCGGAAGGTGACAGCCGCCCCGGCGACGCCGCCGCCTCCGGCGCCGCGTAAGGCGACATCGGTCCCACCGCCGCCCCCTCCGCGGAAGGTGACCGCGGCCCGGGCAACGCCGCCGCCGCGGAAACCGACAGCGGCCTCGGCAGCGCCGCCGTCACCTCCGCCCCTGGTGCCGCTCGAGTCCGATCCGGCCTCGGCAGCGGCCCCGGTGTCGTCGTCGGAACCGGCGACCGACGCGCCGGTCGCCGGGCCCCCGACGCCGGCCCGGCCCGCTCCGGCCGTCCCGGTCGAGCCGCCGCCGGAGGTCGAGACCGACCCGACCGAGGGGTCGGACGATCCGGCGGAGCCGCCCCCGACCGTGCCGATCCCGGTCACGACCCTGCCCCCGATCCCGGTCACCGCTCCGGACGACACGGCGGTGGAGCCGGCCGTCGCGGCCGCAGCCATGGCCCACGTCCCGGCCCACGCGGGCACGCCGGCGGGACCGGCCCACGCGGCCGGACGGTCCGCGGCCCCCGTCGCCGCCGGCGCCGGCGCCGGAACGCCTCTGGAGGGGATCCGACGGCGGCTGGCCGACCTGCTCGACACCGACGGCGGCCGCATCGGCGCCACCGCGGTGGTGGTGATCCTGATCCTCTTGGCCGTGGCCGGGTCGCTGGCCTTCACCGGCGACGGGGGCGAGCCCGAGGACGCCGCGTCCGCCGACAACCCGCCCGAGTCGGTGCCGGTCACGTCGACGACCACCAGCACCTCGACCACCACCAGCACGACGACGTCGACCACCACGACGACCACGGCTCCCACCACCACGACCACCGAGCCGCCCCCGCCGCCCACCACGGCGGCCCCGGCCCCGCCGCCGCCACCCCCGCCGACCACCGAGCCGCCCCCGGCCCCGGACATCGACTCGTTCTGGGGCACTTACCACTGGGGCGACGACGACTGCCGGCGCGGCGAGCGACGGCTCACCCTGTGGTGGTCCACCGACGACGCCACCAGCGCCCGCATCCGCCCCGGGGGCGGGGACTGGGAAGGGGTGTCGGTCGGCCTGAGCAACCACACGACGTGCTCGGAAGAGGGCACGACCTGGGAGCTCGAAGTGTCCAACGACGCCGGCGCCACCGACAACGCCACCTGGCGCTAGCGCTAGACGCCGTAGCACCAGGCGGTCGCGGCCGTCGCTGCTCGCGCGTCCGTCCGGACGTTGCGTCCCGATATAGCTATATCTCGGGGTGTCGGGGTGGGGTCGTCGGCGCGAATCGCATCAGGGAGTTTGATGGCATCTCCGTGTGCGATAGGTTCAGCCGTCATGACCGTCGCCACGAAGAGTGAAGCAGAGGCAGCCGTTCGGCAGTACCTCCTCTATCTCGAGGATCCTGCCAAGCTGCGCAACGAATCGGAGATCCAGAAGAAGACCAAAGCCGTCCTCGATGCCGCCGACCCGATCGCGAAGTTGAAGGCACTCGCCGAGCTCGAACGGGTGGCCAACATCGACGAGCAGCCCCTGCGTGAAGGTTTCGTCGCCAACGCCAAGACGTGGGCCGAGGAGCAGGGCATCCCGCTGGCGGCATTCCGCGAGTTGAAGGTCGGCGACGAGGTGTTGCGCGCCGCCGGTTTCGACGTACCCGCCAGCCGTTCGCGGCGTCGTGGTGGCGCGGGGGGCGAGGGTCGCCAGCGCGCCAAGGCCGTGCCGGTGGAGGACATCAAGGCCTTCATCCTCAGCCAGAAGGGCACGTTCCTGTTGGTCGACGTGATCAACGGCGTCGGCGGCAGCCAGGCCACCGTGCGGAAGGCCATCGACGAGCTGATCGGCTCGGGCGACGTGCAGAAGCTGGGCCCCGTGCCCGACTACCAGGGCCGCGGCCGGGCCCCGCTGCAATACAAGCGGGCCTGAGCCCAAACGCGAGCAGCACCCCATAGCGCGAGAAGGGGCGGCACCCGATGGTGCCGCCCGTTTCGTCGCATGGTGGCTGCGCCCGGGCTGTGTCGCGCGTCAGCCCGGGTCGAGGACCTTGTCGAGCTTGGTGAAGGAGCTCTCCCAACCTTCCCGCGCCATCGTCAGGATGTCCGGTGCATAGGGGCCCTGGCGGAGCGTGACTCGCGTCTTGTCGCCCTCGTCCGCGAGCTCGATGCGGATGTACATCTCGGTGCTCCCGCTTCCGGGCGCGTCCCAGATCTCGGACCCGACGATGAGCTCGTTCTCGATGATCTCCGTGAACTTCGCGTTGGCCGGCGACTGCTGGGTCGGGTCCTCGTCGTTGACCATCGTGAAGTTGTAGTTGCCGCCGGGTCGGGGATCGATGTCGACGGTCTCGATGGGCACCGACCAGCCGACCGGGCCGAACCATTGCGAGAGTTGGGTGGGTTCGATGAAGGCGCGGTAGACGAGCTCGCGGGGAGCATCGAAGAGCCGGCTGATGTGCAGTTCGTTCCTCGGTTCGGTGTCGGTCATGGCTGGTTCCTTTCGGGGTTGTCGAGGTTGTCGCGGTTCTCGGAGCTCTCGAAGATGTCGGAGCTCTTGGGGTTCTCGTCGACGAGGCGCTGGAGCCGTTCGAGGTGGGCGTCGAGCCGGGTGAAGTTGACCTCCCAGAAGTGGCGGTAGCGCTCCATCCAGTGGGTGGCCTCGCGCAACGGGGCGACCTCGAGCCGGCTGGTGCGCCACTGCGCCGTGCGGCTCCGGGAGATGAGTCCGGCCCGCTCCAGCACCTTCAGGTGCCGGGACACCGCAGGAAGGCTGATGTCGAAGGGGGCGGCCAGCTCGGACACCGTGGCGTCGCCCTCGGCCAGGCGCGTGAGGATCGCCCGGCGGGTGGGGTCGGCGAGGGCCGAGAAGATGGTGCTGAGCCGGTCGGTCGCCATGGGGTGCGCTGCTTCGTTGGCTGGTCGTCGCTATTAACGAGTTCGTTAATTAACCGATGTATGAAACATAGCCCGGCGCCGGCCGCTGGCAAAGCGGTCTGACCGCCGCGCTCGGCGGGCATGCATCGAGGCGGGGAGGAGACGCCCGAGCAGCCCCGGGAGGTAGAGACGTGCCGGCCAGTCAGGAGATGCCCAGCACGCTGCGCCGTTCACCCAAGAAGGCGCAGGAGACGTGGGCGAAGGCCCACGACCGCGCGGTCGAGAGCTACGGCGAGGGTGGACGGGCCCACCGCACCGCGTTCGCCGCCCTCGAGCACTCCTTCGAGAAGGTGGGCGACCGCTGGGAGCCCAAGGCGCACGAGGGCCCGTCCGATTCCCGGTCCCGCTCCACGCGGGGTCGGGCCGGCAAGTCCTACGGCGGGGTCGACGTCGAGGGGCACACCAAGGAGGAGCTGCTCGACATGGCCCGCCGGGCCGGCGTCCGCGGCCGCTCCCGCATGACCAAGGACGAGCTGGGGGAGGCGCTGTCCCGTGCCAACGACCGGGCCACCGCCGCGGCCCGCCGGCGCCGCCGCCCGGGTCGACGGCGATAGGGCCGTGACCGTGAGGCGGAAGTACGGTCCGTAGCGATGCTCGTCGCCTTCTCGATCACGCCCCTCGGTGCCGGTCCCTCGGTCGGCGAGCACGTCGCCGAGGCGGTCCGCGTCGTGCGCCGCAGCGGCCTGCCGCACCAGACCGACAGCATGTTCACCACCATCGAGGGTGAGTGGGACGAGGTGATGGCCGTGGTCAAGGCCGCGGTCGACGTGGTGGCGGCCCGAGTTCCCCGGGTGGGGCTCGTGCTCAAGGCCGACGTCCGGCCCGGCGTCGGCGGGGCGCTCACCGCCAAGGTCGACACGATCGACCGGTACCTCGCCGAGACCGGTGACGGCGACGACGTCGGCTCGTCCGGCCCTTAGCTCCCCACCCGGTCCATCCACCCCGCCACCGGGGTCGGGAGGCTGGGTGAACGTGTTCTCATCTGGCCTAGAGTGCGCGGCGTCAGGCGGCGCGGGGTCCGGCGGGGGAGGGTGGGCGATGCAGCTGTGCGAGAGGTGTGGCGTCGAGATCGCCGAAGACGCCGCGTACTGTCGACAGTGTGGCCGTCGCACCCTGACGTCATGGGCTTCGCCCCGGGCGCCGGCCGCCCCCACCACGGCCTCCTCGGGCGGCGGAAACCCCCTGAGCACGCTGGCCGTGTTCTTCGGGGTGGTGGCGGTCCTCAACGTGGTCGTGGGCGCGGTGGCGGTGGTGCTGGCGGGGTTGGCCCGCTACCGCGACGAGCCGAGCAGCCGGTTCGCGGTGGCGGTCGCCGCCTGCGGGGCCGTCATCGGCGTGGTGGTGCGGGTCCTCGTCCTCGGGTGAGCGGGTGAGCGGGTGAGCCCCGGGCCGGGCGCGGCTCAGCCGTGGTCGCGGAGCCAGTCGCCCAGGAGGCGGCGGTAGGCGTCGTCGTAGCGGTCGTAGTCCTTGCGCAGGGCGTCGCCCGGCCAGCCCGGCGGGAGCAGCTCGCCCGGGAGCAGCGGGTCGAGCTGGAAGTGCCGCAGCACGGCGGCGCTGAGGACGAAGCCGTCGCGCAGCGATCCCCGGTCGCCGGCCTCCAGGGGCTCGACCAGGGTGGCCATCCGGTCGCGGAGCTCGTCGGCCCCGGTGGCCCAGCCGGCGAGGTCCCACAGCTGTCCGGCCAGGGCCGGCCCGTCGTCGGTGGGGAAGGTGCGGAACCAGCGCACGTCGGGCGCACCCCCATCCGCCCCGCCGGGCCCCTCGCCCAGGTTGTCGGGCCGGAGCCACACGCCCTCCCGCAGCTCGGCCAGGCGGGCGCCGGTCAGCTCGGCCCGCAGGGTGGCGCGGTCGGCCGCGGTGCGGCGGACGCCCGGTGCCCCGACCACGGCCTGGACCCAGGCGCCGTCCCAGCCGGGTCGGGTGTGGGCGGCGCGGCTGGCGGTCTGGCGGGCCTGGCGGGCCAGGAGCCGGCCGGCGGCCAGGGCGTAGGACCCGTCGTCGGCCTCGACCTCGCCGGCGGCGGCCATGCGGGACAGGGCCGTGCGGGTGGTGCCCTCGGCGATGCCGAACAGCTCGGTGGTGCGCACCAGGACCCGCACGGGCAGGTGAGGGGGATCGGTGCCGAGCAGGACCGACAGGAGGACCGAGCGGGCGGTCAGCGAGCGACTATTACGTCGTTGCGACATGTGTAGGAAAATCGTATGATGGGTGCATGGCGATGGACCTGCTGGAAGACATCCGGGAGCGGACCCAGGGTGGCACCACCATGGTGCCCGCCGGCGACCGGCTGCCCGACGTCCTCCCCACCGAGCGCCTGACCGCCAGCGGCATGCCGGTGCCCGCCATCCGGGCCGAGCTCCGCCGCATCGACGACCGGCGCAACGTCGCCAGCGTCGTGTTGGTCTGGGCCCAGGCGCTGGTCACCGTCGGGGCGGCCGCCTGGATCGCCCACCCGGTCGCCTACCTGGTGGCGATCGTGCTCATGGGCCCCGCCTTCGCCCGCTTCGCGATCCTCGCCCACGAGGGCGCCCACAAGCTGCTGTTCACCAACAAGCGGGCCAACGACGTGGTCGGCCGCTGGCTGCTGGCCTACCCGGCGTTCGTGCCGTTCGAGGCCTACCGGCGCAGCCACTTCGCCCACCACAAGGAGGAGTTCGGGCCCCACGAGCCCGACATGAACCTCTACCAGGGCTACCCGGTCACCCGGGCCAGCCTGCGGCGCAAGCTGCAGCGCGACGCCGTGGGCGTGTCGGGGTGGAAGAACCTGAAGCCGCTGCTGCTGGCCCTGCGCTCGGCGCTGGCCCGGCCGGTCGCCCTGCGCATCCTGGCCGCCCAGGCCGTGCTGCTGGTGCTGTTCACGCTGGTGGGCCGGCCCGAGCTCTACCTGTTCCTGTGGCTGGTGCCGTGGATGACGTCGTGGCGGGTGCTCAACCGCCTGCGGTCGATCGCCGAGCACGGCGGCATGGAGCGCAGCGCCGACCGGCGCCGCACCACCCACCACGTCCGCCAGTCGCGGCTGGCCGGCTTCTGGATCGTGCCGTTCAACACCGGCTGGCACCTGGCCCACCACGTCGACATGGGCGTGCCGTGGCGCAACCTGCCCCGGCTCCACCACGAGCTGGTGGCGGCCGGCTGGGTCACCCCCGACCTCGAGTACCCCCACTACCGGGCCCTGTGGCGGGCACTGGCCTCCCGGCCCGGCGGCGACCCCACTCCGGCCGGCTCCTAGGACCCCACCCCGGCACTCGGGTCGGTCGGCCGGCGGGCAAGCCCGGCCGATCGGTTCGACGGCCCCGGCGGGCAGGGATCAGGCCCAGCTCTTCTTCCAGCGGTGCTTGGGGTCGCTGAACGCCTTCTCGCACTGGTAGCCGGTGCGGTCGCAGGCGTAGCAGCTACCGCCTTCCCCGTAGCAGTTGCGGCAGCGGACGATCCGGCGTTGGGTCCGGCACGTCTCGCAGTAGTGGCTGGTCTTGTCGCCTGTGTACTTCACAGCGTAGGGATGTCCACCCGGCCGCCTCAGGGCGCGGCGCCCCGCAGCATCTCCACGAACTGGCGCAGGGTGGTGGTGATCCCGGGCTGGGCCAGGCCGATCCCGCCGTCGACCACCAGGTCCTGGCCGGTGATGTAGCGGCTCTGGTCGCTCGCCAGGAACAGGATCACGTCGGCCACCTCCTCGGCCGTGCCGGCCCGGCCCAGCGGGGTGGCCTCCCACGCCGGGTCGAGGGCGCCGTCGAGGGCGAACATCGGCTCCGACATGGGCGTGCGGATGATCCCCGGCGACACCGAGTTCACCCGCACGTTCGGGCCGTACTCCTGGGCCGCGCCCTTGGTCAGCGCCACCACGCCGGCCTTGGCCGACGAGTAGGCCAGCTCGCCGTAGGTGGGGCGGGTGGCGCTGCCCGACGCGTTGTTGACGATCGTGGCGCCCCCCGGGTGGACCATGAGGTGGGGCAGCGCGGACCGCATGGCGTGGAAGGTGCCCAGCAGGTTCACCTGCACCAGGCGCTCGAACTGCCGGGGGTCGGTCTCGTGGGTGAGCGACAGGCTGCTGAGCCCGGCGTTGGTGACCAGCGTGCCGCAACCGCCCAGCGCGGCGACGGCCTCGGTCACCGCCGCGTCGACCGCGGCCGCGTCGCGCACGTCGACCTCCACGGCCACGCCGCCCACCAGCTCGGCCACCTGGCGGGCGCCGTCGCCGTTGCGGTCGAGCACGGCCACCCGGGCGCCCTCGGCGGCGAACCGTTCGCATACGGCGCGCCCGATCCCCGACGCGCCGCCTGTCACCACGGCCTTCCCACCTTGCAGCGTTCCCCCGGTCATCGCGGGGACCCTAGGGCGGGGCGGCGCCGGGACGCGAAGAGGCCGGCCGGTCCTCGCGGATCCGGCCGGCCTCCGGGGAGGGTCAGGACCGCGTGGTCTCGGCCATGTCGTCGCTGTTGCGCTGGAAGGGCGACGGCGGCGGGGGGACCGGGGGACGTACGCCGTTCGAATGGGCGGGGGCACCCAGAGTGGGGGAGTCCATGCTCCTGGACTTCTTCAGCCAGAGCCCGCCCAGGACTGCCGCTGCCGTTCCGGATGCGATCAAGGCAACCTTTCGGATACGCATGACGCACACCGTACCCGTGCTGTCACTCGTTGTAGTCATCGAAGACCACATCGAGTGATCGACCTCCCTCGGTGGTGGGCGAGCCCAAGTCGTGACCAGGGAAGTCGAGCTAGAGGAAAATCACGGAACGTGTTATGACATGGGGTCGTATGGGGAATGGAGACTCGGGCGGACCGGGCGTGATCAGGAAGATCCAGGAGTGGTTGCCCAAGGGCAACACCCTGGACGCCGAGACGTTCCACAGGCGGCACCTCTTCATCTGTTGGGTCCTGGGCCTGCACCTGCCCGCGCTGTTCCTGTTCGGCGTGGTGCAGGGCTACAGCGTCGCCACGGCGGCACTGGAGATGATCACGCCGACGGCCTGCCTCGCCCTGGCCCTCACGGTGCGGAACCGCCGCACCGCGTCGTTCTTCGCCACCGCCGGCCTCGTCTTCTGCTCGTCGGTGCTGGTGCACTTCTCGGGCGGGATGATCGAGGCGCACTTCCACTTCTTCATCCTCATCGGGATCATCGCCCTCTACCAGGACTGGGTGCCGTTCGCCTGGAACGCCGTGTTCACGACCCTGTCGCACGGCCTGGCCAGCGGCATGTCCCCGGATTCGATGTTCAACCACTACGCCGGGCAGAACAAGCCGTGGCTGTGGGCCACCATCCACGGCGTCTCGGTGCTCGCGGGCTGCGTGGGCGTGGTCGTGTTCTGGAAGAGCAACGAGACCGTCCAGATCCGCAACAGCAAGCTGCTGGTCGACCTGGGCGCCTCCGAGATCGCCGCCGCCCAGGCCGAGTCGCGGCAGCGCCAGACGATGTCGGACCTGCTGGTCAACCTGGCCCGCCGCAACCAGTCGCTGCTCAACCGGCAGCTGTCGCTCATCGCCGAACTGGAGGGCCGTGAGCGCGAGCCCGAGGCCCTGGCCGACCTGTTCCAGCTCGACCACCTCGCCACCCGCATCCGCCGCAACGCCGAGTCGCTGCTGGTGCTGTCGGGCGACGATCCGCCCCGGCTGTGGGGCCGGCCCATGCCGCTGAGCGAGGTCGTCCGGGCCGCGGCCGCCGAGGTCGAGGACTACGGCCGGGTCGACGTGATGGTCAGCGACCACATCGAGGTGACCGGCCGGGCGGTGGCCGACCTGGCCCACCTGCTGGCCGAGCTCATCGAGAACGCCACCACGTTCTCGCCGCCGGGCTCGGAGGTGCGGGTGCGGAGCCACGTGTCGCCGAACTCGTGGTCGTCGTTCGTCCTGAGCATCGAGGACACCGGCATCGGCATGTCCGACGCCGATCTGGTGTCGGCCAACGCGATGCTGGTCGAGCCCCGCGAGGTCGACATGCGGCGCTCGACGCTGGGCTTCCACGTGGTGAGCCGCCTGGCAAAGCGCTACGGCATCGACGTGAAGGTGGCGTCGACCCCGGGCGGCGGCCTGACCGCGCTGGTCACGCTGCCCAACGAGATGGTCGCCGAGAAGGGCTCGGAGGCGGCGGCCGCCGCGGCGGGGCTCCCGGCCCCCGCGATGCGCACGGCGCCCGAGCCTGCCGGCCTGCCGGCCGGCAACCCGCCCGCGCTGCCGACCCGCACCCCGGCGATCCCGCCGGCTGCTGCCGCCAACGGCGCTCCACCCGCGGCGCCGCTGCGGTCCGTTCCCGGCCCGGTCATCCCGCCGACCCCGGCGGCGCCGGCCCCCCACAGCGCGCCGCCCCTGGTGCACCGCACGCCGCCGGTGGCGCCCCTGGCTGCGTCGCTGTCCGGCCCGCCCGTCGCCCCGGCGGCCCCCGCGGGCACGCCTGGCACCCTCACCCCGGGCGACGTGGGGGCGCTGGCCGCGTTCCGGTCACCGGCGCCGCCCTCACCGCCGGTCCCGCCGGCGCCGGTACCCGCGCCGGCCGCCCCGTCGGGCGAGCGTGTGCCGGGGGCCATCTGGCCGTCGACGCTGAGCTCGTCCGACGCCCTGCCGGTGGCCACCCCGCCGTCGGCCCTGGCCCCGATGGCCCCGCCCGAACCCGCCCCGCCGGCCGAGCCCCGGCCCCCGGTGGCCGAGGGGCCGCCGCTGGCCCCCGGGGTGACGCCCACGCCGCCGCTGCTGGCCCGGGGCGGCAACCTGTTCGAGCGCTCGATGCCCACGTCACCAGGGGCCCGGCCCCGGCAGGTCGATCCCTTCGGCCCCGCCGACGGCGACGACACCCCGGTGCCATCGCTCACCCGGCCCTTCGTGCCGCCGCCCCGGGTGCTGCCCTCCGACGACGAGTTCCTGCCGTCGCTCGGCATCGCCCGGCCGACCGCGCCGGCTGCCGACGAGGGGCCCAGCGGTGACGAGGCCGCGGCCGACGTCGAGGCCAAGGCCCCGGCACCGGCGCCCGCCGACGGTGAGGGCGACGACCGGACCGAGGCCGCGACCCCGGTCGAGGTCGACGACGAGGCCGTGGAAGTCGTGGGCGGCAGCGAACCCATCGCCGCCGGCGAGCCCGGTGACGCGGCCGACGTCCCCGAGGCCGAGGCCGAGGCGGCCGGCGACGACAAGGCGGCGATGGCCGTCGCCGACCCGGACGGCGACGTCGACCTCGCCACCGGCACCGACCGCGAGGTGGCGGCGGCCCGGCTGGGCGACGGCAACGGCCACGGTCCCCAGGGCCCTCGCGACGCCCTCGACACCGGCACCCTCGCCATCATCCAGGGCCTCGACGACGACGCCGACCGCGACGCCGCCACCAACGGCACCAGCGGTGGCGCCGACGGCCCCCGGGCCGACGAGCCCGTGGCCCCGGCCGCCACGTCGGCCACCAACGGCACCGAGGGCGGCGAACCGGGCGAGAGCCAGGACGACGACGACCGCCCCGCGCCGCCGGCGGTCACCGCCGACGGCCTCGTGCGCCGGGTGCCGGGCGCGGGCCTGGCTCCCGCCCTGCGCCGCGACCCCAGCAAGACGGTCACCGGCGACAGCCGGGACGCCAGCGCCGACCAACGACCGGCGGACTCCCTCGACCGAGAGGCGGTCCGCTCGATGCTCTCCCAGTTCCAGGCCAGCCAACGGGCGGGGCGCGCGCTCGCCGACTCCCCGGTCGACCTCCGACCCCCTGAGGAGGACACGTGACCATCGAGAGCCACGACGACCGTGATCTGAACTGGCTCGTCAGCAGCTTCGCCAACCGCATCCCCGGCGCTCAGAGCGCGGTGGTCGTCACCACCGACGGCCTGGTGCTCGCGCTGTCCGAACGCATCGCCCGCGACACGGCCGACCAGCTCGCGGCGGTGACGTCCGGCCTGGCCAGCCTCACCGCCGGCGCGGCGAAGTGCTTCGAGGCGGGCGAGGTGAACCAGGTCATCGTCGAGATGCAGGGCGGGTTCCTGTTCGTGACGAAGGTGGGTGAGGGCTCGGCCCTCGCCGTGATGTGCGACACCAACTGCGACATCGGCCTCATCGGCTACGAGATGAGCCTGTTGGTGGCCCGCATCGGCCAGGTGCTGACCCCGGCGCTCCGCACCGAGCTACAGGGAACACCACCGTGGTGAGGTAGGGCTCCGTGGCGGCGGCGAACGGGGACGGTCCCCCCGACCCTCGATTGGTACCGGTGTATGCGCTGACCCGTGGGCGGACACGGTCGGCAAGCGGACAAGATCTTCCCTGGGAGACGCTGGTGACCAGCACAATTGCCGGGCTCGACTCGTTGCCCCGGCTGCGTTTCGAACAGGCCGACATCGTCGACTTCTGCCGGCGGCCCGTGTCGCTGGCCGAGGTGGCGGCCCAGGTGCAGGTGCCCCTGGGCGTGGCCCGCGTGCTCGTGTCGGACCTCAGCACCATCGGTCTCCTGGCGGTGCACCGGCCCACGCTCAACGACGACGGGCGACCGAGCACCGCGGTGCTCGAGCGCCTCCTGGTCGGACTGAAGGCCCGGCGATGAGGGAGCGTCCGCCCGTAGCGAGGCCCCACTGGGCGCCATGCACGGGACTTTGCCGAGGCAAGGCGTTGGCCTGCGGCATTGCCGAAGAGCGACCGTGGCCCGAGCGGCCCGGTGCGAAGCACCAGGAGCGGAAAGCATGAGTGCCGTGCCCCCGGGTCCTCCCGGTCCGCCGTGGCCGGCGCCGACATCGCCGCCCGCCCCTGCTCCCATGCCGGCGCACGTGTCCGCCGTCCCGGAGCCCGAGGTGCTGGCTCCGGCCGTCCCGCTGCCGGTGAAGATCGTGGTGGCCGGCGGCTTCGGCGTCGGGAAGACCACGTTCGTGCGGGCGGTCTCGGAGATCGAGCCGCTCACCACCGAGGCCGCCATCACCGACCTGTCGGCCGGCGTCGACGACCTCTCCAGCGTGCCCGGGAAGGTCACCACCACGGTGGCCATGGACTTCGGTCGCCTGAGCATCGACGACGTGATGATCCTCTACCTGTTCGGCACGCCCGGCCAGGACCGCTTCTGGTTCATGTGGGACGACCTGTCCCGCGGGGCGGTGGGGGCGGTGGTGCTGCTCGACACCCGGCGGCTCTCCGACGGGTTCAGCGCCATCGACTTCTTCGAGGACCGCAGGGTGCCGTTCGTGGTGGCGGTCAACGTGTTCGACCCCGTCACGCTGCCGTCGGCCGAGTCGCTGCGGGAGGCGTTGGCCCTGCCCTCGGATGTGCCATTGGTCACCTGCGATGCCCGCGATCGCGGCTCGGTGATCCCGGTCCTGGTCAACCTGGTGGAGCACGCGCTGGCCCGGGCCGTCGCGGGCGGTTGACCGTCGGTCAGCGCCGGGGCACAACCTTGCGGGCACGGCTAACTTCGCCTCCGTGCCCTCCAGCGAGGCGGATCGGGAACTGGCGCGACGGCTCGTCGCCGGGGACGAGGACGCGCTGGCCGAGGCCTACGACCAGTACTCGGGCCTGGTCTTCGGTCTGGCCCATCGGGTGACCGGGAACCGGGTGATGGCCGAGGACATCACCCAGGACGTGTTCGTCCGGCTGTGGACCAACCCGGGCGCCTTCGACGCCGAGCGGGCGTCCCTGCGCACCTACCTGGGCGTGCTCACCCACGGCCGGGCGGTCGACGTGGTGCGCAGCGACGTGCGTCGCGTCGCCCGCGAGCAGGTGGACGCGGGCGACATGATCCGCCTGGAGCCGGCGGCCTGGACCCGGCCCGAGTCGGTGGAGGACGAGGACCTCGCCCTGCGGGTGCGGCGCGCCGTGGGCCGGTTGCCACCGTCCCAGCGCGAGGCGTTGCGGCTGGCGTACTTCGGCGGGCACAGCTACCGGTCGGTGGCGGTGCTGCTGGGCATCCCCGAGGGCACGGCCAAGTCGCGCCTGCGCCAGGCGCTGGCCAAGCTGGGCGACCTCCTGGCCGCGGAGGGGGCGGTCGAGTGGCAGTAGATCCGGTGGAGCCCGCCGCCAACGGCGCCGGCGAGATGGACGAGCTGGTCGCCGAGGCCCTCGTGTCGGTGGAGGCCAAGCCGGTGCCGCCCCGCCTGCGCGACCGGGTGCTGGCCGCGGCGCTGGCGTCCCGCCCCGCCGGCCGGCCGCCCGGGGACGGGTCGGCGCCCCTGTCGCCCGTCGAGGCCTACCGCCGCACGATCGGCGACCTCGACGAGGTGCTGGCGGGCCTCGACGCCCACGGCTGGGCGGCGCCCGTGGCCCGCTACGGCTGGACCGTGCAGGGCCTGGTCGGCCATCTCGTCGCCGTCGACCGCCTGCTGGGCGCCCGCCTCGGTGTCGAGGAGCTGCCGGCCGACCCCGATGCCGACCACGTCGCGATGAGCCTCGACAGCGTCGCCGCCCAGGAGGGACGCGACCCGGCGGCCACCCTGCACGACTGGCGGGCCGCCACCCGCCGCGCCCTCGACGCCCTGGTGGCGCAGCCGCCCGAACTGTCGGCGCGGGTGCCGTTCCACGGCGTCGAGTACCGCTGGGCTTCGCTGCTGGTGGCCCGCACCCTGGAGATCTGGACCCACACCGACGACATCCGGGTGGCCACCGGGGAGCCGCCGGTGGCGCCCGACGAGGAGCGGTTGGCGCTGATGACCGACCTCGCCGTGCGGACCCTGCCCTACCGCCTCGCCACCGTTGGCGCCCAGGAGTTCACCGGCACCGCCCGCATCGTGCTCACCGGCCCCGGCGGCGGCGCCTGGACCCAGTCCCTCACCCTGGCTTCCGGCGCCTCGGCCACTCCGGCCGCCGGCGCCCCGGCCCCGGTCCCGGCGGCGGCGTCGACCACGACCGGGGAGCCGGCCGTCCGGCTGGTGGCCGACGCCGTCGGCTTCTGCCGCCTGGCGGCCGGGCGGATCGACGCCGACGACCTCGGGGTCACCGTGACCGGCGATGGTCGCCTGGCCGCGGCCGTTCTCGCCTCGGCGGCGGCGTTCGCGGTGTAGAAGAGATCCGACACCGGGGTCCGGCGAGTACAGCTGACCGTGGAGCGCGTCGCCGCGGGCTCGACGTGAACGCGCCCGTCCGATCCCCAACGACAGCGGAGGATTCCATGAGCAACGCAACTGACCCCCTCGCCTGGGGCCGTCGCCTGGCCGGGCTGGGCCTCATCGCCGCCCTCGGCCTGTCGCTGGTCGCCTGTGGCGGCGACGACGATGACGAGGCCACCGGGTCCGGTGACGAGACCGAGGAGCCCGCCGACAGCGGCAGCGACTCGGGCAGCGATCCCTACGGCGACGGGGGCAGCAGCGGCGACGACACCGGCGATTCGGGCGCCAGCGATGCCGCCAGCGGCGAGTACGAGATCACCGAGATCGCCTACACCGACGCCACCGCGGCCGCCGGTTCGACGCTGACGATCAACGACTCGTCCGGCGCCGCCCACACGTTCACCGCCGACGAGGGCGCCTTCGACGTGCCGGTCCCCGGCGACGGCACCGCCGAGATCCAGGTGCCCGCCGATGCCGGCGACTACCCGTTCCACTGCGAGATCCACCCGTCGATGCAGGCGACGCTCTCGGTCGAGTGATCCGGACCTGCCCGCGAACGGGGGAGCACGCCTCCCCCGTTCGGGGGCAGCGCCGAGTGGGCTCAGGCCGCGACGAGGGCGGCGGTGATGCGGTCGCGCAGCTCGGCGACGTCGTTGCGGGCCACGTGCCCGTCGGTGGCCGCCTGCAGGGCCACCAGCCCCGAGCGCACCCGGTGCGAGTTGACCCGCTCCGAGGCCTCGACGGCGTTGTTGCCGGTGCGCACGGCCCGGTCGAGGTCGCCGACGCGGGTGTCGAGGTCGGACAGCGCGATCAGCGACAGGGCGTGGGAGCGGGCGGCGTCGAGCCCGTGGCCCTCGGCGGCGGCCTGGTGGCGGCCCCCGGCCTCCATCACGGCGTGGGTGTTGTCGCCCGCGCTCGACACGGCCACGTCGGCCCAGGCGACACCGGTGTCGCCCCAGTGGTGGGCGTGGGA
>Ga0272482_10000305_pt1 | contig 15591 bp, 18 predicted proteins | sample RVTome_8_FD_192427 | JGI IMG/M metagenome (GOLD analysis project Ga0272482, IMG submission 192427) | Soil microbial communities from uranium-contaminated site in the Upper Colorado River Basin, Wyoming, United States - RVT160D0 (version 2) ...
TACCGGTCGAGGTCGTTGAGCATCACCATGTCGAACGGCGTCGTCGTCGTGCCCTCCTCCTTTCTTGACGTGGGAGGATGGCGACCATGATCAGGCTCGGGAGTGTGGTGATCAACTGCGCCGACCTCGACGGCATGACCGCCTTCTGGTCGGCGGCGCTGCACCTCGATCCCGCGCCGGGCGGCGGTGGCTTCCGCGTGCTGCGCGGCACCGGCGTCAACGTCTCGCTGCAGGTCGCGAAGACGCCGGTGAGCGCCCGCGACCAGATGCACTTCGACCTGTACACGGACGACCAGGCGGGCGAGGTGCGCCGCCTACGCGAGTTGGGCGCCACCTTCGTGCGCCATCACCAGGACCCGGACGACGACTACGTGGTGCTCACCGACCCGGAGGGCAACGCCTTCTGCGTCTGCGCGATCTCCTGACCCGCCCTGCGGACCATCCGGGGCCTGATCCGCGGACGTGAGGATGCCTAGCTCGGTGGCGGGCCCATCGGTGTGGCCTGGAGCGCCCGCGCCACCGTCACCAGGTTGGCGGCCATCGCCCGTCCGGTCTTCGCCGACCAGTCGTGGCCGCGCTCGTCGTCCATGTAGTCGGGGCCGGCGCCGGGGCCGAGGTGCCAGTAGGTCCAGGCCTGGCCGGGCATTGTGTAGCCGATGTCCACGAGCCCGCCGCTGATCTCGCTGATCACGTGGTGGGCGCCGTCCTCGTTGCCGGTGTTGACGACACCGGCCACCCGGTTGTACGCGACCGGGCGCCCCTCGTCGTCGGTCTCGGAGAGCATCGCGTCCATCCGCTCCAGCACGCGCTGCGCCACCGAGGAGGGGTGGCCCAGCCACGTGGGTGTGGCGATGACGAGGATCTCCGAGCGCAGCAGCTGGTCATGGATCTCCGGCCACTGGTCGCCGGCGCCCATGTCGGTGCTGACGCCGGGCAGGATGTTGCGGTCGACCGCGCGTACCCAGTCGACCTCCACCTCGCGTTTCTCCAGCTCCCCGGCGACCACGCGGGCCAGTGCCTCGGTGTTGGAGGCGGCGGGGCTGGGCTTGAGGGTGCAGTTGATGACGAGTGCGCGCATGCCGTCGCGGTACCCGGCGCCGCCGCTTTCACGCCTGGAACACTGCGCGGGCTTCTGCGCCGCGCTGGAGCGGCACCACACCGGTGAGGACGAGGGGCTCTTTCCCGTGCTGCGGCGGGAGTTTCCCGAGCTCGCGCCGACGATCGACAAGCTCGCCGCGGACCATTGGCTGATCGCGGGCATCCTGGGCCAGGTCCGGGAGCTGCTCGCGCGGGCCGCCGGCGGCGCGGATCCGGCGGCGGTCGTGGGCGAGCTCGACGGGCTCGCGGCCATCATGGACTCGCATTTCGCCTTCGAGGAAAGCCGGATCGGCGCGCCATCGACGGGCTGAAAGCGTCCCGGCGCGGTCGGCGCGGATCGGTGGACGGCGCCCTTCACAACGTGAGTCCCTGTCGGATATCTGTCGGGCGGGCGAATGGAACGCCCGGTACATTCGTTGGCACGGCGGGATGCCGGTTGGGGTCGTGGGGAGACCGTGGGGGATCCTTTGTCGCAGCCAGCTCGTGGTGAGCGGACGCCTGGTGCCGGGCCGGGGCCGGTAGCGCCCATCGGCGGCACCGCCTCCCTGGCGTAGCCACCACCGGCCGGGGCCGCGGCCCTACCGGAGCTTCCCTGGTGATCGGGGCGCCGGCACGGCACTGGGAACCATGCCGGACGCCCCGATCACGCCCCGCCATCCCACCTCCTCCACCGCCCCGCGCCGTCCCGCGCGGCGGCGGCACGCAGTGTGCCCGGGTAAGTTCGTGATCGGGTTGTCTATCCCATCCGTGTGTACCTGTGGACACATCTGCGAGGAGGCTCGATCAGTGGGTGAGCGGCCGTACATCCTGCTCAGCTGCGGCATGTCCATCGACGGCTATCTGGACAACGCGGGCGGGAAGCGGTTACTGCTCTCCAACGACGCCGACTTCGACCGGGTGGACGACGTACGCGCGAGCTGCGACGCCATCATGGTCGGCGCGGGCACGGTGCGGCTGGACAACCCACGGCTGCTGGTCCGTTCTTCCGAACGCCGTTCGGACCGGGTCGCCCGCGGCCTGCACCCCACACCACTCAAGGTGACCGTGACCGGGCGCGGCGAGCTCGACCCCGGCGCCGCCTTCTTCCGCGCCGGCGATGTGGACAAACTTGTGTACTGCGCGACCGAGGCTGTGGACAGCACCCGCGAGCGGCTGGGCGAGGTGGCGACGGTCGTGGACGCCGGCGCGCCGGTGGACTTCTGCCGCCTGCTGACCGACCTGCACGAGCGGGGCGTGCGGCGGCTGATGGTCGAGGGCGGCGGGCGGGTGCACACCCAGTTCCTCACCGCCGGGCTCGTGGACGAGCTGCACCTGGTCATCGCGCCGTTCTTCGTGGGGGACTCGCGGGCGCCGCGGTTCGTCGGCGACGGCGCGTTTCCCTGGGGCCCGGACCGGCGGGCCACGCTCGTGCAGGTGCGCCAGATCGGCGACGTGGTGCTGCTGCGGTACGCGCTCTCCGAACGGTTCGACAAGGACGCCGGATCCGAGGAGGTCTGACGCCGTGGTGACCAGGCTGGCCATGTGGTCCGGACCGCGCAACGTGTCGACCGCCCTGATGCGCAGCTTCGGCGCGCGGGCCGACACGCTCGTCGTCGACGAGCCGCTGTACGCCTACTACCTGGACGCGACCGGCCTCGACCATCCCGGCCGCGCCGACGTGCTGGCCAGCCAGCCCAACCGGTGGCAGGACGTGGCGGCCGCGCTCACCGGCCCGCTGCCGCTCGGCGTCGCCGTGCACTACCAGAAGCACATGGCGCACCACCTGCTCCCGGACGTGGGACGCGACTGGCTGCCGGAGCTCGCGCACGCCTACCTGATCCGGGAGCCGGCGCACGTGGTCGCCTCTTACGCGAAGGTGCGCGGCGCCCCGACGCTGGCCGACCTCGGGTACGTGCAGCAGGTCGAGATCTTCCGCAGCCGCGGCGGCCCGGTGGTCGACGCCGCCGACCTGCTCCGCGACCCGGCCGGCGTACTGGAGCGGCTGTGCGCGGCGCTCGGCATCGGCTACGACCCGGCGATGCTGAGCTGGGCCCCCGGCCGCCGGGAGACCGACGGGGTGTGGGCGCCGCACTGGTACGCGGGCGTCGAGTCGTCGACCAGGTTCGGGCCGTACACACCCCCGTCGGGCCCGGTGCCCGAACGCCTGGCGCCCCTGGTCGAGGCCGCCCAGCCGTACTACGACGAGCTCTACGCCCACCGGGTCTAGAGACTTTCGGGGTGGGGGTCACGCCCGCCGTTCTTCAAGCCCATTTTGCCCGCGTTCGCGTCAGCGCCGGCCCGCGGGAGCAAACGGCCCGCCGCTGACACGAACGCGGGCAAATAATCTGCCTAAGAACGGGCGGGCGTGACCCCACACCGAAAGGGCTCTAAAGCACCGGTGTGCCGTTGGCTTGGGCGTGGGTGACGTAGAGGTCGGCCACGCGGCTCGTCACCGGGCCTACCGTGCCCGCGCCGATCGGGCGGCCGTCGATCTCCGTGACGCCGGCGATCTCGCCCATCGTGCCGGTGCAGAAGACCTCGTCCGCGGTGTACATCTCGGTGAGGGTAAGGTCGCGGACCGTGGCCGGGATGCCGGCGGCCGCCGCGAGCCGCAGCACGGTCGCTCGGGTGATGCCCTCGGGGCAGGCGAGCGCGTGGGGGGTGGAGAGCGCTCCATCGTGGACGGCGAAGAGGTGGGTGGCGTTCGTCTCGGCGACGAAGCCGCGACCGTCGAGCATCAGGGCGTCGTCCGCGCCGGCGACCGTGGCCTCCATCTTGGCGAGGATGGAGTTGAGCAGGTTGTTGTGGTGGATTTTCGGGTCGAGCACGTCCGGGCCGGGGCGGCGCACGCTCGACGTGGCCAGGCGCAGGCCGCTCGTGTCGTAGACGGGGGGCTTGTGCTCGGCGAGCACGATCAGCGTGCAGCCGCTCTGGTTGAGGCGCGGGTCCATGCCGCTGGTCACCTTCACGCCGCGGGTGAGCGTCAGTCTGATGTGGACGCCGTCGCGCATGTCGTTGGCCCGCAGCGTCTCGACGACCGCCGCGGTCACCTCCTCGGGCGAGGGGATGCCGGCGAAGCCGAGCGCGGTCGCCGACCGCCGCAGCCGGTCGAGGTGGGCCTCGAGCCCGAAGATCCGCCCCTGGTACAGGCGGAGTCCCTCCCACACGGCGTCACCGCCCTGGACGGCGGAGTCGAAGGGGGAGATGCCCGGCTCGTCGCGGTGGCGGAGTACCCCGTTGACCCAGTACCTGATGGCGGCGTTTCGCTCGTCGTAGCGCTGCAACATGGTCCAGACGCTAGCGGGCCGCCGGCACCGCGGGAGTCACCGTGTCCGTCGACCTTGCTCGCGGGAGCCGAGTCAGCCGGCGGCGGAGAGCGCGGGCACGCGGGGTGGGAGCGCCTCGGCACGCGGAGCCTGCCCCGCTTCGCGCGATGCGTCCTGCTCGGGGGGCGCCGGGCGGAGCCACCGCACCACGAGCACCACGGCGCCGGGGAGGCTGGCGGCGAAGGCGAGCACCCCGTAGACGACCGCGATCGTCAGGCCCAGGCTCGGGCTCAGCCCGGCCGCGCCGAACGCCCACGCCGTCACGCCCTCACGCGGCCCCCAGCCACCCACGTTGAGCGGGACCAGCATCGCCAGCATCGCGAGCAGCATCAGCGGCGCCAGCCGGGCGAACGAGGCGGTCGAGCCGGCGGCCCGGGCCGCCACCAGGAACGTCGCGAGGTGCCCGGCCAGCACCACCGCCGAGGAGACCAGGATGCCCGGCCACACGTGGCGGGCGAGCAGGCCGCGGCGGATGTCGGCGGCGGCTGTGCCCAGGGCTCGGGTGACCAGCGACGTGCCCCGCCGCCGGCGGACCAGCATCACCAGCGCGACCGTGACGGCGGCCGCGAGTACGACAGCTGCCGCCACCTGAACGAGCTGGTTGCGCGGCACGATCGGCGAGGGGAGCACCAGCAGCGCCGAGAGGCCGACGACGACGAAGACGGCGGTGCCGGCGGACCGTTCGAGCACGACGGCGCGCACGCCCCGGCCCACGTCACCGGTGTCGCGGCCGTTGCGGACGGCGCGGTGCACGTCGCCGAGGATGCCGCCGGGCAGCGCGGCGTTGAGGAAGAGCGCGCGGTAGTAGTCGGCGACCGCGCCGCGCAGCGGGAGGCGGATGCCCAGGCCGCGCGCGACCAGGCACCACCGCCAGGCGCTGAGCACGGTGGTGAGCAGGCCGATGCCGAGGGCGGCCAGGAGCGTGGTGCCGTCGATCACGTACAGCCCGTCGAGGAGCGCGCCGGTGCCCAGGCGCCACACCAGCGCGCCCATGATGGCCAACCCGCCGAGCACCTTGACCCAGGCCCATACCGACCGCGTCACGCGACCCTCCCTCGCTGAGGTCTTCCCCGACAGATACGGGGGGAGGGTGGCAAAGGGTTCATTCGGGGAGTGCCAGCAGGTCGCGGTGGTCGATCACCGCCTGGAGGTCGCCGGCCGCGACCGCGTCGATGCGGCGGCGCAGGTACCCCTCGGCGGGTGCCGCCAGCTCGGGGCGCTGCTCGACCGCCGCGCCGACCCAGCCGCGCAGCCACTCGGCGGCGAGCCCGGCCTGCTCGCGGCCGAGCCGCCAGGGGCTGGGCCGCTCCAGCACGGTGGCGCCGTGCCGCGCGAACGCCTCCGCAGCCGCCCCCGCCGCGTCCGGCCCCAGCAGTGCCCGGGTGCCGTGCGTCCGGCGCTGGTGCTCGTTGAAGGCGCCGGCGAACGCGCCGTCCAGCGGGTCGGCGGGGGTGAGCTCCACCGACCCGGCCACCGACAGCGTGAACAGGGCCGGGCAGCGCGCGCCCGCGCACGCCTCCGCCAGCGCGTCGACCTCCCCGGCCGTCAGGAGGTCGAGTAGCGCGGAGGCGGTGACCAGCGCGGCGCCGGCGAGGTCGGCGGCGGTCAGGCCGGTCACGTCACCCTGGCGCGTCTCCACGGTGACCTGCGGGAAGGTGGCCATGCCGGCGGCCGCCAGCGCGAGCAGCGCGGGGTCGCGGTCGTGCATCACCCAGTGCTGCGGCCCGCCCAGCCGCGGCGCCAGCCAGCGCCCCATCGAGCCGCTGCCGGCGCCCAGGTCGCGGATCACCGGGCGGGCGGTGCCGTCCAGGCGTTCGCGCAGGGGATCCAGCAGCTCGACGGCGCGGGCGTCGGCGTCCGCCGGCTCCCGCAGCGCCAACCACCCCGGGCTGAACTCGCTCAACAAGCCTCCTCTGACAGGGCACCCAGCACGGCGGCGAGCGACCGCGCGGTCGCGTCCCAACCGTCCAGTGTGGAGCGGCGGTCGCGAGCCGCCGTGCGTAGGCTGACCCGCAGGTCAGGCTCTGTCAACCACCGCCGCAGCGCGCCGGCCAGCGCCCCCGGATCGCCCGGCGGGATCAGGAGCCCGGGTCGGGCCCGCCCGGACGCCCAGCCGAGGGCCTCGGGCACGCCGCCCACGTCGGTGGCGAGCACCGGCATGCCGCGGGCGAGGGCCTCGGTCACCACCATGCCGTAGGTCTCGGCGTGCGACGGGAGCACCAGCAGGTCGGCGGCGGCGTAGCGGGCGTCGAGCGCGGCGCCGGCCAGCGGGCCGGTGAAGGTGACCCGCCCGTCAAGGTCGCCGGCGGCCGCGACGACCCGGGCCGCGTACGCCGGGTCGCGGTCCAGCGCGCCGACGAAGGCGCAGGTCCAGTCGAGCCCGCCGATCGTGGCGAGGGCCTCGACCAGCAGGTCCTGGGCCTTGCGCGGGGTCACGGCGGCGACGCAGAGCAGGCCCGAGCCGGCTTCGGTGCCCGTGGACAGGGGGGCGGGGTCCACTCCGGGCGTGGCCACGCGTACCCCGTCGAGATCGTGCAGCGTGGCCAGCCGCCGCGCGGCGCCGTCGCTGGTCGCGATGACGGCGGCCGCGGCCCGGAGGGTGGCGCGCTCGCGGGCGTCCAGCTCGGTGTCGCCGGCCTCGTCCACGAGCGGCAGGTGCACCAGCACGGCGAGCCGCAGCCGCGCGGCCGCGGGCACGACCACCTCGGGCGCCGCGCACGCCACCAGGCCGTCGAGCAAGGTCAGGCCACCGTCGGGTACGCCCGCGAGGATCGCCGCCAGTTGGGCGACCCGCGCCGCGTCCGGGCGGGGCCAGCCGCCGCCCACCGGGTGCTCGACGACCTGCCAGCCCAGCGCGGCCAGCTCCTCGCAGGCGCGCCGGTCATAGCGGTTGCCGCCGCTGGGCGTGGCCGGCTCGTCCACGGTCCCGGGGAGGACGACGTGCAGAGTGGTCACAGAGTCCGCTCGTAGCTGGCCCACGCCGCGTGCGACTCGTGCAGCGTCACGGTGATGCCGGCCAGGCCCGCCGCCCCTTCGCCGAGCGCGCCCGCGCCCACCCGGTCGGCGAGGCGGTCCGCGATCACCTTGGCCAGGAACTCCGTCGAGGTGTTGACGCCGGCGAAGGCGGGCTCGTCGTCCAGGTTGCGGTAGTTCAGCTCGCCCAGCACCTCGCCGAGCTGCGCGGTGGCGAGCCCGATGTCGACCACGATGTTGTCGGCGTCGAGCTCGGGCCGGCGGAACGTCGCGTCGACCACGAACGTGGCGCCGTGCAGGCGCTGCGCCGGGCCGAACACGTCGCCGCGGAAGCTGTGCGCGACCATGATGTGGTCCCGGACGGTGATGCTGAACAACCCTCAACCTCCTGGGTGGGCGTCGTACCGGACGAGGTGGCACAGCGCGGGCAGCTCCCCGCCGGCCAGCTTGGGGAGCACGGCGGGCAGCTCGTCGAAGGCGGACTCGCCGGTCAGCAGCGCGTCGAACGCGGGGTCGGCGAGCAGCTCCAGCGCGAGGGCGAGCCGGTCCGCGTAGGTGCGCCGCCCCTTCACCGCCGGCGACACGGTGCCGACCTGGCTGCCGCGCACGGTCAGCCGGCGGGAGTGGAAGTGCTCGCCGAGCGGGATCGTGACGGCGCGGTCGCCGTACCAGCTCAGCTCCACCACCGTGCCCTCCGGCGCGAGCAGCTCCAGCGAGCGGGCCAGCCCGGCGGAGGTGGCGCTGGCGTGGATGACCAGGTCACGGTCGCCGGCCGCGCCGTCGGGCGGGGCGAAGTCGACACCGAGCGCCGCCGCGGTCGCCGCGCGGGCCGGGTCGGCGTCGACGAGCTGCACCCGCGCGCCGGGGAAGCGGGCCAGCACGGCGGCGACGCAGCAGCCCACCATGCCGCCGCCGACCACCGCGACCCGGTCGCCGACCAGGGGCGCGGCGTCCCAGAGGGCGTTGACCGCGGTCTCCACCGTGCCGGCGAGGACGGCCCGCCGCGGCGGCACCCCCGCCGGGATCGGCGTGACCGCGGCGGCCGGGACGACGTAGCGGGTCTGGTGCGGGTACAGGCAGAAGACCACCTGACCGCGCAGCTCGTCCGGGCCGTCTTCCACGACCCCGACGCTGAGGTAGCCGTACTTGACCGGGGCCGGAAACTCGCCCTCCTGAAACGGCGCCCGCATGGCCGCGTGCTGGCTCTCCGGCACCCCGCCGCGGAAGACGAGCGTCTCGGTGCCCCGGCTGACGCCCGACCACATCGCGCGCACCATGACCTCGCCCGGACCGGGCGGCTGGAGGGCGACCGGGCGGATCTCACCGACGCCGGGAGCAGCGAGCCAGAACGCTCGACCACGGAGCGTCATGGATCTCCTTCCGTGGTCGAGTGAACCGAACCGGCCTGTTTCCCGTTTTCCAGACCGAGGCCCTGGTAACCATACGTGGTGGGGCCCTACCCGCCCAGACATCTACGGAGGAACGTTGACCGTCAGCGACCGGCCCCTCACGACCACTCCGACCGTCGAGGGGCATACCGCGGGACTGGCGGTGCAGTTCGCCCTCCTGGGCATGCTGGCCGTGGGCGTCGGGCTGGACGCCGCCGGCTGGGCGGTCGGCGTCGTGTACGCGGTCGGCACGTGGGTGCTGCTCGGCCGCGCCCTGCGCCGCTCCGGCACCACGTTCCTCGGCCCGGCCAACCAGGTGACGCTGGCCCGCGCGACGCTGGTGGGCGGCGTGGCCGCGCTGGCCGCGGACTCGCTCACCGGGCACGCCGTGCCCGCGGCGGTCTTCGTGACGCTGGCCGCGGTGGCGCTCGCGCTCGACGCCGTGGACGGCCAGGTGGCCCGCCGCACCAACAGCACCTCGGCGCTCGGCGCCCGCTTCGACATGGAAGTCGACGCCATCCTCATCCTGGTGCTGAGCGCGGTGGTCGCCCAGTCGCTCGGCCCGTGGGTGCTGGCGATCGGCGTCTTCCGGTACGCGTTCGTGGTCGCCAGCTGGGTGCTGCCGTGGCTGCGCGCCGCGCTGCCGCACCGGGTGTCGCGCAAGACCGTGGCCGCGATCCAGGGTGTCGTGCTGGCGGTGGCGAGCTCGGGGCTGCTGCCGACCCCGATGACGATGGCCGTCGTGGGCACCGCGCTGGCGCTGCTGATCTGGTCCTTCACCCGCGACGTGGCCTGGCTGTGGCGCGCCCACCAGGTCCGGCGCTACATCGTCGCGGGCCTGACCCTGCCTCAGGTCTCCGTGTCGGTGGGCGGCGCCGGCGGGAACGCGCCGCGCAGCATGGGCGGGAACAGGGTCCTGACCGGCCCCGGGCGGCGGTAGAGCGCGGCCGGCCGGCCGGTCTCCAGGACCCGCCGCTCGCCGGTCGCCTCGACGAAGTCCTCCGTGTTGACCACCTTGCGGTGGAAGTTGCGAGCGTCGATGGAAACGCCCCACACCACCTCGTACACCCGGCGCAGGTCGCTCATCGTGAAGACCTCGGGGCAGAACGCGGTGGCGAGCGTCGTGTACTCCAGCTTGGACCGGGCGCGGTCGACCGCGTCCTCGACGATGTCGAGGTGGTCGAAGGCGAGCGTGACCTCCCGGGCCAGGACCGACCACACCGGCTGCCAGCGGGCGGCGCGCGCGTCGGTGCCGCCGACCGGCACCGGCAGGTCGGGCGCGATCGCCAGGTAGGCGACGGTGACCACCCGGCCGCGCGGATCGCGGCGCGGCGCCGTGTAGGTGCGCAGCTGTTCGAGGTAGAGGCTCTCGCCGTCGAGCGCGGTCTCCTCGGCCAGCTCGCGGCGGGCGGCGGGCTCGGCGTCCTCGTCGTCGTGGATGAACCCGCCGGGCAGCGCCAGCGCGCCGCGGAACGGCTCGATGCCGCGCTCGACCAGGAGCACCTGCAGCTGGTCGTCGCGGATCGTCAGCACGACCACGTCGACGGTCACGAAAACCCCGGTCACGGGGCCATGCTAGCTTATCGTCTCGGTGACATAAACGTCGTGCCGCGCGGGGGTCAGGAGGCGTAGGCCTCCAGTTGGGACAGTTGTCCGGCCGGCCAGCCGGTGTTCGCGGTGATGTGGACGCGCAGGTAGCGGACGCTCGCCGCCGGGAAGGTGAGCGTCACGGTGTTGCCGGTGGCCGGGTTGAAGACCCGCCCGCCCGAGGCGACCAGCGTCGTGAAGGTGGAACCGTTGGTGCCGCCCTGCACCGACAGCGTCTGGGTGCGGGTCGCCCACGCGCTCGCCGGCGGGAGCTTCAGCACCACGCGACCCACCGACAGGGCGGAGCCGAGGTCCACCTGTATCCACTGTGGAAACGCGTTGTTCGCGCTCTCCCAGTAGGTGCCCGCGTCGCCGTCGACCGCGTTGCCCGGCCCGTAGCTCTGCACCTGGCCGCTCGCGGTCGCCGGCCGGCCCGCCGCCAGGTCACCGCCCGGCTGCGGCGCGGGGTCGGTGGTGACGCTGACCGTGTTGGACGGCGGCGAGGTGTTGCCGGCCGCGTCCCGGGCGGTGACCTGGAAGCTGTACGCCGTCGCGGGGCTCAGCCCGCCCACCGTCGCCGACGTGCCGGCGGTGGTCGCCACGACCGTGCCCGCGCGGAGCACCTGGTATCCGGTCACGCCCGTGTTGTCGGTGCTCGCGGTCCAGGACAGCGACACGCTCGTGGACGATTTCGCGGTGACCGCGAGGCTGCCGGGCGCGGTGGGCGGCGGGTCGGTGGGCTGGCCGCCGGCCGCGTACACCTCCAGGGCGGCGAGCTGGGCGGCCGGCCACCCGGTGTTGGCCGTGACGTTGACCCGCACGTAGCGGGCGCTGGTCGCCGGGAACGTCACCGTCACCGTGTTGCCCGAGGCGGGATCGAAGACCCGGCCGGCCGACGTGGCGAGCGTCGTGAGGCTGGAGCCGTTGGTGCCGCCCTGCACCGAGAGGGTCTGGGTGCGCGCGCCCCAACCCGCGGGCAGCCTCAACACGACGCGGTCCACCGAGGCGGCTGTCCCCAGGTCGACCTGGAGCCACTGTGGAAACGCGCTGTTGACACCCTCCCAGTAGGTGGCCGCGTTGCCGTCCACAGCGTTGGCGGCGACGAAGACGCCGTTCTGGCCGCTGGCCGTCGCGGGCCGGCCGGCGGCCAGGTCGCCGCTGGGCTGTGGACCCGGGCCACCTCCGGCGACCGGCGGCGTGGGGCGCACCGGCGTGAGCGCGAGCTGGCCTTTCAGCATCCGGCCGCCGTCCGCGGTGATCCGCAGGTAGTAGTCGGACGAGCAGAACGTGCCGTCCTCGTCCAGCGGCCGGATGCCGCTGCCGGCGGGCACGGTGGCCGCGGTCTCGGCGGTCTTGGCGATCTGGTTGCCCTCGTTGAACTCGTCGAACATCGAGATGTAGATGCCCTGGCAGCCGGCCCGCACCATGTTGTAGAAGTGCCGCCAGTAGAAGTCGCCGTGCGCGCGGGCTCCCGAGGACAGGTCGCCGGGCATCACGCAGGGCTGGTAGTCGATGCCGTGCGCGTTACAGTCGGCCTGGTCGGGCAGGTTGACGTTGGTGTAGAACCAGTCGAGCCCGTCGAGCGTGCCGGTGCGGCCGACCATCCACGGCGAGATCATGTTGAAGGCGTGGTAGACGTCGAGGAAGCCCGGGCGGGAGTCGTTGATGCCCTGCCGCCAGTACGTGGGGACGCCGCCGATGACGTAGCAGCCCTGCGCCTTGAACCAGTTGACCACCTCGAGGCAGGGCGCCGGCGCGAAGGGGCGGCCCGAGTCGTTGAAGCCGAAGCCCCAGACGCACACGACCGGCTTGCCGTTCTGCCGGGCGTACGCGGGTGAGGCGGTGTGCGCCGACATCTTCGTGGTCCAGTCGGTCTTCAGCTCGGACTGCATGCTGGTCCAGCTCGTCACGTCGTACATGACGTAGAACTTGCGCCCGAAGCGCTCCGCCGCGTCGCGAACCTTGACCGTCATCGCGTCGCGGGTCGGCCCCTCGTCGCCGAAGGGGTTGAACCGCTGCAGCGCCGCCGTGTCGCAGCCGTGGTCGCGCATCCACTGGAAGTGGGTGTCCACCGTCTGCTGGTCGTACGACGAGAAGAGCCGGGCCGGCTGCCCGTTGCCGAGGTTGGGGTAGGCGGTGGTGTAGCCGTGGGTGAGCTCCCGCAGGTCCGGCCAGGAGACGATCGTGGTGTTGCTCGGCGACGGCGGCTGGAACCGGTCGCGGCTCCAGTGCCACCAGCCGCCGATCGGCGCGCCGTCGCCGGGGCAGGCGAACCACCCCTGGTAGCCGACCGAGATCTTCCCGACCACGTCGCCGGGCGGGCTCGCCGCGCTGGCCGCGCCGGTCAGGGCGGAGACTCCCGCGGTGGTCGACACGGCGGCCAGCGCGGAGCCGGCGGCCACGGACGTCACGAAGGTACGGCGCGATACCGCCATGTCGGCGCTCCTCCTGGGGGTGTCCGGGATCACGGAATCGATGGTCATCGTGCCAGGACTCGACACAGCCACGCAACAGTTGAATCAATACTCGAAATCTGACGACAACAATCGCGCAAGAATCGCCGGGCGGCTCCGGGAATCCTGGGCGGACCGGGGGCGTTCCGCATTCGGCGACGGTCGCGAGACCGGTCGCGGAGTGGAAAGAGGACCATGATGAAGGTTCGTAGCTCGGTACGTTCGCTGGCCCGCAAGCCCGGCGCGGTGGTGGTCCGCCGCGGCGGCCGGATCCGCGTGATCAACAGGCGTGACCCCCGGTGGAACGGCCGCCAGGGCTGACGCCGGCAGTGGCGTGAAGGAGGGCACATGACGGGGTCGCCGTGGAGCGTGGCGGTGGTCGGGCCGGGTGGCGTCGGCGGGCTGGTCGGCGCGGTGCTGACCCGGGCCGGCCACCCCGTCGTGTACGTGGCGCGGCCGGACACCGCGGCGGCGCTGACCGCCAGCGGGCTCGACGTGACCAGCGTCCAGTACGGCGACTTCCATGTGCCCGCCACGGCGGTGCCGCGGCTCGCCGCGCCGGTCGACGTGTGCGTGGTCGCGGCCAAGGCGACCGCCCTCGACGCGGCCCTCGACGGCGTGCCCGCCGAGGCGCTCGGCGCCGGCCTGGTGCTGCCGCTGCTCAACGGCGTCGACCACCTGGCCGCGCTGCGCGAGCGCTTCCCGGCCGCGCGGGTGCTCGCCGGGGCGATCCGGGTCGAGTCCACGCGCGTGGCGCCCGGCCGGATCGCGCACACCAGCCCGTTCTGCACCGTCGAGGTGGCCGGTGACGGCATCCCGCGCCCACGTCTGGAGACCCTCGCGGCCCAGCTGGGCGCGGCCGGGATCGGCACCTCCGTGCGCGACTCCGAGGTCGCCGTGCTCTGGGACAAGCTCGCCTTCCTGGCACCCCTGGCGCTGCTCACCACCGCCTACGGCGCCACCGCGGGCGAGGTGCGGGAGAAGCACCGCTCGGATCTGGAGGCGGTCGCCGACGAGGTGGCGGCGGTGGCGCGCGCGGCCGGTGCCACCGCGGACGCGGGTGCGGTCATCGGCCTCTTCGACCGCGTGCCGCCGGGCATGAAGTCGTCGATGCAGCGCGACGTCGAGGCCGGCCGGCAGGCCGAGGTGGACGCGATCGGCGGGGCGGTGCTCCGCGCGGCCGATCGCCACGGACTGGCCGTGCCGGTGACCACCCGCCTCGTCGACGACCTGCGCGCCCGCGGCGTCTGAGCCGCGGGGTCAGGCGGCGGGCGCGTGCCCCTTCACGGCCCAGGCCCGGGCGGTGAGCTCGATGGCACCGTCCGGGTTGGCCGGTAGGCGGTCGCGGAGCAGGTCGCGCACCGCGGCGCGGCGCTCCTCGCCCAGGGCGACGAGGTAGGCGGGCGCGGCCCCCTGTCCACCCAGAAACGGCTCCCAGTAGTCGTCGAAGCCGGTGAACACCGTCGGGATGTCGATCGCCTCGACGGAGACCTCCGCCAGGCCCGCGTCCGTCCACAGTGCACGCAGCGGCCCCGGCCGGCAGATCGGGAAGCGGCGCCCCTCGTCGAGCTCCGCGCCGGCCGGGTCGAGGGCGGCCGCGGCGTCCCAGAAGTGGCGCATCAGCTCCATGCCCTCGGCGTAGTCCCACACGTAGGCGGCCACGACCGCGCCGGGCGCGGCCACGCGGGCGAACTCGGCGGCCGCCTCCCCGGGCTCGGGCACGAAGTTGAGCGCGAGCCCGCTCACCACCGCGTCGAAGCGGGCGGGCGGCAGCGGCAGGGTGCGCGCGTCACCGGCCAGAAAGGACACCCGCGGGTCGGCGACCTGCGCGTGTGCCGTGGCCAGGAAGCCGTCCGACGGGTCGACGCCGGTCACCTCGGCCGGATCGGTGAGCGTCAGCACGGTCGCGCTCAGCGCGCCGGTGCCGCACCCCACATCCAGCCAACGCCGCCCGGCGGGCACGTCGAGCCATGCCACGAACCGCGCCGCGACCCGGCGGCTCCACCGCCCGACGTACGCCTCGTACGCGTCTCCGCGCGCCCACACCTCGCGTGCCACGCCCACCACCCTAGGCCGTCAGTGTCCGGGCCATCGCCAGGTCGCGCCGGACGCCGTCGGGCATCACGCCGTTGACCTCACCGGTGTAGGCGAAGCCGTGCCGGAGGTAGAGCGCCTCGGCGCTCGCGTTGCCCTCCACCACGCCGAGCATCATCTCCCGCGCGCCCGACTTGACCGCCCACTCCACGACCGCGCCGACGAGCCGGTCGCCGACCCCCTTGCCGCGCGCGGCCGGGTCGACCCACATCGAGTGCAACCACACCACATCCGCGTCGTCCTCGGGAAAGCCGCTGGCCATGCCCACCGCCCGCCCGTCGACGAACGCGACAAGGTTGAGCGAGCCGGGAATCCCGAGCCGGTCGCGCCACCGCTGCTCGTGGTCGCCGTCGCCCTGCCACTCGGCGAGGGCGCTCTTGAACGCGTGCGGCGCCTCGGCGAGCGCCTTGTGCCGGAGCTCGCGCCACAGCCGCCAGTCGTCCACGCCCACCTCGACCAACTCCACCATGGGGCCGACCCTAAACGGCCGACCCACCTGCCCCGCGACCCAATTCCGCTAGCGGCGACGCAGGAGTGCCACGCAGAGCAGGGCGAACGCGCCCAGATTGAGCACCACCCGGATCCAGTTGAACGCCTCCCACCGGCCCGCGTGGAAGTCCTCGCGCACCTTGGCCAGGTCGATGCTGTCCGGGTCGCCGGCCGCCTTGATCGCGTCGTTGAGCGGCACGTTCA
>Ga0272482_10000306_pt1 | contig 15587 bp, 19 predicted proteins | sample RVTome_8_FD_192427 | JGI IMG/M metagenome (GOLD analysis project Ga0272482, IMG submission 192427) | Soil microbial communities from uranium-contaminated site in the Upper Colorado River Basin, Wyoming, United States - RVT160D0 (version 2) ...
GTCGCCCGGTCGCGCAGCAACCCGGCGGCACCGAGGATCAGCGATCCGGTGCAGACGGACACGGTCCAGGTCGTGTGCTGGTCGACGCGGCGGATCCAGTCCACCAACACCGGGTTCTCCATCGCACCCTGGGTGCCAGGCACGCTCGCGCCTGGCACGACCAGCACGTCGAACCGGTCCACCTCGTCGGTGGCGCGGTCGGCGTGTACCGCGACGAAGCCGGTGTCGGTGCGCACCGGCCCTCGGCGTTCACCGACGAGGGTCACCGTCGCGCCGGGCAACCGCCCGAGCAGGTCCGCTGGCCCGGCCACGTCGAGCAGGCTGAAACCGTCGTACAGCAGGACTCCGACGTCCGGTCCACTGGTCACACGTCATGGTCGCGGGAGCGCGCGACGACCGTCAATTCGCGGCGGGCAACTCGTGGTCGATTCACATGGACTCGTCCTCGAGTGGCTGGTCCGCCGCCGGGTGCTCGACGAGCGCGAGGACCTTGGTGGCCATGAACCGCGCGGTGCGGACCGGGTTGCCGGTGCGGGTCACCTCGACGACCTCGACCACACCCCGGCTGATGCTGACCTCCACCCGCCTGCCCGCTCTGGTGGCCGTGACCTCGTACGTGCGCGTCGTGTCGCCGGCATCGACCACGATCTCCACCCGGTCGCCCTTCATGGCCGCCTCCGCCCGTCGCCGCACCACCATCGTACCGAACAAATGTTCGACCGCCAACCTGGTGCGAACTTGACACCCAGATACCCCCCACTGGTATGGTCACGGCCACATCGATACCCCTAGTGGGTATTTACCAGCTCGGAGGTAGTCGTCGTGAAGATTGTCGTTCGGGGGCGTGCCTGGAACTTCGTCCAGCATCTGCTCGAGATGACCATCGCGATGTTCATGGGGATGTTCGTGCTCGGGATGCCGGCGGACATGCTCTTCGAGGCACTCGGCTGGACGGCACTCACCGAGGATCTCGTGCTGAGCACCCTCCTCATGGCGACCTACATGTCCATCGGCATGGCGGCCTGGATGCGGTTCCGCGGCTGCCGGTGGCGGATCACGCTCGAGATGTGCCTCGCGATGTACGTCCCCTTCCTGATCATGTACCCGCCGTACTTCGCGGGCTGGGCCTCCCCGATGGCCGTCATGATGGTCGGCCACCTCCTGATGGTCCCGGCGATGGTCGTCGCGATGCTGATCCGCCTCGACGAGTACACCGTCTCCCACCACGCTCACAAGAAGGAGCTGGCCGTCCAACGGGAAGGCTGACCGAGCAGCGCCGCCGGGCGCGACTCGATCAGCGGCAGGCGCACCGACGCGTGCGGGATGATGCCCAGCTCCGCCAGTGCCGCCTTCGCCATCACAGCTCCCTGGGACTCCCCCATCACGGCCGCCACCAACGGGATCAGCGCGTCGTTGACCGCGCGCGCCGCGGCGAGGTCGCCCGCGCGGACCGCACCGATCAGCTCGGCGTTGCGGTCCGCGGCGACGTTGCCGACCACACTGACCACCCCGGCGGCGCCGCACGCGAGATACGGCAGGTTCAGCTCGTCGATGCCGCAGTAGTACGCCAGCGACGTGCGCGCCATGACCCCCATCGCCTCGAACAGGTCGCCCTTCGCGTCCTTGACCGCCAGGATCCGGGGATGGCCGGCCAGCTCGACCAGCGTGTCCGCCGTCATCGCGATGCCGGTGCGCGCCGGCACGTCGTACAGCATCACCGGCAGCGCGGTGGCGTCGGCGACCGCGACGCAGTGGGCCACCACGCCCGCCTGCGTCGGCCGGGAGTAGTACGGGCAGACGAGCAGCAGTGCGTCCGCGCCCGCGGCTTCCGCCTCGCGGGCCCGCCGGACGCTGGCGGCGGTGTCGTACGTGCCGACGCCGGCGATCACCCGCGCCCGGTCCCCCGCCCGCGCCGCCACCGCGCGGACCAGCCGGACCGACTCGGTGTCGGTCAGCGTCGGCGACTCACCCGTGGTGCCGCCGACGACGATGCCGTCGCAGCCGGTGGCCAGCAGGTGGTCGACGAGGCTGGCGAGCCCCGCGTCGTCGATCGTGCCGTCGGGGTGCATCGGGGTCACCATGGCGACGAGGTTGGCGCCGAAGAGGTCGGTCATGAGCCGATCCTGACCCGACCGACAACCACGGTCCAGCGATGCTTTCTTGCCGATATCGCTTAGCCTGGCTTCATGATTGAGGTCGGCGCCCTGCGGGCGCTGCGGTCGGTCGCCGCGCTCGGGACGCTGGCCAGCGCGGCCGACGAGCTCGGGTTCACGGCGTCCGCGGTGTCGCAGCAGATCAAGCGCCTGGAACGCCAGGTCGGCGTGCCCGTGCTCGCGCCGGCGGGCCGTGGCGTCGTGCTCACCCCGGCCGGGCAGGCCGTCGTCGACTCGGCGCCCGAGGTGTTCCAGGCGTTGGAACGCTGTGTGGCGGCGGCCAGGTCGGTGGCGGACGGCGCGCCGCGCGGCATCCTGCGTGTCGCCGCCTTCTCGACCGCCATCCGCGGTCTCCTCGCGCCCACCCTGCCCCGGCTGTCGGCCAGCTGCCCCGACCTGCGCCCGCACATCACCGAACAGGACCCGGCCAAGGCACTGCACAGCGTCGACGCCGGCACCGCCGACCTCGCACTCGTCCACGACGCGGACGGCCTGCCGGCGCCGCTGCCGGGATCCCTCACCCGCCGCCACGTGCACACCGACGTCGGCGACGTCGTCATGAGCAGGACCCACCCGCTCGCCCGGCTCGACCACCCACTCGGCGGCGCCGACCTCGCCGGCCACGCGTGGGTGACCAGCCCGCCGGGCACGGTGTGCCACCAGTGGTTTCGCCGGCTCTTCGCGGAGGCGCCGGCCGACCCGGACGTGCGTCACCTCGTCGATGACTTCGCCACCCAACTGTCACTGGTCGCGTCCGGCGACATCCTCGCGCTGATCCCCCGCCTCGCCCGCCCGCCACTGGGTGACGGGCTCGTCGCCCGGCCACTGCGCCGGCCGCCAACGCGTCAGGTGCACGCGGCGTGGCGGCGCAGCGCCGACGCCAGCCCGGCAGTCCAGGCGGTGCTTGCCGAGCTGGTCACTGGCTGAGCACCACCCCCAGCACGGCGCCGACGACGACGAGCCACAGGGCCGCCTTGACCAGGAACGAGGCGGAGCAGGAGACGTTCATGCGTCCTTGGTACGCCCCGAGGGCCCCCGCGTGACCGGCCGCAAGGGACCTCCCCACCGGGACCTCCGCGCGCGGAGGATATTCACTCTCCCCGCGAACATCGTCACCTAGAGTGGACGGTAACCCGCCGTCGTGGAGGTCGCCGTGTCCGATGATGACGACGATCTCACCGGAATCGTGCTGAACGTGCGCAGGAACAACCCCGAGGCGACGAAACGGTTCGTGAACCACCCGCTCACCCGCGCCTACCTCGAGGCAGGCGTGCGCATCGTCGAGCGGGAGGTCACGGCGGGCACGGCGAGCGACGAGCGCGGGCTGCTGCGCCCGTTCGAGACCCTGCGGCGCGAGAAGGTGATCGCGGAGCTCGTCAACGGGCGGCGGGAGCTGCCGAGGCGTGGCACGGTGGGGACGTTCCGGGATCGCTGGGACCCGTACTCCGGCTACCTCTCCGACCTCGCGCGGTTCATGTTGCGGATGCGGCCGCTCGGTCCGGTGAGCACGCTCGCGCAGCAGGCCGCGGTGGCGCTGTCGAAGGGCGACTTCGTGGCGGGCGTGCACGAGGTCGCCTACCGGGACATGGTGCTCGCCGCCACGTCGGTCCCGCTGCGGTTCCGGTTCCTGGCAAGCACGTTCGCTGCGCAGGACCAGGCCGTCGCCGAGGCCATGACGTCGGTGTACCGGGACGTCACCAAGACGTGGAAGGCCATGTGCGACGAGGTGTTCGCGGCACGCGGGCTCACGCTGCGCGCGGGTCTGACGACCCAGGACCTCGCCACGATCCTGGTCGCGGTCAACGAGGGTCTCGCCTTCCGCGTCGCCAACGACCCGGACTGCGCCGTCCGCGACGACGAGACCAGGCGCGGGCTGCTCGGGCACGCCGCGCTCGCGTTGTTCGCCGGCGCCATCGACACCGGCGACGGGCTCGCCCTCGACGAGCTGGCCGAGCGGATCGCCGACGCCGCAAGGTAAAGCGGGTGCGGACCGGGAACCCGTCGGGATACCGTCGAGCCGTGGCCGTCACCTCCCGCCGATTTACCGGACCCCTGGCCCCCACCGGGCGCCTCGGGGTCGTGCCACGTCGCTGACCTCGTCGAGCTCACCGGCCAGGGGTTGCTCCTTTCCCCACATCCGGTAGCTCGCCTGGAGGTCCGCCATGTCCGCACGTCTCACGTCCGACCAGCTCGCCCGCGATCTCGCCGTCCGCGATCTCGCCGATCCGGCCGCCGGCCGGCATGCGCTGCAACTCCTGCCGCACAACGTGGTGACCGCACTCGTGGCGCGGTGGGGCTGCGCGGTCCGGTGGTGTCGCGGCGATCGCGTCGTCACCATCGAGGACAACTACGACAACCTGGGGTATGCCGGCGAAGCCGTCACCCGCGACGCGCGCTACACCCGCTACGTCGACGACGGCCGGATGCTGCGTAGTCATTCCAGCGCACTGGTCCCGGCGGCCCTGCGTGCCATGTCGGCCGACCCGGTCGAGGACGTTCTGTTGGTGTGTCCCGGAATCGTGTACCGCCGCGACGCCATCGACCGGCTGCACACCGGGACTCCGCACCAGCTCGACCTGTGGCGCGTGTCCCGCTCGCCGCTGGGCGCCGCCGACCTGGACACGATGATCACCGCGGTTCTCGCCGCGGTGCTCCCCGGCGCCACCGACCGCCGCGAACCCCGGGTCCACCCGTACACCCTCGACGGCCGCCAGATCGACGTGCTGCACGACGGCGAGTGGGTCGAGGTCGCCGAAGGCGGCCTCGCGCACCCCGACGTGCTTCGCAAGGCCGGCCTGGACGAGGGATGGCACGGCCTCGCACTGGGTCTGGGACTGGACCGGTTACTCATGCTGGTCAAGGGGATCCCCGACATCCGGCTGCTCCGCTCGCCCCGTCCCGCCGTCGCGGCTCAGATGACGGACCTGACGCCGTACCGCCCGGTGTCGACCATGCCCCCGATCCACCGCGACATCTCGATCGCCGTCGACGCCGACGACCTGGTCGAGGACCTCGGCGACCGCGTCCGCCACGCCCTCGCCGACGACGCACACAGCGTGGAGTCGGTGGCGATACTCCAGGAAACCCCGTGCGCCGACCTCCCCGCCCAGGCCATCGCCCGCCTCGGCGCCCGTGCCGACCAGAAGAACGTCCTCGTCCGCATCGTGTTGCGCCGCCTGGACACCACACTGTCCAACAAGGACGCGAACGCACTGCGCGACCGTATCTACGCCGCTCTGCACCGGGGCACCGCGCACCAGTGGGCCGCGACGCCGCCGGACCCCGACCGCTGAGCCCGGCCCGGGACAAGCGACTTCCCACTACTCGCCAATGCGTAGTACTGTGCATTCAAAAGATGGGGCCACGGGAGGGGAAGACATGGCGGACATGCATCGAAGCCCGGAACCTGCTGCTTCGGAACACGGTGCGACCACGACGGATCAGGTTGCCACGGAGCGGTACCTCGCCATGGTGTTGACCGCGCTCGCCGATCTTCCCTCGGCCGAGGTGGCCGAGATCGCCGAGGACATCGGTCCGCAGCTGGACGAACTCGCCGGCGAAATGGGTGCGCCTGTTTCGATGACGGCGCTGGTCGAACGGCTGGGCACGCCAGAGCAGTACGCGCAGGAGTTGCGTGCCGCCGCGAACTATCCGGCAGTCGAGCCGGAGCGCCGGTCCCTGATGCCCGACCTCGCGTGGCTCAGTCTTGCCTCGGGCGTCGTCGTCGTGGTCCTGTTCGGTATCGACAGCGGGCTCAACAGCGTGTGGGACGCCCTGTACTGGCAGGACACCGACCACCTTCTCGTGTTCACCCCGTTCGTGCTGCTGCCCCTGTTCGCGATCGTCTGGGAAGCGCGTGGCCGAGTCACGCCGGACATGATCAGGGCTTTGCCGGTGTACCAGGCAGGTACTCGCTTGATCCAGATGACGCCCACCGCCGCACGTGAGTACCTGAACACCCTGCGGCCCGCGTGGCGTGCGGCGCGCATCGTCATTCCGGTCGTCGCCACCATGTTCGCCCTCACCCATGGGCTGGCGTCCGGCCTGCAGGTGATCCTGCCGGTGGTCGCGCTGGCCGCACTGCTGTTCAACTCGCGGTTCGCGAGGAAGCGGCTGTGGACGGTCACGGTGGTGTGCGACGCGTTCGCGGCCGGGCTGGCCGCGGCGTTCGTCCTGACGTTCTTCGTCAATGCCATGAGCTGAGCCGTCCCCGGCTACCCGAACTAGGGTCAGGTCATGAGTGCGGAGAGGTCACGGCCGGCGTTCGTTCTGCATGACCATCGGCGACCGCGGCCGCACTTCGATCTTCGGTTGGAGCAGGACGGGGTGCTGCGGTCGTGGGCGGTGCCGCGTGGGCTGCCGGAGAAGGCCGGCCAGAACCGGCTCGCTGTGGCGGTGCCGGACCACGACCTCGACCACCTCGAGTACGAGGACGAGCACAAGAGCATCGCGGACATCGGGTGGTGGGAGGAGCACGACCGGACTCAGCGCCGGTTCATCTTCACGCTGCACGGGCGCCGCGACGCCGTGCGGTACGTGCTCATCGACACCGGCTCCGACTGGCTGCTCCGGCGCACCAAGGAGCAGGCCGCCGACGACGGCCAGTCGGGATGAGGGTCAGCGCGCGTCGGCGGGGTCGCCGACCAGGTGTCGCACGTTGTCCATGACGACCAGGTCGTGCACCTCGTCGCCGTGGTGGCTGGTGATGTGCTCGACGAGCGCGTCAGCGCATTCGGGGAGTGCCTCGATCTCGACCCGCCACTGCTCGCTCGCGTGCTTGCGGCCGTGCCAGCGGTGTGCCCGCCTGATCGGCCCTTCGATGTGTGCGCAGCACGTGAACTCGGTGCCCGCCACCTCGGCTGCCATGGTGTTGGCCAGTTGTTTGCTGTCCGTCGTGAACGTGACGACGGCGTGCTCGTAGTCCATGACTGTGATACTAGTCACGAGAGTGGCCTTTGTAAGCCCGCTTCCCACCGACATGACAGAGTCGATCACCATGGGGAACAACGATGTCGCGGCGCTCGGCCGCATGTCCGGTCTGGTGACACCGATGGCGTTGCGAGCGGCGGTGACCCTCGGCCTTCCCGACCGGCTGCGTGGCGACGGCGCCACCACCGACCGGCTCGCGGCCGACCTCGGGGTGTCGCCGGTCGCGCTCGACATCCTGCTCGGCCATCTCACGACTCTCGGCGTCGTCGAGCGGACCGCCGCCGGGCACCGGACCACCGACCTCGGCACGCACCTGTGCACCGACGCCGACAACCTCCTGCCCACAATCCTGAACATGAACACCGCGGCCGGCCGCGCCGATCTGGCCTTCGTGGAGATCATCCACAGCATCACCACCGGGCAGGCGGCCTACCCGGTGCGCTACGGCACGGACTTCTGGGCCGACCTCGCCGAGCACCCGCACCTCCGGGCGTCGTTCGACCGCCAGATGACCATGCGGTTCCGCGCGGACCTCCCGAAGGTCGTCGCCGGCGTCGACTGGTCCCGGTTCGCCACCGTCGTCGACGTCGGCGGCGGTCACGGCACGCTGCTCGCCGCGATCCTGGTCGCCAATCCCGGGCTGCACGGCCATCTCGTCGACCTCGACCCCACCGCGACCGAGGCCAGGAACACCTTCCACGCACAGCACCTCGACGACCGCACCGACGTGACCGCCGGCAGCTTCTTCGACTCGCTCCCGGCCGGCGCGGACGCCTACGTGTTGGTCGACATCATCCACAACTGGGACGACGAGAACGCCCGTCGCATCCTGGCCCGGTGCGTCGAGGCCGCCCATCCCGGCAGCCGCGTCCTCGTCATCGAAGCCGTGGGTGGCCGGCAGGCCAGCACCGAGATGGACCTGAGCATGCTCGTGCACTTCGGCGGCCGCGAGCGCGGGCTCGACGACCTCCGCGCGCTCGGCACGGCGGCGAGCCTGACCCTCGACACCGTCACCACGGTGACCGACCAGCGCTGTCTCCTCGAGTTCAGCGTTGCCAGTGAGCGATAACAGCTCCGGAGCGCACGTCATGCTTTAGGCGCTCTCACAAGACTTCTTGATTGTTAGCGATAACATCGGCTCTTGCTGCGGCGTCATCGGCCGCGTTACAGTCGGATGGAGCGCTCCCAGCTCGCCGGCGGACCACCCTGCCTCCGCCGGCGAGCCTCGGTCCTGCGGAACCACTCCTATCCAACGAAGTCGAGGAATCCCGTGGCCGCATCGAGAAAGCACGCCCTCACCCTGCTCAGCGCCCTCGCGGTAGCCGTGGCCGCCACCGTGGCGACCGCACCAGCCGCGGCGGCCTACCCCTACCCCGGTCGCGTGACCGGCGACATCGGCGTGCACGACCCGACCGTCGTGAAACGCGCCGACGGCAGCTACCTGGTGGCGCACACCGGGAACGACATCGCGCTCAAGACCTCCACCGACCGGATCGCGTTCCGCAACGCGGGTTCGGTCTTCCCCGGCGGCGCGTCGTGGACCACCACCTACACCGGCGGCAGCAGAAACCTCTGGGCGCCGGATCTGTCCTATCGGAACGGTCGCTACCACCTGTACTACTCGGCGTCGACCTTCGGGTCCAACCGGTCCGCGATCTTCCTGGCGACCAGCACCAGCGGGAACTCCGGCACCTGGACCAACCAGGGGCTCGTCATCGAGTCACGCACGAGCGACAACTGGAACGCGATCGACCCCGACCTCGTCGTCGACGACCAGGGCCGGTGGTGGCTGTCGTTCGGCTCCTTCTGGTCGGGCATCAAGATGATCGCGCTCGACCCGAGCACCGGCAAGCGGCTGGACGGCACCGTCCGGTCGATCGCCGGGCGGGGCGGCGGCGCGATCGAGGCGCCGAACATCGTCAAGCGCGGCTCGTACTACTACCTCTTCGTGTCGTTCGACCGGTGCTGCCAGGGCGCCGCGAGCACGTACCGGGTGATGGTCGGCCGGTCGAGCAGCGTGACCGGGCCGTACACCGACCGCCGCGGCGTCGCGATGACCTCGGGTGGCGGCACGGAAATCCTTGCCGGACAAGGAAGTGTGCACGGCACCGGCCACCAGGACGTGCTGGCCGACAGCGACGGCGACGTCCTGTTCTACCACTACTACGCCGACAACGGGACGTCCCTGCTCGGCATCAACCTGCTCGCGTTCGACTCGGCAGGCTGGCCCTACCTCCACTGAGGACAGTCCGCATCCCGGACGTTCGCCAACCCCGATCCACCGCCGAGCGAGCCGGGATTGCCGGCGACATCATGGTCGCCGGCCAGTCCCGTCCTAGTGTGACCGGAACGTGAACTGTCCAGAAGGGACGGAGTAGACGGTGTTGTCGCCGTCCACCCGTAGGAACCTCGCCCGTGCCGGTGCGACGGGTGTGCCGTCGCCGGTCGGTAGCCAGACCTCGGCAACGGTGTTGGCCGGCACGGTGACCGTGAGCTCGAAGCGGTCACCGTTCTTCTGCCACCCGCTCCTGGCTACCCCCTGGGGTGTCTCGTAGCTGGCGTGCGCGTGCCGCAGGTCGCCGACCGGCTTCGGGTGGATGGTCAGCGAGCGGTAGGCGGTGGCGCCGGGGCGGATGCCGCCGAGGCCGGTCTGGAACCACTCGTCGATCTGGGCGAGGATCATGTGGTTCTTCGAGTCGCCCCGGTTCCACCGTTCGCCGATCGTCGTCATCCCGCCCGGGTTGGCCGGGGTCGACGCCATGAAGTAGCCGTAGCTGGGCTGGTCGTCCTCCTGCAGCAGGTCCCACAGCACGTCGTCGCGCCCGCCCGCCGCCAGCGCACGCACGGTCGGCGCCATCCCGATGGTGCCGCCACTGAAGTGCGGCCCCGCCGCACGACGACGGCGCCGACGTGACGTCTCCGATCGTGCGCGGCCGGGTCGACACCGTTGCCCTGTCCGTGTTCGGCGGCGAAGCTGGACCCCTGACCCGAGGAGGAACGGTGTACTTCCGGCTCACCGGCGACACGGTCGAACTCGTCGACCCGGCCGACATGACGGCGTTCCACGTGACCTGTCCCGCCGGGCTGGGGCGCGAGGACATCGCGGTGCGGGCACGCGCCGCCGGGCTCGGCGAGCTGTCCGACGACGACCACCTGATGGTGCCGGTCGACGCGATCCGGCGGTACGCGGGTGACCGCGTCGACGCGGCGTGGGAGAAGGACCTGGCCGGGATGCTCGACTACGCGCGCGGCAAGGGCTGGCTGTCCGAGGACGGCAGCCGGGTCCGCGCGCACGTCACCAGGTCAGGTGACGCCGAGTAGGCGGTGGGCGGTCGCCGGGTCGTGGCGGAAGTCCGTGGTCGCGGCCTGGTGCACGACGCGACCCTTCTCCATCACCGCGATCTCGCCGCAGGTCGCGAAGGCCAGGTGCAGGTCCTGCTCGATCAGCAGGACGGTCACGCCGTCCGCGCGCAGTTCGCCCAGTACCTCGCCGATCCGGTCGACCACAGCGGGGGCGAGCCCGTCGGACGGCTCGTCGAGGAGCACCACCGTCGGGTCGGTGAGCAGGGCCCTGGCGATCGCCACCATCTGCTGTTCGCCGCCGGAGAGCTGAGCGCCGAGGTGCCGTCTGCGCTCCGCGAGACGGGGGAACGTGTCGAGGACGCGCTCGATCGTCCACAGTGGAGCCGGGCGCCGGGCGCGGCGGGCCGCCAGCTCCAGGTGCTCGGAGACCGAGAGCGTGCCCCACAGCCGTCGCCCCTGCGGCACCAGGCCGACACCCGCCCGTGCGATCCGGTCGGGACGGCGGCCAGCCAGCTCGTGGCCGCCGACCGTGACCGAGCCTGCCCTCGGGCGGACCAGACCGGCCACCGTCATCGCGAGGGTGCTCTTGCCGACGCCGTTACGCCCCAGCACAGCCAGCGCTCCGCCACTCGGCACCACCAGATCCACGCCGGTCAGCACAGTGCCACCGCCGTAGCCGGACACCAGTCCCGCGATCCGCAGCTCCACCTCAGGCCTCCGCCCGCTCGGTGAACAGTGGCTCGTCGCGGCCGCTGCCGAGGTAGGCCTCCTGCACGGCCGCGCTGGCGCGGACCTCCTGGGGTGCGCCGGTGAGCAGCACGCGCCCGAGGTGCAGGACGGTCACCGTGGTGGCGATGCGGAACACCAGGTCCAGGTCGTGCTCGACGAACAGCACCGTCACGTCGGCTGACAGCTCCTCGATCAGCGTCACGAGCCGGCCGGAGTCCTCGGGCGCCATGCCGGCGGCTGGTTCGTCGAGCAGGAGCAGCCGGGGCTCGCACGCCAACGCCACCGCCAGCTCGAGCTGTTTGCGTTCACCGTGGGACAGGGCCCCGACGACGACCGAGTCGCGACCGGACAGGCCGGTGCGTGCCAGCAACGCCGCTACCCGCTCGTGCAGCTCGGCTCTGCGCCGGGACAACAGCCCGACCCGGCCCTGCTTGCGTTGTACGGCAAGCAACACGTTCTCGGCCGTCGTCAGCGAGGTGAACAGGCTGGCGTGCTGCATCGTCTGGCTGATGCCCAGCCGCGCGCGGCGGACCACCGACATCCTGGTGATGTCCTCGTCGCCGAGCCGGACCGTGCCGGCACTCGCTCGCAGCGCGCCGGTCACCAGGCCCATCAGCGTGCTCTTGCCGGCGCCGTTCGGGCCGATGAGGGCGTGCCGGCTGCCCGGTTCGACGGCAAGGTCGACACCATCGACCGCCGTGAGCGCGCCGAACGAGCGGCTGAGTCCCTGACAGGACAAGGAAACCGTCACGGGGCACCGCCTCGACGCAGCCGCACCCCGGCCACTCCCCTCGGCATCAGGTAGACCACGAGCACGAACACCAGCCCGAGCACGAGCGGGCCGTGGCCGTCGAGCGTGGGACCGAGCGAGTCCCGCACGATGATCACCAGTGCTGCGCCGACACACGCGCCCCACAGGCTGCCCGCGCCGCCGATGATCACCGCGAGGAGCGCGAGCGCGGCCGTGGTGAACCCGAGGTCGGCGGGGGTGACGAGACGTTGCTGCGTCGCGAGCATCCCGCCGGCGAGCCCGGCGACGGTCCCCGCGACCACGAACACGAGGTACTTGTAGAGCGCGGTCGGGTAGCCGAGCGCCCGCATCCGCTCCTCGTTGTCGCGGATGCCACGCAGCGCGGTCCCGTACGGCGACCGGGCGACCAGCCACAGCGCCGCGAACCCGACGGCGAACACGGCCAGCACGAACCAGTACAGGTACCCGGCGTTGCTGACCGGCGCGCCGCCGATGGTGACCGCCGGAATCCCGTACAGCCCGTTGGAACCGCCGGTGACCGGCTCCCAGGTTTCGGCCAGCTGCAACACGATCTCGCCGATCGCGAGCGTGAGCACGAGGAAGAACACGCCACTCGCGCGGATCGCCACCCATCCGGTCACGGCCGCCGCGGCGCCACCGGCCAGCGCGGCGACCACCAGTGACAGTGGCGCCTGTGCCGAAACGTTCTTCGCGAACCAGCCCGCTGCGTACGCGCCGGTGCCGAAGTACGCCGCGTGTCCCAGCGACGGCAGGCCGGTGATGCCGACCAGCAACGCGAGGCTCGCGGCCAGCAGCCCGAACACGAGCATGCGGGTGAGGGTGGTCGTCGCGTACGGCGCGAGGAACACCGGCGCCGCGGCGAGACCGAGCCACACCACCGCCGGCACGGCGACGCGGGTCACCGCCGGGTTCATCGCGGCGTTCACCGTGTCGCTCCGGCGAACAGACCCCGCGGGCGCAGCACCAGCACGACGGCCAGCGCGCCGAAGAGGAGGAAGGACGCCGCGTCGGCGAGCAGCGCCCGGCCGAGCGACTCGATCTGTCCGATGATCAGTGCTCCCACCAGCGCGCCACGCACCGAGCCGAGCCCGCCGATCACCACCACGACCAGCGCCAGGATGAGCACGGTGGAGTCGAGCCCCGGGCGGGCGCCGTAGATCGGACCGCCAAGCACGCCGGCGATCGCCGCCAGCGCGGAACCGACCGCGAACACGGCGAGCTTGACCTTGCGGTTGTCGATGCCGATGGTCGACACCATGTCCCGGTCGGCCACCGTGGCGCGGATGACCGCGCCGATCATGGTGCGGCTCACCAGGATCCACAGCCCGGCCGCGAACACCACGCCGACGCCGATCAGCACCAGCCGGTAGGTCGGGTACACGCTGCCGAACACCCGCACGGTCGAGTCGAGGCCCGGCGGCGCGTTCACCGCCTGCACATCGTTGCCGAACGCCATCGACAGCAACTCGGCCACCACCAGCGCGACGCCGAGGGTGAGCAGCGCCTGGTCGAGGTGGGACCGGTTGCGCAGCGGCTCGGTGAGCAGCGACATGCCGGCGCCGGCGAGCAGTCCGGCGCCGAGAGCGGCGGCCAGCGCGAGCAGGAACGTCGTCCAGGTGGGGTCCTGGCCGCCGATGTGCCAGCCGAGGTACGCGCCGACGAGGAAGATCGCGCCGTGGGCCAGGTTCAGCACGTCCATCATCCCGAACACCAGCGACAGCCCGATGGCGAGGATGAACAGCAGGCACCCGATCGCGGCACCGTTCAGGATGCTGACCAGGTTGGCGTCGAACCAGGCGCCCACGGCACCTCCTTCCGGTCCCGGTCGGTCAGCCGTCCTGGCCGACGGCGTCGGTCTCCGCGAGCACCGCGTTGACGTAACCGTCGCCCTTCTTCTCGACCTCGCGGATGTAGAACTTCTGCTTGGGCGTCTGCCCGTCGAACGACCACTCGCCACGCGGGCTGTCGTCGATGGCGCCGACGCCCTCGAGTGCCTTCGACAGCGTGTCGCCGTCGGTGGCCGTCGCCGAGCGCAGCGCCCGGTCGAGCACGTTGGCGGCATCCCACGTCTGTACCGAGTAGACGGTCGGCACGACGTCGTACTTCTCCTGGTAGGCCGTGACGAAGTCCTTGTTGTGCTGGTTGTCGAGCTCGCTGGTGTAGTGCAGCGCGGTCCGGATCCCCACCGCGGCGGCGCCCTGCGCGGCGAGCACGCCACCCTCGGTCAGGAAGCCGGAGCCGTACAGCGGCGTGGTCTCGGCGAGCCCGAACTGCCGGTACTGCTTGACGAACGCGACCGCCTCGGCGCCGGCGAAGAAGCAGAACGTCGCCGCGGCGCCGGACGACCTGATCTGGGACAGGAACGGTTGGTAGTCCTGGGTCTTGCCGAACGGCGGCTTGGCGGAGCCGGCGATCGCGCCCCCGCCCGCCTCGAACGCGGTCCGGAACCCGGCGACCGCCTCGGCGCCGGCCGCGTAGTCCGACGCGATCTCGAACACCCCGCCGGTCGTGCCCTCCTCGCCGAGGTAACGCCCCATCGCCGCGGCGACCTGCCCGTTGGTGAACGAGGTCCGCCAGATGTAGGGCGAGGACGCCTTGCCGGTGATGTCGTTCGCGCCGGCGTTCGCGACCAGCAGCACCTTCTTGGACTCGGTCACGAGGTCCCGCACGCCGAGCGCGGTCGCCGAGTTGACGATGCCGACCAGCACGTCACAGTCGTCGGACTGCAGAAGTCGTTGCGCGGCAGGCACTCCGGTCTGCGGACTCTCCCCCTCGTCCGCGACGACCGTCGTCACGGTGTAGTTCCCGAACTTGCCGCCGTGCCGCTCGAGCCAGAGGTCCCAGCCGTTCTTCATGTCCACGCCGAGCGGCGCGTACACCCCGGCCTGCGGGATCACCAGCCCGACCTTGACCGCCCCCTGCCCGCCACCGGAACCGGCGGGCTCGTCCTCACCGAGACTGCTCCCGCAGGCCGACAGAGCGGCCGCGGCGCCCCCGACGCCGACCATGCCGAAGAGTCGCCGACGGGTGATCACCATGCCACTCATGGCACCTCGTTCCTGGCAGACGTTCTACAACGAACACTCGACGCGGCAGAAGTATGTAGACAAACCAGGGTGACGTCAACCACACTTGGGACGCACTTTAACAACACATGGGACGGGTGCCGCAGCGCCTCGCCGACCGGCTCACGGCCAGGGGAAACCGATGTCGAACGCGTGGCCTCGAAGCCGTTACTGAAGCCCCGCCCGCACCGACGTGATGCGCTGGGTGTTGAAGCCGAGCCAGTGCATGCGGCCGACGTAGCGGGCGTGCTCGACCTTGATGCAGCGGTCCATGACCACGGACACCCCGCCGTCGGTCGCGATCTGGCCACCGGTCTCGTTGATCACGCCGAACTGGCACCACAGCGAGCCCGCGCCGATCCGCACCGCCTGCTCGGCGATCTCGGGCAACGCGGCCGGCGCCCGGAAGACGTTGACGATGTCGACCGGCTCCGGCACCTCCAGCAGGCTCGGGTAGCTGGTCTCGCCGAGGATCTCCTTCGCGCGGGGGTTCACCGGGATCACCCGGTAGCCGTGCCGCTTGAGGTAGTAGCCGACGAAGTAGCTGGCCCGCAGCTCGTTGTTGGACAGGCCGACGATCGCGATCGTCTTCGCGGAGTTGAGCACCCGCTGGATCGTCAGCGGGTCCTGGTAACG
>Ga0272482_10000307_pt1 | contig 15477 bp, 12 predicted proteins | sample RVTome_8_FD_192427 | JGI IMG/M metagenome (GOLD analysis project Ga0272482, IMG submission 192427) | Soil microbial communities from uranium-contaminated site in the Upper Colorado River Basin, Wyoming, United States - RVT160D0 (version 2) ...
TGGCCTCCTGGATGCGCCGTGCGAGGTCACCAGACCACAGCAGCGTTGCGCGTAGCTTGAGATCCACTTCAGCCCGGATCATGTCGCGCTCGTCCAGGTCCACCCGCTTCCAATACCCGCCAGCCTGCTTTAGAGCCTCCTCGGCGGTCTCAACGGCCGCTAGGGGTACGTCCTCGCTGTGGGTCGCGAACACTCTCACCTCAGCATCGGCCAGCAGCTTTCGCCGAGAGACAGTGTCGGCACTTTCCCATGCTTGCCCGTAGGTGCGACCGGTGGAAACGTACTCCCATCCTCCTGGCCTGCCGGGCATGGATTCGAGCTGTTCCCGACGCTCTTCGAGCCTTCCGTACATGTCTCGAAACTCTGCTGTCCCCCGGTCACCCTTGTACAGTCCAGCCGCTCTGTCCTCGCGTAGATCACTCATGCGGTTCTCGATGTCAACAAGCTCGGTTGCGGAGTTGTCCCCCGGAACGTAGATCTTGCGCATGATCTCTAGGTCTTCAATGAGACCCAGGAATATCCCGATCGTCAGCTTGTCTAGCATTTCTGCCCGGACAGCCTCTGACGTGCAATCATTTAGGCGCTTGGTACGCCCCCGGCAACGGTAATACCGGTACTCCTGACGCCCGGGTTTCACGAGCCAATGAAAGTGCATCGGCTCTCCACACAGAGCACAGAAGCTCACTCCTGACAGCAGCGCATCGGGAGCCTTCCGACTCTTGGGCCGCTTGGCTCCTGTAATGGCCTCCTGGAGCGCTCCCCAATCTTTCTCTGAAATGAGGGCTTCCCCGCGTATGACCGGCTTGCCCTTGTCATCCCGTATTACTCGCCGCTCTGTCCCCTCACCTTGGGTCAACCAGCCCAGTAGGACCGGGTTCGTCAGCATGCGGCGTAGCGTCATGTCGGTCCAGGCTTGGGGAGGCAGGGGCTCTCCTGTGTCACGGTCCTTGCGAGGCTCCCCTGTATCACGCATCGCGGCATGGTCACGAGGCGAGAGGACACCACGAGCATTGAAGTCTTTGGCAACGCTGGCCACACTCGCCCCTGCAATGACTCGTTCCACGGCCTCTCGCAGGATGGGCGCGCTCACAGGGTCATGCTCAAGCTCCAGAGATCCCCGGGACGCACCCTGGTAGCCGAACGGGGTGAGTCCCCCTATGGAGCGCTTCTCGGCCCGCAGACGCCTCACCCGGGCTTGTGCCCGGGACTTCATGCGGGACAGCTCAGCACGCGCTAGTTCGGCTTTGATCACGAAATTGAGGCGGAACCCGTCGCCATCGGCGGAATCAAGCCGGTCGTCGTAGCCGATCAAGCGGACCGCTGGCCGAACCACTCGACCCGACACAGGGTCTTTGCCCTCAACGACGTCCAGGATCGTTGCAGCGACGTTCAGACCCTCGCGGGACAGGCGGTCTACGTGCCACGCCACGAGGACGTCAGCGCGCCCCTCAAGGGCATCCGCGAGCCATGCCCGGAAGGCTGGCCGATCACGGATCCCGCCGGACTTGCCATCATCGATGTGTAGGGCAACCTCAACGAACCCTCGGTCCTCACAGAGCTTGCGAAGATCCTTCGTCATCCCAGCTTTGCTGAGGTTGGTCCCGTCCGCGAGCTTGGAGAGCCGGACATACAACGATGCTCTATTTCTCCTGCTCAGAGAGTTAGAGGTAGCGCCGACCCGGGGCATGTACGCAGCCATGCACGGAACGTTACACCAGTTGTGATAGTGTCTCGTCGGAGACATCGAAGTTTGCGTATACATTCTGCACGTCGTCGCAGTCTTCGAGGACGTCGATCAGCCGGAAGACCTTGCGGGCGCCTTCCTCGTCCAGCGGCACATTCACCGAGGGGACGAAGGAGGACTCGGCCGACTCGTACTCGATGCCGGCGTCCTGCAGGGCCGTGCGGACCGCGACCAGGTCAGTGGGCTCGCTGACCACCTCGAAGGCCTCGCCCAGGTCGTTGACCTCCTCGGCGCCGGCGTCGAGGACGGCGGTCAGCACGTCGTCTTCGCTCGGGGCGTCCGTGGCTTTCGGGACGATGACCACGCCCTTGCGGGTGAACATGTACGCCACCGAGCCGGCGTCGGCCAGCGAGCCGCCGTTGCGGGTCAGGGCCGTGCGCACCTCGGTCGCCGCGCGGTTGCGGTTGTCGGTGAGGCACTCGATGAGGAGGGCGACGCCATTCGGGCCGTACCCCTCATACGTGACCGTCTGCCAGTCGGCGCCGCCGGCCTCGAGGCCGGAGCCGCGCTTGACGGCGCGGTCGATGTTGTCATTGGGGACGGAGTTCTTCTTCGCCTTCTGGATCGCGTCGAAGAGCGTGGGGTTGCCGGCCGGATCGCCGCCACCGGTGCGCGCTGCCACCTCTACGTTTTTGATGAGGCGGGCGAAGAGCTTGCCGCGCTTGGCGTCGATGACGGCCTTCTTGTGCTTGGTCGTCGCCCACTTTGAGTGGCCGGACATTACCCCTCCGTCACGTTAAGCCCCGCGCGCACCATTTCCACGAAGTGGCGGTGGACCCTGAGGTCGCCGGTCAGCTCCGGGTGGAAGGCGGTGGCGAGCAGACTGCCCTGCCGAACCGCGACAATCCTACCGGCGGCGCGCCCCAGCACCTCCACCCCCTCGCCGACGGTCTCCACCCATGGTGCGCGGATGAAGACCGCGTGGAACGGATCCTCGAATGGGCTGAGCGTGACCGGACCCTCGAACGAGTCGACCTGCCGCCCGAACGCGTTGCGCCGCACGGTCATATCGATGCCGCCGAACTGCTGCTGGTCGGCGCGGCCGTCGAGCACCCGCTCGGCGAGCATGATCATGCCGGCGCAGGAGCCGTAGGCGGGCATGCCGCCGGCGATGCGCTTGCGGATCGGCTCCAGCAGTCCGAACTCGACGGCCAGCTTGCTCATCGTGGTCGACTCGCCGCCGGGGATGACCAGGGCGTCGACCGCCTCCAGCTCTTCAGGACGCCGGACCGCGGAGGCATCAGCCCCGCAGGAGGAAAGCGCGCGCACATGCTCGCGCACATCCCCCTGGAGAGCGAAGACGCCTATGTGGGTCACCAGCCGCGCTCCGCCAAGCGGTGTGGCTCGGGAAGGTCTTCCACGTTGATGCCGACCATCGCCTCGCCGAGGCCGCGCGAGACCTTGGCGATCACGTCGGGGTCGTCGTGGAACGTGGTGGCCTTGACGATCGCGGCCGCGCGCTGTGCCGGGTTGCCGGACTTGAAGATGCCCGACCCGACGAAGACGCCCTCGGCGCCGAGTTGCATCATCATCGCCGCGTCGGCGGGGGTGGCGATGCCGCCGGCGGTGAAGAGGACAACCGGCAGCTTGCCCGCCTGGGCCACCTCGCGGACCAGCTCGTAGGGCGCCTGGAGCTCCTTGGCCGCCACGTACAGCTCGTCTTCGGGCAGGGTGGTGAGGCGCTTGATCTCGCCCCGGATCTTGCGCATGTGGGTCGTGGCGTTGGAGACGTCGCCGGTGCCCGCCTCGCCCTTCGAGCGGATCATCGCGGCGCCCTCGGTGATGCGGCGCAGCGCCTCGCCGAGGTTGGTGGCGCCGCACACGAACGGCACCGTGAACGCCCACTTGTCGATGTGGTTGGCGTAGTCGGCGGGCGTGAGCACCTCGGACTCGTCGACGTAGTCGACGCCGAGCGCCTGGAGCACCCGCGCCTCGACGAAGTGCCCGATGCGGGCCTTGGCCATCACCGGGATGGAGACGGCGCTGATGATGCCGTCGATCATGTCGGGGTCGCTCATCCGCGAGACGCCACCCTGGGCGCGGATGTCGGCGGGCACCCGCTCCAGCGCCATGACCGCGACCGCGCCGGCGTCCTCCGCGATCTTGGCCTGCTCGGGGGTGACCACGTCCATGATGACGCCGCCTTTGAGCATCTCGGCCATGCCCCGCTTGACGCGGGCGGTGCCGGTGGCGGGCGTGCTTGACTCAGCAGAGATCTCGGCCATGACCTGCAGTTTAGTGCCGCATCGGAGGACCTCCCACGGCCAATCGCACCCCAGGTGGCCTGCTTACGCCGGCCCCGGGATCAAGCGGCGTGCGTCACGGAAGGGCGGGCAGCACGGGCGCTGGCACCAGCACGGGGTCGTCGATGTCGAAGTACTCCGGCGCCGGGTGCCGCCGCGTCATCCGCAACAGCCGCACCACCGGCCTGCGCCGTGCCGACAGCGCGTCGCGTACCAGGTCGGTGTGCACCTGCCGGGCCAGCGCGAGCCGGCGGCTCGCCGCGACCAGGGCCTCGGCGTCCGGGTCGAGTGGGAGGCTACGGAGCTGGCGGGTGAGGTCGTTCTCGGCGGCCTCGCGCTCCTCCGGCGCCGCGTCCAGCGCGATCCGGGCCGCCGCGTAGAGCTCGAGCGCCCCACGCTCCTCAGCGAGCACGGCGGCCGCGGCCGCGCGCCGCAGCAGGTGGGCGTCGAGCCCCTTCGCCGCGGCCTCGGCCCGGGCGTGCAGCCGGTCGACCCGGCTGGCCGTCCAGGTCAGGTACGTCGACACGAGCACCACCACGGTGACGACGGCGACCACCCACCACATGAGCGCATGGTAGAGGGGTCACACGGGCTCCTCGTCGATCACCCTTCCGCTCGTGGCCTCGATCGCCGTGGCGTATACCTCGAGCACACGCTCCGCTACCACCGGCCAGTCGAACTCGGTGACCACCTGCCGGGCCGCCTCGGACAGCGCCACCCGCCGTGCCGGGTCGTCGAGCAGCTCGGCCACGCCCGCCCGCAGCGCGGCCACGTCGCCGACCGGGAAGAGCAGGCCGGCCCGCCCGCCGTCCAGCACCCGGCGAAACGCGTCGAGGTCGCTGGCAACGATCGCGGTGCCGGCCGCCATCGCCTCGGTCAGGATCATGCCGAACGACTCGCCACCGGTGTTCGGCGCGACGTACACGTCGACGCTGCGCAGCATCCGCGCCTTGTCCGCTTCGGAGACCTTGCCGAGGTACGTGACCCGCTCGTGCAGCCGCGCCGGCAGCCCTTCGAGCAGCTCCGCCCGCTCCCCCGGCCCGGCCACCAGCAGGCGCAGGCCGGGGCGGGCGGCGGCGAGGTCGGCGTACGCGGCGCGGAGCAGCTCGAAGCCCTTGCGCGACTCGGTGAACCGCCCCAGAAAGCCCAGCGCACCGCCTTCGCCGGGCCACCCCGGCAAGGGTGCGGCGTTGGCGAACTTGGCGACGGCCACCCCGTTCGGGATCTCCACCGCACCGCCGCCCACGTGCTCGACCTGCACCTTGCGGGCGAGCGCGCTGACCGCGATGCGGGCGGTGATGCGTTCCAGGACGAGCTGGAGCAGGCCCTGCGCGGCGGCCATCGCCCGCGACCGGGTCATGGCGGTGTGGAAGGTGGCCACCACCGGCCCGCGCGCGTAGAGCACCGCGAGCATCGACAGGCTCAGCGAGAACGGCTCGTGCACGTGCAGCACGTCGAACTCGCCCCGGGCCAGCCACCGCCGCACCCGCGTGGTCGAGATCGGGCCGAAGCTGATCCGGGCCACCGAGCCGTTGTACGGGAACGGGACCGAGCGGCCGGCCGGCACCACGTAGGGCGGGAGCGGCACGTCCTCGTCGGCGGGGGCGAGCACGCTCACCTCGTGCCCCAGCGCGATCAGCGCCTCGGCGAGGTCCAGGATGTGGTTCTGCACGCCGCCCGGGACGTCGAAGGAGTACGGGCTCACGATGCCCACGCGCATGCGGCCCCCTCCCGTCACACCCGTTGCGCGGTCGCCGCGCTGTCCAGCCACAGGCGCTGCAGCATGTGCCAGTCTTCCGGGTGCTGGGCGATACCCGCGGCGAGGCCGTCGGCCACCTTCTGGGTGAGGTCGCGTACCCGCTGGTCGAGCGGGCCCCCGGTGGGCACCTCGATCGGCTGGGAGAGCGCGCAGCGGGCGCGTTCCGGCTCGTACCACATGGTGACCGTGTAGAGCGGCGCGCCGGTGCGGAGCGCGAGCAGTGCGGGGCCGGCGGGCATCCGCGCCCGCCCGCCGAAGAACCTCACCTCGACGCCGCGCGCGGACAGATCGCGGTCCGCGAGCAGCGGGACGACGAAACCCTGATCGAGGCGGTCGACGAGCACGTCGAAAGGGTGCCGCTCACCCCCGTCGGTGGGGATGATCTCCATGCCCAATCCCCGCCGGTACGCGAGGAAGCGCTGGTAGAGGGCCTCCGGCTTGAGCCGCTCCGCCACGGTGGCGATCGGCCAGCCCTTGGCCGCGACCCAGGCGCCGGCCGCGTCCCAGTTGCCGCCGTGCGGCAGCGCGACGACCGCACCCCGCCCGGAGGCCACGTCGGCGGCCAGCCGATCCTCGCCGTCGAGGGCGAAGTCGGTGAGGATCTGCTCCTTCGAGCGGGACGGCAGCCGGAAGGCCTCCATCCAGTAGCGGGCGTAGGAGCGCAGCCCCCGGCGTACCAGATCGTCGAGCTCGGCCTCGGGAAGGTCGGGGCCCACGACGCGGCGGAGGTTGGCGGCCAGGCGGGTGGCGCCCTTGCCCCGCTTGCGTGCCGCCCAGTCGGCGCCCGCCCGGAAGGCCGCCGCCGCGACCGGCCGGGGCAGGGCCCGGACCACCCGCCAGCCGGCGGCGTACCCGAGCTCGGCGGCGTTCATACCGCGGCTTGGGCTTGCTTGTACACGTGTGCGATGCGCTGGCCCACCGTGATCACCGACAGGCCGGCGAGGATCCACAGCGCGGCCGGCAGCGCCCACTCCAGGCCGATGATCGTGAGCAGCCCGCCGACGCCGACGCTGAGCAGCCGCTCGGGGCGCTCGGCGATGCCGACGTCGCAGGTCATGCCGAGCCCCTCGGCGCGCGCCTTCACGTACGACACGATCTGCCCCACGCCCAGGCACAGCAGCGCGGCGACCATGCCCCAGTGGTCGTCCCGGGTGGCCAGGTAGTACGCGACCGAGCCGAAGATGCCGGCGTCGGCCACCCGGTCCATCGAGGAGTCGAGGAACGCGCCGAAGCGGGTCGACCCGCCCTTCATCCGCGCCATCGTGCCGTCGAGGAAGTCCGTCAGCGCGAACACCACCACCAGCACGAGTGCGATCAGTAAGTGGCCGCGCGCGGCGAACCCGACGGCGCCGACGAGCACGCCGACCGTGCCGGCCACCGTCACGGTATTGGGGGATATGCCCATCCGGAGAAGGGCGCGGGCGATGGGCTCGACGACGGAACTGAGGGCCGTCCGAGCGGATACACGGAAGATCTTCGCCATGGCGGCTCTCACGATAACGGCCTTCAGCGCCCGCGCCGGCTTCGGCCCGCGGGGGCGTACCTTCCCGGGTGACCCGAAAGGCGGCGCCGTAACTTCGCGCGTCGGGGTTGTGTACGGCGTGTTGCGGGTGTGGGATCGAAGGGCGAACGTGAGGTAGCTCACTGGCCTCGTTCGTCGTGGAGCGGCGTGCCGCGATGCGGCGAGGAGGCCCCCGCAAGGACAGTCTCACGGGTCTTAGGGAGGTCTCGCATGGCGCAGAAGGGTCAGGAGAAGGGAGTCACCGGCCCCGCGCCGGTGGTGGACGCACCCGGCAGGGTACGCAACGTGGTGCTCGTCGGTCATTCCGGCGCCGGGAAGACGACTCTGGTCGAGGCGCTGCTGGCCGCGACCGGCACGATCTCCAGGGCCGGCATGGTCACCGAGGGCACCACGGTATGCGACCACGATCCGGCCGCGGTCAAGCAGCAGCGGTCGGTGAGCCTCGCCTGCGCGCCGTTGACGCACGATGGCATCAAGGTCAACCTCTTGGACTCCCCCGGCTACGCGGACTTCGTCGGTGAGCTGCGCGCCGGGCTGCGCGCCGCCGACGCCGCCCTCTTCGTGGTCTCCTCGGTCGACGGCATGGACGCCGCCACCGCCGCCCTGTGGGAGGAGTGCGCCTCCGTCGGCATGCCCCGCGCGGTCGCCGTGACGCGCCTCGACCACCAGCGGGCCGACTTCGACGAGACGGTGGCGCTGTGCCAGCGGGTCTTCGGCGACAACGTGCTCCCGCTCTACCTGCCGATGCTGGGCGACGACGGCGAGTCGACCGTGGGGCTGATGGGCCTGATCACCAAGCGGGTCTTCGACTACACCGAGGGTTACCCGCCGCAGGTGCGCGAGCCCGATCCGGAGCACCTGCCCGCGATCGAGGAAGCGCGCAACGAGCTGATCGAGGGCATCATCGCGGAGAGCGAAGACGAGACCCTGATGGACCGCTACCTCGGCGGCGAGGACATCGAGGTCGAGGTGCTGATCGCCGACCTGGAGAAGGCGGTCGCGCGCGGCCACTTCTACCCGGTGGTCCCGGTCTGCGCGGAGACCAAGGTCGGCCTCGACGCGCTGCTGGAGCTGCTCACCGCCGCCTTCCCGACGCCGCAGGAGCACGACCTGCCCTCGGTCACCCACATCGACGGGTCGCCGCAGCCGCCGCTGACCTGCGACCCCAACGGTCCGCTGGTCGCCGAGGTGGTCAAGACCACCATCGACCGCCATGTCGGCCGCGTCTCCCTGGTGCGGGTCTTTTCCGGCACCCTCCGCCCGGAGACCGTCGTACACGTGTCCGGGCACGGCATGGAGGAGCGCGGCCACCCCGACCACGACTCCGACGAGCGGATCGCGCACATCTACTCTCCGCTAGGATCCGCGCTGCGCGAGGTGCCCGCCGCGATCGCCGGCGACATCTGCGCGATCACCAAGTCGGGCAGCGCGGAGACCGGCGACACGATCTCCGCCAAGGAGCAGCCACTGCTGGTCGAGCCCTGGGAGATGCCCGAGCCGCTGCTGCCGGTGGCGATCGTGGCGAAGAGCCGGGCCGACGAGGACGCCATGGCCAAAAACCTCGCCCGGCTCGTCGCGGGCGACCCCACCATGCGCCTGGAACGCAACCCCGAGACCCACCAGCTCGTGCTCTGGTGCATGGGCGAGGCCCACGCCGACGTGGTGCTCGACCGCCTCCGGGCCGGCGGCGTCGAGCTGGAGACCGAGCCGGTGCGGGTGGCGCTGCGCGAGACCTTCGGCGCCGAGGCCTCGGGGCACGGCCGGCACGTCAAGCAGTCCGGCGGCCACGGCCAGTACGCGGTCTGCGACATCAAGGTCGAGCCACTCCCCCGCGGCAGCGGCTTCGAGTTCGTCGACAAGATCGTGGGCGGCGTGGTCCCGCACAACTACATCCCGTCCGTGGAAAAGGGCGTCAAAGCCCAGATGGAACGCGGCATCGTCGCCGGCTACCCGGTGGTCGACCTGCGGATCACGCTCTTCGACGGCAAGGCACACAGCGTCGACTCGTCCGACGCGGCGTTCCAGACGGCGGGCTCGATGGCGCTCAAGGACGCCGCCGAAAAGGGCCAGCTGACGCTCCTGGAGCCGGTCGACGAGATCGTGATCCGCGTGCCCGACTCCTTCGTCGGCGCCGTCATGTCAGACATGTCCGGCCGGCGCGGCCGCGTGCTCGGCACCGAGCCCGACCAGAACGCCACCGAGCGCACCCTCGTCCGCGCCGAGGTCCCGGCGACCGAGCTGGTCCGCTACGCGGTCGAGCTGCGCTCCATGACCAGCGGCTCCGGCACCTTCACCCGGACCTTCGCGAGGCACGAGCCCATGCCATCCCACCTGGCCGACCAGGTCCGAAAGGAACACACCTCCTGACCCCTCGCCGAGTTGATCAGGGAGTTCGTCGCGCGTGTCGCCGGCATGTCGCACCACCAACTCCCTGTTCAATTTTGGGAAGATTTGGGCTACCGCGATGTGCCTCGTGGTCTCGACCGTTGCTCCCGCGGCCTCACCCGTCCGCTGTTGGTTTCTTGCCTCCGGCGGGAGCGCTCCGGACTATCAGGATGGGTGGAAGTGCCGTCCCGAGCGGTGGGTGTCCGCGGCTCGCGCCGCGTGCCGAGCGGTGGTGGCTCGGTCGGGCGGGGGGTGAGGCTGCCGACAGCGGACGGGTGAGGCCGCGGGAGCAGCGGTCCGTACCACGGCGGACGTCGCGGTAGCTCACATCTCGGGAATTGGGCCTAACAATACGCGTCTCACCTGGTCAGGACGGCCGTGACCAGCGCGGCGGCGTCTGGGGGAAGGGGGCCCTTGGCGAGGGCGCCGGCGTTCTCCTCGACCTGGGCGACCGTGCGGCAGCCCGGGATCGGGATCGTGCGGTCGCTGCGCGCCCACAGCCAGCCCAGCGCGCCCTGTGCGAGCGTCCGCCCGTCCGACGTGAGCGCGTCGCGGACCGCGGCCACCCGGTCGAGCCACTCCGGTGCCGGCCGGCCGTCCTGGAAGAACGCGAGCCACTCCGGCGCGATCCCCCGCACGTCGTCCGCGCCAAGCGTCGACGTAGGGGTGAACTTGCCGGTCAGCAGGCCCATCGCGAGCGGGCCGCGGTTGATGCTCGCCAGGTCGTGCTTCTCCACGACCTCGAGCACGTCGGGCGAGTCCTCCAGCACCGACATCGCGTGCTGGATCGCGGTGACGTGGGGGCCGGCGGTGGCGAAGGACTCCGCGCGCTCGGCGAAGTCGGTGCTCCAGCCGTACGAGCGGATCTTCCCGGCCGCGACCAGCTCTTCGAGGGTCTCCACCAGCGCGAGCGTCTGCTCGATCGGCAGGTCATTGAGGTGCAGCTGGTACAGGTCGATGCGGTCGGTGCCCAGCCGCCGCAGCGAGCCCTCCACCGCCGAGCGGAGGTACCCCGGCGTGGGGTCGCTGCCGGTGAGCTGGCGGGTGGCCTCGTCGAAGGTGTTGCCCCACTTGGTGGCGATCACCACCTCGTCGCGGTGCCCGGCGAACGCGCGCCCGAGGATGCGCTCGCTGTGTCCGGTGCCGTACACGTCGGCGGTGTCGAAGAACGTCACGCCGAGTTCGAGAGCGCGGCGCAGCGCGCGGATCGACTCGTCGTCGTCGACCTCGCCCCACCCGAGAGGCTGTGTGCCCTGCCAGAAGGGACCGCCGATCGCCCAGCAGCCCACGCCGAGTGCCGATACCTCGATGCCGCTGCGTCCAAGAGTTCGGTTCATGAGGACACCGTGCCTCTTAGAGCGCGCTATAAGTCAACCCACGCGGACGCCAGCAGGTCACGCGTGTCGGTGAGCAGCTGCGGGAGCACCTTCGTCTGCCCGACCACCGGCATGAAGTTGCTGTCGCCACCCCACCGCGGCACCACGTGCTGATGCAGGTGGGCGGCGATGCCCGCGCCGGCCACGGCGCCCTGGTTCATGCCGATGTTGAAGCCGTGCGCGCCGCTCACCCGCCGCACCACCCGCATCGCCGTCTGGGTGAAGGCGGCCAGCTCGGCCGTCTCCTCCGCGTCGATCTCGGTGTAGTCGGCCACGTGCCGGTACGGGCAGACGAGCAGGTGCCCCGGGTTGTACGGGTACAGGTTGAGCACCGCGTAGACGAGCTTGCCCCGCGCGACGACGAGGCTCCCCTCCTCCATGCCGGGCGCCACGCAGAACGGGCAACCGGGCGGCTGGTCCTTGCCGGAGATGTACGTCATCCGGTGCGGCGTCCACAGCCGCTCCAACCCGTCACTCACGCATGAATCCTAGGCTGCCGAAGGACCCGCGTTCGTCCGCGAGCGGACCACCTCCACGACGTGGGCGACGGCCTCGGCCACCGGCACGCCGTTGCGCTGCGACCCGTCGCGGTAGCGGAAAGAGACCGTGCCGCCCTCGACGTCCGCGTCGCCGGCGATGGCCATGAACGGGATCTTCTGCTGCTGGGCCGTGCGGATCTTCTTCTGCATCCGGTCGTCGGAGGTGTCGACCTCGGCCCGGATCCCCTCCTCCCGCAGCGCGGCCACGAAGGTGTCGAGGTAGGCGGCATGGTCGTCGCGGATCGGGATGCCGACCACCTGCACCGGCGCCAGCCAGGCCGGAAACGCGCCCGCGTAGTGCTCGGTCAGGATGCCGAAGAACCGCTCGATCGACCCGAAGAGCGCCCGGTGGATCATGATGGGCTGCTGGCGGGTGCCGTCGGCGGCCTGGTACTCCAGCCCGAAGCGCTTCGGCTGGTTGAAGTCGAGCTGGATGGTCGACATCTGCCAGGTGCGGCCGATCGCGTCGCGCGCCTGCACCGAGATCTTCGGCCCGTAGAACGCCGCGCCGCCCGGATCCGGCACCAGCTCGAGCCCCGAGTCCTCGGCCGCCTGGCGGAGGATCTCGGTCGCCTCGGCCCACTCCTCGTCACCGCCGATGAACTTCTCCGAGTCGCCCCGCGTCGACAGCTCCAGGTAGAAGTCGTCGAGCCCGTAGTCGCCGAGCAGGTCGAGCACGAACTTCAGCAGCGCGGCCAGCTCGCCCGGCATCTGCTCGCGGGTGCAGTAGATGTGCGAGTCGTCCATGGTGAGGCCGCGCACCCGGGTCAGGCCGTGTACGACGCCCGACTTCTCGTAGCGGTACACCGAGCCGAACTCGAACAGCCGCAGCGGCAGCTCGCGGTACGACCGCCCGCGGGCCCGGAAGATCAGGTTGTGCATCGGGCAGTTCATGGCCTTGAGGTAGTACTGCGCGCCCTCAAGCTCCATCGGCGGAAACATGGTGTCCGCGTAGTAGGGCAGGTGGCCCGAGGTCTCGAAGAGGTGCGCCTTGGTGATGTGCGGCGTGTTGACGAACTCGTACCCCGACTCCTCGTGCCGCCGCCGCGAGTAGGCCTCCATCTCGCGACGGATGATCCCGCCCTTCGGGTGGAAGACCGGAAGGCCGGAGCCGATCTCGTCGGGGAACGAGAAGAGGTCCAGCTCCGTGCCGAGCTTGCGGTGGTCGCGGCGGGCGGCCTCCTCCAGGAGACGCAGGTACGCCTTGAGCGCGTCGCGGGTCGGCCACGCCGTGCCGTACACGCGCTGCAGCTGGGGGTTCTTCTCCGAGCCACGCCAGTAGGCCGCGGCGCTGCGCATCAGCTTGAACGCGCCGATCAGCCGGGTGGTCGGCAGGTGCGGCCCGCGGCACAGATCGGACCAGCACACCTTTTCGGACGAGGCGTCCACGTTGTCGTAGATGGTGAGCTCGCCCTCGCCCAGCTCCATGATCTCGGTGGAGTCGAACCCACCCGCGCCGGAGGCGTCGACCAGCTCCAGCTTGAACGGCTCGTCAGCCAGCTCGGCGCGGGCCTCGTCGAGGCTCTCGAAGCGCCGGCGGCGGAAGCGCTGCCCCGACTTGACGATCTCCTGCATGCGCTTCTCGAGCTTGTCGAGGTCGTCCGGCTGAAACGGTCGCGGCACGGCGAAGTCGTAGTAGAACCCGTTGTCGATCGGCGGCCCGATGCCGAGCTTCGCCTCCGGGAAGAGGTCCTGCACCGCCTGGGCGAGCACGTGCGCGGTGGAGTGGCGCAGCACGTTGAGACCGTCCGGCTCGTCGAGCGCCACCGGCGTCACCGTCTCATCCGCCGCCGGCGCCCAGTCGAGGTCGCGGAGGCGGCCGGCGCTGTCACGTACCACGACAACGGCCTTGGGCCCCGCGGCCGGAAGGCCGGCGGCGAAGACCGCGTCGGCCGCCGTGGTCCCGGCCGGGACGACGAGGTCGGCCGCGACGGGGGTACGGGGTGCGGACACGGTGATCTCCTCAAGGTGGGCTCGTCGGTAACCGGTGCAATGCTATAGAGCCCTGCCGTCTGGCCTGCGCAGCGGTAGATTGCCGGTGTGGCAGTCTCGGATGTGATCAACGCGCTACAGCGCAGGTACCAGGAGTTTTTCGCATCGCGGACGGCCGTGCCGTTCGCGGTGGCGGCCGCAGGTGGGCCCGCCCACCGGTTCGGCGCGGGTGACCCGGTGTTCACCATTACCGTGAAGGACGAGCGAGGGGCGAAGGCGCTCGCCGGACTAGACCAGTTCGGCGTGGCGGTCGCCTACCTGAAGGGCTGGCTCGACGTTGACGGCGACCTCGCCGAGGCGCTCAAGATGCGCGCGTTCTTCAAGGACTTCCACCCGATCGCGTTCCTCTCCCGCTTCACCCCCGCGGCGATCTGGCGGGGCCGCAAGGAGGACGACCGGCGGGCGATCTCGCAGCACTACGACGAAGACTCGGAGTTCTTCCTGAGCTTCCTCGACGAGCGGCACCGCTGTTACACCGAGGGCGTCTTCGCGGCCGACGACGAGCCGCTGGAAGACGCGATGACCCGCAAGATGGACATCGCGATCGACGCCCTGGGCGTCAAGCCGGGCGACCGCGTGCTGGAGGTCGGGGGTGGCTGGGGAGCGTTCTCCGAGTACGCCGCCCGCCGCGGCATCGACGTCACCACCACCACGCTGGCCAAGGAGTCCGAGCGCTACCTCGTCGAGCTCTTCGAGCGCGAGCAGCTGCCCGTGAAGGTCGTCCGCCAGCACATCTTCGCCTACAAGAACCCCGACCGCTTCGACGCGATCGTCAACATGGGCGTCACCGAGCACCTCCCCGACTACCGCACCACGCTGGCCAAGTACGCCGAGCTCCTGCGCCCCGGCGGCCGCGTCTACCTGGACGCGCTCGCGATGCGCCGCAAGCACGGCGTCTCCACGTTCATGAAGCGGTACATCTACCCGGGCAACTCGGCGCCGCTGCTGCTGCACCAGTACCTGCGGCACGTCGCGCGCTCCCCGTTCGAGCTGCTCAGCCTCACGGACGACCGCCACAACTACTTCCTCACCTGCCGCGAATGGGCCAAGCGCCTGGACGCCGCCCGCGAGGAGGTCGTAGAGCGGTGGGGCGAGCCGCTGTACCGCCGCTTCCGCCTCTTCCTGTGGGGCTCGGCGGCCGGCTTCGACACCGGCATGGTCCAGGCCTACCGCTGGGTCATGGAACTCCCCGCCCGCCCCGCCTGACCCCCGCGCTTGGTTGATCAGGGAGTTGGTTGCGCGCGTCGCCGGCGCGCCACACCACCAACTCCCTGATCAACGCTCGGGCTTGGGGGTGGGCGGTGCGGGAGACCCGGATTCTTTGGGATTGGGCTACCGCGATGTTCGTCGTGGTCCGGACCGCTGCTCCCGCGGCCTCACCCTGCTTCGTCGGTCGCGGTCTTTGGGGCGCGGCTCGCACCCCGGGGTTCGTCGCCCTGGGTAGTGGGAGCTTTCTCCTGACTTATCCACCCACCGCACGCTCGCGAGCACTCAACCCAAAAGATCGTGGTACGGAACTGCCCTCATAGGGGCGGTTCCGTACCACGATCTGCTGACATGGCCGGGGACATCCTGGGATCGCGATGGCGAGTTGACACAGAGCAACTCCCGGGGTCTCGCCCTGCTTGTTGGTCGCGACCCTTTGCCTCCGGCGGGAGCGCTCCAGACCATCAGGATGGCACAAGCGGTGGAGTGGGAGCCTTGCTCACACGGGCGGAGGGCTTCAGGATCCGGGTCCTAGACGATCTGTTCCAAGGGATATCGCCGGCGGATCCGCGTCAAAATCGCAGATCTTGGTACAGATCCGCTGTCCTGGAGTCTTTTGCTTGGTCTTTGAGGGTGGATCAATCGATACCGCGATCGGGTGTTTTGCGTATCTGGGGTATTTCGGAACTAGGGGATGTGATGGTACATCCT
>Ga0272482_10000308_pt1 | contig 15472 bp, 15 predicted proteins | sample RVTome_8_FD_192427 | JGI IMG/M metagenome (GOLD analysis project Ga0272482, IMG submission 192427) | Soil microbial communities from uranium-contaminated site in the Upper Colorado River Basin, Wyoming, United States - RVT160D0 (version 2) ...
GCCAGGTCGGCCTACGCATGTTCGGCGCCGTCGTGATCGGCCTCATCCTGGCCCAGGTGGCCAGCCGCATCACCGAGTACTTCACCTCCACCGAGACCAAGCCGGTGCAGGAGATCGCGGACGCCGCCGAGACCGGCCCCGCCACCACGGTGCTGGCCGGCACGGCCTCGGGCCTCGAGTCGTCGGTGTGGGCGATCATCGCCATCGCCGTCGCCATCGCGGCGGCCATCGGCCTGGGCGGCGGCGACACGCAGTTCTCGCTGTACCTGGTCGCCCTGTGCGGCATGGGCATGCTGGCCACCACCGGTGTGGTCGTGTCCGAGGACACCTTCGGCCCGGTGGCCGACAACGCCGCCGGCATCGCCGAGATGTCGGGCGAGTTCCACGGCGAGGCCGAGCGGGTCATGGTGTCGCTCGACGCCGTGGGCAACACCACCAAGGCCGTCACCAAGGGCTTCGCCATCGGTTCGGCCGTGATCGCCGCCGTGGCGCTGTTCGCCAGCTTCATCGAGATCGCCGCCGACGAGGTCGTCCCCGACGAGCTCTTCGAGGCGGCCAAGAGCACGGCCGGTGGCGTCTTCCAGCTGGTGCCGATCAACGTGGCCGATCCCAAGGTCTTCATCGGCCTGCTGATCGGCGGCGCGGTGCCGTTCCTGTTCTCGTCGCTGGCCATCCGGGCCGTCGGCCGCACCGCCGGTGTGGTCGTCCAGGAGGTCCGCAACCAGTTCGCCGACGGCAAGATCATGTCGGGCGAGAAGAAGCCGGACTACGCCCCGGTCATCGACATCTGCACCACCGCCTCGCTGCGGGAGCTGGCCACGCCGGCCCTGCTGGCGGTGCTCACGCCGGTGATCATCGGCTTCGGCATCGGCTTCACCGCCCTGGGTGCGTTCCTGGCCGCGGTGATCCTGGTCGGCCAGCTGATGGCCAACTACCTGTCCAACGCCGGTGGTGCGTGGGACAACGCCAAGAAGTACATCGAGGACGGCCACCACGGCGGCAAGGGTTCCGAGGCGCACCACGCCGCGGTCATCGGCGACACCGTCGGCGACCCGTTCAAGGACACCGCCGGCCCCGCCCTCAACCCGCTCATCAAGGTGATGAACCTGGTGTCGCTGCTGATCCTGCCGGCGGTCATCAGCCTGTCGGACATCAACGACGACAACTGGCTCGACACCTCGCCCAAGCCGGCCGGCTTCGCCATCGCCGCGGCGGCGCTCGTCGTGCTCCTGGGGGCCATCGCCTTCTCGAAGCGCAGCGGCGCCGGCATCGTGACCGACGACAACGGTCGCAGCACCAACGGTGCCGCCCCGCTGGACTCGGGCTCCGAGCCCGCCGTGGCCTCGGCCGCCGCTGAGTGAGCTGACCCCTACGTAACGATGTAGCGACTGCGCCGGTCGGACTGTTAAGTCAGCCTGACCGGCGCAGTCATGTCAGATGAACGCAACTCTCGGGGAGGGGGTGCTCGGATGCCGGTGCAGTTCGATCTCACTGGAAGGGTCGCGCTGGTGACCGGGGGGACCCGGGGCGTCGGCAAGGGGATCGCCGAGGCGTTCCTGGCCGCCGGGGCCGAGGTGATCGTGTGCGCCCGCAACGCACCGGCCCGGCCGCCCTCCTTCGAGGACCGGGAGGCCACGTTCCTGGCCACCGACGTCCGTGACTGGGACGACATCGGCCGCGTGGTCGCCGTCGCCGTCGGTCGCTACGGCCGCCTCGACGCCGTCGTGAACAACGCCGGCGGCTCGCCCCCGGCCTCCGCCGCCACCGCGTCGCCGCGGTTCTCCAGCGCCATCATCACCCTCAACCTGATCTCGCCGCTGCTGGTCACCCAGCGGGCCAACGAGGTGATGCAGGAGCAGGAGACCGGCGGCTCGATCGTCAACATCGCCTCGCTGACGGGCATGCGGGCCTCGCCGGGCACCGCCGCCTACGGGGCCGCCAAGGCGGGCCTCATCAACCTCACCGAGAGCCTGGCCGCGGAGTTCGCCCCCAAGGTGCGGGTGAACTGCGTGACCGCCGGGGCCATCGCCACCGAGGAGCTCCACCAGCGCTACGGCGGCGACATGTACTTCGACGCCGTGGCCAAGACCGTCCCCATGGGGCGGATGGGCACCCCGGCCGACGTGGCCCAGGCGTGCCTGTTCCTGTGCTCGGAGGCGGCGTCGTTCGTGACCGGCGCCAACCTGGTGGTCCACGGTGGCGGCGACGACCCGCCGCCCGCCCAGCCCGACCCGGCCTGATCGCCGTGGCCCGCGCGCCACGCAGCGCGGTCCACGTTCGACCCCGCGGCCGGCAGTAGCGTCGGGCCCCTCGGTTCCGAGCCAGGAGAGCGAACGGGTGGACAGTCTGGGTGGCGTGCGGCGTGGTTGCGCCGCCGCGTTGTTGGCGTTGCTGGTGGTCGGATCGACCGCGTGCGGCGGGGGCGGCGGGGAGGCCGAGCAGTCGCGGGACGCCCGCGAGGAAGGCTCCGACGACGAGGACGGCGGCGCCCCCGGCGAGGACGCGGGCGACGACGAGTCGACCGACGAGGGTGGCGCACCGGGCGAGGACACCGGCGACTCCGAGGATGACGGCACCCAGGTGGGCGACGGGGTCGGTGACAACGCCGCCGCCGCTGGCACCGCAGCCGACGCCCAGGCCGCCTACGTGGCCTACCAGCAGATGTTCGAGCGGCTGGTCATCACCCCCGACCCCGACGACCCCGAGATCGCCGAGCGGTCGACCGGCGCCGCCCACGACGAGGTGGTCGCCACGCTCGACGGCTACGACAGCGGCGGGCTGGCCGTGGAGTTCGGCACCCGCCACGAGCACCACGTCTACGACGTGGCCGTCGACGGCGACACCGCCACCGTGCTCGACTGCTTCGTGTCCGACGCCCGGGTGGTCGATGAGTCGAGCCGGCAGGTGGTGCGGGGCGACCCCGAGGGCGGCTCGGCGTCGGTGGTGACCGCCACGCTGGTCCGCGACGGCAACGACTGGAAGGTCGAGCGCACCGAGGCCGTGGCCGTCGAACCCCCGCAGGGCTGCGGCCCCGAGGGCATCATCCGCCGCGGCACCTAGCTCATGGCCTGGCCGGGCGAACCCGTGTGCTCGGCGACTGCACGTCTCGCGGCAACTTCGGCCGCGAAATCGAGCCGGGTCGGGTCGCTCGAGGTCCGTAGCCTGCGGGCATGACGACAGAGCCGCCGGGGCCGCCGTCCGCCCGCGCCACCGTGCGCCGCCAGCCCGATCGGGGCAGCTACGACCGTGACGTGGCCGCCGCCATCCTCGACGAGGGGATGGTGTGCCACGTGGGCCTGGCGACGCCCGACGGCCCGGTGGTGATCCCCACGCTCTACGCCCGTGACGGCGACCGGCTCCTGCTCCACGGGTCGGTGGCCAGCCGGCTGCTGCGGACGGCCGCGGCGGAGGGCACGCCGCTGTGCGTCACGGTCACGCTGGTCGACGCCCTGGTGCTGGCCCGCTCGGCGTTCCACCACTCGATGAACTACCGCTCGGTGGTGGTGTTCGGGCGGGCGGCGAAGATCGACGATCCCGCCGAGAAGCGCCGGGCCCTCGACGTGCTGGTAGAGGCGATGGTGCCGGGCCGGACCGCCGAGGCCCGCGCCCCCAGCGACGTCGAGCTCCGCCAGACGCTGGTGCTGGCCGTCCCCCTCGACGAGGTGTCGGTGAAGCGGCGTACCCACGGCGTGGTCGACGAGCCCGAGGACCTCGATCTCCCGGTGTGGGCGGGCGTCCTGCCCCTTCCCGTGGTGCCCGGGGCCGCGCAGCCGGACGCCCTCCAGCCGGCCGACCGGCCCGTGCCCGACTACGTGGCGGGCTATCGCCGCCCCGGCTGACAGAGGGCCGGGAACCCGCCGGACGGGTCGCTCGTCGTTGGGGGGTGTGGGGCCTGCGACCCCGACCCGTGGGTGCCGCTCAGCGACCCCGCCACCTGCGCCGCGCTCACGGGCGAGCTGGAGCGGGCCCGGGTGGCCGCCGCCCGCTTCCCCACCGTGGCCGACGCCGAGGCCGCCGGGTACCGCCAGAGCTCACGGTACGCCCCGGGCCAAGGCGCCCACTTCACGAAGCTCGACGCCATAGATGGGGAGTTCGACCCCGCCGAGCCCGAGGTGCTCATGCTCACCGGCGAGGCCCCCGGCGACACGATCGTGGGCGCCAGCTACTTCCTGGTCGCCCCCGACGGCCTTCCGGTCGACCGGGACGTGGGCTTCACCGGTCCCAACGACCGCTGGCACCGCCACGCCTCGCTGTGCCAGGACGCGGCGGGCATCGCCGTGGCCGAGAGCGAGTGCGACGCCGGCCGGGCCACGGTGGTGCCCGACCGGGGCGGGTGGATGACCCACGCCTGGGTGGTGCCGGGCTGCGAGAGCGACTGGGGCACGTTCTCGGGCGCCAACCCCCGGGTCAAGGTGCTGCCGACGCCCGACACGGTGTTCGACCGGGGCTGCGGCTCGGGCCTGTCCGTCACCGACCCGCTCACCCTCGACCTGGTGCCCTGAGAACCCGCCCCTCCGCTCCCGTGGTGTTGGGGCGGGTCGGCTCAGATCAACGAGTCACATCCCGCAACCGGATCCCCACTGGATGTTCTCCGTCATGGCGTTGCTCGGGGCCGAGGCGTTGCCGGCCCGGTCGACGGCGACGATGGTGACCGAGTTTGGGCCCGACACGTCGGTGTACGCCACGGTCCGGGTCCCACCGGTCATGACCTCGTTGATCACGCCGTTGACCCGCACCTCGTACTCGATGGCGGTGGCGGCGTCGACGTCGTCGGTCGAGCCGGTCCAGCGGATCCACAGCTCCTCGGGGCAGAAGCTCGTGCCACCGCCGGACAGCGACGTCAGCGTCGGCGTCGTCGGGGCCACGGTGTCAGCGCTGGGGGCGACGGTGGCGCTCACGGCCCCCGTGACCCCGGAGGCGTTGCCGGCCCCGTCCACGGCCTGCAGGGTGAACTGGTGCGGGCCGGGGTCGAGCTGGCGCACCCAGGCCCCGGCCGACGGGGGCACCGGGAACGTGCCCGGGGCGATGGTCGACACGGCGTCGGGCGTGACCACGCCGTCGACCAGGACCCGGTAGCGGACCGGGCCGAAGTCGTCGGCGGCGGCGTTCCAGCGCAGCTGGACCTTCGACCCGTCGACGGCGAGCACGGACAGACCGGTGGGCGTGTCGGGGGCCACGGTGTCGGCGGTGGTGGTGACGGTGAGCGGGCCCGCGTAGGTGGACACGTTGGCGCCGTCGTAGGCGGCGACCCGGAAGTTCACCGTCTGGCCCGGGCGCAGGCCCGACACGGTGCCGGTGGTGGTCGGGTGGGTGACGCTCACCACGCCGCCCAGGCCGTCGCCCCACAGCGAGTACGAGCGGACGCCGACGTTGTCGGTCGACGGGTTCCAGGCGAACGACACGCTGGTGTGGGTCACGGCCGTGACCCGGAAGCCGGTGGGCATCGACGGCGGTGTGCGGTCGGGCCGGGTCCGACCGGCCTCGGCCGGGCTGGCCAGGGCGACCAGCGAGAGGACGGCGACACCGATCACGGCGCGCCGGAGACGACGGGATCTCATGGACGGAACTCCCCCTGCAGACGAATGGTCTCGGTGGCACTACCGTCCGTCGCCGGGAAATGGGTTTTACGGCTCGCTGATGTCGAGGCGGGTGGTCTCGGAGGTCACGTCGCAGCGGCGGTTGGCCCGCAGGCACAGGTCGACCTCGCCGACGATGTGCTCCTCGTCCCAGGCCATGATCGCGTCGCCGTGGCCACCCGTGACCGGGCCCGAGGCCAGCGCCAGCATCGCCCCGTCGGCGGCCGGCGGGTAGCGGATCTCCACCTGGAGCTCGGGCAGCAGCACCGGGTGGCTCTCCGGGCAGGCGCCCGACGGGGCCAGGGCCGCCAGGTGCGACCGGTGGTCGGGCGAGGCCAGGTCGTCGCCGGTCCAGCAGGGCGGGAACCGCAGGCGCAGCAGCAGGAACGGCGACTGCGGGCACGGCACCGGCGTCGGCGACCACGAGTCGGTCAGGCCGCACGACCACGCCACCACCTCCGGGTCCTGGGGCGCGGTCGAGGCGGCGTCGCCGGCCAGCAGCTCCAGGCCGTTGGGCGGCGGCTCGAGCTGGGTGGCGTCGGCCCCGATGGGCCCCCGGTAGTAGGCCTGGAGGGTGATGGGCTCGACCGGCCGCCCGTCCACCAGCAGGGCGGGCGCCCAGTAGGCGCTGCGGTCGGCCACCGACCGGCAGGTGGTGCCGCCGGCCAGGAGCGACGCGGCGTCGGAACCGGCGCCGGTCGTGGTCGCCCCGAAGAAGTCGTGGCGGTGCGAGGCGCCGGCGTGGCCCGGGTGGACGATCGGGTCGTCGGGCCCGGAGTGGCTGTAGGGGCAGGGGGTGGAGAACGACCCCTGGTCGCCGGCGGAGACGACCAGGGGTCTTACCGGGGGCTCGGGGGTGGGTCCCGGCTCGCCGGCATCACCGGCCTTGCAGCCGATGGTGGCAAGCAGCAGGACGACCGCCCCCGCGGCCCCGCGGATCATGGGCTCTCGGGCACGTCGATCGCCTCGATGTCGACCTCGGGCGGCGCCCCGGCCGGCTCCCAGTCCGCCGAATCGGCGTCGGGCATCACCTGCTGGGGATCGGGGATCGGCATCTCCCGGTAGTCGCCCGACTCGGGCTTGTCGTCCATCGTGGCCAGCGCCGTGATGTCGAGCGCCCCGGCGTTCGGGTCGCCCGACCCCTCGCCGTCACAGGGCGCCAGCGTCTCGATGTCGAGCGGGGCGCTCAGCGTGAACTCGTTGTCGGCGAAGCAGTTGCCGGCGCCGTCCTCCTGGGTGAGGCCCATGTCGGCCAGCCGGGAGTCCTCGATCACGTTGCCCTGCACCACGTTGCCCGACGGCCAGTAGAAGCCGCCCGGCGCCTCGGCGTCGTCGATGAGCACGATGCCGATGCCGGTGATGTCGTGGTCGAAGATGCGGTTGCGCTCGATCACGTTGTCGTTGCCTCCGGCCACCAGGATGCCGTTGCCGCCGGCCAGTCGGGCCGCGTCGATCGCCGCCGTCTCGTAGTTGTTGTTCGAGTACACGAGGTTGCCGACGATCGTGGTCTCCCGCTCGGGCGGGTAGAGCTCGTAGCTGCCGCTGTTGGGCACGATGCCGGCCCGGTTCTCCCGGAACACCGAGTCGACGATGTAGAGGTCGCCGCCGGCGTTGGTGCCCGAGTAGCCGAGGCCGTTGTTCTCGGCCACGACGTCGCGGATCACGGCGTCGCACGGGTAGCACTGGCCGATGTAGAAGCCGGCGTCGGGGCTGCCCGAGCCGTAGGAGTGCTCGAACAGGCCGACGGTCGAGTCGAAGGCGTAGACGCCGTAGTCGCCGTTGTTGTGGGCGGTGAGGTAGGAGCCCCGGTAGCCCTCGGCGCTGACCCAGTAGAAGCCGTTGGTGGTGTAGTTGCGGGCGGTCATGTTCTCGACCGCCACCCCGTCGGCCTCCAGCACCCGGATGCCGTTGTCCTTCTCGTGCTCGCCGTCGAGGATCACCTCGTTGCGGTCGAGGCCCCGGATCACGATGTCGTCCGTGGTGACCGTGACCGCTTCCTTGTAGATGCCGGGGGCGATGAGGACGAGGTCGCCCTCCTCGGCGGCGTCGACGGCCTCCTGGATCGTGTCGTACTCCTCCGGGACGGCGCGGACCTCCTCCCGGTCGGCATCGAGCCCGCCGCTGCCGGCGTCCTCGTCGCCGTCGTCGCCGCAGGCGGCGGCCGACGCCACCAGGCCCAGGGCGAGCACGGTCGCGACCAGCGTGCGCCGGTGACCGCGGATTGGCTGCATTGTTCTTCCCCCTTGAAGATGACCGCTGGAAGAGCTAGGCCCAACCGTTCCCGGTTACTCCTCGACGACCACGGCGCCGATCATGCCGGCGTCCTCGCTGCCGTGGAGCGAGCAGAAGTAGCGGTACGTGCCCGGCTCCTCGAAGGTGTGCTCGTACACGGCGCCGGCGGCGAAGTCCTCGGGCTCGACACCCCAGTCGCCCACGTCGCCCTCGACGGGGATGATGTCGTGGTCCTGGCGGCCGTCGTTGGTCCACACGACCTTGGTGCCCGGCGCCACCTGGATGTTCTCGTCGTTGAACGTGTTGTCGAGCACCTCGACGTCCGCGGTGTCGCCGTCGATGGCGACCACGTTCTCCAGCTCCTCACCGCCGTCGCCGCCCCCGCCGTCGCTGGTGTCGCCGTCGTCACCGCAGGCGCCGAGGACCAGGGTGGCGGCGAGGAGTCCCACCCCGAAGATCGCCGGCCTGCGGCGCGCCGGCGCCCGGAGAGTGGTGCGTGCCCGAGTCATCGGGCGCAGGTTATAGGCGCTCGCGAGGGGTGTTGGTACGTCGCGTTATCGAAACGTGAACCTGGGTTCGTGTCGCGAGGGTGGCGCGGGGGTCGCCGCATGCGACAATCTGACGCACCGTCAGATCGGAGATCCGAGGTTCCATGGGCATCACACACGAGCGGCACGACAACGGCGTGGCCGAGGTGGTGGTCGACTACCCGCCGGTCAACGCCCTGCCCGTCGCCGGCTGGTTCGAGCTGGCCCGGGTGGTCCGGTCGCTGGGCGAGGACGACGCCGTGCACGCCGTCGTGCTGCGGGCCGAGGGCCGGGGCTTCAACGCCGGGGTCGACATCAAGGAGATGCAGGCCACCGAGGGCTTCGACGCCCTCGTCGGCGCCAACCGGGGCTGCCACGCCGCCTTCGGGGCCGTCTACGACTGCCTCGTCCCGGTGATCGCCGCCGTGCAGGGGTTCTGCCTGGGCGGTGGGATCGGGCTCGTCGGCAACGCCGATGTGATCGTCGCCTCCGACGACGCCACGTTCGGCCTCCCCGAGGTCGACCGGGGCGCGCTGGGCGCCGCCACCCACCTGGCCCGGCTGGTGCCCCAGCACAAGATGCGGGCCATGGTCTACACGTCGGCCACGGCGACCGCCGCTGAGCTGCACGCTTTCGGGTCGGTGCTCCGGGTGGTGCCGCGGGAGTCGCTCCGGGACGCCGCCCTCGAGGTGGCCGGTGGCATCGCCGCCAAGTCGCCCACCGTGATCCGGGCCGCCAAGCAGTCGCTCAACGGCATCGACCCGGTCGACGTCCACCGCAGCTACCGCTTCGAGCAGGGCTTCACGTTCGAGCTCAACCTGCTGGGTGCCGGCGACGAGCACCGCGACGCGTTCGTCGAGGAGAAGAAGGAGAAGGGCGCGTGAGCGTGGGCGAGAAGCTCCTCGGCGAGGAGGACGTGGTCGGCGAGCTGCGTTCGGGCATGACCATCGCCATCGGCGGATGGGGCAGCCGCCGCAAGCCCATGTCGATCGTGCGGGCCATCCTGCGCAGCGACCTCACCGACCTCACCGTGCTCAGCCACGGCGGCCCCGACCTCGGGCTGCTGTGCGCGGCCGGCAAGGTCCGCAAGGTCATCTACGCCTTCGCCACCCTCGACACGATCCCGCTCGAGCCCCACTTCCGGCGGGCCCGGGAGTCGGGGGCGATCAGCGACGAGCCGCTCGACGAGGGGCTCGTCCACCTCGGCCTCCAGGCCGCGGCGTGGCGGGTGCCGTTCCTGCCCACCCGGGTGGGCCTCGGCTCCGACCTGGTGCGCGACAACCCGTCCCTGCGGACCGTCACGTCACCGTTCGACGACGGCGAGGAGTTGCTGGCCATGCCGGCGTTCCGGCTCGACGCCGCTCTCTGCCACCTCAACCGGTCCGACGCCCGGGGCAACGCCATGTTCCTCGGCCCCGACCTCTACTGGGACGACCTCATGCTGCAGGCCGCGCCCACCGGTGGGCGGTTCATCTCCACCGAGCGGGTGGTGCCCACCGGGCAGCTGGCATCCGAGGGGTGCCTGCACCAGCTGCGGATCAGCCGGATGATGGTCGACGGCGTGGTGGCGGCGCCCAACGGTGCCCACTTCACCGCCTGCGCCCCCGACTACGGGCGCGACGAGGCGTTCCAGAAGGCGTACGCGGCCTCCGCCGCGTCGCCCGAGGCGTGGGACGCGTTCCGGGCCGAGTGGCTCGACCTGTCCGAAGCCGACTACCAGGGAAAGGTGGCGTCGTCATGAGCACCGGCACGACCGGCACGGGCGTCGAGATCTCGCGGGCCGAGGTGTGCATCGTCGCCATGGCCGAGGTGTTCCGGGGCGACGGCGAGATCCTCGCCAACCCGATCGGGCTCATCCCGGTGCTGGGCGGGCGGCTGGCCCGGGCCACGTTCGAGCCGCTGCTGTGCTGCACCGACGGCGAGGCCCGGCTCATCGCCGACGACGTGACGTTCCCCGGGCCCGAGTCGCCCGGCGGGCTCACCAGTGGCGAGGGCAAGACCGTCGAGTACTGGAACCCGTACCGGTCGATGTTCGACTGGGTGTGGTCCGGGCGGCGCCACGTGGTGATGGGCGCCACCCAGATCGACCGCTACGCCAACCAGAACTTCGCCGCCATCGGCGACTACTCGCAGCCCAAGGTGCAGCTCCTGGGTTACCGGGGCGCGCCGGGCAACACGCTCAACTGCACCACGTCGTACTGGGTGCCCAAGCACGGGCCCCGGGTGTTCGTGGAGAAGGTCGACACGGTCACCGGCGTGGGCTGGGACCGGGCCACCGCACTGGGCCTCGACGGGCCGGCGAGGTTCTTCGAGGTGCGCCAGGTGGTGTCCAACCTCGGCGTGTTCGACTTCGCCACCCCCGACCACCGGATGCGGCTGCGGTCGCTGCACCCGGGCGTCACCGTCGACGAGGTGGTGGCGGCCACGGCCTTCGAGCTGGTGGTCCCCGACGAGGTCCCCGAGTCCCGGTTGCCGACCCCCGACGAGCTCGAGCTCATCCGCGAGGTCCTCGACCCCACCAACCTCCGCTCCACCGAGGTCCCGGGCTAGATCCCGCCGGTTCCGCGCTGGCCTGGCCGGTCCCGGTCCGCCGTCGCTAATCTGACGGGGTGTCAGAAACGGGCGGCGGGGCCGCGGCCGAGATCGACAGCCGGTTCTGCGGGCTGGTGGGGTGTCGGCACCCGATCGTCCAGACCGGCATGGGGTGGGTGTCGGGGGCGTCGCTGACCGCGGCGACCAGCGCAGCCGGCGGGTTCGGCATCCTGGCCGCCGTCACCATGACCACGCCCCAGCTGGAGGAGGCGCTGGCCTCGGTGCAGGCCCGCACCACCGCGCCGTTCGGGGTCAACTTCCGGCCCGACCAGCCCGACCTCGAAGCCCGCATCGCCCTGTGCGTCGCCGCCGGCGTGCGGCTGGTCAGCTTCGCCGGCGCCCCCACGCCGGCCGTGATCGACCGGCTCCACGACGCCGGCATCCTCGTCATGCCCACCGTCGGCGCCCGCCGGCACGCCGAGAAGATGCTGGGCGCCGGCGTCGACGCCGTCATCGCCCAGGGCGGGGAGGGCGGGGGCCACACCGGTCCGGTCCCCACGTCGCTGCTGCTGCCGGCTGTGGTAGACGCCGTCGGGGACACGATCCCCGTGCTCGGTGCCGGCGGGTTCCACGACGGGCGGGGCCTGGTCGCCGCCCTGGCCTGGGGGGCCGACGGCATCGCCATGGGCACACGCTTCCTGCTCACCCAGGAATCGAAGGTGCCCGACGAGATCAAGCAGCTCTACCTGGCCACGCCGGTCACCGGCACGGTCGTCACCACCGCGCTCGACGGCATGCCCCAGCGGGTGGTGCGCACCGACCTGGTCGACCGGCTGGAGCGTTCCAACCCGGTCGCCCGCCTGGCCCGGGCCACCGGCGCCGCGCTGCGGTTCCGGAAGGTCACCGGCACCCCGGTCGGCGACCTGGTGAAGGAGGGCTTCGCCATGAAGCGCAACCAGGACCTCACCTGGGCGCAGATGGCGATGGCCGCCAACGCCCCCATGCTCATCAAGGCCGCCCTGGTCGACGGCACCCCCGAGGTCGGGGTGCTGCCCACCGGCCAGGTCGTCGGCACCCTCGACGAGATCCCCACGGTGGCCGAGCTGCTCGACCGGATCATGGCCGAGGCTGCGACGACCCTCGCCCGACTGGAGAAGCTCGCCTGATGGACCTGACCTGGAGCCCCTCCCAGGACGACTTCCGGGCCGAGGCCCGGGCCTGGCTGACCGCCAACCTGGCCTCGTGGCAGGCGGGCCTGCCCGGCGGGCAGCCGCTGTCGGGTGACACCCGGGAGGGGTTCGCCCAGCACCTGATGTGGGAGAAGGCGCTGCACGAGGCCCGGTGGGCGGCGGTGTCGTGGCCCTCGGAGGTGGGCGGCCGCGGCGCCTCGCTGTGGGAGTGGCTGATCTTCGAGGAGGAGTACTACCGGGCCGGCGGGCCGCCCCGGGTCACCCAGAACGGCATCTTCCTGCTGGCCCCCACGGTGTTCGAGTTCGGGAACGCCGAGCAGCAGGCCCACGTGCTCCCGAGGATGGCCGCCGCCGACGACCTGTGGTGCCAGGGCTGGTCCGAGCCCAACGCCGGCAGCGACCTGGCCGGCATCCGGGCCAAGGCCACCCGGGTCGAGGGCGGCTGGCGGCTCGACGGCCAGAAGACCTGGACCACCCGCGGCGCCTTCTGCACCCACCTCTTCGGCCTGTTCCGCACCGACCCCGGGTCGGAACGCCACCGGGGCCTGTCGTACCTGCTGGTGCCGCTGGACACGCCGGGCGTGACCGTGCGGGGCTTCGGGCGGCTCGACGGCGACGAGGGCTTCGCCGAGGTGTTCTTCGACGGCGCCTTCCTGGCCGACGACGCCCTTCCCGGCGGCGTGGTGCTGGGCGAGGTGGGCCAGGGCTGGTCGGTGGCCATGGCCACCACCGGCTCGGAGCGGGGCCTGACGTTGCGGTCGCCCGGCCGGTTCCTGGCCACGGCGGGTCGGCTGATCGAGCTGTACCGGGCCGATCCCCAGCCCCGGCTGCGGGAGCGCCTGGTCGACATCTGGATGCGGGCCGAGGCCTACAGCCTGTTCACGCTCGACACCGTCACCCGGCTGTCGGCGGGGGCGACGATGGGCGCCGACAGCTCGATCAACAAGATCTGGTGGTCGGAGCTCGACTGCGACCTGCACGAGCTGGCCCTGGAGCTGCTCGGGCCCGATGCCGAGCGGGAGGGGCCGTGGTCGAAGGGCTGGCAGTTCGCCCTGTCCGGCCCGATCTACGCCGGCACCAACGAGATCCAGCGCAACATCGCCGCCGAGCGGGTCCTCGGCCTCCCCAGGAAGTAGCCGCGGATGTTCTTCGGTTTCGACGACGACCAGCTCGCCTTCCGCGACGCCGTGCACGACCTGCTCGACAAGCAGTGCCCACCCGAGACCGTCCGCGCCGCCTGGGACGGCGACCTCGACCGCGGCGTCTGGCAGTCCCTGGACGATATGGGGGTGCTGTCCCTCCTGGTCCCCGAGGACCGGGGCGGCCTGGGCCTCGACGAACGCTCGATGGTGCTGCTCCTGGAGGAGACCGGCCGCGCCGGCCTGCCCCACCCGATCGTCGACACGGCGGCCGTCGCCCTTCCCCTCCTCCCGCCCGAGGATGGGGTGGGAGGAGGTTCGGCGCTGGTGGTCACCGACCTGGCCGGCCGCAACGTCTCGTGCGCCGCCGACGCCGACCGGTTCCTGTTGCACCGCGGCTCGGAGCTGCACCTGCTCGAGCCGGACGGCGTCGACCTGGAGCCGCTGGAGACCGTCGACCGGGCCCGGCGGGCGTCCCGGGTGCGGTGGGCACCCACCGCGGCGACCCTGCTGACCGACGATCCCGGCGTCAAGGCGCTGGCGTTCGACCGGGGTGCCCTCGGGGCCGCGGCCCAGCTCGTCGGCCTGGGGCAGAGGATGCTCGACATCACGGTGGGCTACGTGACGGAGCGGGAGCAGTTCGGGCAGCCGGTGGGGGCCTTCCAGGCCGTCAAGCACCACCTGGCCGACGCCCTCAAGGAGCTGGCCTTCGCCCGCCCCGCGGTGCACCGGGCCGCCCACTCGGTGGCCGTCGGCGCCGACACCCGGGCCCGCGACGTGTCGATGGCCAAGGCCATGGCATCGGACGCGGCCCGCTACGTCGGCCGACAGGCCCTGCAGTGCCACGGCGCCATCGGCTACACGGTCGAGGCCGACCTGCACCTGTACCTGAAGCGGGCCTGGGCCCTGGCCGTGGCGTGGGGTGACGCCGCCTGGCACCGGGCCCGGGTCGGTGCAGCGCTCGGGATCTGACGAGGACGAGAAGCGGACGAGAAGGGGAGTGCGATGGCTGATGCCTACATCGTGGAAGCCGTGCGGTCGCCGGTGGGGCGGCGGGGCGGTGGCCTGTCGGGCGTGCACCCGGCCGACCTGGGCGCCCACGCCCTGACCTCGCTGGTCGAGAGGTCCGGCATCGACCCCGCGGCCGTGGAGGACGTGGTGTTCGGCTGCGTCGACACCATCGGCGGCCAGGCCGGCGACATCGCCCGCACCTGCTGGCTGGCGGCGGGGCTGCCCGACCACGTGCCCGGCACCACCGTCGACCGCCAGTGCGGCTCGGCGCAGCAGGCCGTCCACTTCGCCGCCCAGGCCGTGCTGTCCGGGACCATGGACGTGGTGGTGGCCGGCGGTGTGCAGCACATGTCGCAGATCCCGATCTCGGCGGCGATGCTCACCGGCCAGCAGTACGGCTTCGACGACCCGTTCTCGGGGTCGACGGGCTGGCAGGCGCGCTACGGCGACCAGGAGGTGTCGCAGTTCCGGTCGGCCGAGATGATCGCCGCCAAGTGGGACATCTCCCGCGACGAGATGGAGGCGTTCGCCGTCGAGTCGCACGAGCGGGCCATCCGGGCCCGGGCCGAGGGCCGCTTTGACGCCGAGATCGCCCCCCTGGGCGACGCCACCGCCGACGAGGGGCCGCGGGAGCCCAACTGGGAGAAGATCCGCTCGCTGCCCACCCTGACCGAGGGTGGACGGGTGACGGCCGCCTGCGCCTCGCAGATCTCCGACGCTTCGGCGGCCCTGCTGATCGTCAACGAGCAGGGCCTGCGCGACCACGGGCTCACGCCCCGGGCCCGCATCCACCACCTGTCGGTGCGGGCCGACGACCCGGTGTGGATGCTCACCGCCCCCATCCCGGCCACGGCCCACGCCCTGGCCAAGACCGGCATGTCGCTCGACGACATCGACCTGGTGGAGATCAACGAGGCGTTCGCATCGGTGGTGATCGCCTGGCTCGAGGAGACCGGCGCCGACCCGGCCAAGGTCAACGTGAACGGCGGTGCCATCGCCCTCGGCCACCCCCTCGGCGCCACCGGCGCCCGCCTGATGACCACCCTCCTCCACGAGCTGGAGCGCACCGGCACCCGCTGGGGCCTCCAGACGATGTGCGAGGGCGGCGGCCAGGCCAACGTGACGATCATCGAACGCCTGTAGCCGGCTCGGCATCACTACACCGCCAGGACCTCGATCGTCACCGTCAGCCCTGGCGCGTTCGCCAGCTTCCGGTCCACCGTGAGCAGCGGCACGTCGAGCTGCTCGGTCAACACCACGTACAC
>Ga0272482_10000309_pt1 | contig 15464 bp, 12 predicted proteins | sample RVTome_8_FD_192427 | JGI IMG/M metagenome (GOLD analysis project Ga0272482, IMG submission 192427) | Soil microbial communities from uranium-contaminated site in the Upper Colorado River Basin, Wyoming, United States - RVT160D0 (version 2) ...
GCACGTCGCTGCGGGCCGCGGTTGCCGACCACACCTGCTGGATGTCGCGCATGATCAGGTCGCCGGCCGACACGATCACCAGCCCGCCCAGCAGGAACACCGGGGCCATCAGCGTGATGCCCCAGCGCATGCCCCAGGTGTCGCCCACCATGGCGATCACCGGCAGCATCGCCATGCCCGACGCCACGAACACCGACGCCATGGCGAAGCCCATCGACCGGGCCCGGGCCGGGATCGCCAGCGACAGGGCGGCGAACACGCCCGGCAGCGTGAAGGCCAGGCAGGCCGAGATCACCACGTGGCACGCCACCGCCACGACCACGTTGGGCGACCAGGCGAAGGCCAGCACCGCGACGCAGCAGACGAACAGCCCCTTGGCCAGGAGGCCGAACAGCAGGCGCGGGTCCCTGGCGAACAGCTTCATGCCCATCCGGGCGCCGATCACCAGGCCCGCCAGCTGCGACGGCCCCTCGACCAGGCCCACCACCCAGCCCCGCTGCGACTCGTCGAGCCCGAACACGTCGACGTACATGAACGTGCTGAAGATCACGAACCCGACCAGCGCCGGCATGAGGAACGGCAGCGTGCGGTAGATGCGGCGGAGGCTGTCGATCTGCCAGCACATCCGCCAGCCCTCGGCCAGGCTCGGGGCCTCCTCCTCGGTGCCGATCGTGTCGGCGTCCATGCCCATGGCCGCCCGCTCCCGGGCGCCCCGCACCGGTTCGGGCAGGCGGGCGCCCACCAGGACGAGCAGCAGCGTGGGCACGGCGAACAGCAGGAACGGCGCCCGCCAGCCGAACGCCTCGGCGATGTAGCCCGATCCGACGCCGCCGATCAGGGCGCCGACGGCGTTGCCCGACCGGTGGAACGAGAACACCCGGGGCCGCAGGCCCACGTCGTAGTAGTCGGTGAGCAGCGACGTGTGGGACGGCTCGATGAACGCCTTGCCGATGTTGGACCCGGCCAGGAACACCGCCACGAACCAGATGTTGGGCGAGATGCCCACCATCGACGTGAACACCGAGAACACCACCCCGCCGAACAGCGCCATGCGCACCCGGTTGCGGCGGTCGGCCATCGACGCGATGGGGATCGTCAGCGCGAAGGCGGCGATGAAGGCCAGCACGAACGGGACCGTGACGCCGGCCAGGCCCACGCCGAAGTGGTCGGCGATCGTGGGCGCCACCACGGCGAACGACGTGCGGGACACCTCGTCGACGGCGTTGAGGCCGGTGAGCACCAGCAGGGCCAGCACCGGGCCGTCGCCGGTGAGGCCGTCGAGCCACGTGATCGGGTGGCGGAGGGCGGTGGCGAAGCGCCGGTGCCAGGGATCGTCGCTGACGGGAGCGGGGGCGAAGGGGATCACGACGCACCGGCCAACGTGTCGGCGCCCTCGGAACCGTCGGTGCCGTCGCCAGGGCCGTCGGCGTCGGCGGTCGCCGCCACGCCGTGGCCACCGGGCCCGTCGCCGGGGCCGTCGTCGGGTGGTCGGGCGAAGGCCGCACCCGCCCCGATCTCGGGTTCGGCCACGTCGGCCAGCAGGCTGGGCACGATCACGTCGCGCCGGCGCGCCACCCAGCGCAGGTACAGGTCACGGCTTCGGAACACGGCGCCGCCCACCCCGCCCGGCAGCACCAGCAGCACGGCCAGCACACCGATCGCCGTGGTGAACAGCTGCCACTCCTGGGGCAGGAACCAGCCACCGCCCTTGAGGAACAGCGACCCCAGCACCGCGCCCATGACCGACCCGAGGCCGCCCACGACCGCCGCCGTGAACACCACCAGGTTGTCCTCCTCGGGGAACAGGCCGAGGGTGAAGTTGCCCTGCAGGTGCACCAGCAGCACGCCGGCCACCGCGGCCAGGAAGCCGGACAGGGCGAAGGCGGTCAGCTTGGCCCGGACCACCGACACGCCGTAGGCGGCGACGGCCCGCTCGTTCTCGCGCAGGGCCTGCAGCACCCGGCCCGTCCGGCTGCGCCGGATGCCGGACACGGCCACCACCAGCACCACGAACGTGCCGAGGGCCAGCTTGTAGATGCCCTCGGGCGAGTCGTAGCCCCAGAGGCCCAGGAACGGGTCGGGTTCGAGGCGGTCGTTGGGCACCCAGTCGAAGAACTGGGGGTTGAGCACGTAGCGGGTGGTGGCCAGGGCGAAAGCCAGGCTGGTCACGGCCAGGTACAGGCCCCGCAGGCGCAGCGCCGGCAGGCCGACCACCACCGCCACCGCCGCGCCGATCAGGCCCACCAGCGGCAGCGCCAGCGCCACGTCGAGGCCCCACTCCTGGGTCGCCTTGGCCCCGAACGCGGCCCCGACGGCGACGAAGCCCATCTGCCCCAGCGATACCTGCCCGGCCCAGCCGGTGAGCAGCGTGATCGACAGGATGACGATGGCGAAGATCAGCACCGCCGCCGCCTTCAGCGTCGACCCTGGGCCGAGGAACGCCGGGAGCTGCCACAGGGCCACCCCCAGCAGGGGCAGGCCGACCCACCGGGGCCAGCGCACCTCGGGCAGCCGGGCCAGCTCCCGAGGGACGGGCCGCAGCAGGCCCGACGCCTGCCACGACGACGTGTCGTCGCGGTCGAGGCGGCTCAGCCCCGGCCGGCGCACCAACAGCGTCACCAGGATCACGACCGCCAGAACGGGAGCGACCACGAAGTCGCTGCCCAGGTCGAGGTGGAACGGGCCCACCCCCAGCTCGTCGTTCCAGCGGACGTGCGCCTCCAGCAGGCCCAGGGCCAAGGCGCTCGACACGATCGCCGGCAGGTTGGTGAGCCGTCCCATCATCAGCGCCGCCAGGGCGCTGAGCAGCACGGTCACGCTGGCCGGCGACCCCAGCGGCAGGCCCACCAGCCCGGCCTGCAGGTAGAGCGCCACGAACGACAGGACCGCGGCGATCGCCCACACGCAGGTGTGGAGGCGGCCCACCGGGATGCCCAGCAGCGACGCCCGGTCGGCCCGGTCGGCGGCGGCCCGCACGGCCACGCCCACGTCGGTGAACCGCAGGAACAACCCCACCAGCAGGATCGCCAGCGGCGCCAGCACCCACGCCACCGGGTAGTCGCCGTCGAAGGTGAACGGCGCCACCTCGTGCCGGAACGACACCGGGGCGTCGATCCGGCTGTTGAGGCCGTCCTCGCCCCACAGCCGGGGCAGCATCAGCGAGCCGAACGCCAGCAGCTGGGCCAGGCCGATGGTGGCCACGGTGAGGATCAGGCGGGGCGCCCGGAAGAACCGGCGCACCACCGCCAGCTCGACCACGCCCCCGACCACCACGGCGGCGGCCAGCCCCAGGCTGAGCGCCAGCCAGTAGTTCAGGCTGGAGAACATGATCAGGTCGACCGCCAGCGCCGTCGGCACCAGGCCGAGGTCGCCGGCGGCGAAGTTGACGATGCGGTTGGCCCGGTAGACCAGCGCCATGCCGACCGCCATCAGGGCACTGAGCATCCCCAGGGTGAGGCCCTGGATCACCAGCCCCCACAGGTAGCGGCCCTCGCTGTCGGTGCTGGGGAACAGCACCTGCTGCACCACCACGATCACCAACGCGGGCAGCACCGCGGCCACCCAAGGCGGCACGGCTCGCGCGGCTGTACGAGTCTTGCCCTCGGCGTACGCCATGAGACCCCCCGTCGTTACTGCCAGCGACGTTGCCAGAGCTGTGGTTATCCCCCGCTCACTCACGGACTTGGTGGGTGAGCCCCAGTGACGCCATTGATAATCCGATTACCCGGTGGTCGTCAACGAGTCGCGCTGGGCGTGGTCGGGCGGCCTTCAGCGCGAATTCAGCGATGTGAGCTGGGCGTTAGCCCAGCGGCCCCCGAAACTTGAACGCGGGTCAGCCACCAGGGGGTCTGTCGATCCCCGCCGCGATCAGAGGACGTTGCCCGCCGAGCAGCGCAGACCCAAGGTCACGTCGAGTGGCAACGGGATGATCCACTTCTTGCCGTCCTCGTTGGTCGCGAAGATCAACCGGTCCTTGTCGAGCACCGGCCGGTGCCGCGGCAGTTCCGTACGGTCCGTGCGGAACAGGACCTGGTCCCGCCACTCGATCTCGATCGCCTCGACCCACGGCGCCAACTGGTTGTGCGCCGCCATCACCGCGGCCACGAGATCGGCCGGGGGCGGGTCGAACCCCGCGGTCAGCCGGGCCACGTCGGGCTCGCCCAGCGGGTTCCCCGACGTGTACGACGGCCGCCAGTCGGTGCCCGTGCGGGCCGACAGGCACGACGCCACCGTGTCGAGCTCGTGGGTGACGATGTCGTCGCGGGCCCGGTCGACCGCCTCGCGGGCGGGGGCCGGCACCAGGCCCAGGCCGTCGGCCTGCTCGGCGATCGGGTCGGCGGGGTGCGGCACGGCCACCACCACCAGCGCCACCACCGCCGCACAGCTCACGGCCAGGATCACCAGCGTGCCGTCGGTGGCCGGCCTCGCCCACCGCCGCACCGCGGCAGCCCGCTGGCGGCGACCGTCGCCCACGCTGGTCAGCAGCATGGCGGACAGCAGCAGGGCGAAGACCCGGAAGCCGCTGTCCCACGCCCCGGCCCGGGCCGCGGCGACGGCACCGTTGCGGCCGTGCTCGTCGATCCAGCTCAGCGCCGAGATCGCCGCGGGGATCGCCACCGCGGCCAGCACCGTGCGCGACAGCAGCACCGGCAGCCACAGCGACGACCGCGGGTGGAGCAGTCGCACGCTGCGGGCCACGATCCGGCCCGGCAGCACCCCCAGGGGGCGGCCGCTCTGCACGAACGTCACGCTCGCCCCCACCACCACCGCCACGGTCACGAGCGCCACCGTCACCGACGGCAGGACCAGGGCCGCCGAGGCCGCCCCCAGGGCCAGCAGCTCCAGCAGCCAATGCTCGGCCGGGCGGGCCCACGTCGCCCGCGGGGTGGGCTCGGTGGCGGGCTCGGCTGCGGCGTCCCCCGCGTTCAGCGCGACCGCGGTGTTGTCGTCGGACGAGCCCCAGAAGTCGCGGTAGCTGGTGGCGGCGTCGGGATCGCTCGTACCGGCGTAGAAGGCCTGGTGGGTGCCGCTGTCGGGGGCCCGGGGATCGCGGGTGCTGGTGCCGGCGTAGAAACCGGGGATCCGGTTGCCCGAGCCGGTGGTCGGGGCCTCCGGTGCGCCGGTGCCGGGGGCGGCTCGCATCTCGGGGGCGTCGGGCGGGACGGGGATGACGGGGACCACGGCATCGCCGGACACCTGGTCGCCGTAGGGCGGGGGCGAGAGCGGGTGGCCGCGGTCGACCGGGGCCGGGGGCATGGGTGGCGTGGCCGGGAACGCGGGGATCGCGGAGCGGGCCTCGGCGCCGGGGATCTCGGGGGCCGGCGGGAGGTCGACCCGGCCCGGGCTGCCCAGGCGGCCGTTGCTGGCCCCGTAGCCCGACAGCGCCGAACCGTCGAAGTTGGCCAGGTCGACGAGGTTGTCCAGCGTGACGTGGACCCGGCCGGGGTCGTTGAGGCCCGGCATCGGCCGGGGCTCGTCCGCCTCGTCGGTCTCCTCCCCCGGCTCACCGAAACGGTGCGTCCCCATGACGTCCCCTCTGACGGCGCGCCGTCGCGCCGTCCCCATGCTGTCGCGTCGACCGGCCCGGCCGGGAGGACCGGAGCGGCCAACGTCCTCCGCAGATCATGCCGCGTTCGACAGCCCCATGACGCCCGTTCTCCCCCGTCGGGGCGGTTGTTTCGGTGTCACCCTGTGGTTCAGGGCCCCCACCGGGTAGGAACGGACCCGATGGACGACGAGCGCCGCCGGGCCCTGCTGCGAGAGCTGACCCGAGCCGCGGACGAGCTCGCGGGCCTCGCCGACACCGCCGAGCTCATGGGCGACGACCACGGCGCCGAGCGGCTCCGGGCCGAGGCCTCCCGACACCGCCTCAACGCCATGACCCTCCTCGACGACTCCTAGGGCATCGGGGCGACGCTCGGGCCGGTGAGGATCACGGCGGCGAGGCCGATGGCGAGGGCGACGATCACGATCGCCAGGACGGCCAGGAGGGCCGTCGGGCCGGTGGCGGTTCCCGGCGCCGGTCGGAGCCGGGGGATGGTGTCGTCCACGGTGGGGTGCATCGTTCCGTCCTTGTCTCGGGTTGGGGGCCGAGGGTGCGGACAGAGAAGCTCGGCTGTCTTCGATGCTGACGCAGGCCGGCGTCCCCGCCATCGGGGATCTCCCCCTGATCCCCCACCTGGTCGAGGGTCATCCGTAGCGGCGGCGGAGGACCTCGGCGGTGTGGTCGTCGGCGGGCAGGAACGCTTCGAGCTGCAACTCGGCGAGCGTCACGTCGGCGGCGGTGGCGAACGAGGCGATCGTGGTGATGAGCCGGAGGTCACCGTCGGCCGACGCCAGCTCCAGGGGGACGGCGAAGCCGAGCGACTCGTCCTGCGGGGGCAGCGGCGGCAGGTAGCCCTCGAGCTCGCTGAGCAGCTCCTCCAACGACGGGTCCGGGCTCCGCAGGAGGTGGGCCCGCAGGTTCCCGGTGATGTGCCGGCCCCACGCGGGCAGGTTGCGGACCCGGGGCGCGAGCCCGTCGGGGTGGAGGGCGTGGCGGAACATGTTGGCCGGCGGCGCCAGCAGCGCGGGGTCGACGCCCTCGTGGAACAGGTCGAACGCCCGGTTGGCGGCGACGAGGATGCCGTGGGGCCGCACCACCATCGCCGGGTACGGGAGGTGGCCGTCGAGGATCGCGTCCAGGGCCTCGCGGACCGGGCGGAGCGCCGCGTCGTCGAGCGGCGACTCCGGGAACACCGGGGCGAAGCCGGCGGCGAGGAGCAGCTCGTTGCGCTCGCGCAGCGTCAGCTCCAGCGACTCCGCCAGGCGCATGACCACGTTGCGGCCCGGTCGGGAGCGGCCCTGCTCGATGAAGCTCACGTGCCGCTGGGTGGTGTCCGCCCGGATCGCCAGGTCCAGCTGGCTCAACCGGCGCGCCGAGCGCCAGCGCCGCAGCTCGGTGGGGAATCGGGACATGCCGACGATCGTTACCCCGGCGGGGCGTCGACGCCATTCCCTCCCGGGAGTTGCCGCCAGGCCCGACGCCCCGGACGATGCAGCCATGACCGACACCAACGACACCTCCGACGACACCGACACCACCACCGTCATCGACCGGTACAACGACGCCTTCCTCCAGCAGGCACCCGAGCTGCTCGTCGACCTCATCGCGGAGGACTGCGTGATGGAGGGCACCGGCCCGGCCCCCGACGGCAACCGCTGGACGGGCTACGACGAGTGCCTCGCCGGCTGGCAGGCGCTGGCCGCCGACCCCACGATCCGGTTCGAGGTCGAGCACGTCGACGTCGACGACGACCGGGCCGTCATCCGCTGGCGGATCACCGGCGCCGAGGACTACCGGGGCGTGAACCTCATGCGCGTCCGGGACGGGCGGATCGTCGAGGCGCTCGGCTACGGCAAGCGCCCCTGACCCACGGGTCCGTTTGCGATCGGTTCACAGGCGGCTTCGTAGGTTGCGGCGACGGGCGGTCGTCGCCGGCATCGGGCCGGCGCCACCGTCCCGCTGCCACCTCCCCCACGAAGGAGCCAACGTGCACATGAGACCCTTCCTCCGTCGCGCGCTGCAGGGCGCCGGGACGGCCGGACTGGCCGTCGCGCTCAGCTCGACACCTGCCGCTGCCGGCGAGGGCACCCGGCTGGCCAACGGCGCCGGCCCCACGTCCGGCCTCTGCATGTCCGTCACCAACTCCGGCCGGGGCACCTCCGTCGAGATGGAGGGCTGCACCCTCAACGCCCACCAGGGCTGGGTGCACCAGGACGACCCCTACGGATCGTGGATCAAGCTCGTCAGCCAGGATCCCGAAGCCGCAGGCCGGTGCCTCACCACCCACGGCGAGGGCATCCGGGTGACGATGGACCGCTGCTCCACCGAACCGGACACCAGCCTCTACGACCGCCAGCTCTGGCGGCGGACGGCGACGTCGACCACCGGCTGGTACCAGTACCAGAGCGCCTACTGGATCAACGGCACCCGCCAGTGCCTCGACGTACGGGATAACGGTCGGAGCAAGGTCGTGCAGATCTGGCTGTGCGGCCCGACCGTCCCTCCCGGCCTCAAGGGCAACCAGCTGTGGAAGTACTTCTGACCCCACCCGTTCCCCGCTGACCGACCGAGGATGCAGCCGGTGGGAGGTTCCAAGAGCCGGGCCCGATCGCCCGACTCGACCGACCCATCGGCTGCCACCTTCAGTCGACCACGTCCCCGATCCACATCGTCGCCACCCCGAGACCCGCAGGACATCGTCCAGCCAGGCTGCAGAGACCGGTGGAGGGTGGTCGATCGCCACGACGTAGGCCCACGAACTTCGACGATCAAGTCTCGGGGGGACGGCCGTCGCGGTCGTCGCCGAAGCCTTGAACCCCAGCGATTTCGCCGAGCGCCCGAAGTGCCTTGGCCATCGCGCTCGGCGAGAGCGTGTCGAACCGGTCGTTCACCAGCTGCCGACGCCGGGCCCGCACGTCGGCGTTGAGCAACCGTGCCCGATCCACCTCGCCCAGAGCGTAGAGGTCGGCCGCCAGGTTCGTCGCCGAACTGAGCGTGTCCCGATGGTCGACCCCCAGAAGGCGACACCGCCGGACCCACACGTCCTCATCGATCTGGCGGGCGCGGGCCAGTTCTCCCGACGCCCACAGGCTGGCGGCCAGGTTCGTCGCCGAACTGAGCGTGTCCGGGTGGTCCTCCCCCAGGAGGCGACGCCGCCGGGACCACACATCGGCGTTGAGCTGCTGTGCGCGAGCGACCTTTCCCATCGCCCACAGGTTGGCAGCCAGGATCGTCGCCGAGCTGAGCGTGTCGGGGTGATCGTCACCCAGGGCTGTCCTCAACGCCGAGTTCAGCGTCGAGTTGAGGACCTCCGCGGTCCTGAGATCGCCGCGACGGTTGAAGACCCAGCCCGCCCGGAGGAGCAGGCGGCGGGTGTCTTCGTCGAGAAGGGTGATCGGCTCGGTGAGGTCGAGGGCGTTGAGGATGTGGGGGAGGAGCAGCGACCAGCGGGAACGGCTCGTCGGGTCCTCCGGAACCTCGTCCGGGAGATGGGCCGCGAGGAGTTTGCGGACCCGCGCTGAAGCGTCGACGGCCCGGTCGGGGGGTTGCTGGCTACGGATGACGGCGATGACGAGCCGATGGAGCTGCAGGGTGTCATCGCTGCGGCGAGCGAGGGAATAGGCGAGCAGCGCAGCGATCGTGTCGTCCAGATCACTGCGGGAGTCGGTGCCAGCCACGATCTCACGCAGGGGTGATTCGAGTGCGTTCGGGTGGTCGGCGAACAGATCGATCGGGATGGGGTCAGGGCCCAGGTGGGCGCAGAGCTCGAGGAGCTGCACAGCAGCAGGCGCACTGGTCGAGAGCCGCTCGAGGGCCAACGACCAGACGGTGTTGATGGTGCCCCCGTAGGTGATGTCGTCACCACGATCGAGCATCCAGGAGCGCCGGGTCCGAAACTTGTCCAGGTACCGGGCCGGCGCCATCCGGGTCTCCCCCAGATAGGCCGCTGCCTGCTCCAGGGCCAACGGCAGATCGCCCATCTCCTCCCCGAGCGCGTCGGCGATGTCTGCCTGGATGTCCGGCACGCGGCGACCCAGCAGCTCCACTGACTCCGCCCGTGCGAGCACGTCGACCTCGACCGCCTCGCCCACCAGCGTCCAGTTCGGATGCCGTGACGTCACCAAGGTGTGACCCGGACCGTCAGACACCCACGGCCGCAATCCGGCTGGATCGGTGGCGTTGTCGAACACCACCAGCCACCTCTCCATCCGTCGCAGCCACCCCAGGACCGCCACCGCGTCCGAGTCGATCTGCCCACTCGGCGGAATGCCGATCCGGGGAGCCAGGGCGGCGAGCTGCTCACCGATCAGCGAAGCTTGGTCGGCGTCGACCCACCACACCACGTCATACGCCGATCCGTAGCGATGCGCGTACTCGATCGCCAGCTGGGTCTTCCCCACGCCGCCCATTCCATGCAGGACCGTGACGGCAGTCCCATCCGATCCGACCAGCCCGGCGCGCACTCGCTCCAACAGCCTCTGCCGGCCCGTGAACCGCAGGTTCCGGGCAGGAACCTCGAAGGCTCCCGGCAACCGCCCCGGGAACGGCGCCCGAGTCGACGGCACCGACGTCTCGGGAAACCCCGACGACACCCGCGCCACGGCGGCCAACCCCACCGACTCCAACAGACGCCGTCGAGCTAGCGGCTCGCCCACGCCGAACAGGTCCCGATGGCTGATCGTCTTCAACACATCCGGCAACGGGCAGTCTGCCACCCGCAACGGCACCACCTTCCGGTCCGCCAACGCCCCTGCCCACTCCTGCGTGCACCAGTGCGACTCGAAGTAGCCGGGCGAGCAGACCGCAACCGTCAGCTCCGCCTCCGCCATCTGCTCGGCGATCCACATGACGAAGTTCGCGCCAGCCGGTGAATCCCACGCCTGCACCCGTGCCACTGCGCCGGCGGCTTCGAGCTCGGCCGCCACCCACGTCGCCCACGCCTCATCCGCACCCGTGTACGAAACGAAGTACACCACGACCGCCCCTATCCGCCGAGATAGGCCCCCAGCCTGACACACGCTCAGCGACGTGGGACCTCGAACCTCGGCGAACCGCCCGCGAAGTCGACGCGACTGCTGGCGGTGGATTTGTCGATCAGAAGGACAAGCCTGAGGCGTGAGCGTCGGGATGTCCTTCGCGCTGTGGCGATCGGCCCGGCGGCCGGGGGCGGTCGCCGTCGATGGTGCAGCGTCGCATCCGGCGGCGGGAGGGGTGGTGGTCGACCAGGGCGCGGTGCAGCGTGCAGGCTTCGTCCCAGATCACGAGGTCGCCCTCCGACCAGCGCCACCGCACGGCCCGGTTGGGGTCGGTCGCCACCGCCTCCAGCCGGGCCAGCAGCATCGCCGACTCGTCCGGGTGGAGCTCGGCGATGTGCTGCAGGTACATCGGGCAGATGTACAGGCCGGGGGCGCCGGTGTCGGGGTGGGCCCGAACCAGGGGGTGGCGCACGGGCGGGTGCGCCGCCGCCACGCGGTCGGCGAGCTCGGAGCCGTGGTGGTCGACGACGGTGCGCCGCAGGGTGGCGTCGATCCCGTGCACGCCGGTCACCGCCGAGCACAGCTGCTGGAGGGCCGGGGACAGCGCCGCGTAGGCGGCGGCCAGGCTGACCCACAGGGTGTCGCCGCCGACCTCCGGGATCTCCAGGGCCTGGAGGAGGCCGAACCGGGGCGGGTGCTCCAGCCAGCTCAGATCGGTGTGCCACGGGAACCCCGCCGGCGGGCGATCGGGGGCGTCGACGATCTGGGCGACCGGCTGGCCCTCCCGCCCGGTGAACCGCTGCAGCGGGTGGACGCTCAGGGTCCCGAAGCCCTGCGCCAGCTCGGTGAAGGCGGCCTCGTCGGTGCCGAAGCCGGTGACGAACACGACGTGGTGCTCGACCACGAGCTCCCGCAGGCGGGCGGCGGCCTGGTCCGGCCCGGCCGGGAGGTCGTCGGCCCGGACGAGCGACCCGATCGTGGAGGTCAGGCGCCTCGCGGGGAGGGGTTGGTCGGATCGTCGGGGCGGGCGGGCCGCCGCCCGGAGCGGTGGGGCTTGGAGCATCACCACGCCAGCATGAAGGCGCTGCTCACGAGCCGGATCGGCCGCAGGGCGAGATTCCCCTCATCCGAACGGCTGATCGCCGCCCCCCGATCGGATGAGTCATCGGCCCGGCGCGATCGTCACCCCTTCGGCCTCAAGGGCCGACATCGAAGCGGCCGTCGCCCGGTCGCACCAGGCCCGATTCGTAGGCTGCGATCACCGCCTGCACCCGGTTGCGCAGGCCCAGCTTGGCCAGGACGCTGCTCACGTGGGTCTTCACCGTGGCCTCGCTGAGGTGCAGGTCGGCGGCCAGCTCGGTGTTGGACCAGCCGGCGGCGAGGCCCACCAGGACGTCGCGCTCGCGGTCGGTGAGCCCGGCCCGGGCCACGACGTCGGCCATGGGCGTCGGGCGGGAGCGGCCGGCGGCGCCGTCGAGCTCGACGTAGCGCTCGATGACCCGCCGGGTGACCGCCGGCGCCAGGAGGCTCTCGTGGCGGGCGACGGTGTGGATGGCCTCGATCAGCGGGTCGGGGCCGACGTCCTTGAGCAGGAAGCCGCTGGCCCCGGCCCGCAGGGCGTCGAACAGGTACTCGTCGTCGTCGAAGGTGGTGAGCACCAGCACCCGGGGCGGGGCGTTCGACGACGCGACGATCCGCCGGGTCGCCTCGAGGCCGTCGAGCAGCGGCATGCGGACGTCCATCAGCACCACGTCGGGCCGGGCGCTGGCCGCCGCCTCGACCGCCTCCAGGCCGTCGGCCGCCTCGGCCACGACGGCCAGGTCGGGCTCGTTGTCGAGGATCTGGCGCAGCCCGACCCGGATCATCGCCTGGTCGTCGGCCACCAACACCCGGATCGTCGTCGCCCCGTCGACGGCAGCGGCGGACGTCACGACCGGCCGTTCCGGTGGCGGGGCAGGGTGGCCCGCACGGACCAGCCGCCCAGGTCGCTGCGGACGATGTCGAGCCGGCCCCCGCAGGCCGCGGCCCGCTCGGCCATCCCCCGCAGCCCGTGGCCGGCGGCGCCAGGGGCCGGGGCCCGGCCGCTGCGGCCGTCGTCGTCGACCGCGACCACCAGGTCGCCCGCCGTCTCGGCCACGCGGACCACCGCCCGCCGGGCCTCGGCGTGGCGCAGGGCGTTGGTCACGCCCTCCTGGGCGATGCGCACCACGGCCAGCTCGACCTGGGGGTCGACCGCCGGGAGCGGGTCGGGCAGCGCGATCTCCACGTCGAGCCCGACCGGGGCCAGCCGTTCGACGATGCCCCGCAGGTCGGCCAGCGTGGGTTGGGGTGCCAGCTCGACACCACGGCTGTCGTGGGGCGTGAGCCGCACGGCCCGGCCGCCGTCGGCCTCCCGCAGCACCTGCACGGCGTGGCGCATGCCGGTGAGCGCCTCCTTGCCCGAGTCGGCGATCCACCGCAACGCCTCGGCCGCCACCTCCGGCCGCCCGGGGGCGAGCCGCTCGGCCGCCTGGGCCCGGATCACGATGGCGCTCACGTGGTGGGCCACCACGTCGTGCAGCTCACGGGCGATGCGGGTGCGTTCCTCGACCACCACCTGCTGCGACTCGACCCCCCGCAACCGCCGCTGCTCCCGCACGAGCGCCCCCAGGAACGTGGTGCCCGCCACCACGAACAGGGCGAACAGCACCCGCGACCAGCCGAAGCCGGCCACCGGGCGGACGCCGTCGAGGTTGGCGAACAGCGCTCCCGTACCCGTGAGGCACACGGCGGCCACCACCAGCGGGTTGACGGCCCCCGACTGCGCGACCAGGTAGGCAACGGCGAGGACGGGCAGGAGGTGGAACTCGGTGGTGTGGGCGAGCACGCTCCCGACCCGCGAAGGTGCGCCCAGGTCGTACGGCGGCATGGTCTGCACCACGACGTAGAGCGGCATGGCGAGCAGCAGGGCGACGGGCGGCACCATGCGCCGGAGCGTGAGCACCGCCGCCGTCACCGTCATCGCCACCAGGCTCTGGCCCGCCGGCAGGTCGAGGCTGAGCCTGTCGCCCACCGGTGGCAGCTGCACGGCGAGCGTGGCGGCCGTCCAGCCCACCACGACCAGGACACCCAGCACGAGGTCCTGGCCGAGGTCGGGGAGGCGGCGCCACCACGCAGCGAGCTGGCCGGGCATCGGTTCACGGTAACCAGCCGGGCGGTCGCCGCGCATCGGCCGCAAGGTGGAACGACCGACCCGGCCCATCAGCCCTTCGGCCAGGGGAAACGCACCGTGCGGCCGATGTGCCGCCGACCGGGACGTTCGTACGTTCGCTCCATGGCGAGCACCCTCTCCCCCCGCCCCCGAGGCGCGACCCGGCCGCCCGTCCCCGTGGGCTGGCTCGTCGTCGTCGCCCTCCTGGTGGCCACCGGCATCACCACCATGTCCATGGCGAGGACCGGTGGTGAGACGGGGAGCGTCGAGGCCGGGATCGTCCCCCCGGCCGGCGACCTCCCCCCGATCGCAGCCGCTGCCTACGTGGTGGTCGATGGCGACACGGGCGAGGCCCTGGCCACCTTCAACGCCGACCAGCCCCGCCCCGTGGGCAGCCTGACCAAGCTCATGACCGCCCGGCTGGTCCTCGACGCCGGGGACCTCGACCGCACCGCCACCGTCCCGACGCTGGATCTCACCAGCGACCAGTCCCAGGCCGGCCTCGTGCCCGGCGACGAGGTGTCGCGGGGCGTCCTCCTGGAGGCGATGCTGGTCGCCAGCGCCAACGACGCCGCCCGCACCCTGGCCGTCGACGTGGCCGGCAGCGAACGCCGCTTCGTCGACATGATGAACGCCGAGGCGGCCGCCTCCGACCTCGACGCCACCCGCTACACCAGCGCCGAGGGCCTCGACGACCCCGACCAGCACTCGTCGGCCGCCGACGTCGCCCGCCTCGCCCACGACCTCATGGGCGACCCCGAGTTCCGTCGGATCGTCGCCGCCGAGACCACCAACGTCCCGGGCCGGCGCCCAGACGGCGTGTCGCTGCCCACCACCAACAACCTGCTCGGCACGTACTCCGGCGCCGACGGCGTCAAGACCGGCCACACCGACCAGGCCGGCTGGTGCCTGGCCGCCTCCGCCACCCGCGACGGCCGCACCGTCATCGCCGTCGTCCTCGGCGCCCCCACCGAGGCGTCCCGCGACGACGGCGCCCGCGCCCTGCTCGACTTCGGCTTCGCCACCCCCTGACGCCGGAGATGCCGGGAGGCGGGAGGATCGCGCCGCGCTAGGCGCGCTTGGGGCCGAGGATGCAGCCGAGGAGGACGAACGCCAGGCCGGCGACGCCGACCCAGACGCCGGTGGCCGGCGACGGGCCGGAGCCGGAGAACACCACCCACAGGGCGCCGCCGAAGGCGCCGGCGGCCAGGATCGTGACGAACCCCGACAGGCGGCGGAACCCGAGGATCAGCGACAGCGCGAACGACCGGGGCGCCAGGATCGTGGAGAACAGCACGGCCAGGCCCACGCCGATCGCCGACACCAGCCACAGCGTCTCCGAGTAGAGCTCCAGGTAGCGGGCCTTGCCGGTGTCGATGACGTCGGCGGCCACCTGGGCGGCGGCGTCGCGGGCCACGTCCTGGGCGGCCTCGGCGATCTCCTCGGGCGTCGGCACCTCGCCGTCGGTCCCCGGGGACGGTGCCTCCCCGCCCTCGCCCCCGCTCTCGGGCAGCAGGGTGTCGGGGTCGGTGGGGGTGAGGGTGAACGCCTCCCGGATGTCGGGCAGCGTCACCTCCTCGCCGGCCACCTCGAACCACGGGAGCACCAGCAGCGAGCCCAGGAACCCGGCCAGGCCCAGCAGCCCCACCAGCGCCCCCATGCCGAAGGGGAAGCCGACGCTCGGGCGGCGCCGGTCGCCACCGGGGCCACGGTCGGCGTCGCCCGACGACCGGGCCCGGCCGCGGCGGCCGCT
>Ga0272482_10000310_pt1 | contig 15441 bp, 8 predicted proteins | sample RVTome_8_FD_192427 | JGI IMG/M metagenome (GOLD analysis project Ga0272482, IMG submission 192427) | Soil microbial communities from uranium-contaminated site in the Upper Colorado River Basin, Wyoming, United States - RVT160D0 (version 2) ...
CGACGCGGGCGGACTCGCCGAGGCGCAGAAGCACGCCGAGCAGGTGAGCGCGCCCGAACAGCGCGCCCTGCTCTACGTGAAGATCGCGCGGGCGGCGCTGTTGCGGCACGAGGATCGGCAGTCGGCCGCCGGGCTCTTGCGGAAGACGATGCGGCTGGCCGAGACCGTCTCGGAGCCTTCGTCGCAGGCGACCATCCTGCTGGCGTCGGCGGCCGGCTTCGCCGACTTCGACTCTTACGAAGGGCAGCAGGCGCTCAAAGAGGCGGTGAAGGTGGTGAACCGCGCGCGGAGTCAGGACGTGGAAAACTTCCACGTCCTGCGGAAGGTCAGTCTCGCCTGCCGGGCCGGGGAAGACACGTGGTACGGCGGCTCCGAGGGGGCCGAACGCTTCAGCCTCTTCGAGACCTTCGCCGCGCTGGCCGTCGCCGACGCGGACGGCATGTTGTCGCTGGCCCGCGACCTCGACGACCCTTCGCTCCGCCTCCGCTCGCAAATCTTCATCGCCCGCGCCATGACCGGGAAGGCCCACAGCCACGCGCCCGTGCCATGAACCGAGGACGTTTGAACTCGAAGGGGCGGGCGGGCGCGTCCCTCGTCCTGACGCTCGCCCTGCTCTCCGCGGGGCTTCAGGTGGCGCGTGCGCAGGCCGGCGACGAGATTAATTTTCGCCGTCTGGAACAGGCCGTCGCGGCCATCGGCGAGGGCCGTCTGCCGCAGGCGGAGTCCCTGCTCAACGCCGTGCTGGCCGCCTCGCCGCGCGACGCCGACGCGCTCAACCTGCTCGGCGTCGTGCGCGCGCAGCAGCGGCGCGAGGCCGACGCCGAACGTCTCTTCCGCCGCGCGCTCGCCGCCTCGCCGACGCACCTCGGCGCGCACGTCAACCTCGGCGAACTTTTCCTCTCGACGGGCCGGCCGCGCGAGGCTTTGGAAATTCTGCTCCCCGCCCAACGCCTCGCGCCCGCACACCCCGGCATCAACCTCAACCTCGCGGCGCTCTACGCCGGCCGCGGCGAGCACGAGCGGGCGCTCGGACACCTGCGCCTCATCCCGCGCCCCGACGCGGGCGCCGACTACTTCCCGCTGCTCCTCAAATCGCTGCTCGCCCTCAAACGCACCGACGAGGCGCGCCAACTCGCGCGCGAGTTCGGCGAGGCGGGCGGCGTCGAGCCGGGGGGGCGCGCGCAGTTCGCGCTGACGCTCGCCGCCGGCGGCCTCGTCGCCGAGGCGCTCGAACTGTTGGAGTCGGCGCGCCGGCAGACGCCCGACTCGTTCCAACTCTCCTACGCGCTCGGCTTCATCAGCGCCGCGGCCGGGCGGCACGAGCAGGCCGAGAGTTATTTGACGGAAGCCCTGCGCGCGCGGCCCGACGACGTGGCGACCCTGCGCGCGCTCTCGAACGTGGCGCGCGCGACCGGGAACTTCGAGAAGGCGCTGGCGCACATCCTCCGCGCGCGTCGCGTCGCCCCGGAAGCCCCCGGCGTGCTCTACGACTTCGGCGTGACGGCGCTGCAAATGGGTTTACTGCTCGACGCCCTGCCGGCCTTCGAGCAGTTGCACGGCGCCCACCCGCGCGAGCCCGCCTACCTCTACGGGCTGGCGGCGACGCGCCTCAAGAAGGGCGAGCGGGCGGAGGCGGCGCGACTCCTGCGCAGCTACGTCGCGCTGCGCCCGCGCGACGCCGCCGGCTTCTACCTGCTCGGCGCCGCGCTCCACAGCCTCGAACAGTTCGCCGGGGCGCGCGCCGCGCTCGAACGCAGCCTCGCGCTCAAACCCGACGCGGACGCCGAGTACCTGCTCGGCGCGACGCTCGACAAGGAAGGGAACCGCGCGGCGGCCGTCGAGGTCTTCCGCCGCGTCGTCGGCGCGCGCCCCGACCACGCGGCGGCGCACGCCGCGCTCGGCGTCGCCCACCGCGAGCAGGGCGACTACGCCGCGGCCAAAGAGGCGCTGGAGCGCGCCGTCGCCCTCGACCCCGGCGACCTGCGCGCCAGCTACCAGCTCGGACTCGTCTACGCCAAACTGGGCGACCGGGCGGCGGCGCAGAAGATGTTCGCCCGCGCCGACGAACTGCGCGGCCGGGAGCGTCAACGCGAAACCGTCATCCTGAAATTGATCGACCCGCCGCAGCCCTGAACGCGTACGCGCGCCCCGCCGCCGGAGCCGCCCCGCTTGAGCGCGGGAAAGAATTAATTGACCTCCACCCGGCGAGGCCATAAGATGCCGGTGCGCGAACGGCGCTCGCGTAAGCGACGCGTCGAGCGCCGTTGAAGCGGCCTCCGCGGCAGTACGTTCTACCCTCCTGACCCGCGCAACGTCCGCCCCCTCGCTCCCGACGGAATGCCTCGGCAGTCCGCCTAACGTCGCCTTCGACCCCGTGCCTCACGGTAACGAGACGTGCGCTAGAAACTAAATGGCCGGCGAACCAACTGCCACAGAGCGGCGCGCCCAGTTGATCTTGCAGGAGCTTCTGCGCGCGGAGAAAGTCTCCGTCGGGCGGCTGGCGAAGCGCTTGAAAGTCTCGACGGCGACGGTGCGCCGCGACCTCAGCGAGTTGGAGCAGCGCGGGCTGCTGCGCCGCAGCCACGGCGGCGCGGTGCCCATCCAGCCGATGCTCTACGAGCCGTTCCGCCACATCTCCTACTACCACGAACAGGAGCGCCAGCGCGGCGCCGAGAAGCGGCGCATCGGCCTCGTCGCCGCCGAACTCGTCACCGACGGCGACATCCTCGCCATCGGCGCCGGGACGACGGCCACCCAGGTGGCCCGCAGCGTCTGCCTGCACAAGGGGATCACGGTGCTGACGAACGCCGTCAACGTGGCGATGGAGTTGAGCCACCGCGACGACCTGAAGGTCATCGTCACGGGCGGCTTCCTGAGCGGCGACTGGTTCGCGCTCGTCGGGCCTTCGGCGATTCAGAACGTCAGCGAGATTTTCGTCGACAAGGTGTTCATCGGGGTCGACGGCATCCACGTCGAGCACGGCCTGACGACGAACTACCCGGATCAGGCCACCATCCACCGCGCCATGATGCGCCAGGCGCGCCAGAAGATCGTCGTCGCCGACCACCGCAAACTCGGGGCCACCGGCGCGGCCCTCATCAGCCCGATAGAGGGGCTCGACATCCTCGTCACCGACAAAGGCGCCTCCGACGAAGCCGTCGCCCCCTTCATCGCCAAAGGCATCGACGTTCGGAGGGCCTAGCCCTCAACGGCGCGGGGCGGCGCGGGGCGAGACCGTGGGCCACCCGGCGTCGTCCCAGTAGAGGGGCGTGATGCGCAGCGTCGGCGTGCCGCGCCACTCGGCGTCGTAGGCGTGGTAGACCAGTTTCTCGCCGCCTCGGTCTTGCAGAATCGTGCAGTGCCCCGGCCCGCGCCAACGCCCGCCGCCTTCCAGCACGAGCGTCCCCCCGCCCTCCGTCAACGGCTTGCCGTCCCAATCCACGTACGGCCCCGTCACGCGCCGCGCCCGCCCGACACGAATGTTGTAAGTGCTCTCCTTCCCGCGGCAACAGAAGTCGAAGGAGACGAAGAGGTAGTAGTAGCCGTGCTTGCGGACGATGGCCGGCGCTTCGATGGCGCCGGGCAATTCGGCCGTGCGCGGCCGGCCGGCGAGCGGGTAGAGCGTCTGATCCTGAGCGGACAGCTTACCCGTGGCGGGGTCGAGCCGGCGGAGCTTGATGCCGCCCCAGAAGCTGCCGAACGACATCCAGGGCTGGCCCCCCTCGTCGAGGACGACGTGGGGGTCGATGGCGTTCCAGTCGTCCGAGCGGTTCGAGCCGATGACCTTCCCCTGATCCTCCCACCTGTAAAGGCTGCTCGCCGGGTCGAGCGTCCGGTTCGTCGCCAGGCCGATGGCGGAACGGTTGCTGCCGAACGTGGACGCCGAGTAGTAGAGGTGGTACTTGCCGTTGAAGTAAGACACGTCGGGCGCCCACAGGCCCCTCAGGCCCGGCACGTCCTCCACGGCCCACTGCGGCAGGTGGGCGAACACGTCGCCGCACAGAGCCCAGTCGACGAGGTCTTGAGAGCACCGGACGGCGATCCCCGCGCGGGTGGAGAAAAGGTAGTACGTGCCGCCCTCCCTGATGAGGCTTGGGTCGTGCACGTGGCGGACGTTCCCGCGGAGTTCGAGAGCCCCCTGAGCGTCCCGCCCCTGCCCGCCGACCTGCGCGCGGGCCGAGAGGAGGACGCCGAGCGAGAGACAGATTGTGATGTGGCAAAGACGCTTACCGTACATAAGCCGGCCGGAACGATGGTTAAGATGTGCCCGCGAACCTGAACACCCGGACTCCCCGCCTCGAAGTGGAATCAGGCTGCTCTCCGTCGGGCCGCCGCCCGCCGTCGGTGCTGCCCCGAGGCCGCCGAACGCCGCCCGGTAATATACCTGAGGTCGTGCTCATTTGCGGCAGAAATAAACACGAATCGTGAGCGAACCTGAGGCGTTATCTAAAATGTACTTGACACGATGTTCATTTGTAATGTAAATGAACAAACCTCGTTAACAGCGTTCGGGCTTTCCCCAGGCTATCGGTGAGCGTCGTTTATTTAACGATAGAGGGTTCTTTGGTAGCTCGAAATATAAGTGGCTTCCCCGACCGCAAATCATCAGTCAGCAATCTTCTGCACGTTACAGCATCGCTTTCCCCCGCGCGGCTTTAGGTCTCGGTTGCGAGTGCCCGGCGACCGGAGTTGCCGTTCAAGTCATCGTCGGTGAGAGCGGCTCAGCGCCGCCCTTTCCCTTGTAGCCTTCGACCCTTTTGAGGCCCTGCCAAGTCCCTGTGAGGTGGTCATGAAATCCCATAAGTTTGCCTTTGTCGCCCTGCTCGCGCTCGTCCTGCTGGCGTGGGCCCCGCCCGCCCTCGCCCAGAGCGACCGCGGCGCACTGACCGGCAGCGTGACAGACCCGAACGGGGCCGCCGTCGCGAATGCCAAGGTGACGGTCACGAACGTCGAAACCAACGAAGTCCGCGAGGCCGTCACCTCCGAGGAAGGGACTTTCACCATCCCGCAGTTGCAAGCCTCCGTGTACCGGCTGACGGTGGAGGCCGCCGGCTTCAAGACGACGACGGTTGACGACATCAGGGTCGCCGTGCAGATCACCCGCACCGCCGACGTCACGCTCGAAGTCGGCGCGGTCGGCGAGGAGGTGACGGTGACGGCCGAGGCGACCGCCGTGATCCAGACCGACACGCCCGCCTCGCAGCTCAACGTCACCGAGCGCCAGGTCAGGGAGTTGCCGCTGCTCGTCGCGGCCGAGAGCGGCGGGCGCTCGCCCCTCTCGTTCATCTTCCTCGACAGCAGCATCGTCTCCGCCGAGCAGACGGGGACGGGCGGCACCTCCGGCAGCACGGGCACGAACGCCACCAACTTCCGCGTCAACGGCGGCCAGGGCCTGGGCGCCGACATCCTCATCGACGGGGCGCAGACGCGGCGCGGCGAGAACGGCAGCTTCTTCTCGGAGGTCGCGCCGGGGCCGAACGCCTTCCAGGAGTTCACGGTCTCGACTTCGAGCTACTCGGCCGAGTTCGGCAACTCGACGGGCGGCGTCATCAACTTCACGATCAAGACGGGGAGCAACGACTTCCACGGCGAAGCCTACCTCTTCCACATCAACGACGCCCTGAACGCCAACATCGACCGCAACCGCATCCTGAACGCCAACAACCCCGCGTGCCTGAACCAGGGCGTCGGCTGCCTCGACAAGCCGCTCGACCGGCAGTTCGACTACGGCTTCTCCATCGGCGGCCCCCTCCACCTGCCGCGCTTCGGCGAGGGCGGGCCGGCCATCTACAGCGGCGCTGACCGCACCTTCTTCTTCTTCAACTACGGCGGCTACCGCACGTTCCAGTCCGAGACGGTGGACGTTACCGTGCCGACCGTGCGGATGCGCCAGGGCGACTTCTCGGAGCTTTTGACCGACCCCTACGTGACCCAGTTCTTCGGCGGCCCCGTCCAGATTTTCGACCCCTCGCAGCCGGTCGGGCAGCGGACGGCCATCCCCGGCAACCGCCTCGACCTCTACCAGGGCGGCGCGCTCATCTCCGACATCGGGCGCAACTTCGTCAACCTCTTCCCGCTGCCGAACCAGCCGGGCCTCAACGGCTCGTCCGTCTTCCGCAACTACCGCGCCGCGTCGCAGTCGACTTCGCGGACCGACTACTACGTGACGAAGGTCACGCACAACCTGACCGACCGCCAGCAGCTCAACTTCAGCTACACGTTCCGCAAGCTGCCGAGCATCAAGGGCGGCTTCCCGCGCTTCCCCGAGCCCTTCGTCCAGCAGGGGGTCTGGGATCAGTTGTTCAAGTCCTACTACGCGCGCCTGCAACACGACTGGACGCTGACGCCTTCGTTCATCAACCACTTCAACGCCGGCTTCTCGCGCTCCGACGTTTCGAACCGCAACTTCACCTCCGGCATCCCCGCCAGCACGCTCGGCCTGAGCCCGACCGCGACGCAGAACCTGGGGCTCCCGCTCATCGGGTTCCCCGGCTACGGCGACCCCGTCGGCTCGCTCGACCCCCGCGCCTACCAGGCCGGCGGCTCGACCTTCTTCAGTAACCGGGTGCGCGACAACTCGGTGCATCTGAGCGACGTGGCGACCCTCATCCGCGGGCGCCACACGGTGAAGTTCGGCGGCGAGGTGCGCATCCAGCAGTTGAACAACGCGTCGCACTTCGACATCGGCGGCAACTTCAACTTCCGCAGCAACCAGACCGCCAACAACAACGACTTCAACCAGGGCTGGCCCATCGCCAGCCTCATCACGGGCCGGCCCGAGTTCTCCTTCAACAGCAACCAGACCATCGACCCGGCCCACCGCTACTTCTCGACCGCCTACTTCTTCCAGGACGACTTCAAGGTCACGTCCAAGCTGACCATCAACCTCGGGCTGCGCTACGACTACGGCCGCCCGCGCGAGGAGGCCCGCGGCTTCTTCCGCGGGTTCGACCCGGACGTGCCGAACCCGGCGGCCGGCGGCCGGCTCGGCGCCATCGTCGGGGCCATCGGGCAGAGCGGGCTCCCGTCGGAGAACTTCGGCCTCGTCAACCCGGACAAGAGCAACTTCGGGCCGCGCGTCGGCTTCGCCTACTCGCTCAACGACAAGACGGTCGTCCGCGGCGGCTACGGCATCTACTACGCGCCGGTCGTCTACAACGACTTCGGCAACGCCGGCGCGCTCGGCTACAGCCCCGGCTCGGTCAACATCAACAGCGGCCTCGACGCCTTCATCACGCTCGACAACTACCCGAACGTGCCGGTGGCCGACCCCAACGCCCAGGTCGTCGGCGACCTCAACCGCACCGACCTCGACTACTTCGACAAGAACTTCAAGACCGGGCGCACGGTGCAGTACAGCCTCGACCTCCAGCGCCAGCTCCCCGCGAACTTCGCCGTCCAGGTCAGCTACATCGGGAGCAAGGGGACGCGGCTGCGCTCGCAGTTCGACCCGATCAACAAGGTGCCGGTCGAGGCGCTGCGGCTCGGGCTGCCGCTGCTCCAGAAGAGGCTGGTCGACGTGACGCCGACCGAGCGCGCCTTCGCGGCGGGCCTCGGCTTCAACCTGCCGGCCGACCCCAACGCCGTCTACCCCGGCTTCAACAACCAGTTCGGCGACTTCGCCGGGACGGTCGCGCAGGCGCTCAAGCCCTTCCCGCAGTACGGGATCATCAACAACCGCCTGGAGAGCCAGGGGCAGAGCTTCTACAACGCCGCGAAGGTCGACCTCCAGCGCCGCTTCTCGCAGGGCATCCAGTTCGGCCTCTCCTACACCTTCGCCAAGCTCATCACGGACGCGGGCGAGGACATCTTCGGCGGCTCCCCGCTCAACGGGGTCATCCAGAACCCCTTCGACCGCACGTCGCTGCGCGCGATCTCGACGAGCGTCCCGCCGCACTCGCTCGTCTTCAACTACATCCTCGAAGTGCCGCTCGGCCGGGGCAGGCGGTTCCTCAACCGGGGCGGCATCGTCGACCGCCTCGTCGGCGGCTTCCAGGTGACGGCCATCCACCGCTACCGCAGCGGCACGGGCGTCGTGCCCTTCCTCGCCGGCGGCCAGAGGGACTTCCTCACGCTCGTCGGCTACGGCGGCAACCTGCGGCCCAACGTCTCGGGGCAGGACTTCTACACCGGCAACCCGGCGGGCGGCGTCGACTACCGCTACCTGAACCCGGCGGCCTTCACACGCCCGCCGGACTTCCGCGCCGCGCCCCCCTTCTCGCTCGACAACGGCGCGACGGTCAACCCGGCCTACGCCGCCTACTACGCCGACCCGCTCCGGTTCTTCGGCAACGCCGCGCCGTCCTACAGCAGCCTGCGCGCCGAGCCCTTCATGACCGAAGACCTGAGCGTCATGAAGAAGACGAGCATCACCGAGTCGAGCTACTTCGAGCTGCGCTTCGAGTTCTTCAACCTGTTCAACCGCGGCCGCTACGGGCTGCCGAACGTCAACGTCGACGACGTGAACTTCGGCAACGTGACGCGTAACGCCGACATCTTCCAGCCGCGCCGCGTCCAGGTCGGCGGCCGGCTCGTCTTCTGAGACTTCACGCACAGGGCCGCGGGGGCGCAGCGACAATCAGAAGGCGCTGCGCCCCCGTCCGATTTTGGAAGTAGCTTTCCCCCCTCCGGCCACCATGCCCAACGCGCGCCGAGTCAAGCCGTGGCAGACGGTACTGCCGCTCGTCGCCCTCGCCGTCTCGGCGGCCGGGGCCGGCGGCGTGTGCCGCGCGCAGACGGTCAACGCCTCGGCCGGGAAAGACTCGCCGCGCGCGCAGCAGGCCGAGCGGCTGGTCGCCGACGGCGTGGCGGCCTTCGAGCGCGGCGAGGCCGACGCCGCGCGCGCCGCCTTCCAGAAGGCCCTCGGCCTGAACCCGAACAGCGTGGCGGCGCACACCTACCTCGGCGCGCTCGCCGACCACGCCGGCGACCTCGCGGCGGCCGAGCGCCATTTCGCGCAGGCCGCGCGCCTCGCCCCCGCCGAGGCCAGAACGCGCAACAACTACGGAGCGATCCTGCTGCGCAGGGGCCGCGCGCGCGAGGCGGCGCGCGAGTTCGAGGCTTCTTTGCGCGCGGACGCGCGGCAGCCGAACGCGCTCGTCAACCTCGCGCAGATACGCTTCGCCGCCGGCACGCCCGAAGACCTGCGCGCGGCCTCCGAACTCTTCGCGCGCGCGCAGGCCGTCGCGCCCGACGCGGAGGTCGCCCGCGCGCTCGTCGTCGTCTCGCTGCGACGGCAGGACGCGGCCGGCGCGGCCCGTTATTACCGCGACTACGCCGCGCTGCTCGCGGGCGCGAGCCCCGCCCCCGCGCCGGCCGCCGCCCCGCGCGCCGAACTCGGCGCGGCGCTGCTCGAAGCCGGGCTCCTCAACGAGGCGGAGGCGGAGTTGACCACCGCCCTCAAACTCGAACCGTCGAACGCGGAGACGGTCGTGCGGCTGGCGCGCGTCCACCTCGCGCGCAAGGACTTGCCCGCCGCCGGGCGGACGCTCGAAGGGGCGGTCGCGCGCGGGGTCGAGTCGGCGCCGGTCTACGCCCTGCTCGCCGAGGTCTACGAGCAGAGCGGCCACATTGAGAACGCCATCCCGGCGCTGCGCCTCGCCATCCAGCGCGACCCGCAGTCGGAGAAGTACCGCTTCGCCTACGGCCTCCTGCTGACGAACGCCTACGCGCCGGCCGCCGCCGTCATCAGGCTCGAAGAGGCGCTCAAGCTGTTCCCCGACAGCCCGCGCCTCTGGTTCGCGCTCGGGCTGGCCTACTTCAAGCAGGACAAGGACGCGGAGTCGGCGCGCGCGCTCAGCCGCGCCGTCGAACTCGACGCGAAATTCGCCCCGGCCTTCGCCTACCTCGGCCTGCTGAAGGTCAAGGCGGGCGCCAACGCCGAGGGCGTCGCGCTCTACGAGAACGCGCTGCGCGTCAGCCCCGAACTCGCCGTCCTCCACTACCTGATCGCCGACGCGCTGCTCAAGCAGATGGAGGCGGACGCGGCGCGCATCGAGTCGCACCTCAGGCGCGCCGTCGAGATGGACGCCACCTTCGCCCCGGCGCGCCTCTCGCTCGCCAAGCTCTACATGCGGGCCGAGCGTTGGGCCGAGGCGGTCGCCGAGCTGGAGCGGGTTGCCGCCGCCGACCCCGGAGCGGCCGAAGCCTTCTACCACCTCGGGCGCGCCTACGTGCGGCTCAAGCGGACGGCCGACGCGCAGGCGGCGCTGGCGACCTACAAGCGCCTGAGCGAGACGCAGAAGCGGCGCGAGGACACGGAGCTGCGCGAGATCGTCAAGCGACTCGGCGGCGTGCGCTTCTGACTCGCGCGCCGGCCGCGAGGCTCTATGCGGAGTCAACCGTTCGCGCGCGTCGCGCGGGCCGTCAGGCGGTAAGACATTTAACTCACACAGAGGGCGCAGGCAGAGAGATGATGACAGTCAAGAGACGCGAGTTCTTAAGGGGCGCGGCGGCCGGCAGCGCGGCGCTGCTCGCGGGGCGCGTGTCCGGCCTCGCGCGTCCGGCGCGGGCGGCGGATTCGCGCGTCGAGGTGCTCGTCGGCGAAGAGATCGGCACCATCAACCCGGACATCTACGGCCACTTCGCCGAGCACCTCGGCGGCGTCGTCTACGACGGCATCTGGGTCGGCGAGAACTCGAAAGTGCCGAACACGGACGGCGTCCGCACCGCGCTCGTCGAGGCCATGAAGCGCATCAAGGCCCCGGTCGTGCGCTGGCCCGGCGGCTGCTTCGCCGACAGCTACGACTGGCGCGACGGCACGGGGCCGCGCGAACGCCGCCCGCGCCGCACCAACTTCTGGGTGGACGCCCCCGAGTGGCCCGCGGGCGCGCCCGCCGACGGCCCCGGCAGGTACGAGCCCAACCACTTCGGGATTAACGAGTTCATGCGGTTCTGCCGGTTGAGCGGGGCCGAAGCCTACCTCGCCGCCAACCTGCGCGGCCTCGGCGCGCAGGAGTTCTACGAGTGGATCGAGTACGTCAACTCGCCGGCCGGGGCGACCACTTGGGCCGACGTGCGCGCGGCCGGCCCCGCCGGGAGCCGCGACCCTTACAAGGTGCGCTTCTGGGGCGTCGGCAACGAGTCGTGGGGCTGCGGCGGCAACTTCACGCCCGAAGAGTACGCGGCCGAGTACCGGCGCTTCACGGCGGCCGTCCCGCGCTACGGCGTCGACCTGAAGTTCATCGCCTCGGGCGCCAACGTCGACGACTTCAACTGGACGCGCGGCTTCTTCTCGAAGACGGCCGAGAAGGGCAACTTCCTCTTCAACGGCATCTACGGCTGGGGCCTGCACCACTACGCTTGGAACCTCGGGCTCGGCAAGACCAACGACTGGTTCGCCGCCAAGGGCGACGGGCTCAAGTTCAGCGACGCCGAGTACTACGAGCTGCTGCGCGAGGGCGACCGCATGGAGTCGCTCATCAACCAGCACTGGACGATCATGGGCCAGTACGACCGCCAGCACCGCGTCAAGCTGGTCGTCGACGAGTGGGGCGCGTGGTACAGGAAGGGCTCGGAGGTGCACCCGACGCACCTGCTCGGCCAGCAGTCGACGATGCGCGACGCGCTGCTCGCCTCGCTCACCCTCGACACCTTCCACCGCCACGCCGACAAGGTGGCGATGGCGAACGTCGCGCAGCTCGTCAACTCGCTGCACGCGCTCTTCCTCGCGCACGAGGACAAGTTCACGCTGACGCCGACCTACCACGTCTTCGAGATGTTCACGCCGCACATGGGCGCGCGCGCGGTGCGCGCCCTCTTCAGCGCGCCCGAGGTGCGCTACATGCGCGTCGACAAGCCGGCCGAGTTCTGGGGCCTGGCCGGCTCGGCGTCCGTCAACGGCAAGCAGTTGACGCTGACGGTGACGAACCCGCACCTCGGCGAGGCGCGCGAGGCCGAGGTGGCTGTGCGCGGCGCGCGCATCGAGTCGGCGCGGGCGCGGGTGCTGGCCGAGACGGACGTGCACGCGCACAACACCTTCGCCAACCCGCGCGCCGTCGAGCCCCGCGACGCGCAGGTCAAAGTCGGCGCCGGCCCCCTCGTCTACCGCTTCGCGCCCGCATCGGTGACGCGCCTGTCGATCACGCTGGGATAACTGACAAGAAGTTTCGAGTTGCGGGTTTCGAGTTTCGAGTTTGTCTGAGGTCGGTCGAGAGTTGAACTCGGAGCTTGAATCAACAACTCGAAACTCGAAACTCGAAACTCGAAACTTATGTTCTGGGAAGAGCGCTGGCATCCTTTGCGCGAGGAATGGGTGATTATCGCGGCGCACCGGCAGAACCGCCCGTGGAGCGGCGAGACGGTCGAGCACGAGGACGAGCCGCGGCCCGAGTACCTCCCGGACTGCTACCTGTGCCCCGGCAACACGCGCGTCAGCGGCCGCCGCAACGACGACTACACCGACACCTTCGTCTTCGACAACGACCACCCCTCGGTCGGCCCCGCCGCGCCGCTCGAACTCCAGACGCCGCCCGGCATCTACCGCAACCAGCCCGCCCGCGGCATCGCCCGCGTCGTCTGCTACAGCCCGAACCACAGCCTCGCGCTCGCCGAACTCGAACCGCACGAGATCGAAAACCTGCTGCGCGTGTGGCAGGAGCAGTACTGCGAACTCGGCGGCCGCGACGACATCAGGCACGTCCTCATCTTCGAGAACAAGGGCGAGGCGGTCGGCGTCTCCAACCCGCACCCGCACTGTCAGATTTACGCCACCAACTTCGTCTTCAAGACCATCGAGACCGAGGCGCAGGCGTGCGCCCGCCACCGGCGCGAGACGGGGCGCATCCTCTTTCAGGACATCCTCCGGGCCGAGCGCGAGGACGGCCGGCGCGTCATCGCCGAGAACGACACGGCCGTCGCCTTCCTGCCCTACTTCGCGCGCTACGCCTACGAGGTCTTCGTCGCCCCCAAACGCACGCACCCGAGCATCGCCGCGCTCCCCGACGCGGAGCTGCGCGACTTCGCCGCCGTGCTCAAGCAAGTGCTCGTCAAGTTCGACAACCTCTGGCACATGCCCTTCCCCTACGTCATGCCGCTGCACCAGGCGCCGACCGACGGCGGCGACCACAGCGCCTTCCACTTTCATATTGAGTTCCACCCGCCCTTGCGCCGCCCGAACCTTCTGAAGTACCTCGCCGGGCCGGAGATCGGCGGCGGCAACTTCCTCTCCGACACCGCGCCCGAGGAGAAGGCCGCCGAGCTGCGCGCGCAAGCGGACGTGCACTACAAGCACGCGCCGCGGAGGGAGCGCGGATGAGCGCCGCCGGCGACACACACGAGCTGCTCGCCGCCGTGCGCCGCATCCACGAGCGCGTGCGCGACGCCGTGGTCGCCGAGTCGGAGCGCGCCCGCGTCGAGGAGCTGGCCGAGGTCGCCGACGACGAGAGCGAGGGCGACACCATCTACGCCGTCGACCGCGTCAGCGAGGAGCTGCTCGTCGAGCTGTTCGAGACGGAGGTCGCCGCGCGGACGCCGCTCGTGCTCGTCGCCGAGGGCATCGAGGGCGGGCGGGTGGTGCTGCCGCGCGGCGCGGCCGCGCGCGACGCCGTGTGGCGCGTCGTCGTCGACCCCATCGACGGCACGCGCGGCATCATGTACCAGAAGCGGAGCGCGTGGGTGCTGACGGGCGCGGCGCGCGAGCGCGGCGACGCGACCGACCTGCGAGACATCGAGCTGGCCGTGCAGACCGAAATCCCGCTCGTCAAGCAGCACCTCTCGGACGCGCTCTGGGCCGTGCGCGGCGGGGGCGCGCGCGGCGAACGCTTCAACCGCCTGACGGGCGAGCGCCGGCCGCTCGCCGTGCGCCCCTCGCGCGCCGCGTCCATCCGCCACGGCTTCGCCATGATCGCGCGCTTCTTCCCCGGCGCGCGCGACGAGCTGGCGGCCATCGACGAGGAGGTCGTGCGCGGCGCGCTCGGCCCCGTCGAGCCGGGCAAGGCCCACTGCTTCGAGGATCAGTACCTCTCTTCGGGCGGCCAGCTCTACGAGCTGATGATGGGCCACGACCGCTTCGTCGCCGACCTGCGCCCGCTCGTCGAGACGGTCATCAACCGCCGCGGGGAGACTCTGGGCATCTGCTGCCACCCCTACGACATGTGCACCGAGCTGATCGCGCGCGAGGCCGGCGTGCTCGTGACGGACGAGCGGGGCGAGCCTCTGCGCGCGCCGCTCAACGTCGAGGCCGACGTGACGTGGGTCGGCTACGCCAACGAACAGATCCGCCGCGAGATCGAGCCGCAACTGCGCGCGGCCTTGAGCCGGCGCGGGCTCCTCGCCGGATGACGCACGGACGGGCCGAAGAGATGCAGGAAGGAAGCGGGCCGGGCCCCTACGAAATCGTCCGCGGCGACGGGCGCGGCCTCGCCGACGTGGCGGAGTTCGTCGAGACGCTGAGCGCGCTCGAACGGCACCCCGCGCCGGAAGTGCGCACGCTCTTCGAGCCGGGCGCGGAACTGTTCATCGCCCGCGCCCCCGGCCGCCTCGACGTGATGGGCGGTATCGCCGACTACTGCGGCTCGCTCGTCCTCGAACTGCCCACCGCCGAGGCGACCCTCGTCGCGCTGCAAAAGGACGAGGCGCGCCTGATTCGCGCCGTCACCCTCTCGGACGACGGGGCGCGCGCCTCGCTCTTCGAGATGCCGCTGGCGGCCTTCGAGCGCGGCGGCGTGCCCGTCGAGTACGCGGAGGCGCGGGCCTACTTCGACGGGGACGCGGAGGGGCAGTGGGCGGCCTACGTGGCGGGCGTCTTCCTCGTGCTCATGCGCGAGCGCGGGGCGCACTTCGAGGGCGGCGCGCGCCTCCTCGTCTCGTCGCGCGTGCCGCTCGGCAAGGGCGTGAGTTCGTCGGCCGCGCTCGAAGTGGCGACGATGAGCGCGGCGGTGGCGGCGTTCGACCTCGACGTCGGCGCGCGCGAGCTGGCTTTGCTGTGCCAGCGCGTCGAGAACCTCGTCGTCGGCGCGCCGTGCGGCGTGATGGATCAGATGGCCTCCGCGTGCGGCGAGGAGAACCGCCTGCTCGCGCTGCTCTGCCAGCCGGCGGAGTTGGTCGGGACGGTCAGCCTGCCGGAAGACCTCACGGTGTGGGGGCTGGATTCCGGCGTGCGCCACTCGGTCGGGGGCGGCGATTACGGCTCGGTGCGCGTGGGCGCGTTCATGGGCTACCGCATCATCGCCGAACTCGCAGGTCTGAACGTCGTGCGTGCGGGCGAGGCCGTCGCGGTCGAGGACGCGCGCTGGCGCGGGTATCTGGCGAACCTCTCGCCGTCGGAGTTCGAGGGCCGTTTCGCCGCGCGCCTGCCCGAGAGCCTCGGGGGCGGCGACTTCCTCGCGCGCTACGGGGGGACGACCGACGCCGTGACGCGCGTCGAGCCCGAACGCACCTACGCCGTGCGCGTGCCCGCGGCCCACGCCGTCTACGAACACTTTCGCGTGCGCGCGTTCGCGG
>Ga0272482_10000311_pt1 | contig 15397 bp, 17 predicted proteins | sample RVTome_8_FD_192427 | JGI IMG/M metagenome (GOLD analysis project Ga0272482, IMG submission 192427) | Soil microbial communities from uranium-contaminated site in the Upper Colorado River Basin, Wyoming, United States - RVT160D0 (version 2) ...
CGGCCATTTCCTGGGCTCGACCGAAGCCTATGACGCGATCATCCTCGACCTCGGCCTGCCCGAGGTCGACGGCCTCACCGTGCTCGACCGCTGGCGCAAGGAGGGGATCAAGGTGCCGGTGCTGGTGCTGACCGCGCGCGACAGCTGGTCGGACAAGGTCGCCGGCCTCGACGCCGGCGCCGACGATTATCTCGCCAAGCCGTTCCAGACCGAGGAGCTGATCGCGCGCCTGAGGGCGCTGATCCGCCGCGCCTCGGGCAACGCCTCGTCCGAATTGACCGCCGGCGATGTCCGCCTCGACACCCGCTCGGGCAAGGTCACGCTGGACGGCGAGCCGGTCAAGCTGACCGCGCAGGAATATAAATTGCTGTCCTACCTGATGCACCACAAGGGCAAGGTGGTCAGCCGCACCGAGCTGATCGAGCACATCTACGACCAGGATTTCGACCGCGATTCGAACACCATCGAAGTGTTCGTCACCCGCATCCGCAAGAAGCTCGGCCCCGACGTGATCACCACCATCCGCGGGCTCGGCTACTCCCTCGAAGACCCGACGGGTTAGGGCGCCATTCATCCCGCCATCGTCATTCCCGCGAAAGCGGGAATCCAGGCGGAAACGGGGACGGACCCCATGTCGGTCTGGACTCCCGCCTCCGCGGGAGTGACGATCGGATGGTGAAACTGCCCCGCATCAGATTGCGCCGTTTCTGGGTGCGCAGCACCGGCGCCAGCAGCACCGGCTCGCTGACCCGGCGGATGATCGGCATCTCGGCGCTGTGGATCGTGCTGCTGCTCGGGCTGGGCGGCTTCGCGCTCGACCGCGTGCTCACCTCGGCGATCACCCGCAATTTCGATGCGCAGCTCGAATATGTGCTGACCGCGATGATCGCATCGGCGGAGATCGGCCCGGAAGGCGAGATCCTGCTCAACCGCGCGCCGGCCGACCAGCGCTTCATCGAGCCCTATTCGGGGCTCTATTACCAGGTGACCGCGGAGGGCGCCGATCCGACCCAGGCGCCGTCCGACCTCGCCTTCCCGTCGCGCTCGCTCTGGGACCGGCGTCTCAGGGTCGAGCCCGGCCGGCCGCTCAACGAAATCCGCCTGCGCGACAGCGAAGAATTCCCGATGGAGACTCTGCGCATCATCGAGCGCGACGTGCGGCTGCCCGGATCGCGGGTGCGCTGGCGCTTCCAGGTCGCCCAGAGCCGCGAGGTGATCGACGACCAGACCGGCGTGATCCGGCGAACGATGGTGCGCTCGTTCGGCATATTGGGCCTGGGACTGCTGGTGCTGGCCGCGCTGCAGGCCATTTACGGCCTGTGGCCGCTGCGGCGCGTGCGCCGCGCCATCGCCGCGATCCGATCGGGCCAGAAGTCGCGGATCGAGGAACGGCTGCCGACCGAGATCGCGCCGCTGGTCGAGGAGCTGAACGCGCTGATCGCCCATAACGAAACCCAGGCCGAGGAGGCGCGGCGCCATGCCGGCAACCTCGCCCACGCGCTGAAGACGCCGCTGACCGTGATCACCAACGCCGCCACCGCGCACAGCCCCGACCTCACCGACACCGTGTGCCGCGAGGCGCGCACCATGCGCCGCCAGGTCGACCACCATTTGACCCGGGCCCGCGCCATCGGCCGCCGTTCCAGCGCCCACGCCCGGGCGCCGGTCTGGCCGTCGCTGGAAGCGGTCGAGCGCGCCGTCTCCCGGCTCTACGAGAACGTCACCATCGACCTTGCCGGCGACAAGAGTGCGATGGTCCGGGTCGAGCGCCAGGATCTCGACGAGATGCTCGGCAATTTGATCGAGAATGCCGCCAAATATGGCGGCGGCCGGGTGTTCGTGACCGCGCACACGACGCCCGACTGCGTCGAGATCGAGGTCGAGGACGACGGCCGCGGCATCCCCGAGGCGGAGCGCCAGTCGATCTTCGACCGCGGCGCCCGGCTCGACACCGGCAAGCCCGGCACCGGCCTCGGCCTCGCCATCGTCCGCGACGTCGCCCATATTTACGGCGGCTCGATCCATCTCGAGGAGAGCGAGGATCTCGGCGGCCTGCTGGCCCGGCTGAAGTTGCCGCTGGTCGGTTAGAGACTTGCATGACCAGGCGGTAAGACGTATCTTACCTGATATGAACGCCCATACGAAACTCTCGGCCAAAGGCCAGGTCGTCATTCCCAAGGCAGTTCGGGAACGGCTCTGCTGGAAGGAGGGCGCCGCGCTGGAAGTCATCGAGCGAGCGGACGGCGTGCTGCTCCGGACGGCCCATCCGGCTCGGGAACGCATCACCATCGAGGAATTCAAAAGGCGGATCCCTCCCTATGAAGGACCGCCGATTTCGCTGGAGGATATGGATAAGGCCATCCTCGCGGAGGCTGCGCGACGCTACCGCGCGAAAGTGTCGCGTGACGAGTGAGAGCCGTCGACACGAACGTTGTCGCCCGCTTCATCATGCGGGACCACCCGGTCCAAAGCCGGCAGGCGGTCGAATGCATAGCCGGCGGCGTGTTCGTCTCGGAAGGCGTTCTCATGGAGACGGAGTGGGTGCTCCGAAGCGTCGCCCGATGGGAGCGAATGAAAGTCAACGACGCGCTTTCGACCTTCCTCGCCGTTGAGGCCGTCGCCGTCGCCCGGCCCGATGATCTGGCCTGGGCCCTTGACCGGCATCGTCGCGGCGGCGATTGGGCCGACATGCTCCATCTGATCGCCGCGCGGGGCCATGATGCCTTCGTCACGTTCGACACGACGCTCGCGGACCGGGCCGGAAGCGAGCCCCCACTCCCGGTCGAGCTGTTGAAATGACCGCGACGATCCACACTCTGGTCCCCAATCGCGCGCCCTCGCTGGAGCCGATGATCCAGCTGGTCGCGGCCGATTTGAACCATGTCAATTCGGTCATCCTCGAGCGGATGCAGAGCGAAGTCGCTTTGATCCCCGAGCTGGCCGGCCATCTGATCGCCGGCGGCGGCAAGCGGATGCGGCCGATGCTGACCCTCGCCTGCGCCGCTTTGCTCGACTATTCGGGGACGCGCCACCACAAGCTCGCCGCCGCGGTCGAGTTCATCCACACCGCCACCTTGCTCCACGACGACGTCGTCGACGGCTCGGGCCTCAGGCGCGGCAAGCGCACCGCCAACATCATCTGGGGCAATCCGGCCTCGGTGCTGGTCGGCGACTTCCTGTTCTCGCGCAGCTTCGAGCTGATGGTCGAGGACGGCAGTCTGAAGGTGCTGAAGATCCTGTCGCGCGCGTCCGCGATAATCGCCGAGGGCGAGGTCAACCAGCTGACCGCGCAGCGCAAGGTCGAGACCAGCGAGGACCAGTATCTGGCGATCATCTCGGCCAAGACCGCGGCCCTGTTCGCCGCCGCCTGCCGGATCGCGGCGGTGGTCGCCGAGCGCGAGGACGGCGCCGAGCTGGCGCTCGACGCTTATGGCCGCAACCTCGGCATCGCCTTCCAGCTGGTCGACGACGCGATCGACTATTCATCGGACGCGGCGACGATGGGCAAGGGCGTCGGCGACGACTTCCGCGACGGCAAGGTGACTCTGCCGGTGATCCTCGCTTATGCCCGCGGCTCCGACGACGACCGCGCCTTCTGGCTCGACGCCATGGCCGGGCGCCGGGCCGAGGACGAGGATCTGGGCCGCGCCATCCGGCTGCTCAGGACCTCCGGCGCGCTCGACGACACGCTCGAGCGGGCCCGTCATTTCGGCCAGAGGGCGATCGACGCGCTCGGCCCGTTCCCGGCCGGCCGCGCCAAGGCGGCCCTGGTCGAGGCGGTCGAGTTCGCGATCCGCCGCGCTTATTGATGAAGCCGCTCAAATCCCGGCGGCCGCTCAGGAGCGGGCTCGACACGGTGGGCCCCTTCCACCCCTATCTGGTCTATGCGGCGGTGCTGCTGGTCGATCTTATCGGCGTCTTCCTGATCCTCGCCGTGCTGGTCTGGATCGGCGACACCGCCGAGGATCTGTTCTGGCCGGGCGGCGCCGAATGGGTGGATTTCTAGGGATACGGCGTAATCCGTCAGTCCAGCGAAAGCTGGACTCTCCCTTCTCTCCTCCCCGCTGAGAGGAAAATGAGATTCCAGCTTGCGCTGGAATGACGTTAGGGGGTGCGGCGTGTCGTCCCTTCCCATCCATGCCGTTCTCCCCGACCTGCTCGCGGCGCTGCGCGAGGGCTCCAATGCGGTGCTGGTGGCGCCGCCCGGCGCCGGCAAGACCACCGGGGTCGCGCCCGCCTTGCTCGCGGAGCCCTGGTGCACAGGCGAGATCCTGCTCCTGTCGCCGCGGCGGCTTGCCGCGCGAGCGGCGGCGGAGCGGATGGCGGCGCTGGCCGGCGAGCCGGTCGGAAGGACGATCGGCTACGCCACCCGTCTCGACAGCAAGAGGTCCGCTGCGACGCGCATCACCGTCCTCACCGAGGGCATCTTCCTGAGACGGATCCAGGCCGATCCGGAGCTCAATGGCGTCTCGGCTGTGCTGCTCGACGAAGTGCACGAGCGCAGCCTCGACAGCGATTTCGCGCTGGCGCTGGCGCTCGACGCGCAAGCGGCGCTGCGGCCCGACCTCAAGCTGGTCGCGATGTCGGCGACCCTGGACGGCGCGCGCTACGCCGCGTTGATGGGCGGCGCCCCCGTGATCGAAAGCGAGGGCCGGGCACATCCGATCGACCTCGTCCATCTCGGCCGGTCCGCCGAACGGCGGATCGAGGACGAGATGGCGGCCGCGATCCGGCGCGCGCTCGGCGAGGCCGAGGGCGCCTTGCTCGCTTTCCTGCCCGGAGTCGCCGAGATCGAGCGGACCGCCGAGCGGCTCGACCGGCTGCCCGCCGACGTCGACCTGCACCGGCTGCACGGCAGCCTCGATCCGGCCGCGCAGCGCGCCGCCATCGCCCCGGCTCCGGCCGGCCGGCGCAAGCTGGTCCTGGCCACCTCGATCGCCGAGACCAGCCTGACCCTGGACGGGGTGCGGATCGTCGTCGATTCCGGGCTGGCGCGGCGCCCGCGCTACGACCGCGCCGCCGGGCTCACCCGCCTCGTCACCGAGCGCGCCAGCCAGGCCGCCGTCACCCAGCGGGCCGGGAGGGCGGGGCGGCAGGGTCCGGGCCGGGTCTACCGCCTGTGGGAAGAAGCGGCGACGCAGGGCCTGCCGCGCTTCGATCCGCCGCAGATCCTCGAAGCGGACCTCTCCGCGCTGCTGCTCGACTGCGCGATCTGGGGGGTGGCCGATCCGCGCGCCTTGCACTGGCTCGACCGGCCGCCGGCGGCCGCGATCGACGAAGCGCGCCGGCGGCTGACCAGCCTCGGCGCGATCGACGGCGGCGGCCGGCCCACCCCTCATGGCGCGGCGATCGCCGAGCTGCCGCTGCCGCCGCGTCTCGCCCATATGCTGATCGAGGCTGGGGCTCGCGGCTGGGGCGCGACCGCCGCCGAAGTTGCGGTGCTGCTCTCGGAGCGCGGCCTGGGCGGCAATGACGCCGATCTGGAGCTCCGGCTGAGGCGTTGGCGTGGCGACCGGGGCAAGCGCGCGGACGCGGCGCGGGGGCTGGCGAAGAGGTGGCTCGACATGCTCTCGCCTTCCGCGCGCGGGACAGGAGAGGTCGGCGCCTGCGCGGCGCTCGCCTTTCCGGACCGCGTAGCGAAGCGCCGCGACGCTTCGGGGGCCGACTGGCTCAGCGTCGGCGGGCGCGGCTTCCGGCTCGATCCGGCCTCGCCGCTGGCGCGCGAGGCGTGGCTGGCGGTGGCCGAGGTCGGCGGGGCGGCGGCCGGCGCGCGCATTCTCGCCGCCGCGCCGATCGACCAAGAGGCCGTGGAAAGCCTGTTCAAAGACCGCATCGCGACCGGAACCGACGTCCGTTTCGATCCGGCCACCAATTCGGTCCGCGCCTCGCGCGGGCGCCGCCTGGGCGCGGTCCTGCTGTCCGGCGGCCAGGACAGCACGGCCGAGCCCGCCGCCATCGAGGCCGCCCTGCTCGAGGGCGTGCGCACGCACGGGCTCCAGCTGCTGCCGTGGAGCGAGGCCGCGCTGTCGCTGCGTCGGCGCGCCGCGGTCGCGCGCCGCCGCGATCCGGCGCTGCCCGACCTTTCCGATGCGGCGCTGACCGCGACCCTGGACGACTGGCTGGCGCCGCTGCTCGCCGGCCGACGCCGCCTCGCCGACGTCGATCCGGGGATGCTGGAGGGACTGGTCGGGTGGGACGCGCGGCACGCGATCGACCGGCTGGCGCCGAGCCATTTCGAGACTCCGGCGGGGAGCCGCCACCCGATCGACTATGAAGCCGAGGCAGGGCCGACCGTCACCGTCCGGGTCCAGGCGCTGTTCGGGCTCACCGAGCATCCCACGGCCGGCGGGGCGCCGCTGGTGCTCGCTTTGACGTCGCCGGCGGGGCGCCCGATCCAGACCACCCGCGACCTGCCCGGCTTCTGGCGCGGCAGCTGGGCGGCCGTCGCCCGCGAGATGCGCGGCCGCTATCCCAAACACCCATGGCCCGACGACCCCACAGCCGCGGAGGCGACCCTCAGAACCAAGAAAGCCTCTGCGCGGCAACGATAATTTGGGGGTGCTACAAAATTAGCAAGAGCGGTCAATGCGCCAGCTGTGTTGGTGCATTAAGACGGTGCATGTGCAGACCGGGAGGGGGCGGGTTTGCAGAATGTACAACGCGAACCAAAGGACGTTTCCATGCGTAAATTCCTGATCGTCATCGCCGCCCCGGCCCTGCTGGCGACGGCGCTTCCCGCGGCCGCCGAGAGCAGCCAGCAACAGCCCCGCGCCCGCGACAATAGCGCCCAGCAGCAGCACGACCGCGACAGCGACGCGTCCGAGCGGCGGATCTGCGTCACCGAGCGGCTCAGCGGCTCGCGCATGCCGCGCCGGGTCTGCCGCACGCCGGCCGAATGGCAGACGCTGCAGGACGGCAGCGACGATCCGCGGCTCTGAACTCGAGTTCGCCCCCTCGCAGGTTTTGGGCGAACGGCTCCCCTCCCGAAGAGCCCACGGGAGGGGAGCTTGTTATTCGGCGGGGCGCCGGGCGAGGGTCCTCACCATGTCGAGCGTCCGATCGGCCAGGGCCCGCAGTTCGGCCCGCGAATAGCCGGCGCGCGCGCGCCCTGAAATCTCATAATGGTTGGCGACCATCACCATCGCCAGCGCCCGCGGATCGGCGTCGGACGCGATCTGCCCGGCCTCGATCGCCTTCTCGAAGCGGCGGACCAGGGCCCGGTCTAGCGAATCCATCGATTCGCGCACGACTCGGGAGATTTCCGGATCCTCGATCGCCTCGGGCATCGCGGTGTGCATCATGAAGCAGCCAGAGCCAGCCTCGTCCTTGCCGAGGAACTTGTCGATCGACCATTCGGTCATCGCCTGGAGCGACTCGAACAGGTCGGGAATGGCGAAGGCCTCGGCGAACTCGGCGCGGATGTCCGCAAGATAATTGTCGAGCGCGGCGAGGTAGAGCTTCTTCTTGTCGCCGAACGCGCCGTAGAGACTGGGCTTGTGCAGCCCGGTTGCGGCGGACAGCTGGTCCATCGAGGTGCCGGCATAGCCGTAGCGCCAGAAGGTGTCGCGGACGCGGTCGAGCACCTCGTCGGTGTCGAACTTGCGGGGGCGCCCCCGCACCGCGGCCGAATTTTTTTGTACCATTCGTTAAATAACCCTTGCCACCGCTATTTCTGTACTATACGGTAAGGTACATAAATAGCAGATGGAGGTGACAATGAAAAGTGCTCTTTTGATCGCGGCCGTCCCCGCCCTGTTCGCGTCCACCCTGTTCGTCGCGACGCCGGCATTCGCCGAGAGCGACGGCCGGGCGGTCGCGCAATGCCGCGCCGATTTGCTCGGCCGCTTCGAGCAAGGGGCGATCCGCTCCTATCGGGTCGGCGAGATCGCCGGCAATTCGCGGCGGACCCGGGTCACCATCTACGTCAATGCCGATCGCCGCTACACGTTCGAATGCGCGACCGACGCCAATGGCGCGGTGCTGACCGCTTCGCTCAATCCCCCCGCCAACACCCGGCTCGCCGGCGCAGCGGCGGGAAACCAGGGCCAGTAAGGCTTAGCGCCCTCCCCCTTGATGGGGGAGATGAGCAGGTCGCCATGCCCCCCGGGCATGGCTTCGGATCGCGGGGCGATTCGAACCTGCTCATGGGTGGGGGTGGACGTCTCCGCCGCATTGCGGGTCTCGAATGTTCACCCCACCCCAACCCCTCCCCATCGAGGGGAGGGGCTTCTCGACTCAGCCGCCCTCGTCGGGTTCGGCCCGATCCATCCCGCAGCGAAATCCAGCCGCCCGCCGGTCGGCCTGCGCCCGGGCGAGCGCGTTGGCGTTTGGCAGGGCCCCGTCGATGGTCGCGATCAGGCAACCGGGGCGGCCGGCGCGGCCGATCGTCTTGACCATCAGCACCGAGCGCCGCGGCCGTTCGGGGTCCACCGAGATCAGCCTGAAGATGATCGCGACCGGCACCCGGCCGCGCAGCCGCCATTCGACCCGCGGCCCGGGCCGGTTGAACTCGCCGATCGATTCCCAAACCTCATTGTCGGCGCCGGCGTCGACATCGAAGCGGCCGTCGCCGGCGCCGACGAACAGCGGGATGCCGGCGTGGCCGGGGCAGCGCCAGCGCACGCTCTCCCCCTCCTCCACCTGCTCGATTACCCGGCAGGCGTCGAGGTCCAGCTCGGTATAGACGCTGACGCTGGCGGGCGCCGCGGCGGCGAGCGCGGCAAGCAGGATCACGGCCATGGCGCGATCATAGCCGACCCGCCCGGTCCGGCCAAACTTACGTCAGGCGCTGAGGCGCTGCTGCAGCCCGAGGACGAGCTCGCTGGCCTTCTCGAAGGTCATCGGGCGGCCGAACAGATAGCCCTGGATCTGGTGGCAGCCGAGGTCGCGCATCCGGGTGAAGTCGTCGGCGGTCTCGACGCCCTCCGCCGTAACCGTCATCCGGAAGCTCTTGGCGAGCTGGACGATCGACTGGATGATCGCCACCGTCTCCTTGTTGTCGGCCGCCTCGCGCACGAAGCTGCCGTCGATCTTCAGCTTATGGAACACGGCCTTGTTCAGATAGCCGAGCGAGGAATAGCCGGTGCCGAAATCGTCGAGCGCCATGCTGACGCCGAGCGCGCGCAGCCGCTTCAGCACGTCGATCGCATTGGCCGAATCGCCCATGAACACCGATTCGGTCACTTCGAGCTCGAGCCGGTTGGGCTGCAGCCGGTATTTGCGGATCGCCTCGTTGATCGTGTTCGGAAGCGCCGGGAAGATGAGCTGCTTGGCGGAGACGTTGACCGCGACCGAGATGTGCTCGGGCCAGCAGGCGGCGGCCCGGCACGCCTCCTCGATCACCCACTCGCCCAGATCCATGATCAGGCCCGATTCCTCGGCGAGCGGGATGAAATGGTTGGGCGGCACGATGCCGCGGGTCGGGTGGTGCCAGCGGATCAGCGCCTCGAAGCCGACCAGGCTCTGGTCGGCGGCGTCGATCAGCGGCTGGTAGAGCAGGCGGAACTGCTTGGCGCGGATGCCGGCGCGCATGTCCTGCTCGAGCTTCAGCCGGTCCTCGGCCTCGTTCTGCATGTCGGCGTTGAAGAAGCAGCAGGTGCCGCGACCCTGATTCTTCGCCTGGTAGAGGGCGAGATCGGCCTTCTGGATGAGGTCGTCGACGCTCTGGCCGTCCACGGGGCCGAACGCGCAGCCGATCGACACGCCGATCCTGATCTCGGCCTTGTCGAGATGGAACGGCTCGGCGATCGCGCCGATCAGCCGCTCGGCGAGCGTCTCGACCATGCGCCGGCTCTGAACGTCCTTGATCACGATCGCGAACTCGTCGCCGCCCATGCGGCCGACATGGCCGAACGGGCCGACTTCCTTGACCAGCCGCTGGGCGACGTTCTTCAGCACGGCATCGCCCTTGGGATGGCCGAACGTGTCGTTGACCGGCTTGAAGCCGTCGAGATCGAGGAACATGATCGCGCAGGGCGTGTCGCCCCCGGCCGAGCTCGACAGCGCCTCGCCGAGCAGCTGGCGGACCCGGCCGCGATTGGGCAGGCCCGACAGCACGTCCATATTGGCGAGGTTGGTCAGCCGCTCCTGGGTGCGCCTGACCTCGGTCACGTCCTGGCCGACCCCGCGAAAGCCCTGGAACTGGCCGGCCATGTCGACGATCGGATCGCCCGACAGGCTGATCCAGCGGGTGCCGCGGCGAGTGGAAAGCTCCATTTCGAGATTGGCGAAGGGCTGGCGCGACAGCAGGATCCGGCCCAGCGCGCTGGTCCCGCCCAGCGCCGCCGGCAGCGAGTGCCCGACCAGCTGGTTGGTCGAGCGGCCGAGCAAGGCGGTCATCCGCGAGGAGATGTAGACCACCCGGTTCTCGCTATCGACCTGCCACAGCCAGCCGACGCCGCGATGCTCATATTCGTTGAGCAGCTGGCGGATCGATTCGGCCTCGGCGCGGGTCCGCGCCAGCCCCTTCAATTGGCCGAAGATCCATCGGGTGAGCCGGGCGACGCTGAACGCGCCGGCGCCCGCCAGCAGCATGAAGGTAAGCGCGATCTTGGGGTCCAATGTGCCGCTGCCGAAATAATAAGCGAGGCAGAAGGCGGCGGTCAGGGTCGCGATCCAGGCGACGGCGGCCGCGGGAATCGCCGCGAGCCCGATCGCGGTGGTGATCATCGCCGCCATCGCCCCGCCGATCACGACCTGGACGTGCGGCGGCTGGGTGGCGAATGCGTAGGTGGGCAAGGCGGTCCACAAGCCGGCGAGGCCGATCGCCTCGACGACCGCGAACCACCGGGCGCGCGGCTGCGCCGTGCGGCTGGTGCCGCGCGAGGCGGCGTCCATCGCGCGCCGGCACGACACCCAATTGGCGAAAGCGACCAGGGCGACCCAGCAGACGATCATCTCGAGCTGGACCGAGCCGAACATCGCCCAGCCGGTGATCAGCGAGGCGGCGGCGGCGGTGATCGCGAAGAAGGGCGCGAACAAGGCGCGCGCCTGGACCTGCCCGTTGTGGAGGTGCGCCTCGCGAAGCCGCTCGTTGCCGGCGTCGAAGCTCGCCGGCTCCTCCGCTTCGGCGGCCGGGTCGATATCCTGCCGTTCAGCGTTCATCGAAACGGGCGAATGAAACATCGAATTCCAAGCGGCTTGGGGCGTGAAATTCCCTCCTATCCGCAAGGTTTTTATGGATCGTTAAGTTCGGCGCGAAATTCGCCGTCCGGCCGGACGATCAAAACCCTCCAGAATCGGCGCTTTTCTCAGCGCTCGCCGCGCATCAGCCGGTCGACCGTGCCGGTGGTGACGCTGTGATAGCCGGGCCGGTTGCGGGCATAGCTGCGCTCGGCGATCGGCCGGCCCCATTCGCCGGCGCCGAGCAGGGTTTCGAAGAGAGGCGCGACGAACTTGCGGCGGCCCATCCGGGCGAGGAACTGCTCGGCCGCCGGCACCGCCGGCGGGTAGCGGTTGGCGAGCGCGAGCTGCAGCCAGGCGAACAGAACTTCGGCATTGCCGCTTTCCGACAGGCGGAAGGCGCCGTCGAGCGCCGCCAGCCGGTCGCGCCCGAGCTGGCGCGGCAGGCCGTTGACGAAGCGCAGCCGCTCCGCCGTCGTCCAGTTCGCATAGGGGATTTCGCCGACCGCGCCGCCGCCACCATAGGCGGCGAGCGCCCGGTCGACCTCGGCGAAGGCCGCCGGATCGGGGCGCGCGGCATTGGCCGGCAGGCCGGGCTGGTAGACCCAATCGTCGAGCATCAGCCGCTCTTCCAGCGCGCGGTCGCCGCGCACCAGATTGGCGCGCAGATCGGCGAGGAAGCGCTCCGATGTCATCGGCTGGAAGGCGTGCCGGTCGAAATAGGAGCGCAGATAGGCGTCCCAGCGCTCGCGGCCGACGATCCGCTCGAGCGTCCTCAGGAACGCCGCGCCCTTGTCGTAGACGATGCCGCTGACGCCGGCGTCGGGATCGTCGCTGCCATGGAGCCGCGTGGACGGCGAAGTGCGGCCCTCTTCGGTGAGCGCGCTCTCCATCTCGGCGAAGGACAGGCTCGCTTCCTGCGCCGCGCGCCGCGGCCCGTACAGCGCCTCCATGATCCTATTCTCGAAATAGGAGGTGAAGCCCTCGTTGAGCCAGGAATCGGACCACACCGCATTGGTCACCAGATTGCCCGACCAGCTGTGCGCGAGCTCGTGGGCGACCAGGCCGACCAGGCTGCGGTCGCCGGCGATGAAGGTCGGCGTAAGGAAGGTGAGCGTGGGATTCTCCATGCCGCCATAAGGGAAGCTCGGCGGCAGCACGATCATGTCGTACCGGCCCCAGCGATAAGGCCCGTAGAGCCGCTCGGCCACCTCGACCATCCGCTCGGTGTCGGCGAGCTCGCGCGCCGCCGCCTCGATCATCGCGGGCTCGGTCCAGACCCCGGTGCGCGGGCCGAGCTCGCGAAAGGCGAGGTCGCCGGCGGCGATGGCGATCAGATAGGGCGCCACCGGATTGTCCATCCGGAAGCGGAAGGCGCGGCGGCCGGCTCCGGCGGGCTCGCCGTCCGGGGTCAGCCGCTCGCCCGACATCACCACCTTCAAGGGCTCGGGCGCGGTGATCCGCGCCTCCCAGGTCTGGCGGATGCCGGGGCTGTCCTGGGTCGGGATCCAGGTGCGGTTCAGCGTCGGCTGGCCCTGGCTGAACAGGTAGGGATGGCGCTTGCCGGCGGTCTGGGCCGGGGTCAGCCATTGCAGCGCCGCCGCATCGGGCGCCGAGCGGTAGCGGATGCGGATCTGGCGCGCCGGCCCGATCCGGACGGTCAGCGGCTGTCCGCGCGCCTCGTCGCCCGGCCCGAGCGCGTGCGGCAGCGCCGCGCCGGCGGCGTCGGTCACCGCCTCGATCTCCAGCCCCTTGCTGTCGAGCACGATCTCGCCCGCGCCCTCGGCGGCCTGGATGTCGAGCGTCGCCGTCCCCGCCAGCCGCCGCGCCTCGAAATCGGCGTCGAGGTCGAGTGCGACATGCGTCACCCGCGCTACTTCGGGCCGGGCATGGCTGTAGGCGTCGCGCGCCGCGGCGCCGGTCAGGACCGGCGCCACCTGCCGCGGCCCGTCGGCGCGGTTCTCGGGCGTGCCTTGCGTGCAGGCGGCGAGGGCGAAGAGGACGAGCGGGATCAACGAACGCATGGGAAACTCCAGGACCGGCACAAGCGGCGGTGCCTAAAGCAACGTCCTGCGACTTGCAAAGTCCGGGCTGGAGGCCGGGCGCGGGCGGCATCGAAAGTCGGCGCCTTCGGGAGGGAGATCGCACGGGGTGGGGAAAGAGGGACAGTCCCCATCGCCTCTTGCGGCGGAAAACCGCCATTTCTTCGAAAGGGACAGTCTCCTGGTCCAATCACGGTCGGTTCAACGCGAACGGGACAGACTCCGCAAGCGGCGTCGCCGGCGGAAAGGCGAGCGGAGCGCGGCCTCAGAAGTCGGCGATGGCCGCGGTCAGCAGCGGTTGCAGGCGCGAATCGCCGCGGCTTGCCCGGCGGCGGTCATCTCGGTCGGCTGGGCGCCGCGCTGCGCATTATCGACGATGTTGCGCTGCAGGCGGTTATGCTCTGCCCAGGCGGCGTGGGTCATGCACACCCGGTTGCGGCTCAGCCGCGAGCCGGTCTCGCCGATCTGCCGGCAGATCACCCGCGTATTCTGGTTGGACTGGGTGGCGCCTTCGACATGGGTGACCTGCTCGGGCGAGTCCGGCGTCTGCGCGGCGGCTGCGGAAGCGAGCAGCAATGTGATCGAAAAAGCGACGATTCTCATGATCTTGCCCTCGGCGGGAGACAATGGCCGACGCTGTCCCAGAAACGCTTTCAAGTCAAGTCTCGAGCCCCCGATGCGGGACGACGACACCCGCCGGACGGAGCTTGGCCGCGCGCTCAGACGGCGCCGACCGCGCGGGCGAAAGCGAGGCTGTCGAACATCTCCATGAAGCGCGTCGCCCGGCCGTTCTCGAAATGCCAGATGTCGACCTTGGGCGTGTCGACCTCGGCCCCGGTGGCGCGGCTGCGCCAGGCGCAGCGGCCGACCATGACGACGTCATCGCCGTCGGCGATGAACTGGTAGACGTCGAAATAGAGCATCTCCCAGTCGCGGGCGAGCGCGGCGAAATAGTCGGCCGCCTGCTCCTTGCTGGCATGCGCTCCGGCCAGCTCGCTGGGCAGCTCGGCGGCGAGGATCGAGCGCATCTCGACCCGATCGTCGAACAGGGCCAGCACCTCGTCCGCACAGCCGCCCTTGGTTTCGCTCCAGCGCGCATAGGCGCGGTCGAGCGCGGTGACGTTGGCATTGCGATGGGCGGAGCCCGGCTGGGCGGGGGCGTCGGTCATCATGCGTCTCCCGGGCGAAGCGGCCCGCCGGGCACGACTAGCAGAAGTAATGCCGCAGGCGAAAGCCGCGCGCGATTGCGCGACGAAGATAAGAGGTTCGCCTGCTACGCCGGGTGAAAATTCCTGGATTGCCCCGCCCCCCGGTGGGAGGTCTAAGATAAGCCATGTCCTATCAGGCCTTTATCATCGCAACGGCCGCGATTCTGCTTGCACTTCTGGCTTTGGGTTTTGCGCCCGGCATCATCGCCCGCGCGCTGGAGCGGCGAGGCGAGAAACGGCGGCGCCGGCACCACCGGCACTGACCCGGCGCAGTCGGACAGGCGGTACGCCGCTCCCGCCTTCGCGGGGCGCGCGTTCTAGGGAAGGACGGCGGCCGCGTCCGCCTCGGCGGCCTTCTTCGCCGCGGCTTCCGCGCGCAGCCGTCCGGTGCGGGCGGCGCGGGCGGCCATCGCCTCCCAGGCGATGGCGGCGCGCAGGCAGCGATCGCGGACGTTGGCGAGGGTCGTGGCCTCGGCGTCGCGGCGGGCCTCGGCGGCGCGGGTCACATAGAAATCGTGGGTCACGGACATGGCTGCTCGCTTTCGTACGAAGCGCCGGCGGCGGCATGCCGGTGCGAAGGGGCGGTCCCCTCCCGGGCCCGGCCGCGCCGGCGCGGGAGGGGAGCCGCGGTCAAGCAGTCTGCAGATTGACCGCGCTGGTCTTGCCGCGCTGGTCGGTCTCGAGCTCGTAGGACACGCGCTGGTCCTGGACCAGGCTGTTCATGCCGGCTTTTTCGACCGCGCTGATATGAACGAAGGCGTCGTTGCCGCCCCCCTCCGGCGCGATGAAACCGTAACCCTTCTGGGTGTTGAAGAATTTGACTGTGCCGATGGGCATGACTTCTTCCTTTCTGGGTGGGCGGACCGGAATTGGCGCGCCCTCAAAGTGCCGGGGAAGCGCGAGAAGGAAGAAGGAGCCGCAAAGCACCGAAGACCGTCAGTTGCGACCGTAGCGGAGCCGGAATAGGCCCATGGCGGCGGAATAGCAAATTGGCGAGGCTGGGGAGAGGCGGCCAGGCGCGCGCGC